>Ga0209698_10007155_pt1 | contig 11750 bp, 7 predicted proteins | sample LitLauG_LLR_2012_FD_187203 | JGI IMG/M metagenome (GOLD analysis project Ga0209698, IMG submission 187203) | Freshwater sediment microbial communities from Pennsylvania, USA - Little Laurel Run_MetaG_LLR_2012 (SPAdes) (version 2) | ecosystem: Environmental > Aquatic > Freshwater > Creek >... | reverse complement strand
GTGCTCTAGAACAGCCGGATCCTTCAGCTTGCCCTGACTGGCCACGGTAATCAGCTGATCGTCCGGGGCGCTGCTCCAGAGGAAGTACGAAAGGCGCGACGCCAGTTCGAGATCGCCGATGCGGTAAATCTTTCCCGGCGGCAGACCAGCGGGCACGCGCTCGAAGCGGAAGATGAATTCCGGGTCTGAAATGATTGCCTGCACAGCCATCTGGATGCCGGCCTCAAAGCCATCTTTGTTGCGGCCTTTCTGGTAAAGGGACAGCAGGTCTTCCAGATCGCCGTCGGCAACCGGGCGGCGCCAGGCCTGACGAGTCAGTGTGGAGATGATCTTCTTCGCGCAGGGTAGCTGTTCCGCATCCGTAACCGGGCGGCATGTGAGAACTTTGCGGCGGCTGGGAGTGTCGGAAACACCGGTAACATTAAACGGCCCGGCGATAGCCAGATCGTGCAGATGCGGCAGCGACGTCATGCCGGGAAAATCGGCCTTATTCAGATCGACCAGGCCCTGCTCCACCGGCGAAACGATGTCTTCCACCGGACCTTCGAATTTCTGAATGAACGCCGCCGAAACCCGCTGCGGACCGGCCTTCACCTTGATCGGCATCGTCTGCAGATCTTCCCATTTGGTGCGCTTGGGATCGATGTCGAACAGCGCCACCTGGTCGCCGTTAACCGAGACTTCAATCTGCTGGCCCTTGCCCATGCTTTTGCCAAACAAAGGCCCGTCAATCGAGTAATAGAAGGTGATCTTAAATGTGTATTCGCCATCGGCCGGGAAGTCATAGACGACCGACATCCCGCCGCGCGTGCCCAGCGGCGCGCCATCCACGTGACGCCACTGGCCTTCCGCTTTTGTGAGCTGGTAGGTCATCACCGAAGGGCTGGCGGTCGCATCTCCCAGCGCCTGGCGGCTGATCTTGCCCGCTGCGTGGACGTAAGCGTCCATCAGGGCCGGAGAAACGTTGAGCGCATCGGCCATATTGTCGAAGCCGTGGCTCATGTCGTCGGAGGGCAGCAGCGCGCTCACGTCCACATTCACGCCCAGCAAATCGTGGACGGAGTTGGCATACTCGGTCCGGTTCAGGCGGTGCAGCGCAGGACGGCCCGGATTCGGATGGACGGCGGCAGCCTGGTCGAGGCCACTGGCGATGAAATCGGCCAGCGCCCTGGCTTTCGCGCCATCCGGACGGGGCGCTCCCGCAGGCGGCATCATTCCCGCGCGCAGCTTGCGGATCACTTTTTCAGCCTGGTCGGCATTCTGATCCGGGTGAGCCAGGTCGAGGTTCGACCACGAGAAGCCGCCGGACTTCAGCTTGTCGTTGTGGCAACCGGCGCAGTACCGGTCAACCAGCGCCTTTTGCGCGGCCGGCGTCGGGATGGCGGAACTTTCCTGCGCAGAGGCCTGGCCGCAGGCAATGCCCGTCCACAACAGCAAAATACCGCCAACTGCCGTTATCGATTTCATTCCTGCTCAGTTTCCTTTCGGGACTGCCGTGCTTCGCAAGACGCAAAAGCGAGACATACAGAACCCTCAAACGCTCGCGGCGTGGCGGAAACGCTACAGGGAGAGAAATTGACGGCAACCATAGCAGACGTTGCGGGGCCGTCGTACATCACGGGCACACCCTCGGCGGCAGCGGGGCCGCATGGGATTTATCGGTATGAATCCAATTTAGCGAGAACGGGCCGTAGCTTTCAATGGAGAATCGATGGAAAATCATCCAGTTTTAGACGGATTGCGGTGTCGGGCATCCACCGGACCGCTGCCTGTGCGAACGGGGTGGCACGCGGAGGTACTGCGCTGTGAAATCAACCTGATCCACCGTATTTCTGCAATTGTCGGACTAGCCCGCCAGAGCGTTTAGGAGTAACGCGTCTGGGAGGCGCTCTACCAGCGCAGTATCCTCAATCCCTGCAATCGCTTACCGCTGATTTCCGACAGAAATCGAGCGAGCCGCCTCAGCCCACCAATTCGGCAGATTTGGCTTCGTTTTTGCGAGAATCTCCAGAATCGCGCTCCGGTCCTCCGCCTTCAGTCCGGCGTATTTCGCGCTTCCATCCCGGCCCGAGAGAATATCGAAAAGCCGCCGGTAAATCCGTTCCCGAACCTCATCCGGCAGGCCTTCGAACGCGGCGCTGTAGATCATGTAGCTGAGCGGATACCGGAACAGCCGGGTGCGCAGATCGAAATCCCGGAGCGACCGGCCGCGCGGGTCACGAGGACCACGCCGCGGAAATGTCTTCGCGAAAGTCGAAACTCCTGCGATCGGTTCGCGCAGCGGCGCCTCATCCAGAAAAAGCATATAGGCGACAGTCGCTTCAATATCGGCATCCAGTTGAGCGGCCGTCTTGCCTTCGAGAGCGCCGATTCGCGCCTCCCAGCCGAGCCGCGTCAAAAAGTTCGCCATTTGCGTCTGATGCTCCAGCGCCATCAGCGCCACGATATCGCTCACCGGCGTCAGATAGCTGGCAGCGTTGAACCGGCCCGCGAGGTGGGTTAGATTCTGCCGGCCTCCTCCAATAGCCAATCCCGTATCCAGCACGTCCGGTTCGGCCGGGTTGCCTGCCACCGCGTTTGCACGGTCCCGCTGCTCGCCGCCCGCGGCATTGACGTACCAACCGCCCCAACGATCTTCAAACGGCGTCCGGTGGTCGGTAACAATAGCTCCGTTGCGGGCGGGCATTCCATCCGCATTGGGGAAAACCGAGCCGATAAACATGCCCGGCACGCCGAGCGTGGAGGGCCCCTGATGGCACTTCAGGCAGACCTCCCCGCGGGTAAAGTGCGGTTTGCCGGAGGCGTCCGTAGCGAACCTGTAGAAGATGACGCCCTGCTTCGCGTCAAGCGCTGCGACTTCAAACCCCGCGCCGCCCGGGACGAAACCCACGGCAACCTCATCGTTGAAATAGATGGCTCGGGGGTTGCGGGGCGAGATCTTCGGCGCCTGAAAGCTTGACTTCGAAAAGACCAGCGCCTGCGAATCGGCATGAATGTCCAGATGCTTCAGAAGGCTGGGCAGATATCCCATCCCGCCGGGCCGAAAATCCAACTGCACCTTCCCGGCATCCAGCGATTTGGCCAGACGAGCTACCGGATCCTCGGTGGGGCCCTCAAAATAACGGATCGCCGGGTTCGTGTGTGGGAGATCGTCGAGATAAAGCTGCGGCGCGCAGACCGGCGCAAAGCCAACGATCAAACCGAGAATGGAAACCAGCCGCCTGTTCATCACGGAGCTTTGATCCTGAAGCCGCGAGGATAGCCGAGAATCGGTTGGAGCACAAGTCACCAGGCATCACGCGTGGCCGGCGATCTGATAAGAGCGACGCTCAAGGGGGGTAGAGAGAACGATGCTCGTGGTGGGTACTCCGAAACGCAGAAAAGTCATGACCAGCTGCTCCAGTTCCTCGATCGATCCGACCATCACTTTGATCATCAGCGCATCGCCGCCAGTCACGTGGAAGCACTCGCGCACCTCTTCGCAGGTTGTGAGAAAGGCCGTGAACCGGCGGTACTGCTCGCCGTCGCAACTCATACGGATGATGGCGATGATGCTCAGCCCCAGGCTGGCGGGATCTATATCGGCGTGGTAGCCGCGGATCACACCGGCTTCTTCCAGATTCCGGAGGCGTTCGGCAGTGGCCGAGGGGGAGAGACCAACCCTGCGCCCGAGCTCGGCGAACGATATGCGGGCGTCCTTTTGCAGTTGATCGATGAGATTTTTTGCGATGTCATCGAGAAGCGGGCTGATTTCACGCTTTTTCGCAGGCATAGAAGTCGTTCAGTATAACGCGGACCGAGCCAATTGTTTCCGTGGATTCAACCAGCATAAATCAGAATGTTAGTAGTACACCATCAAAACATTTGATTCCTACAATTCATTCCTTTGTTTCAGGACGCAATAGCGCCCGATGGCATTTTCGATCAGCGAAACGCACTCCAGAAGCTGCTGAACAGGAACGTATTCGCCAGTCTGGTGGGCCACCGACATGCTTCCCGGGCCCAAAACCACAATTTCACCGGCGAGAGGGCTGAGATGCGCGGCTTCCGATCCGAATGAAATTGTTCCGGGTGGATTGCCGGTGAGCGAGGAAAGCCAGGTGACCAGTTCGGCGGTCCCGGACGGAGCGAAAGCCGGGTCGTTGCGAAGGACCGTGAATTCGGAGTCGAAGCCAGAAACCGCCTGGTGCAATCCGGCCAGTGCGTCGCGAATCAACCGGGCGACCCAGTCCGGATCCTGTCCGGGTATAGGGCGCCACTCCACCGTGATGCGGCATTCGCCTGGCACTATATTTTTCGCCGTCCCGCCGGAGATCAGGCCAACGTTCAGCGTGGTGTACGGGGGGGCGAAATCCTCGTTTCGGGCGGTCTCGACGGTCCTGGCGATCTGCTCCAGCGCTGCGACAACGCGCGCCGCGTCGTAGATCGCCGAGTGCCCATCCGACGGGAATGCGCTATGACCTTCCCTGCCCTTCACAACGATGGTTGCCAGGGAGTAGCCCTTGCCCGCGCGCACAGGCTGCATGCTGGTCGGTTCGCCGATGATCATGTAGCGGGTCGTGAAAGCGTGGGTGGCGGCCAGGCGTTTGGCTCCGATGCAGCCGACTTCCTCATCGGCGGTAAACACCAGGGCAATGGGTTTCGACAGAGACGCGGAATCGACCTGTTGCAACACCGCGAGGATACAGGCCAGGAAGCCTTTTACGTCACAGCTGCCGCGGCCGTAGATACGTCCGTCGCGCTCCGCGGGGTGGACGGCTTCGTCCCATTGCGGATCGAAGGGCACAGTGTCGGTGTGGCAGACGAACGCGAGTTCGACATCTGCGCCCGAGGCGTTGCGCGTGACAGCCACCAGATTGGTTTTGGCCGTGCCAGCCTGATCCCGGTGCGGATGGATGTTGACGTTCCAGTGCTCGGGATCGAGGCAGGAGGTGATGTATTCGATCACCGGCCGGTTGTCTGCGGGCGATACCGAAGGTATGGCGACCAGGTCCAGAAGAATTTCGTTAACGGTTTTCACAGGCTTTTTCCCCATAGCCTGCGTTGAACGGCAGCAAAACGTTGTACGACTTGTTCTTCGAGTCTGTGACGGCCGTCTTCCACAATCAGGCGACCGTTGACAGCAACGTCGCGAATGGCCGCGCGGGAGGCGGAAAAAACGATGCCTGCGAGCAGACTGGTTGCGTCCGAACCAGCGACGGTCAGGTCGTCGAGATGAACGGTGAAAAAATCGGCGGCCAGACCTTCGACGAGTTCACCCGACGGCGCGCCGATGCTGGCTGCGCCGACCGAGGTGGCGCTGGCAAATAACTTACGCGACAAGCTTTCGGGATCGAGATCCGGCGCCAGCACCGCGCGTTCCAGCCGCTGGAGCCGCAGGTGGTATTCCAGTTCGCGGGCGTCTTCGAGCAAGTCAATTTGTACGTTGCTGTCGGATCCGAGGCAGATGGGAATCCGGTGCGCTGCCCAGAGCGCCGCATCGCCGATGCCGTCTCCGAGGTTACGCTCAGTGGTTGGGCAGGCACAGATCATCGACCTGGCGCGGCCGAGCGCGGCGGCTTCACCGTCGCTGATATGCGTAGCGTGGACGGCGGTAAAGCTGGAATCAAGCAGACCGTGACGGTCGAGGAGGTCAACCGGCGAAAGACCGTATTCGGCAAGGCATGCCTCGATCTCGGCAGGTTGTTCGGAAACGTGCATGTGAACTTTCATGCCGCGGGAACGGGCATAAGCGACGATCGCAATGACGTAGTCGATGGGCACCGCGCGGACACTGTGGGGCGCTATGCCGACGGAGGCCGTGCCCAGCGGATCGTCGACAGTGACGGCCTGGAGCGCTTCAGTATCCCCGATGAACTGCTCCACCGCGGCGGTGATAAAACGCGCCTGGCGCGGATTCGCTTCCCTCTTCCAGCCGGCCCGGACGTAAACGGTGCGTTGCAGTTCGATGCGAATGCCAATTTCCCGGGCTGCGCGGATGACGGCGAGCGCCGTTTCGTTGGGGTCACGGTAGCGCGTGCCGTCCGGTGCGTGGTGCAGGTAGTGAAATTCGCCGATCGCGGTGTTTCCGGAGACGGCGGCTTCGAGAAACGTCATGCGGGCGACGTCATAGATATCGTCGGGCGAAAGCAGGTCAGCCCCACGATACATGGCTTCGCGCCACGTCCAGAAGCTGTCACGGCTCGCCGAAGTGCGGTTCTCGGTCCGGCCACGGATTGCCCGCTGAAACGAATGGCTGTGTACGTTTACCAGCCCGGGCAGCAGGGCTCGGCGCGGAAGACGGCGGGCGGCAGCGAGGTCGGCGGGATCAGAGGAGAAGCGGGTGATCCGGCCCGAAGAGTCGGCAAACATCGCCACGCCGGATTCGAAAACGCCGTTGCGGTAGATCCGATCAGGCAACCATCCGGTTTCCGCGCTCATGCAGCCACCGCCTGGGGCGAGTTCCGGGAGTAGACAAGACGTCCGCCGATCCAGGTTTCCGCAGCCGGCTCAAGGCCGGAGAAGTAGGGGATTTCGCGATAGTCGGCGCAATCGTGAATCACAAAGTCAGCACACTTGCCGGCTTCGAGCGAGCCAAGCCAAGCTCCTCGCCCAAGGCTGTATGCCGCGTTGACTGTGGCTGCGGTTACTGCTTCGGCGGGCGTCATCTTCGTCTGCGTGCAGGCAAGCGAGAGAACGAATGGAATGGATGGCGTAGGCGACGAACCCGGATTGAAATCGGTGGCCAGAACGACGGCAAGCCCCGCATCGATCATGGCGCGCGCCGGCGCGTATCGCTTCAGGCCGAGATTGTAAACCGATGCGGGCAGCAGCACTGGCTGCACTCCGGCCGCGGCTAGTGCGGCGATGCCGTGGTCGTCGATCTGCTCCAAATGATCGGCCGTTGCGGCATGCAATTCCGCGGCGAGTTCGGATGCGCCGGAGCGCTCCAGTTGATCGGCGTGCACCCGAAGGCCGAAGCCGAACCCGCGGGCAGCTTCGAGATAGCAGCGCGCGGCGGGAACCGGGAAGACCCTGGGTTCACAGAAGATATCGCAGTATTCGGCGAGTTCTTCCCGGGCCACGGCGGGCAGCATCTCGTGAATCAGGAGTTCCAGATAAGCGCCGGGATTGCCGCGGTATTCGTCCGGGACTTCATGAGCGCCAAGGAACGTGGCGACAAAACGAACCCAATTCCTTCCGTTGAGCCGACGAATGACACGCAGCATCTTGAGTTCGGCATCGAGCGTAAGGCCGTAACCGGACTTAGCCTCCATCGTAGTGGTGCCGGTGCGAAGGAACCATTGGGTATGGCGGAGCGCGGTGGCGAAGAGCTCGTCTTCCGATGCCGCCCGTGTTTTGCGAACCGAGGAGCGGATGCCGCCGCCGGATGCGGCGATCTGTTCATAGGTCGCTCCGTCCGACCGGAGTTCGTATTCTTCCACGCGCGTGGCGGCAAAGACGGGATGGGCGTGGGCATCCACAAACCCCGGCAGCACGACGCGCCCGCCAGCATCGATCACATGATGGCCCGCGCTGATCAACGGTTCGATCTCAGACTGAGTTCCCACCCGCTCGATTTTGCCGTCGGTGATCAGCATTGCGCCATTCAAAATAATGGCAAGGTTGCGCATCTCGGCGCGGATACGCGGGCGAGCCGGGCCCGCCACCGTAACGAGCTGGCCGATGTTCACGACGGCCGCGTTCATGGTTCCCAATCCCCCGGAGCACTCACGAACTCGTCGAACGCCCCGTTGCGGATGGCCGCTGCCATCGCCTCGATATCAGGAGCGGGCGGGCGATCGGCGTCGAGCGCAGGAACGATGGACCGCACGATCTGCTTCGCGCGTTCCACCGGTTTCGAGGAGCGCAGTGGAGCGCGGTAATCGAGGCCCTGCGCGGCCAGTATGAACTCGATAGCAAGCACCCACTCGGCATTGCGCGCAATCTGGCGAAGCTTCAGGGCGGAAGTCATACCCATTGAAACGTGATCTTCCTTGCCGCCCGACGTGGGCACGCTGTCGACGCTGGCCGGGTGCGCCAGAACCTTCGATTCGTTCAGCAGGGCGGCGGCGCAGACCTGCGCCATCATGAAGCCGGAGGAGGTGCCTGGGTCCGGAGTGAGGAAGGGCGGAAGTCCTTCGTTGATGTCGGGATTGATGAGGCGGTCAGTTCGGCGCTCGCTCATACTCATCAGGTCGGTGAGGACGATTGCCGCATAATCGAAGCCAAATGCCAGCGGCGCGCCGTGAAAATTGCCGCCGCTGAGAACTTCACCGGCAGAGAGATCGTCCGCGGAAGCGAAGATCAGAGGATTGTCGGTCGCCGAGCCGGTTTCAATCTCGACCACGGATTTGACATGATCGAGCGCGCCGCGGACCGCTCCGTGAACCTGCGGCATACAGCGAAGGCAATACGCGTCCTGCACGCGGCGGTCATTGGTCTCGTGCGAATGGCGGATTTCGCTGTCCGCGAGAAGGGCACGGAGGCGGGCTGCGACGAGCCGCTGGCCGGGGTGAGGGCGCGCATCCTGAATGCGTGCGTCGAAGGCGACCGGCGTGCCACGCAGCGCTTCGAGACTCATGGCGCCGGCAACATCGGCGAGGGCTGTTACGCAGCGCGCGCGAAATAGTGCGAGCCCGCCCACCGCGCACATCGCCTGCGTGCCATTGAGCAGCGCCAGCCCCTCCTTGGCAGCCAGTTTCACCGGCGCGATTCCGGCGAGGCGAAGCGCCTCTGCGCTCGGACGCCACTCGCCATCGAACCAGGAAATGCCTTCGCCGATGACTCCCAGCGCAAGATGCGCGAGTGGCGCAAGATCGCCGCTCGCGCCCACCGAACCCTTTTCGGGTATGCGCGGATAAACGCCGCGATCGACCATGGCAAGCAGTGTGCGCGCCAGTTCCACCGTCACGCCGCTGTGCCCAAGCGCGAAGACATTCGCGCGCAAAATCATCATGGCGCGGACTTCAGGAATGGAAAGAGGCTCGCCAAGTCCGGTCGAATGGCTGCGCACGAGGTTGACCTGGAGCGCTTCAATAGCGGAAGGCGGCACATTCACGTCGGCAAGTTTGCCGAACCCGGTATTCAGGCCATAAACGATCTGCCCGTTCGCCACCAGCGTTTCCACGACGCACCTTGCGGACGCGATGCGCACGATCGCGTCGTTCGTAAGGACCGGCGCATGTTGTCCCGTGGCGGCCATATAAATTTCAGCGAGGGTGAGGGACCGCCCGGATAGATGCAACATGATGGAGTCCGCGATGCCCGAATTTAAGTCCGTGCTTTCCATTTAAGCCCGTGCTTCCCGAGGATAAACGAAAGGCCGAACATCCTCAAGTGGAAACACCGACGTCAGAGTAAAATGATACCGAGGTTCGATGGCATTATGGCGGCTCATCAAGGTTTTCGATGGCATATATGGCGCATTAACCTCGAATCCATATTCATTTGCCGCCGTCGTTTTGCCATACTTCGCAAGTGACGGCAATTGAAACGGTAAGCCAGTTGATCGAGCTTGACGGTCATTCGCTGAGCATCGAAGATGTCGCGCGGATCGCCAGGCATCACCACAAGTTTGACCTGACGCACGAGGCCGCGCTGCGCATCCGTAAATGCCGCGACCTGCTGGAGCGCAAGATTGCTTCGCACGAGGTCATGTACGGAGTCAACACAGGCATCGGCGAACTCGCCAACGTTGTCCTCACACCCGAGCAGGCGACGCAGTTTCAAAAATATCTGCTGTACTCGCATGCAGCCGGGTTTGGCGAACCAATGGCGGAGGAAGACGCGCGGGCCGGAATTCTGTCGCGGCTGAATACGCACTGCTGGGGTCATTCCGGTATCCGCATCGAGGTGGTAAAGACCCAGGTTGAGATGCTGAACCGCGGAGTCACGCCGGTAATGTGCCAGAAGGGCTCAGTCGGTGCTTGCGGGGACCTTTCGCCGATGGCGCAGGGCGCCATCACGATGATGGGCGAGGGAGAGGTGTTTTATCAAGGCAGGAGGATGCCGGCGAAGGAAGGCTTCGCAGCCGCGGGCATTCCGACAATCCGGTTCCACGAGCGCGATGGTCTGGCCGCGATCAACGGCTCGGACGTCATCACCGGCATGGGATGCCTCGAATTATACGATGCCAACCGCTGGCTGCGCACGCAGGACGTCGCGCTGGCCATGACTCTCGAAGCACTGAACGTCAACATGATGGCTTACGATCCCCGGCTCCACGTGGTGCGCGGCTACCCGGGTGCGATCGAAACAGCCGGGAATGTCCGGCGGCTTACGGCGGGATCGGAAATGCTGGAGCGGCCGGGCAAGAAAGTACAGGACGCTTATTCGCTGCGGTCCTGTCCGCAGGTGGTGGGAGCGGCGAGGGACGCTTTCAAGTGGGCGCGCCACATGCTCGAAATCGAGCTCAACCACGCGGCAGATAACCCGGTGTTTTTCCCGGATGAAGATCTGGTGCTGACGGGCGCCAATTTCCAGGGGACGCCGATGGCGTTTGCGCTGGAACTGGTGGGGATGTCCGTGACAACGGTGTCTGTGCTCTCCGAGCGGCGCCTGAACCGGCTGATGAATCCGCATCTGTCGGCGGGCCTGCCGGCGTATCTGACGAAGGGCGCGGGTATGTTTTCCGGCCTCATGCTGAGCCAGTACACGGCCGGAGCGCTGGTCGCTGAACAGCGCGTGCTGAGCCATCCTGCGGCGACCGGTTCGATTCCGGCCGCAGCCGATCAGGAAGATTTTGTTTCGATGGGAATGACCACGGCCATCAAGACCCGGCAGATAATCGAGAACGCGTGGGGCGTTGTTGCAATTGAGCTGATGGCCGCAGCCCAGGCCTTTGAATTCCGCAGAACGGCGAAGCCTTCGCCCGCGACCGAGGCAGCGTTCGAAGTAATCCGCCGGAATGTGGCTAAGCTGGAAGAGGACAGGCCTCTTTACGACGACATCAACACACTGACCAGGATCGCGAGGGACGGCAGTATTCTCGATGCGGTGGAACAAGTCACAGGTCAGCTGAACTAAGCGGGGCGCGGGCCGCCAGGAGATTATGGAAGGCATTTCAGCAATCGGCGACGCGGCGTTAATCGCAGCTTTTATAGACAAGCTCAGGCCTGAAATCCGGACGCTTCCGGCGTATAATTCCGGTCTCTCTGCCGAGTACGTGAAGAGCCGCTTCGGAGTGGCCGAAGTAGCCAAGCTTGGCAGCAATGAGAATCCCTGGGGGACGAGTCCGCGGGTGCTCAAAGCGGTAGCGGCGGCGGTGCCGGACATCGGGCTGTATCCGGACCCCTCGTCGGAAGATCTGCGCGCAGCCCTGGCCGCGCGGCTGGACGTGGCCCCGAGCCGTCTGGCATTCGGCAACGGTTCCGAAGATCTGATCGCGGTATGCGCCCACGCTTTTCTGGCGCCGGCCGAAGAAATGATCACGATCACGCCGTCCTTCGGGCTGCATGTGATCTACGCGCAGGCCAGCGGCGCCCGCACCCGACTGGTCAAGGCAGGGCCGGACTATCGCGTGCCGATGGCGGACATGATCGCCGCCATCACTCCCCGTACGCGCATGATCATGTTCAGCAGCCCTTCGAATCCGCTGGGCACGGCGATTTCGAGCGCAGATTTCGAGCGCCTTCTCGCCGCGTTGCGGGACGTGAATCTGCACGCGCCGCTTCTGGCCTTCCGACAACATCTCCTCCAGTGTTGGACGGTCTTCAAAATCAACCGGGACGTAAATCGTGTGCGGGACGTATTGCTGGTCGAGATACACC
>Ga0209698_10007154_pt1 | contig 11751 bp, 9 predicted proteins | sample LitLauG_LLR_2012_FD_187203 | JGI IMG/M metagenome (GOLD analysis project Ga0209698, IMG submission 187203) | Freshwater sediment microbial communities from Pennsylvania, USA - Little Laurel Run_MetaG_LLR_2012 (SPAdes) (version 2) | ecosystem: Environmental > Aquatic > Freshwater > Creek >... | reverse complement strand
GCGGTTACGAAGTTCCCGACGATTCGGGGAGACTCTTCCTCGGCGCGAGAGACCCATGGCAGAATCCGCGATTTATTGGGGTACCGGCACTTCCTGCTGGCCATTGCGGCGCAGTTTCTGTATGTGGGCGCTCAGGTCGGCACTTGGAGTTACTTCATTCAATATGTTCAGGACTACACTCACCGGCCGGAGAAGGTCGCTGGCTACTTTTTGACGGGCACGCTGTTTGCTTTTGGAGTGGGCAGATTTGCAGCCTCCTACTTGATGAAGTTTGTCGAACCCAACAAGCTAATGGGCGTATATAGCATGACTAATGCTGTACTCGTTTTGGTCGGCGTGTTCTTCCCTGGGTGGATCGGCCTGTGGGCGATCTTCTTGACCAGCTTCTTCATGTCACTGATATTCCCGACGATCTTTGCCCTGGGTCTGAAAGATCTCGGCGAGAACACAAAGATTGGCGGATCGCTGCTGGTGATGGCCATTGTCGGCGGCGCGGTACTCACACCGGTGATGGGCCTGATTTCCGAGACATTTCGCAGCCTGGCTGTGGCCTACCTGGTACCGCTGGTTGCGTACGCGTTTATCGCATACTACAGCTTTTCAGGCTCCAAAGTACGCCTTGCGGAATAACCGGACCAGCGTCCTCTTGCACACCACCTATTTCGGCTTAGTCACTTCTCAAATTCTTGGACTCGCGTGTTTGGCGGGTGCGACGATGCTGCTGGCACTCGGGAACCGGGTGCAAATCGCTTCCACGTTGGGGCCACTAGGCAGCGGGTGTCTTCAATCGATACAATATCTCTCCGGCGCGTGGAATAAGTTTGATGCCTTCGCACTCATGCCCTCGCCAATCTTCCATCCTTATTGTCTTAGGATCAAGGTAGCCGAGGTTCATTCGCTGGCAGCGCTCCTCAGAGATGCCGGTTGCGAGTGTTACCCGAATGCGTCGAGCCTCGCGGCCGGTAACTTCATCGCACGTTCCTTGCCCCACCAAATGCGTGGAGTGCGCGATCACCCCGCGGGGGATGCCGGCAAACCGGTTCCATTGCTTCAGAAAGTAGTCGCGGCAGTGATAGCCAATCCTGTCCAGGAATGCGCCGTGGGTATAGCTGAACTCAGTGATGTGCGGCGCAAAGAGAACGACCTCTCCGCCCTCCTCGATTGCGGGCTCGACTTTATACATACCCTTGGCGCCGGTCCAAATATCGTCGTACATTTCGGGCAAGACGGAGAGCACTCTGCGAAAGGGACGGTCGACCCATTCGATGTGCTTCTGTGAGGAGAGTTCGGCCGCTGCCTCCCAGGCCGCGCGCGCGGGACCGAAGAACATACCGGCGATGCCTTGCTGTACCAGAACCAGGGCGAAGCAGGCCACGGGTGTGGCAACTTTGGCGGCCGCTTGGTCGATCAGCTCACGAACTGGCGTGCACCTCGTGCCAATCAGGTGATAGCTGCCGAGCAGTGCGCCCAGCCAGTGCGTGTGGTCGATCATTTCTCCAGTGCTGACACCCGGGAAGAGATACTTATTTCCTCCTGAAAACCCAACTACCTCATGCGGAAACACCGGGCCACAAATAAGGACTTGGTCATAGTCGAAAAGCAGTCGGTTGATCTTGACCAGGATGGAATCCGACAGGAGACCTCCTGACACTCTCGCCACTTCGGCGGCGGCGATTGTGCCCAGATCGGCAAAGGTCCCGGGAATATCCCATCGGTGGTTGAAGACGCGAGCTTTGCCACAGACTCCGTCAAGGACAGGCGCGCCCATGAGCCGGGTCAGCTGGGTATCGTTCATCCTCGGATGAGTACCCAGGGCTACCAGATAATCAGAGGCAGCTGCGCTCGCTCCGATCTCCTCCTGCAAGAGCTGAAACATCAGGGGCATCGGCATGGTACGCGTGCCATCGGGAATAATGGTCAACACGCGCTTTCCCGCTACCTGAAGTTCCGCCGCGGCCTGGGCGACGATCTGGCGGAGCTCGTCATGCGCCAGTACACCGTCCGCGGCAATCTTACCGATGGTCATTGGTGTTTTACCCGACCCGCCATTCCAATTCGTCCTGTGGGCACAACAGCGAAGTGACCCTAAAATTCCGGCACGATCGCCCGCGCTTCTTCAAGAGTAAGGCGGCGCTTGTGACGATACGACAGGTTGCACATGTGCGCCGCGACTGCGGAGCGGTATCCGAGTTCAACCGGTGCATTCGGGGTCTTGCGGCTCCGGATGCAGTCCACCCAATTAGCGATATGGTTTTGGGAGGGGGAGTCACCGGTGATCGGCACGCCGTGCGGACGGTTTACTTCTTCCGGATAATAGTGAATGCTGCCCTCGGAGTTGCCGCTGACCATGTCGTTGGCGCCCGCCACATACTCGATGGTGCCGTCGCTGCCGAGGATTCGCTGGCCTAGTCCGTAGCGGCTGTTGCTGAAAGTGGATTGCCACGTGACCACGACTTCATTGGGGAAATCGAGGGTCACCGCAATCGTATCGGGCACCTGCCGGCCATCTTTTTCGGAGAATACCCCGCCCGACATGTAGGCGGCGCTGGGCAAGGGAAGGTCGAGCACGCTCATGATCCAGGCTATCTGGTGGATCATGTTTTCCGTGATATTTCCGCCCGAAAACGTCCAAAACAGGCGCCAGTTAAGGAATTTGAAAGGATCGAAGGGTACATCCGGGCGGCCGTTGAGAAATGCCTTCCAATTGACGTTTTGCTGGGTGCAATCGGAGGGAACGGGACGGACCCATTGGGCTGTCCCGTGCGCCGTGTTGCGGCTCATCCACGACTCGACGTGGGTGACTTTGCCTACCATGCCACCCGCTATCCACTTCTTCGCGTCGACAAACGGACCCTCACTTTCATGCTGTAAGCCGATCTGAATCACGCGGTCGGATTTCTTGGAAGCCTCCAAACATTGCTCTGCTTCCGGAATGGACCAGGTCAAAGTTTTTTCAGAATATAGATCTTTCCCCGACGCGAGTGTGTCCAGGAAATGCCGGGCATGAATGTGCAACGGTGTTGCTACCAGGACGCCATCGATATCTTTGCGATCGAGAAGCCGGCGATGGTCTCCGAACGTCTCAAGGTTAGAGGCGAGTTTTTTAGCTTCGTCGAAACGGCGGGTGTAGACGTCGGCAGCAGCGACTACTTGAAGGCCTGGGACCGCGAGCGCCTGCCGCAGAAGCTCCTGCCCGCGCGAGCCGACGCCGACAATCGCAACCCGAACCCGATCGTTGGCGCCCAGTACACGAGCCCCGGGATACGCAAGAAAGGCCGCCGTACTTGCGGCTCGCTTGATGAAGTCACGCCTTGTGTTCAGCATTACGATAGTCTCCTGATACACGTATGCGACGTCAACCGCTTAGTCGCCTAAGCTCTTTAGAGTGCCCCGGCTTGTTGCAGCGCCGACTTCATGCCTGCCCAACTCTGGATCGTGGACGCTTCCGCGGTTCCGGCACCTCGCCAATGCGTTTCTAGACTCACGACGTGATGGTAACCGTCGCGCTTGAGCGCTTTATATTGGCCCACCCAGTCGATCATGCCCTTTCCCATTGCGGCCCATTCGTAGCCGTTGGCAGTCTTGACCGCATCTTTGCAGTGACAGTGGCCAATGCGATCTTTCGGCAGAAGATTATATCCGTCGGGATACGGCTTTTCGCCGAGAGTAGCCGCGTTACCGGGGTCCCAATTCAGCATGAAAGAGCGGGAGGGCACACCGCTGAGAACCTTGGCCGCTTCCGCGCCGGTAGCGGTGTTGCAGGCCGCTTCGTTCTCGAGAATCAAAATGAGCCCGAGTTTGCCGACCTTTTCGGCTGCCTGTTGCAGCGTGTCGTTGATCGCCTGGCGATACGGACCTTGGTCGTCGAGGCGCCAGAAGTCGAAACAGCGAATGCGATCGGTGGAGAAAGCGTTGGCCAGCTCAATGGCGCGGTCGAGGACTTCGCCCTGCTGGTCGTAAGTGTAGTTCGCGTTGAATTGATCGTGCTTGGGGCTGAACCTTGATTTCGGCGCGTTGGGCCAGTCCACCTTAAACAGAGGGCTGGCAATATCGGTGACGCGCAGGTTGTTCTTCTTGAGGATGCGCTGGGCCTCCGCAATTTCGGTGGCATCTAGACCGGCAACGTTCTTGTCCCACATGCTTCGCAGCTCCATCCATTCCATTCCGAATTGCTGGGAAGCGACTTCACAAGCGTGACCAAAATCCTGAGAAATCTCGTCGTTAATTACTGCGATCCTGAATGGCGATCGTGCCAACCGGGTGGAGTTCGACTTGGGGAACGATTGCAGAGACAACGCGGAAACGCTAGTGTTCGCGGCAGCCAGTACTCCGAGGCCCGCAATAAATTCACGACGCGAAAATTGGGACGACATTGCTTTCTGTCTCCTTCCTGCAGTCACGATGTTTAAACATCTCGCCCGCTGCCCGGATGCTTGAAGAGGCGCGGGAGCCGTACTGTCGGGTCAAACATGGGTGATTTCTTCACATTTTCCCTCTGTCCTAACTAGCGAGGAGTCGCAAGCTCGGGGTTCAGTCTTTGTGCGATTTGCAGCTCATGGGCAGCCTCTTCGAGTTGGCCATTGGCCTTCAATGCACCGGCCCGATCATAGTGCGCCTCGGCGTACCAGTACAGCTTGGAACTCACGCACAGCCGTGGCCCAATCCCGAAAACCTTTCGCGAGACGTCCCAGTCCGATGTGGCCTTCGATGAGCCTTGGAGCGAGTTGCACCGTCTTTGCGAACAGGGGAAAAGCTTGCCCTTTGTCGCCGTGGGCCTCGAGCAACAATGCTAACTGAAGGTATGCGGACCCATCATTGGAATTCAGTTGCAGCACGCGTCGGTTGGAGAAAGATGCGTTTCGAGTTGTGAACCGGGGTTTTTCTGGCACAGCGTATTTTTATGGCGGGAGTTCTGAATGAGCAAGAACGCGAATGTCGGGATCGAAGGAATGGTTTTTCGTAAGACTCACGAACACCCGGGACGACGCATCTCAGCAACGCCCCGGAATAGCGCGATGCAACACTTAGCCTACGGGCGGATCATCCTGAATCCCTCGAAACCCGGCGGAATCATTCTCCACGGGCGACCGGGAGACGGGACTGATCTGTCTTTCCGGGCAAGCGACAGTCACGGTGGAGATACGACGCTTGGACAGTACGATTCGATCTATGTTCCACGTGATTCGTCAGTGAAGGTCGACCAGTTCGAGCGCGGATATCGCGGAGTTTTCGGCAGAAGTCAACAAGCGCTACCCACTGCAGGTAGTGAAATTCTCGAAGGTTTCCAACGATCCCGGCCTGAAGTTCAGTACTGGCGGGCCGAGTTCCTCACGCCAGCTCCACATACTGCTGGCGAAAAACATCGAAGCTGGAAGGCTGGTCGCCGGTTTCACTGTTTCCGAGCCCGGGAGCTGGACAAGTTGGCCGCCCCACGAGCACGCCAAGATGCTGGAAGAAATGTACGTGTATTTCAACATGCCGGCTCCAGCTTTTGGCATCCAACTCGTGTATAACCATACCGATTATCCGGAACTGGTGACGGTGGTACGCGATGGCGACGTTGTGCTGATGCCTAGTGGGGACCATCCCAACGTTTCGGTTCCGGGTCATCCGATTTGTTTTCTCTGGGCGATGGCTGCTCACCGCGAGGGCGAAGACCGGCAGTTTGGTGTGGTCAACGTGCAGCGAGGATTCGACCAAGGATCTTCGGGACTGGAAGCGGGCCGCAAGAAATAGTCCCCTACTATGGACCCAGCCGCTACAACCGCGACTCGTGAATCGAATTCCGAAGCGGCCGGCGAGCCAACGCGGGTCGGCTATCTCCGCTGGGTCATCTGTGCTCTCCTCCTATTCGGAACTACCAAGAACTACATGGACCGCCAGGTGTTGGGTGTACTGAAGGCCCCCCTGCAACATGATTTGGGATGGAACGAGATCGACTACGGCAATCTGGTGTTTGCTTTCCAGGCCGCTTACGCCGTTGGCCTGGTAGTTGTGGGACGATTAGTCGATCGGATCGGCACGCGACTTGGCTACGCACTGGCCATGATTTTTTGGAGCCTCGCTTCGATGGGGCACGCCTTAGGCAGTTCCTTCACGAGTTTCATTGTCGCGCGGTCAGCGTTGGGTCTCGGGGAGTCAGCAGTTTTCCCAGCCAGTATCAAGACTGTGGCCGAGTGGTTCCCGAAGAGAGAGCGTGCGCTGGCGACAGGAATCTTCAACGCCGGCACAAATGTCGGCGCGATAGTGACTCCGCTGGCGGCGCCGTGGATTGCGGATAGGTGGGGCTGGCGTTGGGCGTTTGTGATTACCGGAGCGCTAGGCTTCGTCTGGCTCATAGCCTGGTTGCTGCTGTATCACAAGCCGGAGGAACATCCAAGCATCTCAAAGGCGGAGCTGGATTATATCCGCAGCGACCCACAAGAGCCGACGGTACAAATCAAGTGGACCCACCTTGTACCCCATGGCCAAACATGGGCTTTTGTCGTGGGGAAGTTCCTGATCGACCCTGTTTGGTGGTTCTATTTGTTTTGGGTGCCAGATTTTCTGCAACGCAGCTATCACCTGACTCTGAAGGGAATCGGTGTGCCCATCATGGTGATTTACGTGATCGCCGATGTCGGTAGTGTGGCTGGAGGCTGGTTCTCGTCCTGGCTGATCGGGCGTGGCAAGAGCACAAATTTGGCTCGCAAAAGCGCTATGCTGCTGTGTGCGATCTGTGTTGCCCCGGTTGTGTTTGCCTATCGCATCGAAAGCATGTGGGGAGCGGTTCTGCTGATCGGACTGGCGGCGGCTGCTCACCAGGGATTCTCTGCCAATCTCTTCACCTTGACCTCCGACATGTTTCCAGCCCAAGCCGTGGGTTCGGTCGTCGGAATGGGAGGAATGGCAGGGGCGTTTGGAGGAATGTTGATCGCGAAGATCGTGGGCAACCGGCTGCAATGGACTGGTAGTTACATGGTCCCTTTCCTGATCGCCGGGTGTGCTTACTGGCTGGCGCTGGCTGCTATTCAACTTCTAAGCCCTAGGCTGGAACCAGCCAATATCCGCTGAGAGAAACCAAGTATGATTTTGGATGCTTTCCGTCTTGATGGCAAGAATGCGCTGGTCACGGGTTCGAGCCGGGGTCTGGGCGCGGCCATTGCAGTCGCACTCGCGCAAGCCGGCGCCAACGTGGGCTGTCACGGTAGGGGCGTCGACGGTCACGGAACCACCAAAAAGATCCTTCAACTGGGAAGGAAGTCGTTCTATCTGGCAGGCGACATGTCCGATACAGAGCTCTATCCGGCCTTAATAGAGAGGACCCTTCAAGAATTCGGCTCCATCGATATCCTGGTCAACAACGCCGGAACCATCCGCCGTGCACCTGCCGCCGACTGCAAGCAGAGCGATTGGGACGAACTGATTGCGGTGAATCTCACATCCGTGTTCCGGCTTTCGCAACTTGCAGGCCAGGATATGCTGAAGCGGGGGACGAAGGGCAAGATCGTCAACATCGCTTCGGTGCTTTCGTTTCAGGGTGGGATCCTGGTTCCGGTCTACGCCGTAGCCAAGGGCGGGGTGGCGCAACTTACTAAGGCGCTCGCGAACGAGTGGGCTTCGAAGGGGATCAACGTCAATGCGATTGCGCCTGGGTACATGGCGACGGACAACACGACTGCCTTACGGCAAGATCCCCAACGCAGCCGTCAGATCCTCGAGCGGATTCCAGCCGGCCGCTGGGGAGAGCCGGACGACATCACGGGGGCGGCTGTATTTCTCTGTTCTTCCGCCAGCGACTACGTGCACGGGCATGTCCTGTTGGTGGACGGCGGCTGGATGGGTCGTTGAGGCCGATGGATCTAACATGGCTACCGGTGAATCCTTGGAGGTGCACGAGACGACTCCGCCGCCGGGGGGCATGCCGCATGCCCTGCACCATCACCTGCACTCGGAGATGTGGCTAATCCGCGAAGGGACAGTCGAACTCACGATCAACGGCACGAGTCACGTGCTTGGCCCGGGTTCGGTGGGATTTGTCCACTCTAACGAGGACCACGGGGTGAAAAATATTGGACCGACTCCGGCGACATATTTCGTTGTGGCGGTTGGTCCGAGTGCGGGATCGTAAGAGCAGGGAACCATCTTGCTGGTAGTGCCTCGTCGACCGCGCGCCGGGCATCGTCTCCTGAGATCACGCCCTTGATGACAATCGGACCGTTCCAGTCTTTGCGGATCCAACTCAGATCCGCCCACGAGAATGCCTGGCGAGCCATCAGATTGGGCACTTCCTTCAACCTCTCGCAAAATCTTTACCAACGGTCCGTTTCCTGACAAGAATGAAGCTGTTTCTCGTATATCCGGATGATGGACGGCGGTAAGAATTCCTATAATCGAGGTCGCAGTCGCCGTGACAAGCTTCCCGAGGGGTGCTCGATAATAGGCGGGCATCGCAGAGCGAGGATGCCAGGTTCGCTAGGTCCAGTCCAGTTCGAACTTCGAACTCCGGGGTGTCTCCCGTTTCTGACATCTCGGGGATGTCCGAAGATTGTGATCGAGCGGTCGTCGACCTTACGGCGTCACCGTTATCATCACCACCCCATGCGACGCCACTGTCGCTGAGAACTTCCCTGTGAATTTTCCCATGTCCTTCTTCTGCCACAAGTCGCGGACCGTCGCGGACAGGTTGCTGGGATAGTAGAGGTCGGTCCAGTTCGCGGTGATTTCTTTTTCTGCGTCTCCGCGATTGAACAGGATCACGGCGCGTGCTCCGCCGGCGAGGGGCTTCGACCACACTTCGAGATCACCGTTCTTCGAGACGCGGCGTCCCTGGCGGCCGAGCGGGTCCTGGTTGACCGCGATCACTTCTTTGTTGGTCAGGATGTCGTGGATCTCGGGCTTCATGTCGCGGAGGTCGTTGCCGGCAATGAGGGGCGCGGCCAGCAGGGCCCAGAAACTGAAGTGGGAGCGGTTTTCAGTCAGGTTCAGCCCGCCGTTGCCGACTTCGAGCATGTCGGGATCGTTCCAGTGGCCGGGGCCGGCGTAGGAGTAGATCGCGTCTTCGGCGTCGACGATATCAACCACGCCGTAGGAGCAGCAGTTGCCAGGAGACCACTCTTTCTTGCCCGACCAGCGGTCCTGGATGTCGCCGGTGGTGCGCCAGAGGTTGCCACCCACTTCCGCGCCCCAGAGCCAGGGCTTGGCCGTGCCCCACTCGCAGATGCTGAGCACGATCGGGCGGCCCGCGGCGTCGAGCGCGTGGCGGATGTTGGCGTAGGATGCACGCGCATCCTGCGTAGTGGTGTTGCACCAGTCGTACTTGAGGTAGTCGACGCCCCAGGCGGCGTACTTGAGCGCGTCTTGGTACTCGTGGCCGAGGCCGCCGGGACGTCCGGCGCAGGTCTTGGAGCCGGCGTCGGAATAGATGCCAAACTTGAGGCCGAGGGAGTGGACGTAGTCCGCAACGGGCTTGATGCCGCCGGGGAAGCGCTGCGGATCGGGCACGATGTTGCCGTCGGCATCGCGCTCAACCTGCCAGCAGTCGTCGATTACGACGTACTGGTACCCGGCGTCTTTCATGCCGGACTTCACCATGGCGTCGGCCATGTCCTTTATCATGTCGGCGCTGACGTTGCAGCCGAACTTGTTCCAGCTGTTCCAGCCCATGGGCGGCGTGAGGGCGAGGCCGGCGGAGGGCGAAGGCTTGTCCTGGGCGGAGAGCGTGGCGGAGAAAAAGAGAAGGGCAGCGAGGAGCAGGGGAGGTGTGGTTTTCATGGCGGGATAGTTTTATCAGAGGATTCTGGGTGGGGGAAGGTGGTTGGCGGCTTGGCAAGAAAATTCGTCGAGCAGTCGGGAATGCGGAACTGGGTGTAGCGCCGCCGTCTCGCCGGCTCTCGCATCTGCAACGGGCGAGACGCCCGCCGGACAGCCGCCGGACGGCGGCGCTACAGAAACCAATGCATCATTACTAGAGGCGTACTGTTACACCAGCGAATACTTGCCCACCTCGATGGTGCGCTGCGCGATCTGTTGACGCAGTTCAATCGTGTTGAACGGATCGTGTTTCGCCAGGCGGCGGAGGATCGCCAATTGCGTGCGCAGCATGTCGCCTTCGGCGACGGCGGCGATGACGCGTTTGGCGGCGGCTTCGATTTTCTCCATGGCCTGGGTGATGTAGACACGGGTCATGGCGACGGCGAGGGCCGCGTTTTTCTCTCCCTTGGCTTCGACCAGCTTTTGCGCTCGCAGCACGGCCGACTCCATGGCGTAGGTTTCGATGGTCATGTCGGCGATGGCGCCCATGACTTCCTGCTGGTCCTGGATGGCCTGCATGTATTTCTGCGTGGCCGATCCGGCGGCGAACAGGCCGAGCTTCTTGGCCTGTGCGACCAGTTTGCGTTCTTCGGCGAGGGGGCCTTCGATTTCGTCGCCCATGCTGGGCCCGGAAAGGACTTCGTCCATCAGCTTCTTGATCGCGGGCATGAGAGGGAGCTGGCCGCTCATGGCGCGCTTGAGGAGGAAGCCGGTAATGATGAGGCGGTTGATTTCGTTGGTGCCTTCGAAGATGCGGTTGATGCGGGCGTCGCGGTAGGCGCGCTCGGCGGGGTACTCTTCGACGAAGCCGTAGCCGGCATAGATCTGCATGGTCTCGTCGACCACGTAGTCGATCATCTCTGATCCCCAGACTTTGATGATCGAACACTCGACGGCGTATTCCTCAATCGCTTTGCGGGTTTCTTTGACGGCGTCGGCGGCGGACTTGTCGACCTCGTTGAGGGCGACGTCCATCATGCCGACGGTGCGGTAGACGAGCGACTCGCCGACGTAGATGAGCGTGGCCATGTTGGCGATTTTTTCGCGGATCAGGCCGAAGTCGGCGATGACTTTGCCGAATGCCTTGCGCTGCTTGGCGTAGGAGACGGCATTTTCGAGCGACACGCGAGCGCCGCCAACGCACATCGCGCCGAGTTTGAAGCGGCCCACGTTGAGGATGTTGAAGGCGATGACGTGTCCCTTGCCGATTTCACCTAACAGGTTTTCGACCGGGACCTTGCAGTCGTTCAAGATGATGGGACAAGTAGACGAGCCGCGGATGCCCATCTTGTGTTCTTCCCCGCCTACTGAGAAGCCGGGATAGGTGCGCTCGACGAGGAAGGCGGAAAATTTTTCGCCGTCGACCTTGGCGAAGACGGTGAAGAGGTCGGCGAAACCGGCGTTGGTGATCCACATCTTCTCGCCGTTCAGGATGTAGTGCTTGCCGTCTTTGGAAAGCTCGGCTCGGGCGCGGCAGTTCATGGCGTCGGAGCCGGAGGTGGACTCGGAAAGCGCGTAGGCGCCGACGATTTCTCCGGCGGCAAGCTTGGGCAGGTATTTCTTCTTCTGCTCTTCGGTGCCGAAGTAAACGATGGGGAGAGTGCCGATGCCGGAGTGTCCGCCCCACGTGGTGGCGAAGCCGGCGTACTTGGCGATATGGTCGGCGATGACGGCGGCGGTGACCTTGTCCATTTCGAGGCCGCCATAGGCTTCCGGGATCTCCGCGCCGGAGAGGCCAAGGTCGCCGGCTTTCTTCAGCAGGTCGCGGGTGACCTGGAATTCCTTGTGCTCGATCTTCTCGACGTTGGGAAGGATTTCATTGACGGCAAATTCCTCGGTGGTCTGGCCGATGAGGTGGTGCTGCTCGGTGAAGTCTTCCGGGGTGAACACTTCGGACGTTTGGCGCTCTTCCAGGAGGAAAGAGCCGCCGGAGATTTTGGATTTAGGAATTGCGGTTGT
>Ga0209698_10007153_pt1 | contig 11752 bp, 12 predicted proteins | sample LitLauG_LLR_2012_FD_187203 | JGI IMG/M metagenome (GOLD analysis project Ga0209698, IMG submission 187203) | Freshwater sediment microbial communities from Pennsylvania, USA - Little Laurel Run_MetaG_LLR_2012 (SPAdes) (version 2) | ecosystem: Environmental > Aquatic > Freshwater > Creek >... | reverse complement strand
GATTCGCCCTGGACTTCCTTGTACAGGCGCAGCAGGCGCTCGTAGGAAAGGTCGGTCTCCGACTCCAGTACCTGCAGCCGGGCACCCAGCTTGATCAGCGCGATGGCGCGCTGGATCTGCCGGCTTTCGGTAACGATGCTCTTGATGCGCATGGCGATCCCCGGGATGCGAAGGTTAGTTGGCTTCGGCGAAGTGGCCGGCCATGACGATGTTGGCGTGCAGGCCGGCGACGGCGGCCCCCGGAGCGAGCTTGGCGCGCGAATGGCTGGTCAGCAGGTTCCAGACCACGTCATCGTCGAATCGAAATCGCAGGATCAGCTGGTTGCTCCCGGCGATCTTCATCAGCTGGGCGGGCGTCAGCGTCTCGACGATGCCGGCGACCTCGTCCGACACGCCCAGGCGGTAGCGGGCCTGTGCCTTGTCGGCGCGGATCATGTGTTGCGCCAGGACCAGATAGGCGAGGTTGACTTCCCGGACTTCCTGCAGCAGTTGTTCGTTGATGACGGCGCCGTTGCTCATGACTGACTTCCTCCAGTTGAGGGCCTTTGAAGGCCCGGATTGCGTTGCGAAGTGATGCCATTTTGGGTTTCGCGTCGGCAGCGCGGTAGCGGGAATACGCCAAATCCCGCGTCAGCGCGCCGGCCGTGGCGGTGTAGGAATTCGCCCTACAGGTTTTTTCCCATGGTCGGCTTTTCCGGATGGCCGTCGAATTGGCGGGCGGGAACCCTAAAGTTCCGCGCTTCGGCGCCGTAAGGGAGGCTGCAAGACCATTTCCTCCCCCGCCTCGCGCGCTGCGTCGACTCCCCGTCACCAGCGCGCATTTTTTTTGCGGGGGTAGGGAAGCCGGTGGGTAGACCCTCCCCTGGACGGGCGGGTACCCATCCCCCGGCGCAAGCAGGCGGCGGGCCGCTCGCCGCAGCGCCTGCGCCCGGGGCCGGTGGCGGGTCAATCGGCGAATTGCGCCGCAAAAGGCCGGTTATTGCGCCGATCGATCGCGCCCGCAGGACTTGACGAATTCCCGCCTTTCCTAAAGTTCGCGTGCCGCGGCACCGATAAGGCTTCCAACACGACGCGCATTGCGGTTCCACGAAATCGGTGGCCGGACGGCGCGGCGCGGTGGAACCGGTAGGCGCCTCTCTCGACGTGGTGGCAGCCGCCTGGGTAACAGGTTGAACCAGCCTCGAATTCGGGCTGCCCTCTCAGAGAAACGAAAGGAACGAACATGTCTTTGGTTGTCAACACCAACGTGATGTCGCTGGTCGCACAGACCAACCTCAACAACACGCAGAACAAGCTGAACAACGCGATCACCCAGCTGTCGTCCGGCCTGCGCATCAACAGCGCCATGGACGATCCGGCGGGCCTGCAGATCGCCACCGCGATGCAATCGCAGGTCAACGGCATGAACCAGGGCGTGATCAATGCCAATGCCGCGATCTCGATGGCACAGGTCGCCGACGGCGCCCTGGGCTCCGTGACCAACATGCTGCAGCAGATGCGCACCCTGGCGGTCGAGGCGGCCAACGGCACGAACACCGGTTCGGGCGATGCCAACCTGCAGGCCGAGTTCACGCAGCTCGCCACGCAGATCAACAACACCCTGGGCAACACGCAGTTCAACGGCATCTCGGTCTTCTCGATGGCCTCCGGCGGCATCACCTACCAGGTCGGCGCCAACACCGGGGATACCGTCGTGGTCGCCTCGAACACCCTGGCCACCGACACCAACATCTCGAACCTGGCGGTGAGCGGCACGGTGAACATCTCCACGGTGGGCGGGGCCAATTCGGCGCTGAGCGCGATCGACACGGCGCTCAACGACGTGAACACCTCGCGCGCCAGCAACGGCGCCTACCAGATCCAGTTCCAGCAGATCGTGTCCTCGACGCAGATCAATTCGCAGAACACCGCGGCGGCGGTCTCGCAGATCATGGATACGAACTACGCCCAGGCGACGTCCAACCTGACGCAGGCGCAGATCGTGCAACAGGCCGGCACGGCCATGCTGTCGCAGGCCAATGCGATCCCGCAGGGCGTGCTGAGCCTGCTCAGCAAGCTGCCGTAAGCAGGCGCTCGCGCGCCGCTCGGCGCCGGGTCCCGCGGGGGTCCGGGGGCGCAAGCCTCCGGACCCCTTTTCCATTTCCGGCCGGCGGCCCCTCGCGTGTTTGCGTCCCGCTCGCCGGCGGCGGTGTGGATCGCCCGCCGGCGCCCTCAAGGGCGTGCCGTTCCTGCCGACATTCCCTTCGTACACCGGAGAACCGCAAGGCGGCCAACCGAAGGGAGCAGATCATGGCAGACGTGCAACCCGCAACCCCGCTTGCCGGCGGGCCGGCCGCCGCAGCGGCCGGCGCCGAGGGCGCCGCGGTCGTCCACGGCGCCGAGCGCGGCGTCGCAGCCAGAGCGGCGCTGGACGCCGCCCGAACGAAGGTCGCCGGCGCGCCGCCCGACCCCGGCCTGGACCACGCCGCGGCGGTCGTTCCGCCCAGTCGCGACCAGGTCGCATCGGCGGTCAAGGATGCCAACCAGGCGCTGACCGCAAGTGGGACCCAATTGGTCTTCGTCTTCGACGATCAGCTGCACCACATGGCGGTCAAACTGCTCGACGTGCAGACCCAGAAGGTCGTGCAGCAGATTCCCGGCCAGGCCATGCCGGCCAAGGCGAGCGCGCTCGCTGCGGCGCCCGGTGCGGGCGCGCTGGTCGATACCAAGGCCTGAACGCCGCCGCCCGCACCGACCGACCTCCATCGAAGAGCCCGCCATGACCACGTCCTCGACCACCGCGAATTCGGCCCTGACCAGCATCCTCAACGGCCTGTCCAACAGCAGCAACGCGTCGAGCTCGACCTCCGGCCCGCTGATCACGACCGGCCAGATCAACGTCGGCCAGCTCGTATCGGAACTCATGCTGGTGCAGTCGCAGCCGCTGTTCCAGGTGCAGGCCCAGGAGGCGGGCGTCAAATCGACACTGAGCGCCTACGGCCAGGAGCAGAGCGCGCTGTCGACCTTGCAGTCCGCCGCCGCCGCCCTGGCGCTGCCTTCGGCCTTCCAGGCGTCCAGCGCCACCGTGACCGGCAGCGGCGTCGCGGCGACGGTCACCGGCAGCCCGGTCAACGCGAGCTACTCGGTCTCGGTCACCAACCTGGCCCAGGCGCAGTCCGATGCCTTCGCCGCCGTCGCCAGCGCGACCACCCCGTTGACCGACGCCGGCGGCAATGCCGCTTCGGGCACGCTCACCATCACCCAGGGCACGCAGACCCTCTCCGTTGCCATCGGCTCGACCAACAACACGCTCGCCGGGATCGCCTCGGCGATCAACAGCGCCTCCAACGGTGCGGTCAATGCATCGGTGGTGACCAGCGCCAACGGCTCGGCCCAGCTGGTCATCGCCTCGGCCAATACCGGCGCGGCCAACGGCTTCACGGTCGCGGCCACCGACACGACGGGCAGCGCGCTCTCCGGCCTGGTCGCCGGCATGACCCAGACCCAGCCGGCCAAGGACGCCGTGTTCTCGGTCAACGGCCTGAGCGTCACCTCGGCGTCGAACACCGTGACCAGCGCGATCAGCGGCGTGACGCTGAACCTGGCTCAGGCCGGCACGACGACCCAGGTGCAGATCGGCACCGATCCGACCGCCGTGACCAAATCGGTGAACGACTTCATCACGGCCTACAACTCGGTGATCTCGCTCACCAATACGCTGACCAGCTACAACTCCACGACGAAGACCGGCTCGGTCCTCACCGGGGACACGGCGACCCGCACCATCGTCGGCACGCTGCAGGGCATCCTGGGCAGCCAGTGGAGCACGACCGGCACCGGCCCGAACTGGCTGGCCCAGGTCGGCGTGGCGTTCAATTCCGACGGCACGCTCAAGCTCGATGCGACCCAGTTCCAGGCCGCGCTGAACGCCAACCCGGGCGCGGTCCAGGCGCTGTTCACGACGGCGACCGGTACCGGGGCGCAGCAGGGCTTCGCCGTGCAGGTGAGCAATACCGTCGAGCAGATCCTGGGCAGCAAGGGCGCGCTGGGCGCGGCGCAGCAGAGCCTGCAGTCGCAGGTCTCGTACATGGACAACCAGCAGGCCTCGATGCAGGCCGAGCTGGCGCAGACCCAGGCCAGCCTGACCCAGCAGTACAGCGCGCTCAATGCCGAGGTGGCCGCGGCGCAGGCGCAGCAGGCATCGCTCGCCGGCGAACTGGCCAACCTGCCTGGCTGAGGCATTGCCGGGCGCGCCAATTCCGGACTTGCCGCCGCTCAATCTCCCGCGCACCCTGCCGATAATCTTTTCGTGGTCGGTGCACATCCGGGAGGCGAAATTGAGTGCGTATGGTGCGAAGGCATATGGCAAGCTGGCGTTGGAAACGGACATCATCAATGCGGAGCCGCATCGCCTGGTGCTGAAGCTGTTCGATGGGGCACTGCTGCAGATCCAGCGCGGGCGCCACTTCATGGTCGAGCGCCGGGTCGCCGAGAAGGGCGCCGCCATCGGCCACGCCATCGAGATCGTCGATTCGGGCTTGCGCGTCAGCGTCGATCCCTCGCATGATCCGGTGTTCGCCGGCCGCCTCGTCTCGCTCTACCACTACATCGTCATGCGGCTGCTGCAGGGCAATCTGCGCGACGACCTGGCGGCGCTCGACGAAGCGGCCAAGCTGCTGGGCGATCTGCGCGGCGCCTGGATCCAGATCGCTCCGGTCAAGGCCGGGGCCGCTGCCGCGGCCCGGCCGGCCGACGCCTTTCCCGCCTGATCGACAGCCGGGCGGCACGCGATGAAGCACAAGGTCGAACACCCCGACGAGGGCCTCGTCGGGACGCCGCGCGCAGCCCGCGCCCGGCCGCTGATCGAGCACTACGAGCGCATCGCCGAGGCCAGCCATCGCATGGTGGCCGCCGCCGATGCGGGCGACTGGACCCTGGTCGAGGACATCGGCCTGCAGTGTGTCGGGCTCGTCGCCACCCTCAAGGAGGCGGCACGCGCCGAGGCGCTGGGCGCGGCCGAACGCGAGCGCCGCCTCCAGCTGCTGCGCGGGATCCTGCGCGACGACGCGCGGATCCGGGCTTGCGCCGAGCCCTGGTTGCGCAACCTGGAGCAGTTTTTGTCCTAAACTGCACCCTACGGTGGGGGCTAACGGAGGGTCCCCTCGAGGAGCGCAACGTGGCGCTGCAGATCCCACCGCTGGGCAACGATGGCCTGAGCCATCCCGATTGGGGTGGCGCGCCGCTGCCGGGCCGCTTGTCGGTCGCCGCGGGCCGGCTGGCCGACACCCTCGCCCTCCTCGAGGGCGCTGCGGCGCCCGACCCCGCCGTTCTCGAAGGCCTGCGCCGCCTCGGCGCGCGCGGCGCGGCGGCCGATCTTCTCGTCGCCGCCGATCACCGCTCGATCCTGTTGCTGCTCGATGGCCGGCGCGTCCCGCTCGGCGCGGCCGCGCGCGACGCCGTTCTGGCGCTGCTCGAACGCCGGCTCGAACCCCGCGGCGCTGCGGCGCCGGTGGCCGATGCAGCCGACGCGGCCCGATCGCCGGTCGATCCGGCCGATGCGGCGCGCGCCGCGGCGATCCAAGCCCTGGTCGGGCGGGCGCGCTCGCAAGGCGCCGGCGCGCTGCCACGTGCCACGGCGCCGGCCCAGCAGGCCTGGGCGCTGCAGCGGCCGCTGCTCGCCGGGGCCGATCCCGACCCGGCGGCCGCGCTGGCCGCGGCGGTCGAGTCGAGCGGCCTGTTCCTCGAGGCCCACGTGGCCCAGTGGCTCGACGGCGCGCGCACCCTGGACCAGCTGCGCGACGAGCAGGCGGCGCCGGCGGCCGGCACGGCCGGCGAACCGCGCGCCGCGGCGCAGCTCGATGCCCTGCAGCGCCAGGCGATCGCCCTGAGCGGCGAGGCCTGGTCCGGCCAGCCCGTCCAGTGGCTCATCGAGCGTGCAGGCGGGCGCCATCGCGATGCGCCGGACCCGGGCCACGAGACGGGCCTGTTCCAGGCCACCGTGCGGCTCGATCTGCGCCACCTCGGCGGCCTGCAGGCGCGCATCCGCGTCGTCGAGGGGACGGTCGGCGTGCAGATCGAGGCCGAGCACCCCGGGAGCTTCGCCGCCGCCATGCCGCGCCTGGCCGACGCGCTCGACGCGCGCGGCCTGCAGGTCGTCGCGCTCGGCCTCGAGGCGGCCGCGCCGCCGGACCTGCCGTGAGTGCACCGCGCGACCTTGCCGATCCGGCACGGCGTGCCGTCGCCCTGGCCTATGGCGAGCGGGATGCGGCCGATGGCCTGGCGCCGCGCGTCGTCGCGCGCGGCCAGGCTCTGCTGGCCGACGCCATCATCGAGCGGGCGCGTGCCGCCGGCATCGCGATCCACGAGTCGCGCGAGCTGGTCAGTGCGCTCATGGGCTTCGACCTCGACCAGCGCATCCCGCCGGCGCTGTACGTCGCGGTCGCCGAGGTGCTGGCCTGGGCCTGGCGCCTGGAGCAAGGGCTGGACGGGCGCGCTGCGCCCGTCGGCCGCGGCGGCGATGCGCCGTCGGCGGGGCCGGCGTGATCTGCCTGACCATGATCGTGCGCGACGAGGCGCGCAGCCTGGCGCGCTGCCTGCGCAGCGCCGCCGCCCATGTCGACGAGCTGCTGGTGATCGATACGGGGTCGACCGACGCGACGCCCGAGATCGCCGCGGCCCATGGCGCGCGGGTCGAGCGTTTTCCATGGTGCGACGATTTTGCCGCCGCCCGCAACCATGCGCTGGCGCGGACCGATGCCCCATGGCGCCTGGTGCTCGATGCCGACGAGTGGATCATCGAGGGCGGGGCCTGCCTGCGCGAACTGGCGCGGCCGGACGCCGCGCCCTTCGTGGGCCAGCTGACCATCCTCGAGGCGGCCGACGATCCGCAGGCCCAGCCGCTGCCGCCGCTGCACGTCTCGCGCTTCCTGCCGCGCGGCCTGCGCTTTGCCGGCCGGATCCATGAACAGATCGTGCACGCCTTGCCGCTGCGCCGCCTGCCCCTGGTGCTGGGCCACGACGGCTACCAGCCGGCCCAGCGCGCGCGCAAGAGCGAACGCAATGAGCGGCTGCTGCACCGCGCCCTGAACGAGACGCCGGACAGCGCCTACCTGCATTACCAGCTGGGCCGCGAGCTCGAGATCGACGGGCGCCATGGCGCGGCGGCCGAGGCCTACGGCCGGGCCTGCGCGCTGCTGGCCTGGCCGCCGCCGCACGCCGACGATGCGGCGGCGCTGCAGCGGCGCCATGCCTGGCTGCACGATCTGGTCGTGCGCCGGCTGTTCTGCCTGAAGCGGGCGCGTCACTTCGACGCCGCATGGGTCGAGGCGCAGGCGCAAGCCGGGTACTGGCGCCATTCGCCGGACTTTCATTTCGCGCTGGGCGACCTGCTGCTCGACCACGCGCTGGCCGAACCGTCGCGCGCCGCCGAACTGCTGCCGCGGATCGAGGCCAGCTGGCTGCGCTGCCTGGAGATCGGCGAGACGCCGGACCTCGAAGGTGCGATCGCCGGCCGCGGCAGCCGGCTGGCTGCGCACAACCTCGCGGTATTCCATGAATTGCTGGGCAATGCCCCGCGTGCCGCGCAGTTCCGCGCCCTGGAGCAAGGCTCCGCGGCCGGTGCCGCGACGGATTGACCTCCGGCGAACCGCCTTATCGCGCTGCCGCGGCTGCACCGCGCTGCTAGGATCTTCGCTGTTTCCGGATGGAGCGGCGCCATGGCGGCCGCCGGCGCATGAAACCCCTGACCATCGGCTTCGTCGCCGACCACTATCTTGGCTGGATGGGCGGTGCCCAGTTCCTCGCCAACCTGCTCGGCGGCATCGATTCGGTCGCCGCCGGCCAGCAGGTGCGCCTCGAGGTGCTGGTCAGCGCCGCGGCACTCGGTCCGGCGGCCGACGGCCAGCCGGGCGACGTGCTGCCGGTGCCGACCGCCGGACTGCGCGCCACCGGCCCGCTGCAATGCCTGCTCGAGAGCACGCGCCTGCAGCGGCTGGTCTTCTATCGCGATCTGCGCCGCGCGGTCGGCTCGCTGGCGATCCAGGTCATCGGCCCCACGTCGATCAACCTGGGCGCCGATTTTCCCGTGCCCTGGTTCGCCTATATCACCGACTTCCAGCACCAGTACCTGCCGCGCTTCTTCGCCGCAGCCGAGCGCCTGCAGCGCGACGCCATGTTCCGCAACCTGATCGAGAACGCGCACGGGGTCTTCGTCAATTCCGGCACGGTGGTCGCCGACATCGAGCGCTTCTATCCGGCGCCGGCGCGCGCCAAGCCCGTGCTGCGCCTGCCGCTCTCCTTGCCGCGCCTGGAACCCGTGGCGAACCTGGACCTGGTGGCCGCCACCTACGGCATCGAAAAGCCCTACTTCCTCAGCTGCAGCCAGCGCTGGATGCACAAGCAGCATCCGCTGATCCTGCGGGCCTACGCCGCGCTCCTCGCGCAGCACCCGGACTGGCCGCTCGAGCTCGTGTTCACGGGCGACACCGGTGAATACCGCAACCCCGACTACACGCGCCAGGTGGCCGAGCTGACCGAGTCGCTCGGGCTGGCGCAGCGCGTGCGCGTGCTCGGGCTCATCCCGCGCGACCATCAGCTCGCGCTGATCCGCTCGGCGCTGGCCGTGGTCCAGGCCAGCCTGTTCGAGGGCGGACCGGGGGCCAGCGGGACGCTCGAGGCGGCGCTCTTCGGCACGCGCATCATCGCTTCGGACATCGGGCCGAATCGCGAGCTGCCTTTCGGGCGGATCCGTCACTTTCCGGCGGAGTCGGCCGACGACCTGTCGCGCTGCATGGGCGACGTGGTGGCCGCCGCGGCGGCCGCCGGTGCCAGCCCCGAGGAGGCGGCCGACAGCGCGCCGTTCGACGCGCCGTCGCGCCAGCTGCTCGAGATGGCCGGCGGACTGCAGTTGCTCGGCACGCTGCGGTCGGCGGCGGCGCGCTGATCCGGCCGTGCGGCCGATCGCGCGGCTCAGACCAGCGAGACGGTCTGGTCCTTCAGTCGTTCCTGCTCATTGGCATTGCGGAACTCGGCCTGCGACTCGGGGTGCGAGTAGTAGTTGCCGATCACCAGCGGCAGCCGGCAGGCCTTGCGGTGCAGATGGCGGGTGACGATGTCCCACCACAGCGAATCGGAGATCCCGGTGATCTTCGTGCCCAGCGTCGTGCGGTATGGGTAGCGCGGCACGCCGACGTGGCAGTCCAGGCGCCAGAGCGTCGCCGGGCCGAAGGTGCCGCGCTGGCCGGTGCCGCTGCCCAGCCGGGTCGGCACGCCCTTGGGTGGCGGCCAGCTCGGTTCGAAGGGCAGGGCGGCCGAAGGGTACGAGAGGCCGACTTCATTGGTCTCGTCCTGTGAATAGCAGATCTTCCAGTCGCCGCCGATCAGCGCCGCGCCCTCCCGCTGCACCGCCTCCTCAAGCCGCTCCACCGCATCGGTGCACAGGCGGTCGTCGAGATTGAGGTTCATCACGTAGGGCGTCTGGCAGGCCGCCAGCGCGAGGTTCCAGGCCTCGTAGATCGTCAACGGCTGGCTGCAGCCGATGCGCCGGGCCTCGAGGTCCCCGGGAGGCGGGTCGTCGTTGTCGAAGATGTAGACCAGTTCGACCGCCGTGCTCTGCCGGCGCAGGTTCTCGTGGTGCTGCCGCAGCAGCGCGTGACGGTCCGGGTCGCCGCTCCAGACGGCGCAAAATACGGTGGTCACCGGCTTCTTCATGGGCATGCTCCAGGGTTCGCGGCGCTGGCCGGCGCGGCTTCGCACCGGCGCGCCAGCGATGATGCGCGGGCGCGCGCAGCGCGTTGCCGCGAAAAGGGCGCACCCGATGCGCGCCGAAGCGCACCGGCGATGCGCCGCATTTCCGCGCATCGCACGGCGCGGCAATTCGCGCCATTCCCGCGCCGAGCGCTTCCTATACTGGGTTCGCCTCGCCGGCGTCCGCACCGCGTGCGGTCCGGCGGCCGGAGGACCCGCCATGAGCGACTTACGCATCCCTGTCTACCGCCCTGACCTGGGCGGCAACGAGCGCGCCTACCTGCTCGACTGCCTCGAGTCGACCTGGATCTCGTCGAAGGGCCGCTACATCCGCGACTTCGAGACGGCGTTCTGCGCCCGCGTCGGCGCGACCCATGGCGTCAGCGTGTGCAACGGCACGGTCGCGCTGCACCTGGCCATGGTCGCGCTGGGCATCGGTCCGGGCGACGAGATCATCCTGCCGACGCTGACCTACATCGCCTCGGCCAACGCGGTGACCTATACCGGGGCGACGCCGGTCTTCGTCGACTCGCTGCCCGCGACCTGGCAGATGGACCCGGAGGACGTGGCGCGCAAGATCACGCCGCGCACCAAGGCCATCATGGCCGTGCACCTGTACGGCCATCCCTGCGACATGGACGCCATCGCCGCGCTGGCGCGCCGCCACCGCCTGTTCGTGATCGAGGATTGCGCCCAGGCCATCGGCACGGTGTACAAGAACCGCCATGCCGGAACCTTCGGCGATGTCGCGACCTTCAGTTTCTTCGGCAACAAGACCATCACCACCGGCGAAGGCGGCATGGTGCTGACCAGCGACCGCACGATCATCGAGCGGGCCCGTCATTTCCGCGGCCAGGGCCTGGCCGCGCACCGCGAGTACTGGCACGACGTCATCGGCTTCAACTACCGCATGACCAACCTGTGCGCCGCGCTGGGCCTGGCGCAACTCGAGCGCGCCGACCAGTTCCTGGCGCGCAAGCGCCAGCTCGCGCAGCAGTATCGCGCCGGGCTGCGCGGCGCCCCAGTGAGCGTCCACGCCGAGAGCCCGGATACGGTGCACAGCTACTGGATGGTCACGATCCTGGCCGACGATCCGGCCGACCGCGAACCGCTGCGGTCGCACCTGCGCGGCCTGGGCATCGAGACCCGCCCGGTGTTCTATCCTGTGCACACCATGCCGATGTACTCGAATCGCTTCCAGCGCAACCCGGTCGCCGAGGACCTCGCCTGGCGCGGCATCAACCTGCCGAGTTTTCCCGGCCTGACCGACGCCGAGGTGGGCGAGGTCTGCCGCGGCGTGCACGCCTACTACGCGCAGGCGGCGCGGCTGTCGCTGGCCGCCTGATCCGCGCCATGGCGCCGGCCGCCGGCCCCGACCCTGCCGATCCGTCGGGCGCGGCTCCTGCCGCGCCGCCTGGCGCCGCGGCCGATCGCTGCAACGTGGTGTTCGGCGCCGCCGGCCATGCCGAGGAAGTCGATTGGCTGATCGCCGACCTTTATGCTGCCGGCGGCCCGGACCTGCGTCCGGGCCTGTTCGTCGTCGCCGACGGCGATCCGGCGGCCGGCACGATATTGCGCGGCCGCCCGGTCATCGACGAGCAGGGCTACTTCGCGCATGCCGGGGTCGCGCGCGCGCGCCACTTCGTCGCGGTCGGCGCGATTGCTGCGCGGGCCCGCATCGTGCAGCGCCTGCGCGCCGCCGGCGCGACGGACTTTCCCTCGCTGATCCATCCGAGCGTGGCCTTCGATCGGACGCCCGGGTCGGTGCGCATCGGGCAGGGCGTGTTCGTCTTCGCCCGCAGCGTGCTGACCACCGACATCGAGATCGGCGACTTCGCCCAGGTCAACGTGGCCTGCACGGTCTCGCACAACAGCCGGATCGGCGCGTATGCGACCTTGTCGCCCGGCGTGCACCTGTGCGGCAACGTGCGGCTGGGCGCGCGCGCCTTCCTCGGCTGCGGCGCCGTGGTGGTCGAGCGCTGCCGGATCGCCGACGATGTGGTGGTCGGCGCCGGCGCCGTCGTGATCG
>Ga0209698_10007152_pt1 | contig 11753 bp, 8 predicted proteins | sample LitLauG_LLR_2012_FD_187203 | JGI IMG/M metagenome (GOLD analysis project Ga0209698, IMG submission 187203) | Freshwater sediment microbial communities from Pennsylvania, USA - Little Laurel Run_MetaG_LLR_2012 (SPAdes) (version 2) | ecosystem: Environmental > Aquatic > Freshwater > Creek >... | reverse complement strand
GGGAGCGACCTACGCCGAGATCGCCGCGCGCGGCGGCGGCATTCGCTCCACCGTGCGCCACACGCGCGAGGCCACCGAAGCCGAACTCCTTGCCGCCGCCCGCCGCTACCGCGAGTGGTTCCTGCGCGGGGGCACCACCACCGTCGAGGCCAAATCGGGCTATGGCCTCTCCCTCGATTCCGAACTGAAAATCCTGAAGGTGATCCGGGAGTTGGGCTACATACCGACCTTTCTCGGCGCGCACGAAGTTCCGGACGAGTATCGGAAAAATCCAGAAGGCTATGTCCACCTGCTGATTCACGAAATGCTGCCGCGCGTTCGCGAGTTCGCCGAATTCTGTGACGTGTTTTGCGAGCCTGCGGTCTTTCCCGTGGAAACGTCGCGCCGCATCCTCGGCGAAGCCCGGCGGCTCGGCTTCGGCCTGCGCATTCATGCCGACCAGTTCCGCGCCGACGGCGCTGCCCAGCTTGCCGCCGAGCTCGGAGCCGTCACCGCCGATCACCTCGAACATACGGCCGCCGAGGGATTGCAGGCGCTGGTCAAGGCCAAAGTGCAGCCTGTCCTGCTGCCCGCTTCGGTCTACACCTTGGGCTCCACTCACTATCCGGCGGCGCGGCAGATGATCGAGCTGGGGCTGGCCTTGGTTCTGGCGACGGACTTTAATCCCGGCTCTTCCCCAACGGCCTCCATGCCCATGGTCCTGTCGCTGGCCTCGACGCACATGCGGATGACGCCCGCCGAAGCCATCACCGCCGCCACCATCAACGCCGCCCATAGTCTGAACCGCGGCCACGAAATCGGCTCGCTCGAACCCGGCAAGCGCGCCGACTTCGTGATTCACGATTGTGACGACTATCGCGAGCTGCCCTATTTCTTTGGCCGTGAGCCGGCCCACGCCGTATATATAGGAGGTACGTGTGTCTATGACCAGCGATCCTTATCTCCAAGCCGCCCTTGAACAGGCTCGCAAGAGCCTGTCCGAAGGCGGTATTCCCATCGGATCGGTCCTCGTGCACGAGAACCGGATCATCGGCGCGGGCCACAATTGCCGCGTGCAAACCGGCAGCCCCATCGATCACGGCGAAATGAACTGTCTCCGCAACGCCGGCCGGCTACCCGCCGCGGTTTACCGCAAAAGCACGATTTATTCGACCCTGTCGCCCTGCTCCATGTGCAGCGGCGCTATCGTGCTCTACAAAATCCCGCGCGTGGTCGTCGGCGAAAACCGCACCTTCCTTGGCGCCGAGGAGTACATGCGAAGCAACGGCATCCAAGTCGAGGTCGTGCAAAACGAGGAATGCATCCGCCTGATGACCGATTTCATCCGCGCCAATCCGCAACTGTGGAACGAGGATATCGGAGCGTAGCCATGCAAAAGCGCCTGGCGTTCAGCGCCGCCGCTATCATTTTGTGTCTCTCGGCCGCCAAACTCCTGGTCCACCTCTACGCGGGCAGGCACTACGGTTACTTCGTAGACGAGTTGTATTACCTGGCATGCAGCCGCCACCTGGATTGGGGCTACGTGGACCAGCCGCCACTAATCGTGCTGAGTACCTGGCTGGTCCGCCTGCTGATTGGCGACTCCTTGCCCGCGATTCGTTTGCTGCCCGCCCTCGCGGGGGCCGCCGAAGTCGCTCTGACCGCCCTGATCGCGCGGGAACTCGGCGGGAATCGATGGGCACAGGGGATGGCCGCGGTGGCGGTGCTGGCCGCACCCGCCATTCTCGGTGTGGACAACCTGCTCACCATGAACGCCTTCGAGCCGCTGTTCTGGATGGGCTGCGCCTGGCTGGTCCTCCGCATGATCCGCACTGGCAATCGCAGACTCTGGGTATGGTTCGGCGTCCTGGCGGGGTTCGGGCTGGAAAACAAGTACTCCATGCTGATCTTCGGCGCCGGCCTCATTCTCGGCCTCCTCCTCACCCCGCAACGCCGCTTGCTGCGCGGCCCGTGGCTCTGGATTGGCGGAGGCATCGCCTTCCTCCTCTTCCTGCCCAACCTGCTGTGGAATATCCAGCACCACTTCCCGTTTCTGGAGCTGCAGGCGAATATCCGTCGCAGCGGCCGCGACGTTCCTCTCACGCCCGTGGCATTCTTCGTTCAGGAGACGCTCGCGATGAACCCGCTGGCGCTGCCGTTGTGGCTTGCCGGTCTAGGCTTTTACTTCTTTTCGAAAACGGCGAAACCGTTCCGGGCGCTGGGGTGGGCCTGGGCGTTTGCCGCGGCCGTGATCGTGGCGCTCAGTCCGCGGATCTACTATCTTTTTCCCGCCTTCCCCGTGTTGTTTGCCGGCGGTGCCGTGAGGACCGGGGCTTGGTTCGAACGCCAGCCGGTTTGGCGCAGATTGGCCTGGCCCGCCGCGATGCTGGCCTCCGCCGCCGTTCTGGCGCCGCTCGCGATTCCGGTGCTGCCGCCCGAGACATACATCCGGTACACGCAAGCGCTGCACCTCGCCCCACCGGCGATCGAAACGCACCGCTTAGGCCCGCTGCCGCAAATCTTTGCCGACCAGTTCGGATGGGAGGAGATGACGCAGACCGTGGCGCAAGTCTACAACGGCCTGCCGCCGGAGCTGCGCGCCCAAACCGCCATCTTTGGCCAGAACTACGGGGAAGCCGGCGCCATTGACCACTTCGGCCCCAAGTATGGATTGCCGCCAGCGATCAGCGGCCATCAGACCTACTTCTTGTGGGGCGCGCGCGGTTTCACCGGCGAAAGCATGATCGTGATGAACGATCGGCAGGCGGTCCTGGAATCGCTCTTCACCGATGTCCGGAAGGTGGCCCGCGTGGATCACCCGTACTCCATGCCCTACCGCCATTTCGATGTATTCTACTGCCGCGGCCTCAAACAGCCCATGAGCCAACTGTGGCCGCGCGTGAAGAGGTGGGATTGAGTCACGCCATTTCTCGAAATTTAAAGTGGAATGCTTCAAAACACTTGGCGGGAAAAGTCGCGGTTTCGGCAAGGGGTCGGTCCGATCGAGGGTGGATGATGAAGACAGAGATGCCCGTGAATCGCAAATCACAGAAACCCGCGGCGGTGCCCTCCTTCCCGACGGTCTGGAAGCGCTGCCGGGCCGCGGCCCAATTCTTGGATATGCTGACGGTCCTGGAGCCGCAGCAGAAGCTGAAACTGGCCGCCGTTCTGAGCCGCATGCGCGAGAAGGCCGGCGCCCTGGGAGTGCCCCTGCTTTAGCGACGCTCTTTGTCACCGTAGAGAGGTATCGGAAGCAACCATGCGTTTGAAGTAAGGATGTGGCCCTTGTTACGTCAACCGTTTACTTGACTAAGCGCCCGAATGCCGGTAGAAATTGAACATGCCCGCACACGAACCCGCCACCCTCCAGGAAGCCATCGTATATTTTGCTGATCCCGACAACTGCCGGGAGTACGTGGTAGCGCGGCGCTGGCCGAGCGGGGTCATCTGCCCCACCTGCGAATCGAAGGACGTGATTTTTCTGGCGAAGCAGAACCGCTGGGCAGTGCCGCTACTATGATCAGGAGTTCCACAGGGAGCCCATCCATGTCATCAGTGATTGATCAGAATGCGGTTCGTAGGTTATCTGAAGAGCCCAAAGGATACACATACACTGTCACTGTGAGTCCATCGCAATCAGCCAGAGCTTGAGTTTATGAGACGTTCTTTCGGGCAAATATTCGCTGCATCCCCACAAGCGACACTCGTATGACGCAGGCGATGGAGCACGGCTGCGCTACCGGTATCAGCGGTATCGACGCGCTTCACATTGCTTGTGCGGTGTTTGCTGGTGCGGAGGAATTTATCACCACGGAAAAGGCCACCCAGCCCATTCACCGTACGAAGCTGATCAAAGTGATCTCCATCAGGCCGGAGGAGGGTAAGCCCTGAAAACAGATCCGGACCAGCGAGAAAAAACAATCGCAGAGCTCGCAAGCCGATGCGAAGGCTCTAACCAGTTTGAAAACTTTGACAGCGCCTTTCGCGCCTCGTTGACCGTCCCAAAGGAAGCCGTCCTCAAGGAAGACGTCCGCTGGAAAAAGGAGCGGGCAAAGAAGCGAGCGCGGAAGCACTGACGCTGCGGGCTCCGGCCCGTCACCCCAAAGCGTAGCACATTAGCTCTTGATCCTAAACCGCTCAGCTCGTCTTCCTAAAACTGGAACCGCGCCACGATAGTCCCCGTCCGTGCGAACTGCAGGGCGTTCACGGCTCCCGCCGAGCCGAAGGTGGTGTTGACATAGCCGAAGCCGGCGGTCGTCTGGCCATTCGTCTTGGTCTGCGTGGCCAGGGCGTTGGTCGACACAGGGTCCTGCACGCGCGCCCGGTTGAACACGTTGGCGAACTCCACCCGCAGGTTCACCTGAGCCCTTTCCTTGATGCGGAAGATGCGGCCGAGGCTCATGTTCTCCACCGGCCGGCGCATGTACCGGTAGTCGCTGTAATAGGCGGCCGAGGTGCCAAACTGGCCGGCGGCCGGCTGGCTCCACGCGGCCGGATTCAGTACGAACGTAGTGTTGGGGTCGTAGCAGTGGCAGTTGATATCCACCGTGTACAGCGGTATTCCGGGCACGCGGTTGGCGAAAGTCCCGGTGGCGCTCGTCGCGGTGTTGCGCAGCAGCAGCGGATTGAGAGCGTTCTGCGCCTGAGGCGCCAGAATCGGGAGCCCGCTGGAATAGCTCAGCAGGACTCCCAGCGTCCAGTCGCGCGCCGCAAAAGACGCCGCTTTCCCCGCCAGGCCGTCGCCCAGCTTGAAGGTAGGAACCGTATAGTTGGCCGACGTATTAAACAGGTACGGCTGGTCGAAGCTGGAGAGGTACTTGTTTACCGGACGGTTGAACACGTCGTTCACCACCGAGCCGCCGGCGCTCAAATTGCCAGGGTCGGAATCGGCGCCCATAGTGAGTTGCTTCTGCCAGGTAAACACGCCGGTGAAGGAGAGCCCGTAAGAGAAACGCTTGGTCACCTTGGCCTGCAGCGAGTCATACCAGGTTTTGCCCAGAGGCGGCCAAAGACTCTGCACGGTCCCGAACTGGGGGAACGGCCGCAAGGACTGAGCCACCGTCGAGCCCGTGGGGAAACTGGGATAGGGGAGTTGGTTGAACCCGCGCGCCGCCGCGGCGGGCGAACTGATGGGCGAAGTGAGCAGCGCGCGGTCGGCGGCGTTGTTGATGTCCAGCCCGAAGGCGGCGAGGCGCTGCGGCGTGAGGCCATTCACATCGATGAGCGCCGGCGCCGGCCACCACACACCCCGGTTCGCTACATACGCCGCTTCCACGGCCAGGTTCTTCGCGATTTCGCGCTGAATCCCGATGCTCCACTGCATCTGCCGCGCGGGACGGCCGGCATTGGGATCGACCGCCACCTTGGGCGAGGAGATCGTGCCCGGCACGGGAAACTGTCCGGGATTGAGGTTGGGCCAGGGGACCGGAGTAAACGGAAGACCATTGTGCAGGATCATGGCCGGCTGGCCAAAAGCGCCGGAACTGAAAGGCGCCGGGACGGTCATGTTGGCGGTGGCCCCGTTATTGTCGGGCGTTCCGTTGTACACGATGCCCCAGCCGGCGCGGAAGACGGTCTTCGCATTGACCTGGTAGGCCGCTCCCAGCCGCGGGCCGAAAGCGTAAGGATAGTTGTGGGCCAGGTTGCAGTTGCAGCGCCCCGGTCCGGACCCTTCGAAAATCACCGCCCCCGGCAGGTTCCCGGTCGAAGGGTTCGGTGCGGTGGGCGAGAAACTCGGAACCCGGCCGTACTGTTCCTTGGGGTAGGTTCCGTAATCGTAGCGCAAGCCGTAATCGAGCGTGAATTTGCGGCTCACTTTCCAGGTGTCCTGCACAAAGAATCCCCATTGCGACTTTCCCAGACGCAAAGTGGGCGGGTACTGAATGGTTCCCGAATCCACCATCCCTAATAGAAAACTGGCGTAGGGGGCGCCCACCGTTCCACCCTGAATGTTCTGCCCCTGGGTGGAGGGCAGTCCGGTCTCGTTGGCGCTGAACTGGTAGATGCCGTTGGTGGCGGAATAGAGTGTGGTGGGGACGCCTTCGATGCGCATTTCCGCGCCGGCTTTATACGTATGGTTGTCCTTGACCCAGGTGAGGCTGGAGTTGGCTGTGGGCTTCTGATAATAGATGTGGCGGTTGGTGCCGGGCCCCAGGTTCTTGATGCCGCCTTGCGCGTTGTTGGCATTCTGGATCGCCGGAAACATCCGCGGGACGGTTTGCCCGGCGAAGCCCAGCTCCTTCTGCGCGTCGAAATGGGTGTCCACCACGTCGTCGGTGAAGTATTCGTCCTGGTAGCCCCCGCCGAAGTGAAGCAGCACCGCCGGCGAAAGGGTGTGCTCGAAGTTCAGACGATACATATGCGACGTGATGAAGGTGCCGAGCTCGGCGCTGATCGGTTCCGGCAACCCGTCGGCTCCTCCCGTGGTATTGGAATGCTGGCTGCCCGTATAGATTTCCGAAAAGTAGAAGGACAACTTGTCCTTGGAGCTCACACTGTGATCGATCTTGAAGGACGGAATGCCCGTGACGCGGTCGCTGAGATATGGGTAGATGGCGTTATTGATCAGGTTGTTCGGAAGCACATTGGGTAGCGGGATCAGCGCTTGAATCTTCAACGCGACCGGGTCCATGGCCGAGAGCGGAATCGTGTTATTGGGGAACGGATCGCGGATGGTCTGGCCGTTCGGGGCCAGCCGCTGCGTGGCCGGGTCGTAAATGGTTCCTTCCAGAATCGGCCGCCCCAGCGGATCGGTGGCCAGAGTGCGGCCCGTCAGAGCGCGCGTAAAATTGCCGTCCCGGTACGCCTGAATGGGCACCGTAACCGACTGGTTGTTGATGCTCTTGAATTCCCGGAACTGCTCGAAGTTGAAAAACAGGAACGTCTTGTCGTGGCCGTTGTACACCTTGGGAATCACCACCGGGCCACCGATGGTGAATCCATAATCGTTGCGGCGCTCGACCGAGCGGATGTGCTCGTTGGGATTGCTGGGGCTCACCGTGAACGGCGTACCCGCATCCAGCACTTCGTTGACGAAGTAATCGTAAACGCTCCCGTGAAGCTGGTTGGTTCCCGAGCGCATGGTGTAGTTGAAGAAGCCGCCTCCGACCTGGCCGTACTCCGCCGCGAAGTTGCTGGTCTGAATCGTGACCTCTTGAATGGAATCCACGCCCGGCTGCACCTGCGCCGGCACCGCGGCCACGTAGCCATTGCTGGCGTCCTGCCCCTCGATGCGGAACGAGGAGGTGTTGGCCGGAGCGCCATTGACCTTGAGATTGACGTTGGCGTTGAGGTACGTGCCGGGGACCAACTGCGCGACCGAAGTGGGATTGCGGATGCTGGAGCTTCCGGCCGCCGCCCCGATCGACAGCACCGGAAGATCGTCCAGGCGCTGCGCGGTGACGTTGTGGCTCAACTCGCCGCTCTCCGTCTTCAGCAACGGCGCATCGGCTTGCACGGTGACGGATTCGGTGGCCGCGCCGACCTCGAGCGCGACGTCGATGCGCAGCGTTTCGGCAACCTGCACGGTGAGCCCTTGCCGGATGTACTTCTTAAATCCCGGAACGCTCACGGACAGCTCGTACGAACCGGCGGGCAACTGCGCCAGCGTGTAATTGCCGGTGGCGGTGCTGGCGGTCTGGTACACAGCTCCGGTTTCGACGTGTTTGGCTTCGATCGCGGCGCTGGCGACAACCGCGCCCGCCGGATCGTCAACCGTACCCGTGATGGTGCCGCGGTCGCCCTGAGCAAACGCAGACCAGGTCCACAGGAACAGACCAGCCGACACCAGCAGTGAACGCATAAAGCACCCCCTTCGCTTCGTGATTCCCGTGGGCGCTATTCTATACCAACCGAACACCGGTGGGGGACTATGCGGCGTTTCCGCGCACCCGCTTGCGCCATTTCCCCCAACCAGTGAGGTGGCCAGTGCGCTCTCGCCCGCGACAGTGTGAGCCGGAATATAAGCGAGCGTGAGTTACCGGCTTGCTGCCCCGCACGCCGGGGAATGGTGCCAATCTTGCTAATCACTCCGGACAGGCGGCTGCCGAGTGTCCGCCAATCCCGCCGCGAGGCAGTTCCTAAGGAGAGATACCTCATGAAGATTCGTGTGAAAGGATTAGTGACAGCGCTTACCCTGACGGGTATCACGCTGGTAAACCCAGCCGCGGCGCAAAATCAATCCTCCGCGCAAAGCAAAGCTGCGGTGCCGGCCACCGCGGGAACGGCCAAAGGACAGACCGCCGGAGAGTTCTTCAAGAACGTGAGCACCGCCACGCTCAAAGGACTCACTCCCAGCGATTTCCTGGGCGCCATGGGCGTGATGACCGCCGCCGTGGGCTATGACTGCTCCAACTGCCACCCGGGCGCGGGCACCGATGCCATGGATTGGGTCACCGACAGCAACCCCAAAAAGAGAACCGCCCGCAAGATGGTGGATATGGTGGCCGCCATTAACCGCCAGAACTTCGGCAGTGCTCAGATGGTGACCTGCTTTACCTGCCATCACGGCCTCGATCTGCCTACCACGTCCATCGCTCTCGATAAGCTGTACGGCGAGCCCAACGACGAAAAGCGGGACATCGTTCCGTCCGGCCTGGGAGAACCGCCCGCCGCCCAGATTCTCGACCAGTACATCCAGGCGATGGGCGGAGCCCAGAAGCTGGCCGGCCTCAAGAGTTACATCGCCACCGGACACAGCGAAGGCTACAGCGGTTTGGGCGGCAACGCGGCGTTCCAGATCTTTGCCCAGGCCCCCGATCGCCGCGGCATGTGGATCAACTTTCCGCAGCACCCGGACCGCGGAATCAGCGCTTGGACGTACGACGGAAAAGCCGGCTGGATCAGCTCGCCGCGCGGATTCCTGGGAGAATACGAACTGACCGGGAATGACTTGGCCGGGGCCAAGCTGGACTCCGTGCTCGCCTTCCCGGGCCAGATCAAGACAGCGCTCTCCAATTGGCGGGTCGGCCCGGAGGACTCTCTCCACGATCGCGAAGTCTATGTCGTCCAAGGCAGCGCGCCCGGCGGCCTCCTGGGCACGTTCTACTTCGATAAGCAGACCCACTTGTTGTCGCGGTACGTGCGCCAGACCCCGTCGCCGGTCGGCCGCATTTCGATTCAGCAGGACTTCGACGACTACCGGGACGTGAACGGAATCAAGTTCCCCTTCAAGTACTCCTTCTTGTGGCTGGACGGCCGGTTCACGGCCGTGATCAGCGACGTGCGGGTTAACGCCCCGGTCGACGCGGCGAAGCTCGCCAAGCCGTAAACGGGACCGGCTCAGCTGGCGGTAGGAATGGTCTCCGATCGGCCCAGGCCGTGCCTTCGCCAGCAGAAGCTCATCGCGGCTGTCCAGCGGCACTTGACGCGCCTGTCGGCGTTGACGCGTGCGGCAGCCGACGCCCTGTTGGACGGAAATGAGAACGCGGCTAAAGAGATGGACCAACAGGCGGAACGGGAATTCGGCGCCAAGGAGCGGGCCATGGGGGCGTTGCGGCGACACAGGCACGAACACGGATGTTGAGGTCCAGTCGCGGAGCACGGCTGTTGGGCTGGAGTCGCGCCCAGCCGCCTGGCGGGTTCGTAGTATGCGCTCCGGCCGCGAGCCATGAATGCCATAATGAACTCCGGGGGTAATCATGAGTTTCAAAGCTACCGTCCGCCATGCCGGTGATGTGGCGATCGTGGACCTTGCCGGCCGCCTCACGCTCGGCGAAGGCTCGGGAACGATCCGCAACGCCATCAAGGACTTGATCGCCAAGGGCGAAAAGAAGATCCTGCTCAACCTGAAGGACGTCGGCTATATCGATAGCTCGGGATTGGGTGAGATGGTGGGGGCTTACGCCACCGTAACCAACGCCGGCGGGGAGATCAAGCTTCTCAATACCCAAGCCAAGATCCATGACCTGTTGCAGGTAACCAAGCTCTACACGGTCTTCGCCGATTTCAGCGATGAAGCCAGCGCGACCAGAAGCTTTGCCAGCAGCGCCAGCGCCTGAGTCCTCCCGCGTTTAGCGCCTCGCCTTTTGTAAGGCTGTGGCAATGGTCTCGAGCTGCCGCTTGTAGGGGGTGGTATCGATCGGTGGGTCGAGGGCTCGCACGGAATCCAGGCGCTGCTGTTCGATCGGCAGGTCGCGCGCCGCATCGTCGCTCAGCGCCAGGCGCGCCGCGGCGCGTTGGAACGTGTAATCCAGCACCCGGCGCGCTTCCGCAGTGCCGGCATTGGCCAGATATAGAAGCGGCGCCAGGGTGAGCAGTGCCGTGCGCTTCATCCAGGTGGGGTCGAGCCGGTCGACGGTGTCGAGATTGGTGTGAATCAGATCCAGAGACGGCACGGCCAGCGAAATCCCGGGAATCGCAATGGCACGCGCTTCAAACGCCACTTGGTCGGTAATCGGCTCGTAATCCCAGAAAACCGTTCGTAAGGACTGCCGGCCACCACCCCTGGCGATCAGCAACGGGTCGGGCTCGTGCTCGGCCGGAGCGTAGCGGCTCTTGACGAACTCAGCCAGGTTATCGATGAGATCGTCGGCATAGGCCGGAAGCCAGTCGGGATTGTGGATGACGATCAGGTTGTTCTCCGCGTTGCGTTGGCCGCCGGCTTGGTCCAGAACCATGGAAAGCAGAATGTTTTTGGCGTCGGCGGGGTGCTCGCGGAACCAGGCCTCCTCGGCGACGATCTCGGTGGTCCACCAGAAACGCAAGGTCCGGCGCGGCTTGGGAATCTTGCCGGCGGCGACCAGGCGGTTGCCGGCGCGCAGCAATTCGAGCAAGGTGCCGCTGCCCGAGGCGTTGTCGTTGGCGCCGGGCAGTTGGTGATCGAGATGCGCGGCCACGACGATGTCCCGGCCGCGCTGAGTGCCGGGAATTTCGCCCATCACCATGCCGATCGCTCCCGGCGCAGCACGCCGGGCGCGTGCGTGCAGGCGCACTGTGACCGGGCCGCGTTTCAACAATGCCCGCAATTCCTCAGCCGCCTTCGGGCTGATCATGGCGGCCACCGCGTCGCGGGGCGCCATGGCCCAGAAAATGGCTTCGGGCGGCGTGTGCCGGCCAAAGTAATCGCCCGAAGCGGCCGACAATAACGCCGCCGGGCCGCGGCGCCCCAAGGCTTTCCAAGCCTGATCCGGCTCGCGATCGGTGAGCGCCACTTTTCCGCGAACGTCGCCCGAGTCCTCCACCAATTCCGCGGTGACGTCGCCGTCCGCGCTATTTTGGGCCAGGACCGTGGGCACCGGCTTCCGGAGCGGCGACTCAACCGCCAGCTCCGCTGCCACCTGGTCCCACATCGGTTGGGTTTGAGGAAACCGCTCGATGCGCACGTTCTGCAGCCCATATTCGCGCGCGCGGGCCGCTACGTACTCGGCCGCATCGAAGAAGCCCTGGGAATTGGGATAGCGCGCATGGGAAGCAATCGCGGCCGTCTGCGCAAGCGAGTTCTCGACGGAAAGCTCGCTTAAAATCGTGCGCAGCAGAGAGTCCGGAATCAGCGGCTCGACCTCGGTGCTGAACAGCGCCGCGGCCAGCAGCCCTAGACCCGCTGCGAGTCCTGCCGCGCCACGCGCGAGATGGCGTGCACGAGTTTGCGATATGGAATTTCGTGGTAGCTTTCGAAGCTCAGCCATTCCCCATCCCGCCAACTCGAATAGTACCAGCGTGCGAGGAGCGCCAGGTATTCCTGCCGCTGGCGAACGGTGAGTGGGCGCGGCGCCACTGCGTGGAAAACGTCACGAAGCTGGTGATCCATCGAGACGGGCTTGCCCTCGCGCACCTCG
>Ga0209698_10007151_pt1 | contig 11753 bp, 8 predicted proteins | sample LitLauG_LLR_2012_FD_187203 | JGI IMG/M metagenome (GOLD analysis project Ga0209698, IMG submission 187203) | Freshwater sediment microbial communities from Pennsylvania, USA - Little Laurel Run_MetaG_LLR_2012 (SPAdes) (version 2) | ecosystem: Environmental > Aquatic > Freshwater > Creek >... | reverse complement strand
GCTTCGGTCTGATTCCAGTTGCAGCGTTCCAGCATGTCGGTGATCACCCGCCGCTCGACATCCTCAACGATCTCAAACAGCGACGCATCCGATGGCGGATCATGTAGTGCGAGCGAGGATCCGCGTCCGATCAACGAGTCGGGCAGCAATTCCACGCTGATCTCCGGCCCCGACGAGAGCACGACCGCGCGCTCGATGACATTCTCAAGTTCGCGCACGTTTCCCGGCCAGGAGTAGGCCATCAGCGGCCGCAGCGCTTCGGGAGTGACACGCTGCACCGCACGTCCATTCTCTTCCGCGTACTTCTTCAGGAAGAACTCCACCAGCAACGGAATATCTTCCTTCCGTTGTCGCAGCGGCGGCAGTTCCACAGTGATGACATTCAGCCGGTAAAACAAATCCTCACGGAACCGCCCTTCCCGCACCATCTGCCGCAAATCGATGTTGGTGGCGGCGATGATGCGCACGTCGACCTGGATCTCCTGAATCCCGCCCAGGTGCATGAACCGGCGATCCTGGAGCACGCGCAGGATCTTCGCCTGGGTCTCCAGGCCCATGGTCGCGATCTCGTCGAGGAACAGCGTGCCTTTGTCGGCAACTTCGAACAGGCCCTTCTTCGAGGCGATGGCGCTGGTGAACGCGCCCTTGACGTGGCCGAAGAGGGTGGACTCGAGCAGATCCGTCGGCATCGAGCCCGTATTTACCGGAACGAAGGGTTTGTCGCGGCGTGGGGAGTTGAGATGGATCGCCTTGGCGATGACTTCCTTGCCTGTCCCGCTTTCGCCCTGCAACAACACGGTAGAGCGGCTGTTGGCCACCTGAGCGACCAGATCGAAAATCTTCAGCATGGGCTCGCTCTTGCCCACGATGTTTTCGAAGTTGTAACGCTGCTTGAGAGCGCGCTTGAGTTGTACGTTCTCCTCCTCAGCGCGCCGCCATCCCACAGCTGCCCTGACATCTGCCAGCAGCTTTTCGTTGTCCCATGGTTTCTGGACGAAATTGGCCGCGCCCGCCTGCATGGCACGGACCGCGTTCTCCACGGTGCCGTAGGCGGTAATCATGATGACTGGCAAATGGGGATCGTGCGAGCGAATCTCTGACAGGATCTCCATGCCGTTGCGGCCCGGCAGCGTCAGGTCCAGCAGCACGAGATCGAACGGGCGGTTCGCCATCTGCGTCAGGCCATCTTCGCCCGTCCCAGCGGTGTCCACGTCAAAGCCTTCCATCTCCAGCAGGGTCTGAAGAGATTCCCGGATTTCCGCTTCGTCGTCAACGATCAGTACCGAACCGCCAACCGGTGATCCGTTGACCGCTCCGCGAGTTATGACTGCTGCTTCAGACATGGACTGCCTTCCTGCTCAGGGGAAAATCAAGCGCGAATGTTGTACCGGCTCCGGGGTTGCTTTCCACGCGAATCTTCCCCGCATGCTCCTGGATGATGCCGTAGGTGACGGAAAGCCCAAGCCCAGTGCCGCGGGTCTGGCCATCCTTCGGCGCCGTCTTGGTGGTGAAGAACGGATCATAGATGCGCTGAATATGCTCTGGCGCGATGCCCGAGCCGGTATCGCTTACGCGCACGCTGACCATTTCGCCATTCGTAGTGGCCACCGTCAGCTTGCCACCGCCCGCCATCGCGTCTTTCGCGTTGAGAAAGAGATTCAGGAATACCTGCTGCAACCGGCCTTGATTCCCCTGAACTGGAGAGATATCGGGCGTCAACTCTGACTCGACTGTAATCTTGGAGACTTTGAACTGGTGCTCGAGCAGCGCCAGAGTGTCGGTGATGACCTTGTTGATGTCCACGTTGGCGAACTCGGTGCCACTGGTACGCGAGAAATTCAGAAGGTTATTCACGATCTCGGAGGCGCGGAACGTCTGCCGTGTGATCTTCTCCAGCAACCCTGACTTCTGTGTATCGCCCTGAAGTTGTTTGGCAAGCATCTGGGTGTAAGACGAGATGACGGCGAGCGGCGTATTCACCTCGTGCGCCACGCCCGCCGCCAGTAAGCCGATGGATGAAAGTTTGTCGGCCTGAGAAAGCTGGCCCTCGAGTTCCACGCGCTCGGTAATATCGTCCATGATCACGAGCCGGCCAATGACCTGGAACTTGCGGGTTACCAGGGGCGCAATCGCCACGTTGACGGTGCGCGTCTCACCGGCTGGAGTCGACAGGCGGAACTTGTACAGGTTGTTGATGCCGGCGTTCTGCCGCACGCGATAGAACTCTTCGACAAACTCCGCCGGGAAGACGCTGCGGAGAGGCTGGGTCAATGCCTGCCAGCGCGGCAGTGCGTACATGACTTCCATCTGCGCGTTCCAGCTTTCGATGCGGTCTTCCATATCGAGCGCCATCACGCCCACGTTGATCGACTCGACGATATTCTCGTTGAAGTCCTTCAGACGCTCGTACTCCGCGACTTTTTGCTGCAACGACGTGTAGAGCCGTCCATTCTGGATCGCGATTCCCAAATACCCGCCCAGCGTTTCGAGCAGTTCCACATCTTCGCTGGAGAGGTAGTCGCCCTTCGTGGTCTTTCCCAGGCCCAGCACCGCGACCGTCTTCTGCTGTGCGCGGCACGGAATGTAGTAATTGAGATCGAGCCGGGCGATTGCTTCCTGCGATCCTGAAGTCTCCCGCGGCACCTGGTGCGTGTTCTCGAAGAACATGTGGCCGGCGGGTTCGGGGCGAGGCGCGCTCAGAAACGTCAGGTCGAGTTTCGAACTCGGATTCATGCCGATGAACTTCGACAACACGAACTGTTCAGAATCCTCTTCCGCGCGCAGGAAGATCGCGATGCGATCAACTGCCAGCGTGCGCGACAGGCGATCCACCACCGACGAGAGCAACGCGTTCAAATCCGTTTCGGAGCTGAGTTCACGGCCGAATTCGATCAGAGTGCGCCGATAGTCATAGACGGTGCGGTAGAAGAGGTGGTCGACCCGGTCTTGAATCCACTTGCGCACCGGATCAAACAGCAGGGCTGTGACTACGACCGCCAGGATCAGGCCCAACGGGCCCGTGCTCGGCTGCCGGCTGTGCACCAGCGTCGCCACTCCGGCGACCAATCCGAAATACAGCCCTACAACCGTTGCTGCCGCCAGGGTGTAAACGACGCCGCGCTTGAAGATCAAATCCACGTCCATCAGGCGATAGCGGAAAATGGCGTAGCCGAAGGTCAGGGGCAGCACCACCAATGAGAGGACCGATAGCTTAATCAGCGCCTGCGGCACCCACTCCATCCGGTGGGGGAACACGAAATTCAGCACGTAAAGCAGGGTATAAGGCGCAATGGCAAGGATGGTTCCACGCGTCACCCACTTCAATTGCTGACGCAGAACGGTGCTGCTGGCCTTCGAATAGCTGTTCCACAGGAAAGTCGCTGCCAGAACAAAGAACACCGCGCCATAGGACAGGTCCATCCGATCGACGCCGCGGCTTAATCTGCCGGTGGCTTCCAGCAGCCTCATCGCGGCCAGGCGCAGGCCGAGCAGGATTGCCCCAGGCACATAAATCAGCGTCAGTAGCCACGGATACTTCCTGACGAACTCCCTCTTCTCCGGGAACGTCAACACGAAGTGCAGAAAGAGCGCAGGCAAGAGCACCCAGGCTGCGACATTGCTCCAGTAGACTTCCCAGTCGAACGCGTCCAGTTTGCCGGTGTAGTGAAACGAGTAGGCGACGAAGGAAACCAGGCAGAAGATATAGAAATGGGTGGAACCCTGAGCCGTCCAGCGCCGCAACAGCACATAGACTCCGATTGCCAGATAAATCAGCGCGATCCCGCGGAGATAGTTATTGAGGGTGCGGTTCGCAGGCTCAAGGATCACGTTGGAATCAAGCGCAATCGAATGCCGTACCAGCGAGTACGAGGCTTTCTGCCAAACGCCCGTGCGGTAGAGCTGCCGTTCCAACCCGGAGGTGTTCTTGACTTCTTGTCCATTCACCGCGATCAACTGATCGCCGAGTTTGATCCCGGCTCTGGCGCCGGGGCCGTCTGGTTCTACATCGTCGGCTACGAGTACGCCCGAGTGCTCGACCCAGGTCACGCCGTCGTTGGGAGCGGTCGCTTTGCGTTCGGTTTGAAAATTAAACCCAGCGAAAATCACCGCTGCCAGCGTCAGCAGGAACAGCACGATGGCGACCGAACGAGCTTGGCTTTCCCGGTTCATGGACTTTACCGGCCCCGGGCCCCAACTGGGCTGGAGAGGCGGAGATGTGAACTGCCCTACACCCGTACTTTGCAACTTCACTGCCACCTTAGTTTTTGGGCGCAGACGAGCTAAGTGCCTTGGAAAAGGCTACTTCCAAAATTATAGATGCATTTTCAAACGGTAACTATGCCTTTTGGGATGTTTCTGTGAGATTTGGTAGCAGGTGATTTTGGGATTCCGTAGGGGCAAATCTGGGCTGAACACGTGTAGAGCGGACCCAAACCGCTGGCAGGGCCTAGTGTCCCGAACCTTTTGCTTTAGAAATCTCAGTCGGCTCGTCGTCCCAGTCAAACGACAATGCCCGCGCGGTGGTTTCGATCGGCTCCACCTCAGGAATATCTTCGGCGACCGACGCGCCCAACTCGGCGAATTTCCGCGCCGAAACCAGCACCCGGCTCTCCAACGACCCGACGGCCTGGTTGTATGCGTCCACTGCACGATCCAAGTTCGTCCCAATGCCGGTAATGTGGGTCGCGAGTTTGCGGAGGCGTTCGTGCAGTTCCTTCCCGAGCGCGCTGATCTCCTGCGCATTGCGCGCCAGTTTTTCCTGGTTCCATCCGTAATTGATCGCCTTCAACAGCGCAATCAAGGTCGTCGGAGATGCGGGGATAACCCTGCTCAGCACTCCGTGCTCGATGAGCCCGGTATCCTGCTCGAGGGCGGCGCTGAAAAAAGTCTCTCCAGGAAGGAACATCACCACAAACTCCGGCGTCGAATCGAATTGCTCCCAATATTTCTTGCTGCTCAGAGTATTGATGTGATCACGCACCTGGCGCGCGTGATTCGCCAGGCAAGCCCGGCGCGCCTCTTCGTCAGTAGTTTCGAAGGCGTCAAGAAAGGCTTGCAGCGGCGTTTTGGCATCGACCACAACGTGCTTCCCGCCGGGCAGCTTCACTACCAGATCGGGCCGCAGACGTCCGCTCTCGCCGAAAATTGTTTCCTGCTCGGCGAAGTCGCAATATGGCAACATCCCGGCAATCTCAACCACGCGCCGCAATTGAATTTCTCCCCATCGACCACGAACGTTGGGGGTCCGCAGCGCGCGCACCAGATTGCCCGTCTCCGACTGCAGTTCCTTTTGAGTAGCGATCAGAGATTGCACCTGCGCCTTGAGATCGCCGTATGCCTCACCGCGTGCAATTTCCATCTGCTGGATTTGTGCGTCGACCTTGCCGAGGGAATCGCGCACTGGTGCCACCATGTCGGACACCGCTTTTTGCCGGGCTTCCAGATCGCCCTTAGCCTCGCTTTGGAACCGCTTCAGGGTCTCCTGCGCGATCTGGAGGAAGGAAAGGTTATTGCTTTTCAGCGCATCCGCTGCCAGCGCCTTGAACGCGTTCTGCAGATCTTCGCCTGCTTTGGTCAGCAACTCGATCTTTTCGTTGCTGGCCTTTCGTTCCAATTCCAGTGCGGATTCTAACCTGGCCCGACTCTCCAGCAGCTTCCTCTGATCGTCCAAAAGCCGCGCCAGATCAGCCTTTCCACCCGCTATTTCCTTCTCCATCAAGGACAACCGGGCCTGCAAGCCGGCCGTGCGCGAACGCAGCACGAGCCAGGCAAGCACACTGCCAAACAATAGGCCAATGACCCCACTGATCCCTAGTTCCATAGACACTGGTAACTTCTACCGCCCTTCTCCAACCTCTAGCCTAGCACCAGCAACATAGTTTGAGCCTGAACGAACCTCAAGCGGAAAGGGCTTGAGGGCCGATCCCTCCCAGGATCCCGTAGGCACGAACTGGATGCTCAGGTCCTCCAGACTGCTTGTACTCGTGCTCGGCGCAGGGGTGATGACCCTGCAGCCCGCGGCACATTTGGCCGCAGCCGACGGCTCCGGGCAATCCGCTCATCGAGCAACGCTGAAGACTGCTTCCGCTGCCACCCCCGACATTCCGTACGTGGAATACGAGTTCCAGGTCGAACAGGATCTCCTGCAACTCGCCAATCAATCGCGCCAGCGGGCCGGTGCGCCCACGCTCGTGCTCGACACTGGCCTGACGACGGCAGCCCGCGCCCACGCCCAAGCGATGCTTCAGGCCAATCAACTTTCGCATCAATTCACAGGCGAGCCCACTCTCGCCCAGCGCCTGGCGGCCACCAGCAGTCTGCAACTCGATCAGGCCGCGGAAAACGTGGCGCTCGATTACAGCGCCGCAGGCGGACACGAACATCTCATGCTTTCACCCCCGCATCGCGCGAACCTGCTCAACCCGGCTTATAACGTGGTCGGGTTGGGCGTGGTCCGTAGCGGAGATCGCCTGTACATCGTGCAGGATTTCGCACATGCCCTCCCCGCATATTCCGCCGATGAGGTGAAGGATCGCATTGCGGCGGCCGTGAATCAGGCGCGCCGCCAAGCCGGCCGGAATGCGCTGCCTCGCCGTGACCTGCAGAACGCAGGTGAAGCGGCCTGCTCGATGGCGCACGCCGACAAACTTGGGACCTCGGCAGTTCGCCAGCTTGCCCGGCAGTTCACGGTACTCACCTACACCAGTCTGCGTCCGGAAACCCTACCCGCCGGAGCGTCCCGCGCAATCGGCAACCCCAATCTTCATAACCTCTCCATTGGCGCATGCTTCGCGCGTACCGATACCTATCCGACCGGTGCGTACTGGATCGTCTTGTCGCTCGACTGATTTTTCGGCCCGAGCGTCAAAAATTTCAAACAGTTCTTCCATCTTGTTCAGAAAACATCTGAACACTCTGCTCCTTGGTTTTGCTAACCCCTTTGTTGCCAATTCCCCCGAGCGGCCAGCCACGTGCGTTACCAGAGGCGACTTCGCCACTTTGCCAGCGCAATCCTGAAGATCGTTACCCAGCCATTGGCGGCGATCGCGCCTTGCAAGTACATCAGCAAGTCGACCGCACAGAAGGATGCTCTGGCGGCGGTTGGGGGCGGGAGAGTGCTGTCCGCAGTTCTGGAAAAGACTGACAATCCCCCAGTCTGGTCCGTGAACGTGGTCAACACCAAAGGAAGTGACTACGAGGTGAAGGTGAACGCGTGTACCGGAGCGATTGTCACCATCATTGTCGGCGGTTAGCGTCAATGAACTGTCGCGTCGCCGCATGAGCGCCGCAGAAGCAAACACATTTTTTAGTTGCTCCCCCAGAGCACCCTCGGGGCCGGACCCTCCCACTCGGCCCCGAGGGATTTTTCCTTCTCGATGCCGTTCCATCAATTTCATTCCTTCGATCGACCTTAATCTCTTCCCAAAGTGAGAACCGAATTTTCGGGGTAGGCTGGGACCCAAACCACACCAGCGATCACATGATGATTAACTTCATTCTTAGTCGCCGCTTCTCTTGGGGAGGACTTCAAAGGAGATGACGAAATCTTCGTCCAGAACTGCGGCGAAGACCTCCACCTGCCGTTGCTTGTAGCAATCGAGCATCTTCAGCTCGAGGGCTCGAATCCCGGCGGCCTCGGATGATTGTTGCGCCTGTAAAGAGACAAATGGCCCAATCGTCACCCACAGCACTATGATGAAGAACCCCTGGCGCATTGTAGATATTCTTCACACCCCACCGATGCGGACAAGTTCCTTTGTTCACCCCGTCCTGTGCTACGCTTTCGGCTGGTATCGGGTGTTGTGCCCATGGGATCTTCCGACTCAGACCGCGCCCCGGAAACCGGATCCAGAGGAATCTCCGCCCAGCCGTCGATCCGCATCGGCACCGCCGGTTGGTCCTATAAAGATTGGGAAGGTATCTTTTATCCCCCGGGGATGCGGCAGCGCAAAGTACACCCGCTCCAATACATTGCCCGCTTCTTCGATACCGCCGAAATCAACACGTCGTTTTACGGTCCGTTGAAGCCCGAGTTGGCCAGGCTGTGGTCGAAGAAGGTTGCAGCCATCAATCCGAGGTTCCTGTTTACGGCCAAACTCTACCGCGCTTTTACCCACTCACCGATCGCCGTGATGGAGCCCACTTCTGCCGCGACCATCCGCCCTACCGATGAGGACGAGATCAAAACCCGCGAGGGCCTCGACGCGCTTGCGAATGACGGCATGCTGGGAGCCCTGCTGATTCAGTTCCCGGTTTCGTTCAAGAACACTTCTCTTAACCGCGAGTACCTCGAACGCCTGCTGCGGCAGTTCATCGAATATCCGCGAGTGGTGGAAGTCCGCGACTCAAGCTGGAATAATCCCGAGACGCTGGCCGAGTTCGCGCGCCAGAACGTCGCCTTCTGCAATATCGATCAGCCAGTCATGGGGAAATCTCTGGCTCCCACCGAGCACGTCACCGCTCCGACCGCCTACGTTCGCCTGCACGGGCGCAACTACGATCAGTGGTTCGACTCCGACAATCGCAACGATCGCTACAACTACCTCTATAAAGAGAGCGAACTCGAAGATTGGAAAGAGCGGATCGAAAATGTCGCCCACAAGGCGCAGACTACGTATGTGATTACCAACAATCACTTCGAAAGCAAAGCTGGAGTGAACGCGATTGAATTGAAGTCGATGATCACAGGCCAGCGAGTGCCCGCGCCGCCCACCCTGATTCAGAAATATCCGGAGCTGAGAAAATTCGCCGATCCGGCCAACGACGCCGAAGGAGCTCCCCCAGGCCAACTGTCACTGCTCGCCTGAATCTCACTTCGGCTTGAACTCGAAATTCCGAAGGATCACAGACTGACTCTCTGCGGGCGTCGCGCGGAAGCACCACAGGTTGATGCCGACCGGGAGCGGTACTTGCGGAATGTTCTTGCTGTCCGACGAGTAGGTTTCCGTCTTGATGACGTCTGCGGTGGTGCCGATGGGGTGAACGCCGTTCATGAGCGTGAACACGATGTGGTCCGAGGCCCATTCCATCCTGGTAGTGGTAAGAGTTCCGCCAGTGACATGAAAGTTGTCTTCCCACGCGGAGACACCGTTTGGCTTCCGGTTCCCGGTTGAGGGATAGACCGTGAAGTCGGCGTTGCAGCCTTTACAAGTTTTATTCCACTGCGAGAATTCAATGTCGATTTCGTTCTCGGCGTCGACGCCGATGTGATGAACCGGCCCGTAGGGAAAGAGGCCGAGCACCGTTGTCGGATCCATGTCGTACACGTTGCCTTCGACCTCCCACTGATAGGTGCCGAAGCCGAGTCTTTCGGTCGTAAACAGTTCTGCCGCGGTCCATTTCCCGTCGCGCTTCTCGATGCGGAGGTGCAGGTATCCTTTTTCATCGACGCTGACGTTCTCCGTATTTCCGCGGGCAACGCCGGCCATTCCTCCGTCGGTGACTTTCCATGTGCGACCAGCCCAGGTGATCGTCTGAGCCTGTACGGAGTGAGAGAAGCAGAACAGGATGAGGATAATTGCTCGAGCTATCCACGAGTTCGAATCGCGTCGCGTCTTTCTGAATGACACCTGCATACTTCAGCCCTGCCAGTCGCGGTGTTAGACGGCGGCTTGCTCCTGCATCATAAGCGAATTTGACTGGCGCGAGATGGAATCAAGACAAGTAAACCCAATGATCGGCCAAGTCATCTCGCACTACCGCCCGAGGTTTTGAATGCCAATCGCCGAGAAGGCCGCCAGGGGCGATGCGATCACCGCGGCACACCACAGCAGTCGCCGGTCTTTGGGCAGCCAGCGCAGCAGGGCCAGAAAAACGAAAGGCAGGATGGGGATGGCGAAGCGCGGGAAATTCCCGCGGGCAAGGCGAGGGGCGTTGTACGAATAGAGGAAATACAGATATAACCCGACGAAAACGACTTCCGCGACATGATCTCGCGCGTAAGCGCGAAATTCTTTAGTCGAGAGCATGGCGATGTTTCCGGCGACCACAAGCAGGATCCAGCCGAAAGTAATGATAAGGTTCGTCCAAGGGCTGGGATACAGCAGGGTGCCCACGATGATCGCGCGAAAGGGAATGCCAAACACGGGAAAAGAACTCGACTGCAGGACTCCGTAGCTGTGAACGGTGGCTAACGGGTCATGAAGGTAGAGTTTGAGCGGCAGCACATATAAAATCCCGATCACTCCGCCGATTCCAATCGCCCCTGCCAGTCGCTGCCAGTCTCGACGCCACAGCAAGTAGGCCCCAATCCCCAGCAGCAGACACACTCCGAGCGGCCGAGTGATTGTCGCGAAGCTTGCGAGCAACGTGGCCAAGTACCATCTCTCTTTGCGGATCGCAAGCATCGAGCCCAGCAGCAGTGCCACGAAAAACGGCTCCGAGCCTCCCAGAAAAGAGAGCTGCACCCAGTAAAAATTCAGGATCGAAATGAAAACCGCAACCCATCCACCCCAGAGGCGATACGCGAAAACCAGGGTTATGAGAGACGAGGTGGCACACACGGCAAGAAGCGACGCCTCTTCGCGGAGGCCCGTCAGTTTCGACAGGAGGGCCATCGCATAGGGCAGGCCCCAAAAATGTTTCACCTGGAGCCCCGAGAAATCCCATGTACGAATGGCGTGGGCGATTTGCATGTAAGAGCCTGCGTCACCGTAAGCTCTGACGAGTGGCAGGTAGGGTCGCAGGGTCGAGACGGTGGCCACGAAGATCACGGCAACCAGGGCCCAGATCAAGATCGCTTCTTTCAGCGTCGGCTCTTGCTTCCAGCGACTGGCCGGGGCGCGCTGTCCTCGCGCGGTCTCCTGATCGACCACGGTGTTCAAAACTTCCTCGCGGATGGAATGGATTTCGAGTCGGTGGCATTGCCCTTTGTCTCGAGCGGTTGGGGGATGTCGTAGAGACGGATGGTGCGTCCGACATTAGCGACCGGCTGATAATTGTTGAGCCAGGAGAAGTAGCCGGGACCATAGGATTGATGCAGCACGTCTCCCAACCGGAACGCACGGGAACTGAGCGCAATGCATCCGCGAACGTCGCTGGAGTTCTCCAGTCCATTCCGCGGCAGGTCCGAGCGCGCAATATCGGCACTGCTCCACACCAGAAGCGCACATTCACTGGTGTTGCGGGCCCGGAGTTCCCGGGCCAGGCGAAACAGGTCCTGGCCACAATCGAGATCGCAGCCGGTAACCAACACGGAACTCGGATCCTTCCCCGCAAGCTGGTTGAAATAGGCCAGGAAATCCGATTGCGCCGACGCGCTCTCCACCGCCTGCCAAACCAGTAAAGCAACGACAACTGCCCCGGCAACGCTGCGCCACTTCGCACGCTGCATTAAAGACCCCATGCCCAAGCCCGCTACGATTGTGATCAGCGGAACGGCCACCAGGATATGGCGCGTTCCAACCTGATAGCTCACACGCAAGGTGATCAAGAGGACGGCAGCCAGCGCGACCAACGGGAAGTGAGCGCTTGTCTCTCGATACTTCAGCAAGACGATAACAGCGGCAGCGAAGAGCAGAAGCAGCGGCAGAGGGAGTTTGACTCCGAGCCCCACTACGTAGAAGTACCACCATCCCCCTGATTTAAGGTGACCGAACAAGTACGACGGCGAGGGTGACTTGTCGAGAGCCCAAGCCAGGGCGATTCCGTGCAGAAGTTCCGGGGCCGGCAGTCTGGGATTCCTCAACACCACAGCTTGAGCGGTCGCGCGCAGTGGGCGCGGAAAATGCTGGAACGACGGCATAGAGGCTGCA
>Ga0209698_10007150_pt1 | contig 11753 bp, 6 predicted proteins | sample LitLauG_LLR_2012_FD_187203 | JGI IMG/M metagenome (GOLD analysis project Ga0209698, IMG submission 187203) | Freshwater sediment microbial communities from Pennsylvania, USA - Little Laurel Run_MetaG_LLR_2012 (SPAdes) (version 2) | ecosystem: Environmental > Aquatic > Freshwater > Creek >... | reverse complement strand
TCGAGCATCCGAGCCGCGGCCTGCGCCTGCTCAACGTGCGCTTGAACCCGGCCCGGATCCACGACGGCACCATCCGCGTGTTCGGCATCGCCGACGACGTCACCGAGCGCAAGGCGGCCGAGGAGCAGCGTCTCGAGGAAGCCGTGACGCAGCGCGATGTGCTGGTGCGCGAAGTGCACCACCGCATCAAGAACAACCTGCAGGGGGTCGCCGGCCTGCTGCAGCAGCTGGGCCATGCCAAGCCGGAAGTGGCGCTCATGCTCAACGAGGTCGCCGGACAGATCCAGGCCATCGCGCAGGTGCACGGCCTGCAGATCGGCAATGCCGGTGCGCTGCCGGTGCTGGCGGTGGCGCAGGGCATCTTCACCAATCTGGGCGCCATGTTCGGGGTCGAGGTGCGCTTCGAGTCCGACGCGCCGGCGCTATGGCGCTGGGGCCTGCCGGAGAACGAGGCGGTGCCGCTGGCGCTGGTGATCAACGAACTGGGCACCAATGCGATCAAATACCGCTCCAGCCGCGACCTGGCCATCGAGGTGCGCGTGTCCACGCGCCCGGACGGGCTGGCCCTGCAGATAGACAATGGCGGCCGCCTGGCTCCGGGCTTCGATCTGGCGCGCGTCCGCTCGGGCGTCAGCGGACTGTCGCTTATCAAGGCATTGCTGCCGCGCCGGGGTGCGACACTGCGCATCGAGCAGCACGGATCCCTGGTTCGTACCACGCTGGAGCTGGGCGCTCCGGCAATATGCGAGGAGCAGGAATGACAATGCGCGTGATGCAGCCGTGGCACCGCGGCCGGCCGCAGCGGTGCGGCGGGAGCCCGCAATGACCGGGTCGGCGCCGCTCGTCATGGTGGTGGACGACGATCGCCTGGTGCTGGCCACGCTGTGCGCCGGCCTGCGCCAGGCCGGGATCGAAGTGATTGAAGCCGACAACGGCGATGACGCGATCTTGCTGGCGCGGCGCCACAAGCCCCAGCTGGCGATACTGGATATGCGCATGCAGGGCAAGTCCGGCATGGACGTGGCCCGCTACCTGGTGGCCAACACGCGCACCGGGTTCCTGTTCCTGTCGGCCTTCAACGATGCCGAAACGATCTCGGAGGCCACCCGCCTGGGCGCTTTGGGCTACCTGGTAAAGCCGCTGGACGTCAAGCAGATCGTCCCGGCGGTGCATGCCGCGCTGGCGCACACGGCGCTGCAGGCGCCCGCGCCGGCGCAGGGCGAGGCGCGGGCTTCGCGCGACGAGCAGGTCGCCGTGGGCATCCTGATGGAGCGCCTGCGCCTGGACTACGACCGCGCGCTCGATGCCTTGCGCAACCAGGCCCGCGTGGAGGGCGCATCGGTCGAGGCGCTGGCCACCAGCATGGTCGAGGCGGCCAACCGCCTCAATTCGATCCCGCGCTAGCAATGGCGCTGCGCGCCGCCACCGTCGCCAGCGTGAAGTAGAAACAGGCGCCCCGGCCCGGTTCCGATTCGGCCCAGATGCGCCCCCCGTGCTTGCGCACGATGCGCTGCACCGTGGCCAGGCCTACGCCCGTGCCCGGATAGTCGTTCTGCGGGTGAAAGCGCTGGAACAGCCCGAACAGATGTTCGGCAAAGCGCATGTCGAAACCCGCGCCGTTGTCGCGCACGAAGTACACGTCACTGCCCTCGACGACATGGTGGCCGAATTCGACCAGGGCTTGCGGCGCCTTGGCGCTGAACTTGACCGCGTTGCCCAGCAGATTCTGCAGCACCAGGCGCAGCAGCGCCGGATCGCCCGGGGCGTGCAGGCCGGGTTCGATGCGGAACTCGACGGCGCGGCCGCGTTCGCCGCGCGCAAGCTCATCGGCCAGTTCGCGCGCGGCGCCGCTCAGGTCGACGGGTTCGATGTTCAGCGCCTGGCCGGTGCGCCGCGACAAAGCCAGCAGCGCATCGATCATCGCGTTCATGCGCGCTGCCGCGGCGACGATGCGCTGCACGTGCTGACGGCCCAGGACGTCCAGGCGCGGACCATAGTCCTCCAGCACGATGTTGGCGAAACCGTCCACCACCCGCAGCGGGGCGCGCAGGTCGTGCGATACCGAGTACGAAAAACTCTCCATTTCGCGCGCGCTGAGTTCGAACTGGCGGGCCTGCTCGCGGCGCTCGCGTTCGAGTTGCCCCAGGCGCTGGCGCAAGGCCGCGCGTTCGGCCGCCGCGGTCTCCGCCGCCTGGCTGTCGGCCCGCAGCGCAGCGCCGGCGTAGCCCAGGAAGCGGCCGGCCGGCGTCAGCACGGGTGCGCCTGACAGGCGGATCGGTGCCTGGCCCCGGGACGCGGGCGCCACGACGATGTCGTGAAAGGGCCGGCGCGCGGCCATGGCAACGGCGATCGCGGCCGGCGGCTGCGGCGATCCGGCAACCTGGCCGGGCATCCGGCCCAGCAGCGCTTCGCGCAGGAAGTCCGGCCCCGCGTCGCGTCCGGGATGCACCTGGCGCACCAGGCCCTGCGTGTCGGTGTGCCACCACCACAGCACGCAGGCTTCGAGCGCGCGCCGCGACACGGCTTCCTGGCGCCGGCTGCGGCGATGCAACAACAGCATTGCCAGCAGCAGCGTGGCCAATGCGCCGTTGCAGACCGCCAACCAGATTTGGGTCATAGCCTTGTCGTCACCGCTAGGAGGCGCCGCCGGCACCGCTCAGGCCCGGCCGGAGCACGCCGCGAGCCGCCTCAGGCGCATTGTGCCAGCGGCGGCCCTGCCTGCGCAGGCGCCGGCCCTGCGGTCCGGTTTGCCCTGGCTTACCGGGCCATGGTCCGGTCAAGTTCGGCGCTACAAGGACGAAGAACCATAGGGCGACCTACCGCCAGGACGCGTTGCGGGCGAATCATGCCGAATACGGAATCCGGAGTCCTTACTGCCGCCGGCGCCGGTGACGATGCCGGGCGCCGGCTCGCGCTCGCGCCGCAAACGCTGGCCGGGTTTGCCGAGGAGCACGAACCGCCGATCCCGCCCAGCAATGCCGGGGGCCCGAGCCGCGTCGACGGGCCGGCGGCGAGCGCGCCGCAGGTCCTGGGCTCGCTGGTCGTGCGCCTGGCCACCATGATCACCCTGCCGCTGGCGCTGTTTGCCGTGATCGTCAGCGTCATGGCCACGCAGGGTGCCAGCGCCGCTGCTTTCGGCTTGGTTGCCGTGGCGGCGGTGCTGTTGGCCGCGGCCTTCGCACTGCGCGCCGCGGCCGCTTTCGTGCAGCCGCTGCGCGCCCTGAGCGCGCGCAGCCAGCTGCTGGCCGCGCGCTACGCCGGAGCCGGTGCCGGTGCGGTCGCGCCGCGCAACGAATTGCTGGCGCTGGCCCGGGACGTGGACGCCATGTTCGTGGCGGTGCACCGCCACGCGCGCGAGTGCCATGCCCGGGTGCACGAGGAAGAGCAACGCGGCCTGGACCTGCAGCGCCAGTACGCGCTGATGCAGATGCTGCGCAACCTCGCCTCCAACGCCAACCAGGGCGAATCCCTCGAGGAGGCGCTGCAGCTGTCGCTGGGCGAGATCGGCAACTACCTCGATTGGCCGCTGGGACGCCTGGTGGTGCTCACCGCCCAGGCGGGCGGCGCGGCCCCGGTGGGGCGCACCCATTGGTACGTGGCCAATGCCCAATCCTACGATGCCTTCATCGCGGCCAGCGCCGCCGACCCGATCGAAGCTGCCGGCACCGGCCTCATCGGCCGCGCGCGCGAAACCCGGCTGCCGCACTGGGCCTGCGACCTGGCGCGGCTTGACGGCTGGCCACGGCGCGAGGCGGCGCTGGCCTGCGGCCTGCGTACCGGCTTCGTGATCCCGGTGGCCGGGGCCGGCGATATCAGCGCCTTCGTCGAATTCTTCGCCGATCACCGGATCGAGGCCAGCGACGAAATGCTCGAACTGGTCGAGGCCATCAGTACCGAGCTATGGCGCACGGCCAACCGCCATGGGGCCGAAGCCGGCCTGCGCATGGCCGGCGCGCGCGCGCGCCGCCTGGCCTCGATCGCCGAGACCATGGAGGGCGCCATCGCCGTAACCGGCGCCAACGGCCGCGTGGAATGGGTCAACGCCGGCATGACCCGCCTGGCCGGAACGACGGCGTCCCACGCCATCGGCCGCGATGTGCCGGCACTGCTGTTTCCGCACGACCCCGAGTCCGCGGCCGAGTGCGCGCGCCTGTTGGCCTGCGGCGAGCCGGTCTGCGGCCTGGTGATGCCGGCGCGCGAGCCCGGCGCCCCGGACCGCTGGTTCGAGATCGAGCTCCAACCCATGCCCGACCGTGGCGCCGGCGCCTCCGGCGCCTTCGTGCTGGTGCGCGACATCACGCACGAGCGCAATACCCAGCGCGCGCTGGGGCATGCCGTGGAGGCGGCCAAGCAGGCCAGCCAGTCCAAATCGCAGTTCCTGGCCAACATGAGCCACGAGATCCGCACCCCGATGAACGGCGTGCTGGGCATGGCCGAGCTGCTGCTGGGCACCGAACTGGACGAGCGCCAGCGTCGCTTCATCGAATCGCTGTACCGCTCCGGCGAGGCGCTGCTGGACATCATCAACGACATACTGGATTTCTCCAAGATCGAGGCCGGCAAGCTCGAGCTCGAGGCGATCGATTTCGACCTGCGCCTGCTGGTCGAGGACCTCATCGAGCTGCTGGCGCCGCGCGCGCATCAAAAGCGCATCGAACTGGCCTGCACGCTGGCGCCGGGCCTGCCGGCGACCGTGCGCGGCGACCCGACCCGCCTGCGCCAGATCCTGTTCAACGTGATCGGCAATGCCATCAAGTTCACCGAACACGGCGAAGTGGTGCTCACGGTCGAGCCGCTGGCGGCCGATGCCGCCGAGGCAGGCGCCCCGGCCTGCACCCGCGTGCGTTTCGTCGTGCGCGATACCGGCGTCGGCATGCGCCCCGAGGCGGTACAGCGCCTGTTCTCGGTATTCATGCAGGCCGACCAGTCCTCGTCGCGGCGCTATGGCGGCACCGGGCTGGGCCTGGCCATCTGCCGCCAGCTGACCGACCTCATGGGGGGGCGCATTGCCGCCTCGAGCCGCTACGGCGAAGGATCCGAGTTCGAGGTCGAACTGCCGCTGCAGCATGGCGATGCGGCCGCGGTTGCGCCGCGTCCCGGCAATGCCCAGGCCGTGGCGGGCAAGCGCATGCTGATCGCCGAGGACAATCCGACCAACCGTCGCATCCTGCACGAGCAGTTGCGCGCACTCGATGTCGATTGCGCGCTGGCCGAAAACGGCCGCCAGGCGCTGCAGATGCTGCGCATCGCGGCGCGCTCGGCCAGTCCGTTCGATGTCGCCATCGTGGACATGAAAATGCCGATCATGGACGGCATGGCATTGGCCGAGGCGGTGCGCGCCGATCCCTCCCTGGCACGACTGCGCCTGGTGATGCTCACCTCGATCACCGGCGCCGACGAGGCGCGCCGCGCCCATGCCGTCGGCCTGGATGCCTACCTGTCCAAGCCGGTGCGTCAGCAGGAGCTGACCGCGACACTGGCCCGCGTGCTGGGTGCCGGCGCTGTGCCGGCCCAGGCCGCGGCACCGGCTGCGCCGCACGGCGCGCTGGCCGGCCGGCGCGTGCTCGTGGTGGAGGACAACCCGGTGAACCAGGAGGTTGTCGGTGCCATGCTGGCCGACCTGGGCTGCGCATCGCGACTTGCCGAGGACGGCCTCGAAGCGCTGGGGCTGCTCGAGCGCGAGGACTTCGACATCGTGCTGATGGACTGCCAGATGCCCACCCTCGACGGCTTCGAGGCCGTGCGGCGCCTGCGCGACCCCGACTATCGCGAGCACGACCTGAGCCGCGCGCGCGCCCGTGGCGTGCCGGTGATCGCGCTGACGGCCAACGCGCTGTCGGGCGATGCCGAACGCTGCCGCAGCGCCGGCTTCGCCGACTATCTGGCCAAGCCGTTTCGCCAACGCGACCTGGGCGAGGTTCTGGCGCGCTGGCTGGTGCCGCTGCCACCGGCCGCGCCGCCGCTGCCGCGGGCGCTGGCCATCGCGCTGCCGCAGCTCCCGGCGCCGGTGCTCGATCCGGCCGCCTTGCAGGAGATTGCCGCGCTCGATCGCAAAGCGCCTGGCAATTTGCTCGGGCGCCTCATCGAGGCCTACGCACGTTCCTGCGCCGAACTGCTGGCCGCCGCCGAGCGCGGCCTGGCCGACGCCGACGCTGCGGCAGTGGCGCGCGCCCTGCACACGCTCAAGTCATCCAGCGCCAACCTGGGCGCGGCGCGCCTGGTACGGCTGTGCGTGCAGGTCCAGGCGCTGGCCGCGCAGGGGGCCATCGAGCCGGCGCGCGCCGCGTGGCCGGAACTGCGCTGCGCCCATGCGCAGGCGCTGGCCGCGCTGCAGGCACTGGCGCCGGCCGCCGCCGCAGCTCCCGTGCCGGTCCTGGAGGACTGCCCGCGATGACGCCGCCGCAACGACCCTTTGCCGAACGCCTGGGCACGCGCGCCGTGCGCGGCGGCGACTGCGTGCTGCTGGTCGACGACGATGCGGTGGCGCGGCTGCTGACGGTAAGCGCATTGGGCGACCGCGGCTGGCGCGTCATCGAGGCCGGCGACGGGGTCGAGGCACTGGAGCGCTTTGCGCGCGAACGCCCGCAAGTGGTGGTGCTCGACGCCATCATGCCGGCTCCCGACGGCTTCGAGACTTGTGAGCGACTGCGCCGTCTGCCGGGGGGCGAGCACGTGCCCATCCTCATGCTCACGGGCCTGGACGACGAGCGCTCGATCGCCCGCGCCTACGAGTGCGGCGCCACCGACTTCTTCGTCAAGGCCAACGGCCAGTGGACGCTGCTGTCCGAACGGCTGCGCTACATGCTGCGCGCCGCGCATACGCGTCAGGAGTTGCTGTCGAGCCAGGCCAAGCTGCACAAGGCGCAGCGCATCGCGCGCCTGGGCAGCTGGGAGTGGGACTTTCGCCTGCAGCGCGTCCGCGTTTCGGACGAGGGGCGCATCGTCCTGGGCCTGGCCGCCACCGATGGCGAGCTGCCCGAATGGCAGGTCTGGTCGCGCGTGGCACTGTACGATCGCAGCCGGGTCGAGCGCCTGTTCCGGCTGGCGCTGGGCGAGGCTCCGGCCCTCACTTTCGAGGCGGCCGTGGCCCACCCCGACGGGCGCACGCGCATCGTGCGCGTCGAGGGCGAGTTCGAGCGCGATGGCGCCGGACACGCGCTGGGCATGCACGGCGTGGTGCAGGACGTGACCGAGCGGCGCCAGACCGAGGAACAGATCCGCCGGCTGGCCAACTACGACAGCCTCACCGGCCTGCCCAACCGGCGCTACCTGCGCGAGGAGTTCGGCGCTTTGCTCGAGCGCGCCCGCAGCGACGGCCGCACGCTGGCGCTGCTGTTCCTGGACCTGGACCGCTTCAAGCACGTCAACGACACCCTGGGGCACGAGGTCGGCGACCAGGTGTTGCGCGAGGTGGCGTGGCGGCTGCACGCGACCGTGCGCGAAACCGACACCGTGGTGCGGGTCGCCCGCTGCCCGGACGAGCGCGCGGCCGAACTGCCGGTGTCCGGCGAGGACGCCGCCCGCTGCGACCACCGCGTGGCACGCCTGGGCGGTGACGAATTCACGGTGCTGCTGGCCAACAGCGACGGACTTGCCCAGGTCGAACCGATCCTGCAGCGGCTGCTCGAGGCCGTACGCTTGCCCATTGACTGCTTCGGCCACGAGGTTCACGTCGGGGTCTCGGTCGGGGTTGCGTTGTTCCCGCGCGACGGCGACGACGTCGACACGCTGCTGCGCAAGGCCGACCTGGCGATGTACGAGGCCAAGGCCACGGGCGGCAACGCCTGGCGGCCGTTCGTCGAATCGATGAACCTCGCCGTGGCCACGCGCTGGCACCTCGAATCCGGGCTGCACCGCGCGCTCGAGCGCCGGGAGCTGGTGCTGCACTATCAGCCGAAAATCGACGTGGCCAGCGCCACCATCGTCGGCGTCGAGGCCCTGATGCGCTGGATGCGCGACGGCGAACTGCTTGCGCCGGGAGCGTTCATCGGCGCCTGCGAGGAGACCGGCCTGATCGTGCCGATCACCGAATGGGCCATCGACGAGGTCTGCCGGCAGATCGCCGAATGGCGCGAGCAGGGCATGGATCCGGTGCCCGTCGCCCTGAACATCTCCAGCGGGCATTTCCAGCGCGGCAACCTGGCCGCTCCGGTGCGCACGGCACTGGCGCGCTACGGGCTGCCGGCGCGCCTGCTCGAGGTCGAACTGACCGAGACCGTGCTGATGCGCGACCTCGACGTCGCGCTGCCGCTGCTCGAGGAGATCAAGGCCCTCGGGGTTTCCATATCCATCGACGACTTCGGCACCGGCTACTCCTCGCTGGCGTACTTGCGGCGCCTGCCCATCGACACCATCAAGATCGATCGCTCGTTCGTGCTCGAACTCGAGCACGACGCCGACAGCGCGGCGATCGTTGCGGCCATCATTGCGATGGCCCGCGCGCTGAAATTGCACACCGTCGCCGAAGGCGTCGAGACCCACGGCCAGTTGCGCGCGCTCAGCGGGCAGGGGTGCTCGCTGATGCAAGGCTACCTGTTCTCGCGCCCCTTGCCGGCGCCGGCCCTGTTTCAGCGGGTAGCCGACGCCCGCGCGCAGCGCGCGCCCTGGGTGGCCCCGCCGCCCGACAGCGCACCGAGGGTGCCATGAAATCCACCGCCACGGCCGGGCGCTCGCCCGGCGACGCCGCCGACGGCTTCGGGCCGGCGGGCGCCGCCCAGGGGCCTGCGGCCATCGTGCGCGAAATCGCACGCGATCTGCTGCGCCAGCGGCGCCTGGTGCCGGCGCAGGCCGCGCCGCTGGGCGCGGCCCTGCGCGACCACGATTGGTCCAGCGTGCGCGCCATCCTCGAGCCTGCGCTGCGCGCGGCGCCGCCGGCGGGCGAGGGCGCCGTTCCGGCCCATGATGCGCACGCGGACGCGGACGCGGATGCCGGCGCCGCGGCGACGGCGGCGCTGGCGCGGGTGGTGCTGCGACTGTGCGACGCGCTGCCGCGCCTGGCGACCCATGACCCGGGCGTGGACGAGCGCCTCAGGCCGGTGCGTGAGCTGCTCCAGGCGCGCCTCACGCCCGAGCGCATCGATGAGATCGACGCGCGCCTGGCGGCGGTGCTCGACCAGCAGGTCGCCTTCGAGCGCGGGCTGCAGCAGACGCGCGGTTCGGTCGAGGAGCTGCTGGCGTTGCTGCTGGAGCGCCTGGGAACCATGGGCAGCAGCACCGAGCGCTTTGCCGCGCGCATGCAAGAGCACCGTCGGGCGCTGGCGGCGCAGCCCGACCCGCAGGCGCTGTCGCAGGTGGTCGAAGACCTGCTCGAGGACACCCGCGACGTGGCCGACACGATCGCGCTGTCGCAGGCGCAACTGGCGCAGGCGCGGCGCCAGGTACAGTCCTTCGAGGCACGCGTGCGCGAGCTCGAACAGGAACTGGCCGCCGCCGCGCACCTGGTGCAGAAGGATCCGCTCACCCAGGCCTTGAACCGGCGCGGCCTGGAGGACCTGCTGCGCATCGAGATGGCGCGCGCCACACGCTACGGCGCGCCGCTCTCCCTCGTCATGGTCGACCTGGACGATTTCAAGGCGATCAACGACAGCCTGGGCCACGCCGCCGGCGACCGCGCGCTGGTGCATTTCGTGACGACCGCGCAGGCCTGCCTGCGTTCGACCGAGCGCATCGCGCGCACCGGCGGCGAGGAATTCGTCATTGCCTTTGCCGCGACCCCGGTCGAAGATGCCGCCGACGCCGTGCGCCGCCTGCAGCGCGCGCTGGCCGCAAGCGCGTTCGAGCACGAAGGCCAGTCGCGCGTCTTGAGCTTCTCCGGCGGGGCGACGGCCTGGCTCGCGGGCGAAGCGCTGGAGCAGACCTTGCGCCGCGCCGACGCGGCCATGTATGCCGCCAAGCGCGCCGGCAAGAACCGGGTGGTCATCGCCGCCTGAAGCGTGCCGGCCGCCGCGCCGCGGCGCTATTCGACCAGGCTGTGCTTGATGGCGTAATGCGTCAGTTCGGCGTTGTTGCCCATGCTCATCTTCTCGAGGATGCGCGCGCGATACACGCTGACGGTCTTGGGGCTCAGGGCCAGCGCCTCGGCGATATCGGCCAGGCGATGACCGGTGGCGATCAGCTTGAGCGTCTGGAATTCCCGATCGGAGAGGCGCTCGTGCGGCAGGCCCTGCTCGGGCGCCTGCAGGTTCTCGATCAGGGCTTGCGCGATCTCCGGGGTGACGTACTTGCGCCCGGTGATGACCTGTTCGACGGCCTCGAGCAGCTTCTCGGGCGCTCCGGCCTTGTTGAGGTAGCCGGCCGCGCCGGCGCGGAAGGCGCGCACGGCGTATTGCTCCTCGGGGTACATGCTGAGCACCAGCACCTTGAGGCGCGGCATCTCGCCGAGCAGCGTCTTGAGGATGTCGATGCCGTCCTTGCCGGGGAGGTTGACGTCGATGACCAGCAGGTCGATCTCGCCGACCCGGCGCAGCAGCGTGCGCAGCTGTCCGTAGTCGCCGGCCTCGCCGACGAGGTCGATGCCCGCATGTTCGGACAGGATCTGGACGATGCCGCGTCGCACGATGGCATGGTCGTCGACGACGATGGTTTTCAGGGGCATGGCGGTGAGCGTCCTTGGCGGCCGATGGTGGCGCTAGTGGTCGAGTGCCGGCGCGATCGCGGGCGCCGCGCCCGCCGCGGCGCCGCTCGGCACGGAAAACATGACAGTGGTACCACGGCCGGGGGCCGAGCTGATTTCGGCCCAGCCGCCAAAGCCGCGGGCGCGCTCGATCAGGCCGCGCAGGCCGAAACCGGGCGTGGCCTGCAGCATGCCCGGGTCGAAGCCGACACCGTCGTCGCTGATCTCGAGCGTCACCTCATCGGCGGCCGCGAACAACTGCACCGTGACGTGCTGGGCCTGCGCGTACTTGGAGATGTTGGCCAGCGATTCCTGCGCCACGCGGTACATGGCGGCGGCGCACTCGCCGGGCAGCGGCAGGTCCTCGCGGTTGGTCTCGAAGCTGGCACCGATGGCGGTGCGCGAGGCGAAATTGCGCACCAGCCACTGCAGTGCCGCCACCAGGCCGGCATCGAGCACCGGCGGGCGCAGATTGTGCTGGATCCGGTGGCTGGCCGCCACGGCCTGTTCGAGCAGGCCGAGCATTGCCGCCAGGCGCGGCGCTTGTTCCGGATGCTTCTGGCCCTGGCGCGCCAGGGCGACCAGTTCGAAGCGCAGCGCGGTGAGCGTCGCGCCGATGTCGTCGTGGATCTCCCGGGCGATGCGGTGGCGCTCCTCTTCCTTGACGGTTTCGAGGTGGCGCGTCAAGGCGCGCAGCCGCGTCTCGCTTTGTTCCAGCGCGAGCGCCGCGGCGCGTCCGGCGCGCCGTTCGCGCGCGGCCTGCAGGCTGCGCGTCAGGGCCGGCCCGACACGGAACAGGCGCGATTTGAGGATGAAGTCGTCGGCGCCGGCCTGCAGCACCCGCACCGCCAGCTCCTCGGACATCTCGCCCGAGACCACGATCACGGGCAGGTCGGGATCGTAGGCCTTGGCGACCGCCAGCGCCGCCAGGGAGTCGAAGCGCGGCAGGTTGTGGTCGGTCACGACCACATCGACCAGCCCGTCGTCCAGAACCGCCCGCATGCCGGCCTCGTCCTCGACCCGGCGCGCCCGCACCGGCTGTCCGCCGCGGGCCAGCAGGGCCAGCAGCAGGTCGTAATCGAGTTCCGAGTCTTCGACGACCAGGAGCTGGATGGCGGGATTGTCGAGCGTTGCGGCCATG
>Ga0209698_10007148_pt1 | contig 11756 bp, 5 predicted proteins | sample LitLauG_LLR_2012_FD_187203 | JGI IMG/M metagenome (GOLD analysis project Ga0209698, IMG submission 187203) | Freshwater sediment microbial communities from Pennsylvania, USA - Little Laurel Run_MetaG_LLR_2012 (SPAdes) (version 2) | ecosystem: Environmental > Aquatic > Freshwater > Creek >... | reverse complement strand
CTATAACCTCGACCACAACACTTATCTCGAAGGCGCGCTGCCGGCCAAGACCAAGGAGTTGATGGAGTTGGTCGCCTCGGCCTGCCTGCGTTGCGACGACTGCATCTTCTACCACGTGATCCATGCCTATCGCCTCGGCGTAACCCGCACCGAGCAGGAAGAATCACTGAACGTCGCGCTTGTGGTTGGAGGCAGCATCGTGATCCCGCACCTGCGGCGGGCGTATGAGTTGCTGGAGGAGTTGTATGGTTGAGGATGAAATGTGGGGATGGCCGCCCCCGCCGTCCGGTCGAGCGAAGCTCGACGCTTGCCTGTAAGTGGCTAAACTCTTTTCCGCGCAAGCGCCAGAATCACGGTGACCACGATCAGGGCCAGCCCAGCCCCCAGTTCCAGACGCTTTGGACCGGGCAAGATCGCCCAGAGCGCGTCCGGAGGCCAGAGAGGGCTGCGGTCGCGCACCGCATCGAGGCAAGTGATTACGCCGGAAAGAAATCCCACCGCTGTCGCGACCCGCCGCTTTTTCTCTGACTCCATTTGGCTCCCTCCAGGGCGCACCAGCGGAAAGCTGGTGAGCGCAAGCTGACCGCCTGCTTTCAGAAGGCGTCAATCCCAGTCACGCTCTGCCCGATGATGAGCGAATGCACATCGTGCGTACCTTCGTAGGTCTTCACCGACTCCAGGTTCATGAGGTGGCGCATGATGGGATAGTCGTCGGCCACTCCGTTGGCGCCCAGAATATCGCGCGACAGGCGGGCGCACTCGAGAGCCATCCACACGTTGTTGCGTTTGGCCATCGAGATATGCTGGGGCTTCACTTTTCCCGCATCCTTCAGGCGGCCAACCTGCAGCACCAGAAGTTGCGCCTTCGTAATTTCGCTGATCATCCAGGTAAGCTTGTCCTGCACGAGCTGGTGCGAAGCGATGGGCTGGTCGCGCCACTGTTTGCGCAAGAGGGAATACTGCAACGCGCAGTCGTAACACGACATCGCGGCCCCAATGGCTCCCCACGCGATTCCGTAGCGCGCCTGGTTGAGGCACATCAGGGGGGACTTCAGCCCGCCGGTCTTGGGCAGGAGGTTCGACTCCGGCACGCGCACATCCTGCAGCGACAGTCCTGAAGTGACCGACGCTCGGAGTGACCACTTGCCGTGAATGTCATCGGCCTTGAAGCCGGGCCGGTCGGTTTCGACCAGAAAGCCGCGGATAAGGTCATTCTCGTTTTCCACCTTCGCCCAGATGATCGCCACGTCGGCGATGGTTCCTGAGGTGATCCACATCTTCTCGCCGTTGATCACGTACTCGTTGCCGCTCTTGCGGGCGCGGGTGCGCATCCCGCCGGGATTCGACCCGAAATCAGGCTCGGTCAGTCCGAAGCATCCCAGTTTCTCGCCCTGCTGCATGGCGGGCAGCCATGTCTGTTTCTGCTCTTCGCTGCCGAACTCATAAATCGGATACATGCACAGCCCTGACTGGACGCTGACGAAACTGCGCACGCCCGAGTCACCGCGCTCAAGTTCCTGCGTCATCAACCCGTATTCCACGTTGCCCATGCCGGCACAGCCGTAGCCTTTCAGCGATGCGCCGAAGAACCCCAACTCGGCCATGGGCTTGACCAGTTCGCGCGGAAAGCGCCCGGCGCGGTTGCATTCCTCGATGATGGGAATGAGATTGTCTTCGATGAACTGGCGCGTCGTATCGCGGACCAGGCGCTCGTCATCGGTGAGCAGGGAATCGTAGTGAAGGAAGTCGACGCCGCGGAATTTGATGGCAGGCATGAGAGTCTCCTGAAGACGAAGTGCGCTAGCCGGCGAAATGGAACCCGTGCGGCCCCCACTAGCCGGGCCGCACCTCCAAGGCAAACATTTGACGGTAACAGGGGTGAGCGACGGCGGTCAACGTAGAGCGCCCCGGGGTGTAGATGCTCCAAGATAATGTCACCCCATAACTGCAACGAGACTCTGTCACCCTTCAAGGATGGTGACGATGAGTCAGAAAGAGTTCCAACGAGTGAAAGTGATTGAGAATGCAGCAGGCGGGAGGCTGAGCGTAGCTCATTGCGGAGTTCGGGTTCGTGCTCCGGATTCGGAGCTTGTCGATAAGAGGCTATCTTGCTACGCGAGACGCTGTGTCGGGAGGAGCCTATTACCTGCTGCTCGCGGTGTTTGCGATCATGCCGCGTCTCGTGTAAATGACGAGGATGTCACGGAGGGTTGGAAGCGCGGAGCTAAGACCCCTTCTCCGGCCGCCGTTCCATGACGCTGCTTGTGCCGATCCGATTCAGTTCTTGGCAAAGTATCCTGATTGTGTCCGAACCGTGAGGAGTTGCGTTCCGATGAGCCGCACCGCCCTCGCATTCCCTGCGGTGGTTGGCAAATGACACAAAATTCAAGTCGAACTCGGACAACTCTGCCAAGGTTATTCCAATTCGTGGTAAGCGGACGCTTTCGGCAGCTGCACGAAAAAAGATTGCAGCGGCGCAAAGGGCGCGATGGGCGAGGGTGAAGGCGACGAAGAAAACCGCTTAACTATTTAGGCGCAAGAGTAGCCTCACGAGTCAGAATTATCGCTTCTAAAACTCGCTCTGCCAGCGTGCATGCGCTCTGCATGACTTTCAGGTTTGCTTGCCAGAATGCGATCGAAACAGGCCTTTCCGTGCCCGGCATTGGAAGGGGCGCTGTTTCCCGCCGACCGCGGTCCCGATCGAGAGCCAGCCGGGCAACGTCCGCTGCCCGATTTTGTTAACTTGCACGAAGAACTGCAGCGGCACAAACACACCACCCGGCGACTGTTGTGGGAAGAGTATCGAACGGCGTATCTGGACGGCTATGGCCACAGCCGTTTCTGCCATCACTATCAGCGCCGGAGTCAAGACCGATGAGTTTGCCGAGGGCGGAAGCTACAGCTACAACAAAGCCGAACATCGGTTTACACACGAGGGGCATGGCGAGGGCAGATTGAGAGTAGTGAATCCTCCGCTAGAACGTATATGAAATGCCGCCAAGAGGCACCGCGTTGCTTCGCAGCCCGTTATGATCGAATCGCAACAGTATGTTTCCCGTGAGCAAAAGGTTTTTCACAACATTGAGTTTCAGTCCGAACGCACCCTTAGCCGTGTTGAAGTTCCCCTTAGTGACGCTTACATCCGGTACGGACGCATTGAGGGATGGAATATTCGTTTCGATCCGGTGCAAGCGCCACTGACTGGAGATATAGTCTCCCAGAAAGTCCGCAGCCACGGTTAGCCTGGGCAAGATACTGGAATCCACGCCAGCGGAATAGAAGAAGTCATTGGGGAGTTTCGCACTCTGGCCGGCGACATCGGAACCAAGAAGAGATTTGCCATTCCATTGGAACGCTACGTTCGCGTGCGGCGAAAAGCGCCCTCCTCGCGACAAGGCGGCAAAAGGCTTGATACCGGCGGCGCCGGATCCCAGAAAATTCAACGGATCGCCACTCGGAGCCCGGAAGTCGCTTCCCAGAGCGAGCTTAATCCTATTCCTGCTCAGGACTTGCCATTTGATACGCGCCACAATATCACCTAGGCCGGTCTTGCTCTGCGCGGCAGCAGCAGGCTGAAAGTCGTACTGCACTGGCGGGTTCGTGGTGAAATCGTAAGGACCGTTGCAAGGATTGCAGTTTACGCCGGCGGCATTCATGCTCACGTTGTTAATCGGAACCGCAACCGAGATATCGATGCTGTTCGTCAGGCCGAATGTTCCAAAGGCCGCAAGTTGATTCACCTTGAATGAGATCTTGTCGCTGGTCCCGATCGGCGCGCATTGACCGGTAATCGAACAGACATTAAACACGACGGGGATGCTGTTCAACGAAATACCGTCGATACTATCGAAGGAAAAATGCTGGTAGGTGAAGGCGAGAAACAACTTGTGCTTGCCCATGGTGTCGCCGCGGTCGGTCAGCACCGGACCATAGGTTTCCTGGCCAGACCGGACTGGTAGCTTCGTGGATGGGTCAAACGAATAAATGATGCCCGAGGCCGGCGAGGCTAGCGGCAGTTGCGTCAACTGGCTGGCGAAGGCCGAGGTGATCGGAGTGAACGGGTCCGGATTGGCCTCACTGAAAAGATTTGGCAACAAGCAGTAGAGCTTGTCAGTCCGGTTCGTGCAATACGCAGGCGTTCCCGGAACGATCGTCTGGGCTTGCGCACTAACGATCCACAGAATCCCGCTCGCTAACAGCAAAATGAGTCGCTTGCTCATGTCCATCCCTCCGTGCCTTCTCCTTGATTGACAACTTGTTTCCTGCTCGACAGCAGGTTGATCGGCTAGTTCACAACCAACTGAATGGTGCCGATCTTTTCCGGCACACCGCTGGGTCCCACGCCGTCGAGTTGAATGGTGTAGGTTCCAGACGGCGTGACGTTAAAGGTCTTTGGTGGAGGCTGCGTGGAGGATCCGCTGGTCCCGCATCCCCCAAGCGCGATCAGAGCTAGTGTGAGTACAAACAACTGGGCCAGGCGGAGGTTGGAAGTGATCCTCCGGCGCTTCGGAACGAATCCTAAAATCGACAGCGGCAGCAGGAACGTAAGATTGGCCACAAAAAAGAATCTCGGCATCAGAGCCGCGCCTTGAGACCCGGTGGTGGTCACCGTGAACGTGAAATTCACCGGAGCAGTACCCGGCTGGATCTGAACTGGAGGACAGGAGACGCCAGTGGGCAGAGTGTTCTGATGGCACTCGACGGCAAGCGTCTTCAATCCGTCTCCGGATCCGCCGGCGAGTGTGAGGTTGTAGGTCGCGGATTGGCCGGCCGTGACCGTCTGCGCCTGTTGCGTGGTGCTCAAAGTGGGCTTCAGGTAGATGTGTACCTGGGTGGATCCGCTGACCGTTGAGTTCGACGCGAGAACAGCAGTTACCGTATCGACGGCCACCGCGGCGACGCTGCTGCTAACGGAGTAGAGGCCACTGGAATTGATAGTGCCGCAGGCATGTCCACCGCAAGCCGTGCCCGAGACCGACCAGTTCACCGTCCCGGACGAACTGGCAGGCTGGAAATTCGCCGTGAATTGCTCCGAGGCTCCAGCTTCGATATCCGGAGTCGCTGGATACAGGCTGATGGTGACCGCCTGCTGACCGGTTCCGCTAAGTGTCACCGTCTGAGTGGCGCCCAAAGTTCCGCCGGAGTTGTCGCTAAGAACGAGGTTGGCGGTTCGGGTGCCAGAAACTGTCGGAGCGAACGTCACGTTGACCACGCACGTGCCGTTGGGAGCGATCGTCAGATTAGCGGTGCAGGTTGTGCCCGATGCGATCGTATAGTCGCCAGCATTGGTGCCGGTGAGTGTCACTGGCGTCGTCGCCAGAATCAGACTCCCCGTTCCGGTGTTGGTCAACGTCACAGATTGGGCCGCGCTGGTCGTTCCCACGTTCTGGGCTGCGAACGTCAGGCTTGACGTGCTCAGGCTGGAGGTTCCTGCTGGCACCTGTCCGGTTCCACTCAGCGTCACAGTCTGAGTCGCACCGGAAGTTCCACCGGAATTGTCAGTAAGTACCAGGTTGGCATTTCGTGACCCCGGAGCGGTCGGAGTAAACGTCAAATTCACCACGCAGGTACCGTTGGGAGCGATCGACAGACTGGCGGTACAGGTCGTGCCGGAGGCGATCGCGAAGTCGCCGGGATTTGTACCGGAGAGTGTGGCTGGCGTCGCCGCCAGAACCAGGCTCCCGGCACCGGTGTTAGCGACAGTCACGGACTGAGCCGCGCTCATTGTTCCAACGATCTGAGTGGCGAACGTCAGACTCGAAGTGCTCAAATTGGCCGTTCCCACAGGCGTCTGCCCGGTTCCACTGAGGCCCAAGGTCTGAGTCGTACCTGCGGTACCGCCAGAATTATCCGTAAGGATCATCAGGGCTGGGAAAGAACCGGCGCTCGTTGGAGTAAAGGTGACGTCGATAACGCACGAACCATTGGGGGCGATCGACAGGTTCGCGGTGCAGGTCGTGCTGGAGGTGATCGCGTAATCGGCAGCGTCCGAAAAAGCAACGGGCGAATTTGCCAGAACCAGGTTCGCCTGCCCCGTATTGGTGACCGTGACCGGTTTCGGAGCGCTGGTTGTACCGACGTTTTGCGTACCAAACGCCAGGCTCGAGGGATTCAGGCTCGCCGCCGGCGTTCCCGGTTGCTGCCCCGTTCCATTCAGCGTCACCGTTTGGGTCGTACCCGAAGTTCCACCGGAATTGTCGGTGAGCACCACGTTGGCGGTTCGGGTCCCAGAAGCTATCGGAGTGAACGTCACCTTCACGACGCAGGTTCCGTTGGGAGAAATCGAAAGATTCGCAGTGCAGGTTGTACCGGTTGCGATGGTGTAGTCGCCGGGATTGGCGCCGGTGAGTGTCACTGGGGTCGTCGCCAGAACCAGATTCCCCGTCCCGGTGTTGGTCAACGTCACCGACTGGGCCGCGCTGGTCGTTCCCACATTTTGGCCCGCGAACGTCAGACTTGACGTGCTCAGGCTGGCGGTGCCGACCGGTACTTGTCCAGTCCCAGTCAGCGTGACCGTTTGCGTCGTTCCTGCGGTGCCGCCGGAGTTGTCGGTGAGGAGGAGATTCGCGGTTCGCGTCCCGGAACCCGTCGGGGTGAAGGTCACATTCACTACGCAGGTTCCGTTTGGAGCGATCGATAGACCGGCGGTGCAGCTTGTGCCCGATGCGATGGCGTAATCGCCGGGATTGGCGCCGGTGAGTGTCTCTGGGGTCGCCGCCAGAACCAGATTCCCCGTCCCGGTATTGGTCAACGTCACCGACTGGGCCGCGCTGGTCGTTCCCACGTTCTGGGCCGCGAACGTCAGACTCGATGCACTCAGGCTGGCGGTGCCGACTGGTACCTGCCCGGTTCCACTAAGACTCACTGTTTGCGTGGCTCCTGCCGTCCCACCAGAATTGTCGGAAACGGTCAGAATCGCGGGGAGGGAGCCGGATGTAGTCGGGTTGAGCGTGACGTACACGACGCATGAACCATTCGGGGCGATTGACAAGTTCGCCGTGCAAGTCGTGTTCGCCGTGATGGTGTAGTCCGTGGGGTCTGAGATCGTTACTGGAGTCGCACCGAGAACCAGGTTTGCCTGTCCGGTGTTGCTGACCGTGACCGATTTCGCAGCACTGGTAGTCCCGACATTTTGCGTACCGAAGGACAAACTCGATGCGCTGAGGCTCGCAGTGGGCGGCACGGTGAGCGTCAACGTCACAGCGTTCGACACGGCTGTCGCATCGGTGGTGTCGGCATTGGGAACCGCGGTGACTTGAACTGACTGGGAAGAAGGTAGGACCCCAGGAGCGCTATACAGCCCGCTTGCATCAAAGCTTCCGTACGGACAGGAACTTCCGACCGACGAACAACCGGTTCCGTCGATCTGCCAGGTCACGATCTGATCGGTTGCGTTCCCCACCTGTACTGTGAATTGATCGGTCGATCCCAGAGGCACCGTGCTGGCTGCAGCCGAGATTTGGGTCGTAACCGGCCCGACGGACACGGGATTGATGATGGAACTGGTGTTATTGTTCGCATCTGCTTTTGCGATCGGCGTGATCGGCACGGAACTCGGGCCGCTGCTGTACGTGGGCGGATTCGGATTGACCGTACCTCCGGTGGGGCCGATTTGAACGCTGGCCGACCAGAGATTGCTGGCGTTGACGTTGGTTTCGCCCCAATTGCAGGCGAAAGGATAGCCAGTGCTTTTGTTGATAAAGGTGTTTTGGAAGTTGCCGTGAACGTCAAAGCTGCCTGAAACGTTGGTTCCTGCCTGAGTGAGGTTGAGGTGAATTTCTGGGCTTTGCGAAGCCAGCAGTGATAGGAAACTATTAACGGTCGGAGATGACCCTAGGCTTTGAAGCGTGGGAACCAAGTCGACTATCTCTGCTGACTGAAAAGGCTGCGCCGCAAAGCTGGCAACTACCTGGCTCGCATCAGCAGTAGTCGTAAGGCCGGTGACTGGGAGACAGGGAGATGGAGATGAGGAAGTGCAGGCGCCGGTCGGACCACCTCCGGTGTTGGTACCGAGTGACGTGTAAGTCCACGATAAACCAAACCCAGAACTCGACGTGCCGTCGGCAGACGCGAAAGAATCCAGGAAATAGGACTGGTTGACCGCATATACGGTGAGGCCATCTGAAGACTTGCCCATCGCCACTGGAACATAGAAGGGTTCCACATTTGGGTAATTCAATTGTGGAACCATCGTGGAACAATAGGCCGCGGTCGGGTTTTGGCAGCTGTCCGAAAGATACGCAAAGAAACTGCCTTCGGTGACGCTGCTGGGCGGAACGGTATCGTAGCCGCGGCCGAAAACGAACACCGTATGGACAGGTGCACTGGCCCAGGAAGGATAGGCGGTTGTGACGGTCAGGCCCTGTGGAGAAATCGAGTATCCGTTGCTGAGCGTGCCAGAAGTCAGATTCTGAATTAGCGTGACAGTGTTGGAGCCCGTCTGCACGGCAGTAAGGTAGCCATTACCCGCAGACCCTACGTAGACCAAACCGTCCGCCTGATCGGAGCTTGCCCCAACGACGAGCGGCACGCTCAGGGGAGCTCCGGTCGTCCCCGTGAGGTTCGTGGTTGTTAGCGTCCCGACGGGATTCCACGGCGAGGTGCTCATTTGGGTTATGTCGTAGTACTGCACATTTGCACCTGAGCAATTCACGCTAGTGGACTGCGCTACGGAGGGGCCTGCATTTACTACGTAGAGGTAATGAGACGCAACCGCCAGCGAGGTCGGGTAGCACAGCCCGCTGCTGATCTGTGCCACTTTCTGATAAGTCGTCGTGTCGATGACCGCAACCACGAAATCGGCCGCCTGATCAGTCAAGTACCCGGGATTCGCAATAAACAAATACTGTTCGGTTGATTTCGGTCCGGGTCCGAGAACCATGGGTATCGGGTTTAAGCCGTTTCCGCCCCCCTGCTGCGTGTAGTAGTTAATGGTAGTCACAGGAACCCCGGGGAAAACGCCGGTGGTTCCGAAGCCTGTGATGTCGTAGACGGTGAGATTGCTGCCATCCGATGCGAAAAGCTGGGTCTGCGGGATTACTGTGATCTGCGCTGTCGCACTGACACTTCCGCTTGTGGCCGTGATGGTCACCGGGTTCACTGTGCCGCTCTTTCCGGTGACCACGCCGTTGTTAGAGACCGATGCAAAAAGGCCATTCGAGGAAGACCACTGGACAACCAGGTTCGGTTTCGTTGACCCGTCGCTGTACGCGCCCGTGACGCTGAGTGTGGCAAAGGCTCCCGTCGATAAGCTGCTCGGAGCCCCGTTGATCGTGATCGAGGTCAGCGTTTGGGCGTGCGCACCCGGAAGACTCAGGAGTACCACCACCGGAATAGCTGCAAACAGTCCTATCCATCGACGCACCATGACGCCTCCGCACGATTTCTCGAGCTGTCTCCCCAGCGATCGATGCCGGGTGGCTGAACCACCGCCCCGACATCTGCCTTTACTGAGTCAGAACGTGATTTATCGGGAAAGTGGATCAGGGAGGTTTTTTATTTTTGCGCAGGTGAACGCGGAGGCCGGAAGCAAGAGATGCATGGCGACGGCGTGATTACAAGTCCTTCGAGATAAGAGAGGTCACTGCTGTGGGGCGGAGGCGGGGATGTCGACGATCTTCCACCCCGCCGCCAGTTTGACCACATAGAAGGTGATGACGTCCGGATGTGTCTCCAGTTTCCCGTCCTGCTCATAAGCGAGGAGTTGCTGGCAAGTCACGAGCACGCCTGTACCGTGCGGTTCCCACTTCTGGGGGGTGAGGGCGACCGAGAGCTTCTTGTGGCCATCAATGAAGGCCTGATAAATATCCAGCTTGGCCTTGGGGATCTCTGGCCACACTTCCTTCAGATCTTTGGCTCTCCGGCGATTGAGGGTATCTGAATAGCGATCCAGTGCGCCCCGGATGCCGGCTTTGTCCTCGGAGGAAATCGCCGCTGTCGCCGAACTGGTGCCACCCCCAGATGAAGAGGCGGTCGGCTGAGCAGGATTGAGAGCAGCCTCGATATAGTGCACATAGCGGCTCGCCATCTTGGCATGCTGGGTAGGCAGCTTCGCAGCGTCCTGGAAGTAAGCGAGGAGGCCGCGCAACGCGCTTTGCCGATCTGGCGTGTCAGCAGCCCGCAGCGCATTCTCCGCTTCATCGCTCCGGGAGGTGAACACGGAATCGTCCAGGTTTTGTTTCAGGCGCTGATAGTTCGGATCGGAAGGGCGCAGTAATCGGAGTTTTTCGTCGGCCGCGGCATAGCTTCCCTGGGCGATAAGCGCCTGAATCTCGGTGACGGCTGATTCCGATGCGGAGAGCACTGCCGTCAGTGTGGCCAGTTTCTCTCGCGCCTTTCCGGATAGATCCGGATCCCCGTCGGGTGTCTCGACGACCTTCTGGAACTCCTGGACTGCACTCTTCGGATTGCTGCTCTCCTGCCGGGAGGCTTCCTCAAACAGGTTCTGTTGCTGAACCCGAGCGTCAATCTTTCTGAGGAGATCTCGACCTCGGGTGTTCACATCGACAGCGCCATCGGGAGAAATCAACGCGTGATTCGCGTCGTCCTTCGCCTTGCTGTACTGCCTGGCCGCAAATTCGGCTTCTGCATTGCGCAGCAACCGCGCCTGCTCGAGCCGGTTCTTGCTCTTAGAGATGTAACCCTGCGCTTCGGATCGGTTTGTCCACTTGTCTGGAACCTGAGCCAGGGTATCTTCCAAGGTTTTTTCCGCCAGGCCATAGTCCTGGCGGTTGAAGGCATCGAGGCCACGCCGGAAGCGTTGGTCGGCGATTTGAGTGGCATCGGCTCCGCTGCGCTTCAGCTTCAGATCTTCCAGAGCCGCGGTTGCCGCACTCCCGAGCGCACCGTTGAGACTGATTACGGCCTGATATTTTTGCGCCGCAAACTCCCACTGCTTCGATTCCTCCGCCGAGCGCGCCTGTCCCATCAACGATTGCTCTTCTGCGAGCAGGCTCCTGATCTGTTCCGAATCCCGCTGAGCCCATGGCACAAGCACGCCACCAAGGTTCTCCAGCTGCTGGTCGGCTTCAAGGGCCTGGTCAAATCTACGATCACCTCGCAACTGTGTCGACTGGGTCTTCAGTGCAGCCTCACGTCCGGTTGGCACTGCAAAAGATGGCTCCCGCTGGGTGTTTCTGCGGACGGCATAAATTCCCACGGCAAAGAGCGCCAGCACGGTCACCCCGATGAGGATCGGCAGCCGGCGTCCGGGGCGCCCACGACCATCGCGAACCAAGGCGAGAGAGTCGCTGACCCTATTTGCCGGATCGTCTTTAATCAGGTCGGGCTCGCCACCGTCGGTTCGCGAGCCATGTTTCTGCTCTTGCGCCCGCCTTTCCCGTTCCTCCTCGAGTGTAGCGAGCCTCCTGATCTCGCCGTCGAGATCGGGATGGGCGGGATAGATCCTTCGGAGCTTCTCCCACTCCTCACGAGCTTCCCAGTAAGACTTCTCTGCCTCAAGTTCCCGCGCTTTATAGAGTAGAGACTGCACCTGGGTTCTGCGGCTCACGGCCTCCTGATGGATCTTTCGGATCCCGTCAATGCCAGGCGCTTCTCGGAGGGCCTTCTCGGCCAGTACCACTTGCGCATCCGGTTCCGGCTCTCTTCGCAGCTGTTCTGAGAGCGCGTCGATCCGCTGCGCATTTTCAATTTCCGACCATAATTTCTGAAAAGGCGGGGAGCCGGTGAAATCCGTCCGTTGCGCCTCGAAGAATCGCGTGGCGGCCTGCGCTCCATATTGAGAGAGAATTCGGGTG
>Ga0209698_10007147_pt1 | contig 11757 bp, 8 predicted proteins | sample LitLauG_LLR_2012_FD_187203 | JGI IMG/M metagenome (GOLD analysis project Ga0209698, IMG submission 187203) | Freshwater sediment microbial communities from Pennsylvania, USA - Little Laurel Run_MetaG_LLR_2012 (SPAdes) (version 2) | ecosystem: Environmental > Aquatic > Freshwater > Creek >... | reverse complement strand
CAATTCCGTCGGTATTCCCAGTTCGCGCAGCAGCGTGCGGGATTCTTCATTTCGCGTGATGATCAGCGAATCCTTGCAATAGCGGGCACACATCTTCGCGAGCGTGGAATCCATGTGCCCCGCCTCTCCGCCATATCCTATGGACAGCTTGTTCTGCGCGGCCGCAATCCCCAGCGACCCGATCATCATCGTCGTCAGGGCGTTCGCGAACTTGCTCTTGAACATCGACCCTTCGCACGCTACCACTCCGTGATGGCGCGGTACTTCGTTCGCCAGGAACGGGGGGAAAATGTCGGGCAAGCGAACCTGCGCAGTATCTTGAAAATATCCACGGGAACGCTCGAAATCAAAGGTCATCGCGGTGAAAGCGACCTTTTCCGCGCCAAGGATGTGCCGGATCTGGCGCAGCATCTCCTCCACGCGCACATCCGAGCCCATGTTCCGCGTACCGTTATACCCGGCGAACAAGAGCTTGAGTTTCTCCCCAGGCTGCCACGGCTTCCCTCCTCCGAGCATCCAACCGGCCTTGGTGCGTTCGATATTCGTACTCACCCACGCTTCTAAGAATAGATCCATCATGCTGCGTGTCCTCCTGCAGCCGCGGGCCAGGGCTTGTAGTTGTACTGGAAGTTGTTTTCGCGGGCAAACTTCAGCAGCGGAAAGCTGTATTGCGAGAATGGAACCGGTTTGCGGCCCAGTTCAGAAGTCACCCGAGTATTGTCGAAAACCGTGTTCCAGACCAAGTAAGGCATGAAAACCTTCAACAGCGATGCGCCCTTGGCCAGCGATCCCTTTCGATTCGACAGAAAGTTGACCGAGCCTGTAAAGGGTTTTTCAGCGAACGGCAAGAAGACCGGGCCGCTCTTCTGTTGCGAAGCAGCCAAAGCGGTGGTCAGCTCGCGAAACGTCTGCGACGACGTGCCCGACGAAAGGTGATAGGTGTCGTACTTCGGTTGATCCTTCTGGTGCAGGGCCGCAATGGCGTCGGCTACGAAATCCACGTTCACGATGTCAATCTTGTCTTTGGGACGGAACGGCAGAACTCGTAACCCCGCCAGAAAAACGAATGCCTTGACCATGTCGAACTGCGTGGTCTGCGCATGGCGGCTGTCGCCGAGCACAATGCTCGGACGGAAAATAGTCTTGGGCGTATCGGGCAACAGCACGCGCGCCATGTGCTCGCAAAATTTCTTGGTGCGCGCGTAGGGATCGTAGTCCGACCGCTCCCATTCGATCGACCGGTCTTCAGTCACGATTTCGTTGCTGCGCTTGCCCGCCACCGCCACCGTGCTCACCTCACTGAACCGCCGCAGCCCGTGATAGTGCTCGGCGTGACGCGCTAGCGTGAGCACTTCCAGCGTGCCTCGCAGGTTCACATTGAGGCAACTTTTCTCTGACTTTCGATTCAACGAGGCCGCACAGTGGATCACCGAATCCGTGGTGTGCACCAGGCGGTCATATTCGTCGCGATTCAGACCGAATCCCGGAGCCGTCAAGTCACCGCAGAAGATGCGTACCTTAGTCTGCAAATATTCGAAGAACCGGGGAAAATCTAAATGCAGCTGCAGCGCTTGCCACAGGCGCGCTTGCGCCTCCTGCGGATCGCGCGCCCGCACCAGCAGGTTCAAGGATGCGCTGTATCCGTCCAGCAGGTTGGCGGCAACGTGCGCGCCGATGTATCCGGTCGATCCGGTCAGGAATATCGCCACGTTGCTCCGTTAGTCCCGGTTCTCACGGCATTTTCCTTGGCGGGTGCAAGTTGAAAGCTTCGGGGAGGGCGCGCCTCGAGCGGCCGTCCTTCAATCAGAGGATACGTCCAGCGGCGCAGCGCCGGGATGTGAATGTTGATCCAGTAGTCCCACCAATCCAGCGAACGGGTGTCGTATCCAAATAATTGTCGCTCCTCGGGCACGAGCGCGTAGGAAAGTTTCTCGACGTTGTCCGCTGCAAAGTCGTGCTCGTTGAGCAGGATGAACGGCTCGAAAAGTTCAATCAACTTCTCCACCCGCTCCAGGCTGCGCTCGGTTTTGACCAAAGGCGCCTTCTTCAGCGGCAGCGGCGACATGATGCGCTGGATCGACTTCACAATCGCTTTTTGCGCCGGAGCGGACATCCGGTTATAGCGCGTCTTCGACACTGGTATCGCATCAAACCGCAAGCGCAACCACGATTCCAGCCCTTCCTGCGCACGATAGTGCTTGCGATGAGCCAGCGAGGTCAACTCGATCGAACGCCCCATGTCGCACGGGTTGGTCACGGAAGTCGCCAATTGATACATCGTATCGTGACGGCGCTCCATGACCGCAGCCGCAATCAGGGTCATCCCCGCACAGACTGCGTCGACCGGGATGATGTCGAGACGCTTGCTCTCATTCGAGGGCAGTTGCCGGAAGTAAGTTCCGAGCAAGTAAGACAACGAAGCGGAAGTGTTGATGCCTTCATTCCATCCGCGGAATGGCTTGGAAACGGACGTCTCCACAATCGCCGGACGAATCACGGCCACGGGCACTCCCGCGCCGTATTTCACAATCAGCGACTCGGCAAGGCTCTTGGTGAGCGTGTAGGTATTTGGCCAGCCGAGTTCTTTCGCGCGCCGGGTTCCCGCCTCGGTCAAGTACGTCTTCAGCCAGCGCACGCGGTTCTTGCGAATTTGATTCTCGAGCGCCGCACCCTGCAGGTCCCTGGCTGCATGCTCTTTCGATCGCGCCTGCATGCGCAAGCCCGACGTGACTTCTTCACTCTCCGCCCGCGCCTCCGCCTGCTTGACTAACTCCTGCAGAGAACGCCATTCCTGCTCGGCATCGAAGTCGGCCAGGCCCCGCGGATTGTAATTTGGAGTCAGCCTCTCAGCGACCCGACCGTCTTGCTCGCCAGCCACGTAACAGGTGGAGAGATGTACAAGCCCGGCGTGGTCGGTGCTGCGAACAAACTTCAGAATGTTGAGGGCCGCGTCGGTGTTCGTGACCAGCGCATCCCGCAGATCCGGATTGAAGTCGGTTAGCCCCGAGCTGTTAATGATGAGGTCTAGATTCTTCTGTAGCCGCCTCGCAATATCAGCACTTAGCCCCAACCCGGCCTGCGTGACATCTCCCTCGATCACTTCGATCTTCTCGCGCAGGATGTCGTGCAACCGCTCACGGTACTTCTCAAACAGAGGATCGAAGACTGGTGACTCTTCCACCATCTTTTCGAATCGACGATCGGCGGGATTCGACTTCTGACGGCGAATCAGCAGATAGATTTTTCCCACCTTGGGCAAGTCCAGAAGGGTGTTTGCCAGCCAGACCTTGCCTATGAATCCGGTCACGCCGATTAACATGACATGCTTTCCCGCGAAGGCATGACGAACGGAGAATCCTGGCGCTTGCTTCTGGCCGTCGAAATGCACCACGGGCCGCACCGGAGTGATTTCTGGACGCTCCGCAGGCCTAACCGACGCTCGTAACTCCTCGAGCGAGATTCCGAGATGCCGCGCCAGCGTCTTGGGAGCGCGGCGGCCATCGGGCATGTTTTCGCGGAATGGGGCGAAAGCTCCACGAGGCCGAATTACCGGAGAAAGCAGTCGGCCGGTTGCCACTCCGTCGCGGAAATCGAGACGGTTCGCCACGATGCGTTTCACACCCAGGTGCTCAGCCAAGGGCCGCATGATGTGATCTAAAGCCTGGCTCACCAGCACCACTTCCGCGCCCGACTGAACCAGTTCCTGCACCTTCTGTACGCCCTCGGCCTTCAGGCGTGGCTTGAGCTTGTATTGGAAATACTCCTCGCCCAGAAGATCGAGCCGGTCGCGGGTCACGCCCCGCAGCACGGTATGCACCGCTCTTGTAGCAAATTTGCGGTTGGTGGCGTAAAGCAGAGGCCGCAGCAGCGCCATGGCGAAGATCAGACCACGCCGGCGGATGCGTTCGGCAAACGTCTGGGCGTTCCACGTGAAGAAAGCCACTGGCCGGACCACGGTCAGGTCGAGAAGACTACCTTCGACCCGCCAGTAGACGGTGGGGGCCGTACTGGAGTTTTGGGTTGGCTGTTCCAAACTTAGCGTTGTCCTACAAAGGCTCCTGATGTGAACGCGTTGCTTATTGTAAACAATCTGGGCACGAGAACGAAGCGGAAGACCTCGTATTTTGCTGACTTTATGGTTGCACGAGAACCCAGAAGCAAGTTCTCGAACATCCCCCTATCGTGCTGAACGTCGGCCAACGCCAAGTGCGACGATGCCGCTCAGGCCAACAGTAGCGGCGATCGCCAACAAGCCGCCTCGGAATCCTCCTCCGACGCTGCGGAAGAAACCCACAATATCGGGGCCGAAGTAGCCTCCCAGATTCGCCAGAGAGTTGATAACTGCTATTCCCGCGGCTGCGGAAAGCCCCGCCATTCGCGAGGTCGCCATGGCCCAAAAGGGCCCGACCATGGCCTCGGCGAAAGCCAACCCGCACGCCACACCGGCAACCACAACGTAAATGGAGTTCCCATATGCCGCGATGGCCAAAGCCGTCGCTGCCGCGAAAGCAGGGATCGCCGTATGCCAGCGTCGCTCGCCCGTCCGGTCCGAACGCATCCCAACTAGAACCATGGCGATGACCGCTACGAGAAACGGAAGGACCGCCACCACGCCAGTCCAGAAATAACTCAGTCCCGACAAGGCACGAATCACGGTCGGGAGCCACAGTGTGACACCGTACATGGTTGTAGAAACTCCGAAATAGACAAGCGACAGAAACCAGATCCTCGGCGCGATCAGGACTGCCCAAAAACTCGCGCTCTCGATCTGACTCTCAACCCGTTTCTCTTCAGCCACCTTCTCCAACAGCCATGCGCGCTCCTCTCCTTGCAGCCAACTCGCCTCCTGTGGCGTATCCGATAGCACCCAAAACACGGTTGCTCCGAGCGCAATGGCCGGCATGCCCTCAAGCAGGAACATCCATTGCCATCCCGAGAGCCCCCTGCCATGGAGCCCCATCAACGCTCCTGAAATCGGACTGCCCACAATCCCGGCAATGGGATTTGCCGTCATGAACCAGGCGACCGTGCGTGCTCGTGCGCTCGGCGGGAACCAATTCTTCATGTAGAGGATGACTCCCGGAAAGAATCCGGCCTCCGCCGCCCCGAGCAGAAAACGCATGGCATAGAAGCTGACCGGCCCTCGAATGAAAATCATCAGGCAGGAGATCACGCCCCAGGCCACCATCAACGCTGAAATCCAGCGACGCGTGCCCACTTTTTCCAGCACCAGGTTGCTGGGAAGCTGAAACAAAAAATATCCTGCGAAAAAGATTCCCGCGGCGCGGCCGTACACCCGGTCACTCAGCCCGAGTTCGCCGCGCATCTGGAGAACGGCAAAGCTGACATTAATCCGGTCGAGGTAAGCCACGATATAAAGCAAAAACAAAAACGGCATCAGCCGCCACATCAATCGTGACACCACGGCTGCTTCGAGCCGACCGGGCGCAATGCGCAATGGGGTAGCTGGCATCTGGAGCGCCGTCTCGACGCAGGCGAGAATTCTACGCTAATCCCAACCTATGCCGAATGTCCGCAGCGATCTGCTGCGGCGTTCCCGAAATGTCGACTTCCACTGCTGTTCCAGGCTCTTCGAGGTCTGCGAACTGGCTGGCCAGAATCCGCTCGTTCGCAAAATGTCCTTCGCGCGCGCGCAATCGCTGAGCAATGAGGGTCGCATTGCCTTTGAGATATACGAATCGGACCTGCGGCCCAACATCGAGGATTTGACGGTATATTTCTTTCAGCGCTGAGCAGGCCAGCACGACGTTCTTGCCACGGGCGATCCAGTCCGCCACCGCCCCGCGCAGGCGCTCAAGCCACGGCTGGCGATCGGCGTCAGTAAGCGCGATGCCATGACGAATCTTTTCAACATTCGTTTGCGGATGAAAATCATCCGCATCGGCGAACTCCCATCCAAGTTGCTCCGCCAGCATGCGGCCGACCGTCGTCTTCCCCGCTCCGACCACTCCCATCACGATGACGATCATCGGGCTATTTCTTCGCGTAGGTCTTCTGCGCGCCAGTTCTTCCGTTGGTCAGCGTGAACGCGCCATCGGGGTCGACCGATACTTTGAAAAACTTGCCCTCGCAGTTCTCCTTCACATTCGCGATGTGATCTTCGGAGACATTGTGGGCCCGGTCAGATTCGGCGGCGTAGTGCAGTTGCCACAGATCCTCCAACCCAGGTGAGTCATGCACAATCTGCCACGCGGCCGGGCTCGATCCCTTCCGCGCTCCATTGTCGATGATGGCCACACGCGGGTGCAGCGCCCAGACCAGAGCTTTCGGATTTGAGAGATCCGCCCCGTGATGGGTCACCAGGAAGAGATCGACATTCCCGATGAGATTGTTCGGACACGCCAATTCCAGTTCCTTCTTTTTGGTCAAGTCGCCGAGGTCGAGAAACCGGAAGTGTCCGTAGGTAAGCAGCACGCCAACGGATCGTGCATTCTCGGTGGCATCAGCCGGTACTGTGGGCTCGCCGCCGCAATACGAATTTGCCTCACCCGCTCCGGGCAACGCTTTCGGAACGAGGTCGCCAGCCGCGCTCAATACCTGAACCTCAATACCTTTGATCGGCAGCCCCCATCCCGGTTTTACGACGACGTGGGCATGCCCTGCGATGGCTTTCTCGTAAGCCGCATAGTCGGTGCGAGTCACTTGCGAATCTTCCAGGTTGGGCCCGTGATCCACAAACGTCCCAATCTTGATCCCGTCTAACAGTTGCGGAACTCCTCCAACGTGGTCGCGGTGGTAGTGCGTGATCAGCACGTAGTCGATCTGCTTCAGGCCAGCCTGATGCGCCGCTGCCACAATGCGGTCGGCGTCCCGGCCTTCATATCCAGACCAGCCGGTGTCGATGAGCAGCGACTGACCCGCTGGGCTCACGATCAACGTAGCCTGTCCGCCCTCCACGTCGATGAAATACATCTGCATCGCCTTCGGGCTTGCGGCGGCGTAAGCCATCGAGATGGAGAGACACAAAAAGAGCAAAGCAGCCGGCATTCGACGCATGAGTAGGCCTCGGATCAGAGATGTCGGCGATTATGCCACGTACGTTTGTGAATTTGCAGGTTGTTTGTGCAAGGTCTCTCAAGCAGTCTTCTTCCAAAGCACTACGTTTTGCCCACCGCCGTCACTCCCGTAGAATGCTGGCGAGGACCTATTGAAACTCACCGAAGAGCCGCACCGCCGGCTCAACCCGCTCACCAACGAGTGGGTGCTAGTCTCGCCCCATCGCGCGACTCGCCCTTGGCAGGGCGAAGTGGCGAAACTGCAGACCACGCCACAGCCTGCGTACGATCCCTCCTGCTATCTGTGTCCCGGCAATGAACGCGCTGGAGGAATTCGCAATCCCCGATACGCGTCCACCTTCGTCTTCGAAAATGACTTCGCCGCCTTGAAGCCCGACGTGACAAGCGAGCGCCTCGATATAGAAAACGCGGAACTGCTCGTGGCCGAGACTGAGCCAGGCATTTGCCGCGTCATCTGCTTCTCGCCCCACCACGACTTGACGCTCGCCACCATGTCCGTCCAGGACATCGAACCCGTGGTTCACACCTGGGTCGGCCAATTTCGCGAACTCGGCGGGCTCGACAAAATCAACTACGTGCAAATTTTCGAAAATCGGGGAGCGATGATGGGTGCCAGTAATCCGCACCCGCATTGCCAGATCTGGGCTACAGCTTCGATTCCTGATGCGCCGTCCAAAGAACTTGCCGCGCAGAGTGCGTACCTCCAGAAGCGCGGCCGGTGCCTGCTTTGTGATTATGTCGGGCTGGAGGCGAAGCAGGAGTTACGCATCGTGTCTGAAAACGACGCTTTCGTCGCGCTGGTTCCCTTCTGGGCGATCTGGCCCTTTGAACTCCTGATTTGCAGCCGCCGTCATTTAAAAGACATGACCGAACTTACGCACGAAGAAACGCGATGTCTGAGCGAAATTCTGCAGCATGTCACCTCCACCTACGACAAAGTGTTCGGCGTTCCCTTCCCGTACTCCATGGGCTTGCACCAGGCGCCAACGGACGGACAAAAGCACTCCGAATGGCACTTTCACGCGCATTTCTATCCACCCCTGCTACGCTCGGCCACGATTCGCAAATTCATGGTCGGATTCGAGATGCTTGGGACACCGCAGAGGGACATCACACCCGAGATCGCCGCAGAACGTCTGCGCGAGCTCGCGGTGACTAAGCGTTAAAGATCGTCTTCGTCGCAGGATACACGCGCCGGTAGGCAGCATAACTGTGATTCATCTTCGCGACCACCTCGGAGCGGGCGGGAACCCGCTCGGCAACCCGGATCACGGCACTGCAGGCGGTATCAACAGAAGGCCACGTTCCCGCGCCAACACCCGCCAGGATCGCCGCCCCGTAGGCCGCTCCTTCCTCCGCTTCGACAATCTCCACGTCGCGTCCGTACACGTCCGCCTGGATCTGCCGCCACAGGCCGGAGCGAGCACCTCCGCCCCCGAGTCGAACGCTGCGCACCGGCACATTCATCTCTTCAAAAATCGTGAATGTATCGCGCAAGCTGAAGGCCACGCCCTCGAGCACTGCACGAACGATGTGGCCGCGCCCATGCGAGGCTGTGAGCCCGACTAACGCGGCGCGCGCCTGCGCGTCCAGATGAGGCGTGCGCTCACCCATCAGATATGGCGTCCAGAGAAGATCATCGGCACCTGGCGGAACTGACGCAGCCTCAGCCGTAAGTTGGTTGTACGAAGTCCTTCCGTCGCCACACAAATGGTCGCGCACCCACCGCAGTGACAGTCCCGCCGCTTGCGTCACTCCCATCACATGCCAGCGTCCCGGGATGGCATGGCAGAACGTGTGCAAACGCCCTTTGGGATCGAGCGCAGGCCTGTCCGTCGCCGCGAAGACCACGCCGGAGGTCCCGATCGTTGCACTCACCGCGCCCGGCGCGACAATGCCCATGCCTGTGGCACCCGCCGCCTGATCGCCAGCCCCCGCCACAACCGGCGTGTCGGGTCTCAGGCCTGTGTGGGCCGCGCCCTCGGCCGAAACCTTGCCACAAACCTCCGGGGACTCATAGAGCTTGGGCAAAAGCCGCTCGTCTATCTCCGCCGCATCGAGCACCGCACTCGACCAGCGCCTCTGTGCCACGTCGAGCAGAAGCGTGCCTGAGGCGTCGGCCACGTCAATGGCGCGGTCTCCCGTCATGCGAAAGCGAACGTAGTCCTTTGGAAGCATGACCGAGCGCACCTGCTTCCAGGCTTCCGGTTCGTTCTCTCGCACCCAAAGAAATTTCGTGATGGTGAAATTCGGCAGTGCAGGATTGCAGGTGAGCTGGATCAGTTTGTCGGCGCCGATCTTCTGAGTCAGATCGCGACATTGCTTCTCGGTACGAACATCGCACCAGATCAAGGCCGGGCGCACTACGCGATCGTGCTGGTCGAGCATGACCGCGCCATGCATCTGACCGGACAGCCCGGCAGACGCAATATCGTCACCACGCAGCCTGGCATCGCTCAGCGCCTTCTTGACCGCAATGCCGCAGGCGCGCCACCAGTCGTTCGGGTCCTGCTCTGCCCACCCGATCTGCGGTGAAGAAAACGGTGCGTGCTCTTCCGTTGCGGAGGAAAGTACGCGCCCCTGCTCGTTGATGATCAGAGCCCGCGTTCCACCCGTGCCTACATCAATTCCGAGAAAATTGATTATCGATCCCCCGAGTGTCAGTGACTCTGAACGCATGCCACCGGATTCGTCCTCGACCAAATCTCCTGCGCCAGGTAATTTAAGCTACCGAACGTGTGATTGGCGTGCGATCCGTTCGCCGCCAAAAAGGTTTTTCCATAGATGAAGTTGCACAGGTCGCCTACTTCGCTTCCGTTCGACGTGTACCAGGCCGTTCCATCCGGATCCGTCACAGTCTCCGACAGTTCGTGAATCAGCGAATCCACGACTTCGTCCATCCCGATGTCACCGTTCGGGCTCGTCTTATCGTGATAAATCGCCAGATTCCCGGAGCACGAACTGAGAATGGACGACGGAGGATCCGCTGCCAGCGTGTACTTGATGTCTTTTCCGGTCACGATCGCGCTGGTATTGGAGTGATAGGCGCACCATACAGAACTGGGAAGCTTCACGTCAGGTGAAACGGTCAGGATGTAGATCCCGTTAACGTCGGCCGGCAGGTGTCCACCCGCGACGGCATTGTGCAGTATCTTCGTGTCAAAGTTGCCGCTCAGGCTTTTGCCCAGCGAATAGGCATCGTCGTAGGAGTCAGTAGTCGGGTGGTAGTTGAGGATATTCTCGACGTGCAGTCCCTTTTTGTTGTAGTACTCCGTATTCACATTGAACGCGGGACTGCCGCCGATGTTCTGAAGAAATGTGTCGAGAATCGTGTGCTGTTTGGTCGTGAAACTCCCGTAGTACACGATGTAGAGGTTCGTAGCCGCGACCATCACCGCGCCACCGTGATAGGTGATCGTCGGAGTCTTACCAGCCTGGAGCGCTTTGAGTTGCTGGTCGAGTTGGTACGGGACTCGCCCGGCAGCATCCTCATTCTGGGCGGATGCGAGCCGCCCCCAGATCGAAAAGACAAGAAGCACCATCAATGTTGTCTTCACCATGCAAGCCTCTCCAATCGAGGGAAATGAGGGTCAGGAAGAGCCCTGACCGTTACACCTGGGCGCGGGTATTCTCTCACGAAAGCGGAAACCTCGGCGACGCTCTACCTCCGAGATTAACTGGCGACAAAATCTCCTCCAGTTTGTTCCACGTTATCCACTCCCATCCTCAGCTTTTCCACAAAGTCGATCAATGAAAACCCTTGCCCCTTGCCCGTTCTCGGACCCGCAGAATCGTGTCAACATCTTTCTCCCCAACAGAGTCTCAAAAGAACTTCCATTGCGTGATCAGGATCGTTGACTTTTTTTTCTGACCAGCTAGAATACGCCTCGCTCCTAACCTGTAAAATTTCATCATGAGCCCCCAACTTCTAGATTCCGTCCTCTTAAAAACTCACTTTCCGGAACTCCAGCTTCACGCCAGCGGTAAGGTACGGGACGTCTATTCCATTGATGATCGGCAATTGCTCTTCGTAGCTACCGACCGTATTTCTGCTTTTGACTACATCCTGGCCACCGGTATCCCGCACAAAGGACACGTTCTGAACCAGATTTCGCTGTTCTGGTTCGACTTCCTGGCCGATGTGGTGCCGAACCATCTGATCACCGCGGATGTGGATCAATACCCGCCGGCTGTCCGCAAATACGCGGATCAGTTGCGCGGACGCTCGATGTTGGTTCAGCGCGCCGAGATGTTCCCCGTCGAATGCGTGGTCCGCGGCTACATCTCGGGCTCGGCATGGAAAGAGTACAAGGCCACAGGCAAGGTGTCGGGCATTACTCTTCCCGCAGGACTGAAGGAATCGGACCCGTTCCCGGAGCCCATCTTCACGCCTTCGACCAAAGCCACAACCGGACATGACGAGAACATCTCGTTCGATCAGATGTGCGACATCGTCGGCGTCGAAACAGCAAGCCATCTGCGCGATCTCACGCTGCGCGTCTATAAAAACGCAGCCGACTATGCCCGGCGCCGCGGCATCATCATCGCCGACACGAAGTTCGAATTCGGGCGTACCGAGAAAGGCATTACGCTCGCAGATGAAGTCCTGACCCCGGATTCTTCCCGCTTCTGGCCGGCCGACAAGTACCAGCCCGGACGGGCGCAAGATTCGTACGATAAGCAGTACGTTCGCGATTACCTCGAACAAATTCACTGGAAC
>Ga0209698_10007146_pt1 | contig 11757 bp, 9 predicted proteins | sample LitLauG_LLR_2012_FD_187203 | JGI IMG/M metagenome (GOLD analysis project Ga0209698, IMG submission 187203) | Freshwater sediment microbial communities from Pennsylvania, USA - Little Laurel Run_MetaG_LLR_2012 (SPAdes) (version 2) | ecosystem: Environmental > Aquatic > Freshwater > Creek >... | reverse complement strand
GGGTCGGGCGGCGAGGGGTGGTGTCGCGGTCGCTTCGACGGGCCTCGGCACCGCCACGGTGGGCGCACCCGACGTGGATGCGGCGGGCGAGGGTTCGTCGTCGTCGGCCGGCGTCGTGGGCGACCGCCGGGTCGTCGCTGCCGAGCGCGACCTGGCGGCCTTCCCGGACCAGCTCCCGGTCGATGTCGACCCCGGGGACCGGCCGCGGTGAGCGACGAGCCGCGGCGCTACCTGTTCCCGCCGCTTGAGCGTCGGGGCGTGGTCTTCGGGCTCGGAGCACCCCAGCTGCTGGTGCTGGCCGGGGCAGGTGTCGTCCTCGTCTCGGTCGTGCGCTCCGTGGCCGGTCTCGGAGGCTTCGTCCTGGCCGCGCTGGTGATGGCGATGGCTGCCGCCGGGGTGCTGTGGCCGGTCTCCGGTCGCCCCCTGTCGGGCTGGGTGGTGATCGTAGCGACCTGGTCGTGGCGGCGGTTCGCTCCCGTCGTGAGCGACGCGCCCTGCCGGGGCGCGACGCAGGGTCGTCCGGCACCGACCGCTCCGACCCGCGCGCTGGCCGGGTTGCGCATCCTCGAGCCGGCGGTGGCGCCGGGGCTGGACCGCATCGGCGTGGTCCACGACACCCGTTTCGGCGCCTACGCCGCCATCATCAGGGTCCGGGGTCGCAGCTTCTCCCTGCTCGACCCGCTCGACAAGCAGCGCCGGCTCGAAGCGTGGGGGGCGATCCTGGCTGGTGTGAGCCGCCAGGGCAGCCCGGTCCATCGACTCCAGTGGATCGAGCGCTGCATGCCGGCGGACCGCGACGGGCTGGCCCGGTACCTCGCGGGTGCGGGCACGGCGGGCCCGGGGCCGTGCCGGGCCAGCTACGAGGAACTGGTCGCGGGCGCCGGCCCCGTCGGCCAGGACCACGAGGTGCTGCTCGTGGTCGCGGTCCGTGCCCGGCGCGCACCACGCCCGCGTCCCGTGGTGCCCCGCCGCGACGACCCCGGCTGCGCTGCGCTCAGCCGGGAGGTGCGCCTCCTGCTCGGCCAGCTCCGCAACGCCGACCTCACCGTCGACCGCGTGCTCGACGGCGCCGCGGTGCACGCCGCCCTCCAACGCGGCTTCGGACCGGGTGCCAGCTCCGGCGGCGAAGGTGGAGGCGGCCCGGGCGCGGGGCCGGTGGCCGGCGGCGGCGGCGGTGCCGGCGAGGTGCCTGGCCGCTCCCCGTGGCCCCTCGCGGCCGACGACGGCTGGTCGATGTGCCGGGTCGAGGGTGCGTGGAGCGTGACCTACTGGGTGGAGGAGTGGCCGCGCGTCGAGGTCGGACCGGACGCGCTGGTGCCGCTCCTGCTCGGGGCGGGCGTGTGGCGAGCCGTTTCGGTGGTCATGGCCCCGGTCCCGCCCGCGCAGGCGGTGCGCGAGGTCGAGGCGGCCCGGACCGCCGACCTTGCCGACGACGAGCTCCGCCGGCGGGCCGGCTTCGTCGTGACCGCCAGGCGCCGGCGTCAGGCCGAGGGCGTGCTGCAGCGAGAGGCCGAGCTGGCCGGCGGCCATGGGGAGTACCGCTTCTCGGGCTACGTGACCGTGTCCGCCTTGGAGCGCAGCGAGCTCGAACGGGCCTGCGCCGAACTGGAGCAGACGGCGCGCCACGCGCACCTGGAGCTGCGCCGGCTGTACGGTCGCCAGGAGGAGGCGCTCACCTGGACCCTCCCCCTCGCCCGGGGGTTGTCGTGACCTCGCCGCCTGCGCACCGGGCGACGACCGCGCACCTGCAGGCGCTCTACCCCTTCGTCGCCGAAGGAGGGCTCGGCGCGCGCGGGGTGTACGTGGGACGGGACCTCTTCGGCGGTGCGTTCACCTACGACCCCTGGGAGCTGTATCGCGCCGGCGCGCTCACCAACCCCAACATGCTCGTCATCGGTCAGATCGGCCGGGGCAAGTCCAGCTTCGTCAAGGCGTTCCTGTGGCGTCAGCAGGTCTTCGGGCGACAGGCATGGATCGTCGACCCCAAGGGTGAGTACGGCCCGCTGGCTGCAGCGAGCGGCGTGGTGCCGCTGCGCCTGGTCCCCGGCGGGACGGTCCGCCTCAACCCGCTCGACACCGGACCGGGCGCCGGCGGCGGCGAGCGGCGGGAGCTCCGGCGTCGGCGGGCCGAGCTGCTCTGCTCCCTGGCGGCTGCGTCGCTCGATCGCCCACTACGGCCGCAGGAGCGCACCGCCGCGGAATTGGCGTTGGAGGCCGCGGCCGGCCGCCGGCACGTGCTGACGCTGCCCGACGTGGTCGACGCCCTCCTGCGCCCCGAGCCCGCCTCGGCGGCCGCGGTGCACACCGACGTCGCGACGCTCGCGGCGGACGGGAGGGAGGTGGCCCTCGAGCTGCGGCGCCTGGTGGAAGGGGACCTGGCCGGTATGTTCGACGGGCCGACCACCGCGCCGGTGGACCTCGGCGGACCGCTCGTCGTGCTCGACCTGTCGGCGCTCTACGCCTCCCCTGCCCTCGGGATCCTGATGACCTGCACCGCGGCATGGCTGCAGGCGATGTTGTCGAGGCACGACGGCATCCACCGCTTCGTCGTGGTGGACGAGGCGTGGGCGATCCTCGGCCAGCTGGCGATCGCGCGCTGGCTCCAGGCGTGCTTCAAGTTGTCCCGGGCGTTCGGCGTCGCCAACGTGGCGGTGCTCCACCGCCTCTCGGACCTGCGCGCGGCGGGCGCCGAGGGATCCGAGCAGCAGCGCCTGGCCGAGGGGCTTGTGTCGGATTCGGAGACGCGGGTGATCTTCGGCCAACCCCCCTCGGAGGTCGCCATCGCGTCCACCCTCCTCGGCCTCACCGCGACCGAAGCGGATCTCCTCCCGCAGCTGCGGCGCGGCGTGGCGCTGTGGAAGGTCGGTCAGCGTTCGCTCCTCGTCGAGCACCGCCTCGGGGCGCGGGAGCGGGTCCTCGTCGACACCGACGCCGCCATGGTCCTCAGGAACTGACCGCCGATGACCGCCCGGCCCGCAGCACCTGCGGGCAGGTACCCCGCGGCCCCGCCCGGCGGGCAACAGCTCGTGGCCCTGGCGCTCGGAGCGGCCTTCGGCGCCGGCGTGCTCGTCTGGGTCACGGGATTCGTCGCCGGATGGGTGTGGACCGGCCGCGGCCCGGCGCTCGGCGTCGCCGCCACGGCCAGGGTGCTGATGGGCCTGCCGGGCGCGCCAGGCGATCCCCGCCGGGCGTGGCCGCCGCCTTGGTCCCACCGCCTCCCCTCGGCGCCCTGGGTGTACGGCGTGATGCTCTCGCTCGCGACCCTGGCTGCGTCCGCCGCCGTCGCCCTGTTGGTCCTGTGGCACCGCCTCCGCGCCGCCAGGACCCGCTCCGCCCGACCGCCCGCGCCGGCATCCCGCGTAGCCGCGATGCGCCAGGCCGGCACGGGTTGGCATCGCCCGCAGGGGCGGGGGGCGCGTTGGGCGACGGGCAGGGACCTGGGCGCGCTCCGGGTCTCGAGGGGCGGCGGTGGCCGCTTGGTCCTCGGTCGCCTCGGCCGGCGGCTGGTCGCCACCGAGGCGCGCCACTCGGTGCTCGTGCTCGGACCGACGCAGTCGGGCAAGACAACGGGCCTGGCCATTCCCGCGCTGCTCGAATGGGAAGGCCCGGTCGTGGCGACCTCGGTCAAGGGTGATCTCGTCGACACGACCCGAGCCTGGCGTCGCACGCTCGGGCGGACCTGGGTCTTCGATCCGACCGCCAGCTCGGGCTGCGACGACGTCTCGGGCTGGTCGCCCCTCGACGAATGCGCCAGCTGGACGGGTGCGCAACGGATGGCGGCCTGGTTCGTCGAGTCGACCCCCAGCCGCGGCGGGTTGACGGACGCCGCGTTCTGGTTCGCCGCATCGGCCAAGCTGCTCGGGCCGCTGCTGCTCGCCGCGGCGCGCAGCGGACGCACGATGGCCGACGTCGTGCGCTGGGTCGACCTCCAAGAGGTCGACGAGGTCGAGGCCGCGCTGATCGCCGCCGGCGAGGTCGATGCCAATGTCGCGCTGGCCGCAGGGATCGCCCGTGACGAGCGGATCCGCAGCTCGGTCTACACCACGCTCGAGACGGTCCTGGCCCCTTACGAGGATCCCGTGGTGGCCGCGTCCGCGTCGCGCGGTGACATCGATCCCCGTGGCCTGCTCGACGGGGCCAACACGCTGTACCTGTGCGGGCCGGCTCACGAGCAGGCGCGGGTGCAGGGGGTGTTCAGCGCTCTGGTCGCCACCGTCGTCGATGTCGCCGTCGCCCGGGCCCAGGGAGGCGGGCACCCTTTGCCCCTCCTGATCGTGCTCGACGAGGCCGCCAACATCGCGCCGGTGCGTGACCTCGACGCCCTGGCGTCGACCGCGGCGGGGCTCGGCATCCAGCTCGTGACGGTGTGCCAGGACCTGGCGCAGCTCTCGAGCCGCTACGGCGCCGAGCGGGCGAGGACGATCGCCAACAACCACCGGGCCAAGGTCGTCCTCTCGGGGATCGCGGACGTGGGCACGCTCGACACCATGTCGGGCCTCGCCGGTGAGCAGGTGGTGCGGGAGGAGACGGTCACTGCGGACCGGGAGCGGGGACGGCGCTCGACCTCGTCGTCGATCGCCTACCGTCGCCTCGCCCCCGCCGACGAGCTCCGTCGCATCCGACCCGGAGAGGGCGTCCTGGTCTACGGCCACCACCCGCCGGCGCGCATCCGTCTCCGGCCCTGGTACTCGGAGGCGGCGCTGCGCCGCCGCGTGGCGCCACGGTGAAGTCCGGGGCGCTGCCGCCGCTCGGCGACGCCGTCGGTCGAGGGTCGGGCCGGTTGTCGGTGTGGCCGGCGAGGGCTACGGTTCGCCACCGCGGTCCCTGCCGGTCGGGTCGATGGGGGAGGTCGGGCGTTGGGCGCCAGCCACGGGCACGAGGCGGTCGAGGAGGCCCGGCGGACCGTCGCGGCGGCCGTCCACCACGGCGACGCGGGCCGCTTCGACGAGCTGGTGGCGCTGTTCTGCGCCGACGCCACCTTCGAGATCGTCGGCCAGGTCCGCCACGAGGGACGGGCCGCCATCGCCGCCATGTTCGCCCGGGGCGGCGAGCACCTCGCCGCGGCCGGCCCGGTCCCGCGCATCCGCCACCACCTCTCCAGCCAGCTGATCGAGTGGGACGGCCCCGATCGGCTCCGCTCGTCGAGCTACTGGGTCGCGCTCATGGACGCGGGCGTGGATCACTGGGGCCGCTATGTCGACCACCTGGTTCCCGAGGGCGGTCGCTGGCGCTTCTCGCTGCGGCGGGTGCTGCTCGACGGCGCGGTCCCAGGCGGGTGGGGGGCCCGTGGGCGTGAGTGGACCGCAGGCGAGGGTGGCTGACGTGGATGGCCCGGACCCGCGCCGCGGCTTGTGGGAGCTGGTCGAGTCGGCGGCCGTCGAGCGCCCCGACGCGGTCTTCGTGGTCGACGAGCACGACCGCTTGCTTCGATTCGGGGAGCTGCACACCCGCGCGGTGCGGGTTGCCGCGTGGCTGGAGGATCAGGGTTGGTCGGCGGGGGAGACCGTGTCCTGGCAGCTGCCCACCCGGATCGACACCGTGGTCATCGCGGCGGCACTCGCCCGCATCGGCGTGGTGCAGAGCCCGCTGCTCCCGCTCTACCGCCAGCGGGAGCTGGCGTTCATCCTCGGCCAGAACGGCGCACGTCACATCATCACCCCCGGTACCTGGCGGGGCTACGACTACACGGCGCTGGCCCGCTCGGCGCTCTCCGACCTCGACCGCGTCGACGGCGTCGACGGCGTCGACGTGATCGACGTCGGAGACGGCGTGCCCGAGCGGGCCGAGCCAGGGCGGGCCGAGCCGGGGCGGGCTGCGCCCGCCGGCGTCGACGAGCTGCGGTGGATCTTCTACACGTCGGGCACGACGGCCGACCCCAAGGGCGCCCGGCACACCGAGGGCGCGCTCTGGGCGACCGCCCGGGGGCTGGTCGAGCGCCTCGAGGTGACCGAGGACGACTGCGCGTCGATCGTGTTCCCCTTCTCCCACATCGGCGGCCTCACCTGGATGTACGCCGGTCTGATGGTGGGGTGTCGGCTGATCTTCGTCGAGGCGTTCGACCGCGGTGCGGTGGGCGTGCTCCGTCGGCACCGGGTGACGCTGGCCGGCTCCGGTCCACCCTTCCTCCTCCGCTACCTCGACGAGCAACGGGCCCTGCCCGCGGGTGAGCGGCTCTTCGACCACCTTCGTGCTTTCGTCTCCGGGGGCGCGGTGACGCCTCCGCACCTCCACCACCAGCTCAAGGCCGAGTGCGGGGGGACGGGGGTGCTCGGATCCTGGGGGCTCACCGAGGCGCCGATCGTGACCGGCGTGTCGCCGTCGCAGAGCGATCACGCGCTGGCCGACACGGTCGGTCCGCCGATGCCGGGCGTGGAGATCCGCTTCGGGCCGCTTGACGACGGTGACGCCGCCGGATCGCGCGCGGCAGAGACGTGGGAGCGAGGGCCGGGCGAGATCCTGGTCAAGGCACCCCAGATGATGCTCGGATACGTCGACGCCGCCCTCGATCGTGCGGCCTTCACCGCTGACGGGTGGTTTCGCACCGGCGACATCGGGTGCCTCGACGACGAAGGCAACGTGGTCATCACCGGGCGCCTCAAGGAGGTGATCATCCGCAACGGGGAAAACATCTCCGCCCGCGAGGTGGAGGATCTCCTCTACACCTGTGACGGGGTGGCCGAGGTCGCGATCATCGGCATGCCCGATCCCCGCTCGGGCGAGCTGGTCTGCGCGGTCGTCGTGCCCCGCGACGCGCCGGTGACCCTGGACGCCCTCTGCGCCCACCTGCGAGCCGAGGGGGTCATGCCCCAGAAGTGGCCGGAGCGCTTGGTGATCGTCGACCAACTCCCTCGCAACGCGCTCGGCAAGGTGCTCAAGCAGCAGCTGCGGACCCGCGTCCTCGACACCTGAGAGACTCCCGCATGCGCTTCTGGCAGGCCGTTGCGTTCCTCGAGACGGATCAGCTCCTCGACGTCGCACGCGCCGCGGAGGAGCTCGGCTTCTACGGGATCACGACGTCGGACCACATCCTGTACCCGCGTACGTTGCGTTCCCGGTACCCCTACACCGCCGACGGCGCCCCGCTGTGGTCGCCGGAGACCCCGTGGCCGGACTCGTGGTGCCTCATCTCGGCGATGGCGGCGGTCACGACCCGTCTGCGCTTCACCAACTCCGTCTACGTGGCCGCGGCGCGCGATGTGTTCACCGTCGCCAAGCTCGTCGCCACCTCGGCGGTCATCTCGGGCGGCCGGGTGAGCCTGGGCGTCGGCGCGGGGTGGATGCGGGAGGAGTTCGAGTTGCTGGGTCAGGACTTCGACACCCGCGGCCCGCGCCTCGACGAGATGATCGACGTGCTCCGCACGCTGTGGGCCGGGGGTTGGGTCGAGCACCACGGCACGTGGTTCGACATCCCATCGCTGCAGCTCGCACCCGCGCCGCCGAGCCCGGTACCGATCTGGTGCGGCGGGATCAGCCGGGCGGCGGTCCGCCGGGCCGTGACCCGCTGCGACGGCTGGATCGGCGAAGGGGCGAGGGAGCCCGACGAGGTCGTCGAATGGGTGCGGCTGTTGGTCGCGGAGCGTCGGGCGCAGCGAGGCGGCGAGGCGCCCTTCGACATCCTCACCGCGGTCAGCGGGCCTCCCGACGTCGACCTGTACCGCCGGCTCGAAGATCTCGGTGTCACGGGCATCATCTGCGCGCCGTGGATGACCGCGGCGCCGGTGGCCGGCAACTTCCGCTCGCCGCTCCCGGACAAGCTGGCGGCCATGGAGCGCTTCGCGCACGACGTGATCGCGCGGATGCACTGAGCGGTCCGGTGGTTTGAGAACGTCCGGAGCGGTCAGGGGGCGGGCCGGCGGGCCCAGGCCAGGATCCGGGAGAAGGTGAAGAAGTACGGGCGCTCCTCGCCGATCTCGGCGAGGAGCCGGGACCGGTAGCGCTCGACCAACAGCTCGAAGGTGGCCGGATCGAGCACCGCGCGGTAGGGCGACAACGTCGACCCCCGCACCCACTCGACCACGTCCGCGCTCGACGCGAGGTGGTGCCCGTAGACCTGGAGGCGCACGTGCTGGTCGGCGAAGCCGAGCCGGTCGAGGACCTCGGCGTAGCGCGGCGGTGCCAGCACGTTGCCCCCGGCGTCGACCGCGTGCCCGGCGAGCTCTCCGGCGAAGGGAGGCTCGGCTGCGACCGCGCGCCGCCTCCGGTCATGGCGGGATCGGCCCGTCGCGGGACGCGACCCGGGCCTTGCGCTCCTCCCAGAGGTCCCGCAGGACGATCTGGATCGCTCCCGCGACGGGGATCGCGAGCAGCGCTCCGAGGATGCTGGCCAGCTGCGCGCCGGCGAGCACGGAGAGGATGACCCACAGCGGGTTGAGCTTGACGGTGCGGCTCATGATGACCGGGTTGAGGACGTGGTTCTCGACCTGCTGGTACACGAGGAACACGACGGCCGTCACGATGCCCGCGGTGGGCGAGTGCAAGAGCGCGAACGCCACCGTCGGGACGCCGGCGAGCAGGCCGCCGACGAGGGGCAGCAGGTCGACCATGGCGACCCAGACGCCGAACACGACGGCGAAGGGCACCCCGAGGAGGGCGAGCGTCGCGCCGCACACCACGCCGGCGATGACCGAGGTGGCCGCGTTGCCGACGACGTAGCCGGTGACCGAGCGAGCCACGTCGTCGATGATGCGCCGGACCCGGACCGCATGGGGCGCCGGCATGAGCCGCAGCGTGCCGCGGACCAACCCGGGTCCCTCCAGGAGGATCAGGAAGGTCAGCACGGCCACCACGATCAGTCCGCCGAGCCCCGATATGACCCGGCGGAGGAGCGACAGGGCCGGGCCGCCGAGCTTGCCGAGGGATCGGCGCAGCTTGGGTATCTCCGTCGATGCCGTCTTCTGGAGGTGGAAGTGGGCGATGAGGCGGCCGAGGGATCCCTTGCCCGCCTGGGCGCGGGCCAAGATGTCGGGCAGGTCGTTGGCGAGGTGGACGGCTTCTTTGTACAGCGGGTGGATGAACAGGTAGCCGAGCCCGCCGAGCGCGGAGAGTCCCACCAGGTACACGATGCCCGTCGCCATGGACCGGCGGATCCCGGCCCGGACGAGCCCGCTCACCGCCGGCGTCAGCACGACGGCGAGGAACGTGCTGATCACGATCAGGCCGAGCACCCGCTGCAGGGCGAGGACGAGTTGGATGAGTGCGAGGGCGGCGACGACGATCCCGATGGCGGCCCAGATGGTCCTCCACGGGATCGGTTCGTGCGCGGCCTGCGGGTGCCGGCTCGGTAGCAGGCTGGCGAGCGCCTCGCCGATGGGGGGACGATCGAGTCCCTCGGGCCCCGGCGTGGCGGATCCGGTGCGCTCCGCGCTCGGCTCCCCAGGTTTGCGCGTTGAGGCGCGAGAAACCGCGCGCATCCGCGCGGTTTCTCGCGCCTCAACGTGATCGTCGGGGGATGGGTCGCACGGGGCCGCCGGCGCCGTGGTGGCCGGGGCCGTGGCGGCCGGGGTCGTGGTGGCCGGGCCCGGGCCGACGCGGCGGTGGACCCGGGTGGGGCGCCACGGGGCCCACCCGGGTCGGGTCGTCCACCACCTTGGGTTGGGTGCCGGGTCGGCCGTCATCGCCGTTCTCTCTTCGTTGCTCCAGCTTGCCAGCCGTGACCCGGGGAAGGGACCATCCGGGTCGGCCGGACACCGCCGGTGAGCCGCCTAGCCTGGAGGGTGATGTCCACCACCGCCACCGAGCCGCCGGAGCGCCGATCGGGCCGGCTTCCCGCACGCACGGTGTTCGCCGCGTCGGTGGGTGCGGCGGTCTCCGGCCTGTCGCGCCGCCTCGGGCGGGGCCGGGGCTCGGTCATCGGCGGCCGGGCGGTGCTCGCCATCGACCCGACCGCCCTCGAGCGACTGGCCGAAGGGCGCCACATCGCCCTCGTCAGCGGCACCAACGGCAAGACGACGACGACCAGCCTCCTCGGGACCGCTTTGGCGACCTCGGCGCCGGTGGTCACCAACCTGCTCGGAGCCAACCTGCCGCCAGGGATCACCTCCGCGCTGGCCGGCGCGCCCGCGTCGGTGCAGCGCGCCGCGCTCGAAGTGGACGAAGCCTGGCTCGCCCGGGTGATCACGGCGACCAGGCCGATGGTCGCGGTCCTCCTCAACCTCACCCGCGATCAGCTGGATCGCAACAACGAGGTCCGGCGCCTGAGCAGCGCGTGGCGCGACGCCATCGCGGCGTCGCCGGGCCTTCGCGTCGTGGCCAACGCCGACGATCCGCTCGTCGCCTGGGCCGCGGGCCAGGCCGACGAGGTGACCTGGGTGGGGGCCGGTCAGCCCTGGACGGCGGACGCGTCGGGGTGCCCGGCGTGCGGCTGGCGCATCGACTTCGGTCCCGACGGCTGGGCGTGCGCCTCGTGTGGCCGGCAACGACCCGCGCTCGACGTGCGGGTCGAGGACCACCACCTGCTGGTCGGCGGCGAGCGGCTCCCGCTCACGTTGGCCCTGCCGGGCCGGTGCAACGAGGCCAACGCGGCCATGGCCGCGGCCGCGGCCGCCTGCTTCGGCGTGGCGCCGGCCGACGCCATCGGGGCCATGGCCGCGACCAGCGAGGTGGCGGGTAGGTACCGCTGGGTCCGGGCCGGCGCCACGCGGGCCCGTCTGCTCCTGGCCAAGAACCCGGCGGGCTGGTTGGAGGTCTTCGACATGCTGGCGCCGGCGCCGGCGCCCGTCGTCGTCGCCATCAACGCCCGCATCGCCGACGGCAAGGACCCGTCGTGGCTCTGGGACGTGCCCTTCGAACGACTGCGGGGTCGCCTGGTCGTCGCCACCGGGGAGCGCAGCCGCGACCTGGCGGTGCGCTTGCACTACGCCGAGGTGGAGCACCGCCACGAGCCCGACCCGACCCGCGCCCTCGCCGCCGCAAGGGCGCCTGTGATCGACGTCGTCGCCAACTACACGTCGTTCCAAGCCATCTCCGCGGGGTTCCCCGACGGTGGCTGAGGCGAAGCGGGCCGGCGCGTCCACGGTGCGCATCGCGCTGGTGTACCCCGACCTGCTCGGCACCTACGGGGACTCGGGCAACGCGCTCATCCTGGCGCAGCGCCTCCGCTGGCGCGGGCAGGGGGCAGAGGTGGTCGAGATCAACGCGGGTGGCGAGGTGCCCGATTCGTGTGACCTCTACGTGGTCGGCGGCGGCGAGGACCTCCCGCAGGCGTTGGCTGCCACCGAGCTCGCGGCGCAACATTCGCTGCACCGGGCCGTCGATCGCGGCGCCGCCGTCCTCGCCGTCTGCGCCGGCCTGCAGGTGCTCGGGGAGGCCTTCGTCGGGCCGGATGGCATCGAGCAGGCCGGCCTCGGCCTGCTCGACTGCCGGACCAGGCGGGGAAAGGGACCCCGGGCGGTCGGCGAGCTGGTCGTCGAGGCGACGGCCGAGCCGTCACTGCCCCTCCTGACCGGCTACGAAAACCACGGCGGGGTCACCGAGCTCGGTCCCGACGCCCGCCCCGCCGGCCGGGTCCGCTCGGGCGTCGGCAACGGCGACGCGGACAGGACCGACGGCGTGGTCGCCGGGCGCATCTGGGGCACCTACATGCACGGTCCGGCGTTGGCCCGCAACCCGGCCCTCGCGGATCTCGTCCTGTCCTGGGTCACCGGTCCCCTGGAGCCGCTCGACGATGCCGAGAGCCTCGACCTCCGGGCGGAACGCCTCCGGGCGGCGGACCACGACCGCCGCGCCCGCGCGGTCGGGGGCCGCTGGCGGGGCGCGGCC
>Ga0209698_10007144_pt1 | contig 11762 bp, 12 predicted proteins | sample LitLauG_LLR_2012_FD_187203 | JGI IMG/M metagenome (GOLD analysis project Ga0209698, IMG submission 187203) | Freshwater sediment microbial communities from Pennsylvania, USA - Little Laurel Run_MetaG_LLR_2012 (SPAdes) (version 2) | ecosystem: Environmental > Aquatic > Freshwater > Creek >... | reverse complement strand
CCTTGTGGAACCCAAATCGTACATCGCACATCAGAATCTACATCAAATTGCATATCTCGATGAAACCGCTCTACGTCACGGAGCAAATATGCTTCTTTGAATTGATTTCTCTTTTCAATCTTTTGAATTCGCTTGCCAATTGGTATAAGAACAATTTGAAACAATCAATTCTAAACCAGCTTTACACAAGCCAAAGTAAGATTAAAGGCATCAATTTAAAAGATCCTAACGTCAAACAGGAAATTTTTGAACAGTATTTTCATGTCTCCTCCACATCGTTTCGCTGTCGCCGGTTTTAGGTACCGGCGTGGATTCCTACAGGGTGGCCCGGATTGCCCCGGGCACTGCACCCGATTTGCCGGAACGGTTTACTGGACCGCTCCGGCGCCGGGTTAACAAGCTAAGAAATTTAGCTGGCGGTAACGGCCGCGTTGGAAAGTTGGGTGCTCGCAGACTTCCAGATCGAGTTCACGCTGGTACCGGCCTGCACAAAAATGGCGGCCGACGCGAGGGCGATGAACGCCATCAGCAACGTATATTCGATCAGATCCTGGCCCTGCTCTTCTTTCACGAAACGCATAAACATGTTCTTCATTGTTTTGTCCTCTCCTCTTAGGTGTTTGGTTGAGTGGTAATTTTCGCGATCGCACGATCGCGGTTCCTTCCCCCGTCACTGGAAACGAAGGGAACTGGTTCGGACTGGTTGCGCCGGAAGATCACGGCGACGCTGTCGTCATAAACGACGCGCCAGTCACGGGAAATTTTGAGGGTGCTGGTGAGAGCGAACTTCGGCGAAAGGACGATTGTGTCGATCGCGTACTTGTCGAGCGTCTGCTGCCAGTCCCACTTCACATTCATGAGGTCGAGATAGCGTTCGCCGAAGTCGTCGCCGTAAAAGTCGCTGCGGCCGTCCACGAAGACCTGTTTGTGCGGATAGAGCTGATAAATGAGGTAGTCGCCCCACTCATCCTCGGAAAAAATGTGATGGACGTCGGAGGCGAGCAGCAGGGGCAGCGCGCTTTCCGGATAAGCCGTCGGGTCGTAAGTCGAGGCGAATTTCTCGCTGACCGGCTTCGGGAGCATCAGTAGCAGGCCGATCACGGCCACGGCGGCGACGCTCACGAGGTGGAGGCGCGGAATGCGGTCCGTTTCATCGAAGCTGGCGGTGGAGCGGACGAACCAGGCGGAAACGTCGGGAATCCAGGTGGCCAGCGATGAAATCCGCGCGTCGCAGATCAGGGCGGAGATGCCGCGGGCTACCGACGGCGCGGCCGCCAGCGCAAACAGCGGCAGATTCCGTTGCGCAATGAGGGCGAGATGGAGCCATCCAATGCTGGCGAACACCGGGGCGAAGCGGCGGTTGCGCGCATCCCAGACAGCTACTAGGAAGGCGATCACCATCAGCGGCTCGAAGTAAACCACCACCGGCAGGTGGAAGTTCATTGAGGCGAATTCGTTAATATGCTGCAACTGATAGGGATCGCTGATGTAGTCGATCACATGTTTGTGCAACTGCCAGCCGTACGGATTGATAAAGGTCACGGCGAGGCAGGCAAAGAAGGCGATGAGCCACGGGCGCGTTGCCGAAATATAGCCGCGGCGCGCCACCGGATCCCGTTCCAGAACCGCGTTCAGCAGGTCGGAGCCGATGTAACAGGCCAGCAGCAGGAAAACCACGAAGAAACCGCCGTGCAAGTTGGTCCACAGCAGTACGAGCGGAACCAGCCAGGCGAGGAGCCGTGTGCGACCGTCGGCCGCCCGCTCGGTGATGTGCATCGCCACTACAAAGAAGAGAAGGGTGAAAAGATGGGGCCGCGCAAGCCAATGAATCGCGCAGCCCCCCGTCGCTAATAGGGTCACGGCTATAGCGACTAACCCATTGCCGCACTTGCGCCGGATGAGCCGGAACAGCAGCGCGTTTACGAGGCATATGACCGCCATACTGGTCAGCACTACAGCCGGCATCCCCCACTTGCTGTAAAGCACGGCGAAGAGGACATCCCAGAGCCATTCCCACGCAAACCAGGGCGCGCCGGGACGGCTGAAAGAGAACATATCGATGGTCGGAACCTGGTGGTGTGCCAGAATCCACTGCCCGGTACGAATGTGCCAGCCCGTGTCGCCATCGCCCAGCAGCGTGCGCGCGCCCGCTAGCTTGACGAAAACAAATATGATCGGCATCACGAAAGCGATGTCGGTCAATGAGGGAAGCACCCGGGCGATGGCGGGCACCGCAGCGGCCGGCGTTGCCAGAACAGAGGCGTCGATGGTGTTTTCGCGCACGCCTGGGATGATCATCTTCAGACGATCCTGGCGACCACTGCCATTGAGGCGAGGTCAGTGATGACTTTGCGGGTCCGACTCTTGACGAATCGCATGCTGTCGACTTCGAAAGCCACGGCAGGCTGCTCACCCGCGACGGGGGTGATCCGAACAACCCTGCCCCGGCACCGCATTACCCTGGGGCCAAACTCGGAATTTTCCGGCAGTTGAACGTCCAAGGTCATGGCTTTGTCCAGCAAAGGAAGGGGTATATCGGCCGTCCAGCGCATCAAAATTCCGGTGCGGCTGACGTTCTCGGTGAGCATCCGAAGGGGGCTTGCTTCGATGCGATCCGGGCTGACAAAACAGGTCAGCTGGACATCGACACGAGTTTTTAAGCGGCGATCCATTTCTTGTTGCAAGTCTGAATTTATTACCGATGCCAGGGAAGGGACAATACCGAATTTAGGTGGCATAGGGACGTTATCGAAGGATACCCAATCAAGGTTAACCGGAGTCCTGGAACTACCAGCGTTCCGACAAAACTTAAGTTAAGTTACTGTTTTAAAATATACTTATTAGTTAATACATAAGTCGCGTAACAAGAAGTATGACAACTTGTAATGGAGTTATATAGCGAAGGTGCCACTGTACACACACCCAAACAAAATATTCCAATGAAAACTACAAAAAGTATTAGAAATTTCTTCAGCTTGATGATATTCTCCTTTCATGGCAAGTGTACTTCTCTGCACCGATGAGCCGATTCTGGCCGAAGGATTAGCCCGCATCCTGACGGGCGTTGAAGGTCTGGAACTGGCAGCCTACTGCCCCGGCCTGGAGGGACTCAGGGAAACCTTAGAACGTAGTCAGCCGGACATACTTCTGGTCGATCTGACGGCGAGCATCACTTTTGGCGCGCTGAGCGGACTGCACGAGTCGGCGTCACACGCCAAGATCGTGCTTTGGGTGCATTCCATATCGACGGAACTGGCGCTGCAGGCGATGAGTCTGGGGGTGCGCGGCATTCTGCGGAAGACGCTGCCCACCGAGACGTTGCTGCGTTGCATGACACGCGTAGTGGAAGGTGAGCTGTGGTTCGAAAAAGCGCTGACCGACAGTATCATGTCGGCTCGCCGGTATTCGCTGACGCGCCGTGAAGGCCAGTTAGTCAGCCTGCTGTCGCAGGGCCTGAAGAATAAGGAAATCGCCACGGCGCTGACCATATCCGAGGGCACCGTAAAGGTTTATCTCTCGCGGCTGTTCCAGAAACTGGGTGTGAAGGATCGCTTTGAACTGGCGCTCTACGGGCTCAAGAACCTGGCACCCGGCGGATCGCTCGAATCCGGCGAGAAACCCACCGGCGCAGGAGCTCCCGTATGGCAGCCGCCGCGCTCTTTCTTCGTGGAACGGATTCCGCCTAAAGCGCAGCCCGCTCCGCCCGAGCGGCGCGCATTGGCCGGGGCTTATAAGTACTAAGCAACTCCCGCCGCAAGCTCCCAGTAGACGCAGGCCGTCGAGCATCGTCTCGCCGGCCTTTTTTATTTGCCGGCCGCTTGCCGCCCGGGCTTGCCGGTTGCAGGTGCTTAAGTACTTTGCCTGCAATGATCGGGCTGTCTAGGCGACGGTTTCGCGAGTATTTTGCAACTCTTCAAGCCCGTCCAACACTTTCTGCAGGAGCTCATCGGTCTGCCCCACCATTTCCCGCAGGGCTTCGATCGAGCGGGCGCTTTGCTCAAACCGGACTTCCGATTCGAACCGGATCCGGTTAAACGCGTCCTCGATCCCGGCCGCAAACTCACTTTTTGTCACGCCTGAGGCAACCCGCGCCTGAATGTCGCGAGTCTGCTCCCCTAAGCCAGCAACTGCCATTTCCAGAGTTGCGACCCGGGCATCTGTCGCCTTCTGCGCCGAAGAATTGTCCGCCAGTCTACCGACGATCTGGACACCGCGCAACACCCCATAGGCAAATCCCACGGAGACGAGCACGGATTTTCCAACCGACTTGAGGAGCAAAGAAAATTATAGGATTTTTGCGACGAAAACGCACAACTATCGGTAATAGAGCGACTTGCAAAAGGAAGTACTAGAACTAACCAGTGCCTTACGAGCCTTAAAACAAAAAAAATACCCACACACAGAACCTTTCCGGGTATAAACATAGGATGTGCTTGAAAACACATTGCGGGAGAATCCTGGCACGTCTGGATTACCAGGAGGTATGATTCGGTCGGCTCCAGTTTTTTCCTTAATGAGCGGGCAGGAAAGTGCTGCTTGGGCTGAAATGCTGGCAAAGATCGGTCGGCAAAACTGCCGCCTGAACTCCGTGGTGGAACGAACCCAGCCTCGCAACACACGACCGAGAGCCGCCGGACGCACAATTCTGCAGGAACTGGAAAAAGAGCGTACGCGGATCGCCCGGGATCTCCACGCTGGCGCGGGTCAGCCGCTGGCAGGCATCAAGATGAATCTGGAACTGATCGACGATTGTGCGGGGGCGCTGCCGGAAGGGGCGCGGGATGCGGTGACCAGGCTGCGGACGCTGGCCGATCAAGCACTGGCGCAGGTACGGGCGGTCTCACACCGGCTGCATCCTCCAGCCTGGCAACAACTTACGACAGAGCAGGCGATTCGCTCGCTCGTGGAGTCCTCCGGCTTTGCTACTCAAATGGAAACGGTGCTGGATTTGGAGCCTCTGCCCACCGAAACCGACCACAGCGTCAAAGTGGCGCTTTACCGCTGCGCGCAGGAATGCCTGTCGAACATATCTCGTCACGCGCAGGCAACTCGGCTCGAATTGCGACTGCGGCCGCTGGGCGGAGCAATCGAACTGAAGATTCGCGATAACGGCAAAGGCCTGAATCCGGACGCTCCGAAAGGCAGCGGAATCGGGCTGGTTGCGCTCCGCGAACACGCTGAAGCGCTTGGTGGCACGGTCAACATTGCCAGCGGCCCAGTCGGCACAACCGTGACGGTGCTGTTGCCGACGGGCGAGGACCCGGAGCTGGAGAAATGGGAACGAAATGGAAACTACTGAAAAGACAATCACACTCGTGCTGGCCGACGACCACGGGATCGTGCGGGAAGGGATCGCGGCCTTTTGCGCTACACGCCCGGAATTGAAGATTCTGGGTCAGACCTCAGACGGTGCCGATGCTGTGGAGTTGATTCTGACCCTCAAGCCGGATTTTGCGGTGCTGGATCTCAACATGCCGAGGCTGAGCGGGCTCGACGTGGTCCGCCGCCTGCGTCAGGCCAAGAACAATACCAAGCTGATCGTGCTTTCGATCAGCCGCGATGAAAATGTTATCCGGGAATTATTCCGCAGCGGAGCCAACGGTTATTTACTCAAAGACGGACCCGCCAGGCATCTTTTTGATGCGATCCATTATATCCTCGACGGCGGGCAATATCTAACGCCTTTAATCCGCCGTGAAGCTATTGATAATAAGACAGATAAGGCAGATCCGTTGACGCTGCTGAGTAAGCGGGAGTATGAGGTTTTTTCGTTCCTGGTAGATGGAATGCGGCCAAAAGATATCGCAAAAATATTAGATATCAGCCCGAAAACGGTCGATACGTATCGGGCAAACATCATGCGTAAGTTAGAACTCGACGGGATTGCCGGGCTGGTGCGTTTTGCCATCCAGCGGAACCTCCAGTCGAACTCACTACCCTGCTGATGAGTCACCGGATTTCCCCGAAGGATAAATCCCGACTGAAATAAGGATATTACTCAGCAATGGTACAAAGCAACACCTTTGGCCAAAATTTCGAAATAAAAATTCGCGCACTGGCGATTCTCCGGTTAACAAGCCGGTTGGACCCAGCGTGGAATAGCGGAGGAGGGCCGCGATGGCAAAACTGATTGGAATTCTCGCCGCCTCGCTGGGCGGAGGTCTTCTGCTCGGCGCAGGGATCCGCCTTGGTGAACGGCTGGCGGGAGACGAACGTGGAGAAGGCACGGATGCCGCAACAGGATTGCTGGCCGAGCGACTCGGGCAACTCGAGGGTCGACTTTCAACCCTGGAAGCCATCGAAGTGCCTCCGATGGAATCGCGGATCGACCTTGAGAGTCTCGAATCCCGGCTCGAGGCGCAGGCCGGGGAGGTTTCAGCTGTCCGGGTCCGGCTCGATGCCGGAGCCAACCAGATCGAAACGCTCGGACAGACTGACGACCGCTTGCGGACCGAGTTACGCAGTTGGTTAGATCAGCGTGTGGATGAGCGGTTGCGTGGCGTCGAGACCAAATTGCGCGCAGAAAGCGACGAAGCGCAGCGCGAGATGCTGAACGCAGTAATTGAGAGCGTCCAGACCAGAGTGATCCTCCGGATCTCGAAGCTGGAGCAGGAAGTCGCAGGTCAGGCAGAAGGGATGCTGGAACTGCGGGAGTGCACTGTGCGTACCGAGCAAAGCATGCAGAAACTGCTGGGCGGGATCGACAGGCTGATTGCGGCGCAACCAACGCGTGGAATGAGATCGGCGGAATCCGAACCGGCCAATGGGCGCCGGGATTCGGCCGCTGAACCGCCCGAACCGCGGATGCCCGTGGCATTCGGGCCTGCGGTAAATTCAGACGTTCCGCCGAACGCTCCTCGGACTCCGCCGTTGGCCGCGGATCTGCCTTCGCTCAGCCCACCCCGCAGACGTTGGAGCATATTCGGTTAGCGCCAGGGGCCAGTTCCGCCCGGACGAAATTTCGCTCTGGAATGTCTTCCGCCTCATGAGCTCTGGAATGCCTTCCGCCTCATGATAGGATGCTTGCAAGATGAGGAGGTCCGGAACGATGCCCCGCAAACTATCTTTACTGTTAGCCTGCCTGTTCCTCACGGCTTCGGCGCAGCAACCGAGTCCCAACTTCACTGGCAAAGTCACGAGACTGGAAGAAGCCGCGCCGCAAGTGGGCTATTTTCGCTTCGACCCCGGAGCCCGGACTAAATGGCATGTCCACGAGAAAGGCCAGTTGGTTTTCGTCGAAGAAGGTGTGGGCCTTGCGCAGGAAAAGGGTGGGCCCGTAGTGGAACTGCATGCCGGCGAGGCCATTTGGTGCCCGCCCGGGGTGGCGCACTGGCATGGCGCGGCTCCGGACAAGGGCGGCACGCAGTACAACGTGACCCGGGGCGGAATCACCTGGCTCAGTGAAGTGACTGAACAGGAATACAGAGCCAAACCCGTACGGAAATGACCCTCCGGAACGCGCGTACTCCGTCCGCGCCGATGGATCATTCCTTGAGATAACCTTCGGGAATAGAATGCCGTACGGCTTTCACGTTAAAATGACAATCAAGCGTCTGTAACTGTAATAGCGACCGAATGAGTGCAACTGACAAAGTAACTATCCTGCTGGCCGACGAAGACGCGTTGCGGCGGGATGGTCTTGCGGCTGTGCTCCAGGGCATGGCGCAGCACCAGATAGTCGCGCAGTGCGGCGACGGTGAAGAGGCCCTCGAACAGATTCGGGCGTTGCGCCCCCAGGTAGCCGTAGTGGATTTGAACCTGCCGAAAGTACATGGCATCGAACTTGTGCGGCGCGTGCGCAGCGAATTACTGGCGACCAAGATCGTGATTCTTTCCGGCACCGCGAACGACGAAATTGTGCGGGAAGTGATTCGGGCCGGGGGCGATGGCTATCTTCTGAAAAACGGGCCGGCGCGCCATTTGGTGGATGCCATTTCCTATGTGCGGGACGGCGGCCAGTATTTTTCGCCGCAACTGGGTCGCGACGGTCGTGATCGGCATCTGCTGGAGGAGACGCCGAGGGTAGCGCCGACAGCAGCAACCATCGCCGCTCCGCAAATGAGTCCGGTCAGCGACGATTCGGCCGGTCAGGACCGGACGTTGCGGGGGCCGCGTTACGGAAGGTCGCGCCGAACCGTGAGGCGAGTCGACAGTGGGCGGCTCAGGCAACGAATATTCGACGAAGCGGGCGGCGACAACCTCGAAGACCGCGAGTACGAAATCCTCGACATGATGGCCGAGGGGATCAAACCCATTCTGGACCGCCTGGATGAAATCGATACGAGGGTGGAGCAAATGGAGAGCGGGGCGGCGCCGGTCCCCAGCAACGTGAGGGGCTGGCTGAATACTCAACTGGTCGACTCGTTGCAGGGCTCAGGCCGCGAAGTGGCTGTCGGCCGAACGACCAACGACCTCGAGGCAAAGCTGCCGAGAATGATCGAGGAAGCGGTAACCGCGCGCTTCCAGCAGATGGCTGGAAAGCTGCAGCAGGAAATTGAAGAGACGCACGTCCGCACCCTCGAATCGTTCGTGAAAAATGTGCAGGTGAAACTGGTGCAGCGCGTTTCGGCGTTGGAAGCCGACATGTCCCACCAGGCCGAGGCGATGCTTCAGTTGCGTGAATACTCGCAGCGCACCGAAGACAACCTTAGCCGGCTGATAGCGGGCGTGGATAAACTTGCGCAGGAATTGCCTAGGCGGCTTGCGGCGGTGCAGGAACCGGCGGGCGACGGCAATGCCGCGTCGGGAATAAAGGCTCAGGCTGACAGGCCCGAGGCAACGGTCGCCGAGCAGGTCAGGGACTCGCGGCGCAAATCAGGCCGATCCTTCGTGAAGGTTTTTTGGGCTGCCGTCGCCGGCGTTTTGGTGCTCACCGGCTGGGGGCTCGGCCTGAAAAAGATCATGACGCCCGGAGCATCGTCCGGGGACACCGCATCGGCCGCCGGCGCGGCAGCACCATCCAGTGGTCGTGCCAACGTCACGCCTCCAGCGCCGGGCGCTGACCTGAAGACGAAACTGAGCGCCGCGCAGGATTACATGGACCGGAAAGACTACAGCATGGCGGAGGATATTTACCGTCAGGTCCTGAAAACCGAACCGGCCAATACGGACGTCCTGAAACTGCTGGCGAGCGTGCTGTATCGCGAAGATAAGATCGACGAAAGCGCCGCGATTCTGGACAGATTGCCGAAGGAACTACCTGCGGGAGCCGCCAAGGTGGCCGATATTCCAGCAACGGCGCGTTAGGGCGGGTCGGGGTTAATCGGCGGTTAATTGTGCTTCGTGCGCGCGGACTCGTACAAACATTTGACTTCAACCGCGGCTAAGGCGAAAATAGGGGTTTCCCCCTCCAACGTGCGGATGTGGCGGAATTGGCAGACGCGCTAGATTCAGGTTCTAGTTGGGGCAACTCAGTGGAGGTTCAAGTCCTCTCATCCGCACCAGTAAAATCAAACACTTAACGGTGATTCTCCGAAGCGAGTGATCGCCGGTTTTATTTGACCTCATTTTGTACCTTGTATTTGCCGGTGCCGTGCCGCATACATACTAAGGATCATCTGCACTCCCAGCTCCTTCATGGCCCGCCCCACCTGTGTCAGCCGGTGCTTGTCCACCGGCTCGCCCGCCTTCAGCGTCGCAAAGAAGTGGCTGCCCCGGTCGCTATACAGCGCGCAGAACAGGCCTTTGCGTTCGATCACCTCCCGCAGCCCGCCCATCACGGTGCGCGTCGATTCCTCTTCCACCAGCTGCGCGTAACAGATCTCGCTGGTGGCATCATCCAGAATCACCAGCAGATCGTACCAGCGGTTGTCCTGAAACCAGCGGTGCCGGCTGCCGTCGATGTGCAGCAGCATCCCGGGCAGCGGCCGCCGTTCCCGCCTCCGCCGGTGCGGCCCGCGGCGCCGTTTCCTCGCCACCAGTCCGGCTCCGTGCAGCGCCTGCCTCACCCAGCTGTAGCTGAGCCGGATGCCTTCCACCTCGCGCAGCTTCTCGTGGAAATGCCGCACGTTGAAATCGCTGTACTTCTCCTGATACAGCCCCAGCACCCGCTCAGCCGTTTCCATCGGCACCCGGTGAATGCTCCGCTTGCCCCGGCGCTGGTCGAACGGCCGTCGTAGCCATGCTCGATATCCACCTGCCGCTTGCGCTGCATATTGCGCACGCTCATCCCCGCGATCTCCGCTGCTGCTATCCAGCTCAGCTTCTTCGCCATCGCTTTCAAAATCACGTCCTGCAGTTTCATCATCCGCTCCGTTTCCCGGACCGGCATCAGCTGGCTTGGTTCCACCCCGCCAGCTTCCCCTCCCGGCTCTGACGGGACAACTCACGAATTAATTCCACCGGACAACTCACATGCTAACGACACTGTGAATCGCCCCCCTTGACTCACGCCGGGGCGGCTGATAAAGTCTGCCACCAGTACTGAGAACAAAGCGGGAGAAAGTTCACGATGCGAAAGTATCTCGGGATCGCAGCGCTTGGGGTGTGGGCGGCGATGTTCCAGACGCCACCGCCGGCGTCTGGCCAGGGTGTATTCGGCAAGGGCATTCCGGACGGAGAAAAGAAGCCAGCGCCGCGGTTCACGGACGGGCATCCGGACCTGGGGAACTCGAAAGGCTCATGGGAGATCCGAAGGATCGAAGACGTTTCGGGCAACGGAGGCGGCGAGAGGCCGGGCCCGGAAACCCAGGAGCGTCAGTTGAAGCTGCTGGATCAGAGGGTGGACGTGCCTTTCCTTCCAGCGGCGAAAAAGCTGTACGAGGAGCGCCAGGCAACGATATCGAAGGACGATCCGGAGGGGTTCTGTCTGCCGCCGGGCGTTCCGCGGTTGATGAACACGCCGTTCCCGCTGCAGATTTATCAGCTGAAGGACCGCATCCTGCAGGTGCTGGAGGGCGGGGCGCATATGTGGCGCGTCATATACATGGACGGGCGGAAGCATACGCCGCTGGAGAAGCTGAATCCCACCTATATGGGCGAATCGATCGGGCACTGGGAGGGCGACACGCTGGTGGTGGACGTGATCGGGTTCAACGAGCGATCGTGGATTGATTCGGCTGGCCATCCCCATACCGAGCAGGCGCACGTGGTGGAACGCTACACACGCATCAACTACAACACTCTGCATTACCAGTTCACGCTGGATGACCCCGGTTCCTACTCGAAGCCGTGGGGCAATGGCTGGAATGTCACATGGGCGGAAGGGATGGAGCCGCTGGAGTACGTCTGCCAGGAGAACAACAAGGACGTTGTTCTGGAGCACCATATGGTGGGCGTGGGGGCGGACGGGAAGAGATGAAATAGTCTACTCGCCTGTAATTGTACCCGCCATCGTTGGCGAGCGCTGATTGACAAGTGCCGCTTCGGGCGCTGGTGTGCACAAGTTGGAGCAGGAGTAAGTGATGCTAAGTTTATTTGTGTCGATTGCCGCCTTGACCTTGTTGTTGGCGCAGTCTGTCTGGTGTGCGGAGAGTCCTCCTGGAGTATCGGTGACCGGCGGACGCATTGAAGGCAGCGCGCTTCAACGCGGCGGCGGGGTATTCAAAGGTATCCCTTTCGCGCAGGCTCCCGTGGGTGCACTGCGCTGGCGGGAGCCGCAGCCACTGAGACCATGGACCGGTGTGCGGGCCGCCACTTCTTTTGGCGCGGCGTGTTCGCAGAATTCCGGCAACGGCCAGACGCTCGAAAACAGCAGTGAAGACTGTCTCTTCCTCAACGTGTGGACGCCGGAGTGGCCGCCGAGTGCCCGCAGACCCGTCATG
>Ga0209698_10007142_pt1 | contig 11763 bp, 10 predicted proteins | sample LitLauG_LLR_2012_FD_187203 | JGI IMG/M metagenome (GOLD analysis project Ga0209698, IMG submission 187203) | Freshwater sediment microbial communities from Pennsylvania, USA - Little Laurel Run_MetaG_LLR_2012 (SPAdes) (version 2) | ecosystem: Environmental > Aquatic > Freshwater > Creek >... | reverse complement strand
GGGCGGGGGCACCATTGCCGCTGCGCCCGCAGGGCCCGCCGCAGCGGCAATGGTGCCCCCGCCCTCCTGGGCCCCCCCGGTCGGAACGGCGATGCCCGTGGGCGCACCCACGTTCGGCGACGCCGCTGTCGACGTCGCTCCCAGCACGACCAAAGCCCCCCGCAAGGTCTTCGGGATGAGCGTGGGTCGCGCCAAGACGGTGGAGGAGTCCTCGACGCCGCCTGCGGCCGACCCCGCCCCCCGCGGCCGGCGCGCGCGACGGGCCCGCGGCGGCGACGCCGACGCCAGCCCGCTGCTCGCCCCGTCCATGTCGGCGGCGCTGGACACCGCGTGGAGCCCGGTCCCGGTGGGGCTCCCGGTCCCCCAGGGCCAGGCCTGGGCGTTCCCCGCTCCCCCTGGGGAGGCGTCGATGGCTGCGCCCGCTGCTGCCATGGCCGCCCCGGCGGTCATTCCGGCCGCAGCCGCGCCCCCGGCGCCGGCTGCGCCGGTCGACCCGGCACCCGCGATGAGCGCAGATCCCCCGGCCACCACCGTCGAGCAGCTGGCACCGGCCGACCTGGTCCCGCCGGTGCCGGCCACCGGGGCCGGGGACGAGCGCGCCCGCGCCCTGCAGGCCCTGCTGGACGCCAGCGAGCGGGCCCGCGGCGAGGCCGAGCTGCGGGCGGAGCAAGCCACGTCCTACGCCCACCAGGTGCACGCCCAGGCCGAGCAGATGCGCGCCCAGGCCGAGAGCGCCCGCGCCGTCGCCACCGCGGCCACGGTGCGCGCGGAGACGGCCGAGGCCGCGGCGCGGACGGCAGCCAACGAGACCCAGGACTGGCAGATCCGCCACCGCGAGGCGGAGGCCACGATCGCCGAGCTTGCCGCGTCGGTCGCCTCCGCCAACGAGCGGATCGCTCAGCTGCAGACGGACAGGGACGGCGAGCCCGCGTCCGCGAGTCCCACGGGCAGCCCGCTCAACGTGTAGCGCGGACGTGTCCGGGCGGGTGCGCTACACCCGTCCGGGCTCCTGCGCGGCCGCGAAGATCCGCAGCAGCTCGTCCACCGAGTGGTGCGCCTCCGCGGGGTGCCGGAACTTCTGGTTGCCCACGATCGTGTAGGTGTTGCGCCGTCCGACCTTGTGCTTGGCGAGGTACCCGGCGTCCTCGAGGTCGGACACGATCAGCTGGGCCGCTCGCTCCGTGATGCCGACGCGCGCCGCGATGTCACGCAGCCGTGCCTCAGGGTCCGCCGCGACCACCAACAGCACGTGGCCGTGATTTGTCAGGAACGTCCAACCAGGTGCCATCATCTCCAGGTTAGTCCGTTTAGCGGCTTTCCGTTGAGCGGCCAGCGGCGCGTGCGGCAGCCGCGCCAGCGGCCACGGCGGCACGCACCGCGCCCGCGGCGACCCCCGCGTCTACCAGCGCCCGCAACTGCGCGGCCAGCCGGTAGCCGGGGTCCGCGAGCAGCGCCCGGCCCAGGGCTGCGCGGGCGGCCGCCGCGTCGCCCACCACGTAGGCGCAGATGGCGAGCAGGGTGGCCGGCGCGGCCCGGTACCGGCCAGGCGCGCAGGCCTCCAGGGTCGCCCAGGTGGCGATGGCCGCGGCGCGCGCCGGGCCGGCGAAGCTGTCCGCCACCGCGTCACGGGCCCGCACGTCGCTCAGCGCGGCCAGCAGGGCCGCGGCCTGGGCGGCGCTGGGCACCAGCACCGCGGGCAGTGCCCGGCGCTGCGCGGCCAGCGCGTCACGCAGCGCCTCGACATCCCCGGCGACACCGGGGTGCGGCGGCGTGGCGGCCAGCACCGCCGCCACGTCGGCACGGGCAGGCAGCGCCTGGGTCAGCGCGGTCGGGGTGGACCGGACACGGTGGCGGGCGGGAAGACGGTCGCGGTGGCGGGCGGTCACCCCGCCAGGCTGTCCGCCGGCGAGAGGCTGGCGAAGGCGGGCGCGCGGTCCGGGGGACAACCGGTCGCCCACCCGGGGGTGGGGACGGCGCGCCGTGCGGGCGGGGTGGCTAGCCGGCGTCGTAGTCGGCGGCGGCGATCGCCGCGACGACCTGCTCGTCGCTGAAGGTGTCCGACCCCTCGATCACGGGCACGAAACCGACCAGGATCCCGTCGCGCAGCACCTCGGCCTCCAGGCCCGCCGCACCGTCGGCATCCCAGACGGCCTCCCGCCCGTCAGGGAGCACCACGCGCACCCCGCACTGGTAGACCCCGACGCGGTCCAGGTGGGCGAAGACCCCCCGGGCCTGCAACGCGGCCACGACCCGCTCCGCCTGCTCCTGCTGCATCCCTGAATTATCACGCCCCGCCCCGTCCGGGCCACCGCCGGGGTCGGGCTGCCTAGTGCGCGTGCGGCAGCCACGGGGCGTGCCAGCCGTCGATGCCCTCCACCACGGCCTCCGCGGACGCCGGCCCCCAGCTGCCCGGCGCGTACGGGTCGGGACGCCCCGGGGGGTCCAGCAGCGGGTCCAGGACGCGCCAGGTCTCCTCCAGGGCGTCCATCCGGGTGAAGCGGCTGTGGTCCCCGCGCAGCGCCGCCGCCAGCAGCTCCTCGTAGGGCACCGGGCTGACCGCGAGGTCGGAGCCCAGCTCCATCTCCAGGTCCAGCAGCCGGAGGCCCGGACCGTCCGCCGCCTTCGTCTGCAGCCTCAGTCGGGCGCCCGGCGCCGGGTCGATGAGCAGGATGAGCTGGTTGGGCTCGGCGTCCCCGGAGGTGGCGAAGCCAATCGGTGGCGGGCGACGGAACACCACCCGGACCTCGGTCTGGGTCTCCGGCAGGCGCTTGCCCGCCCGCAGCACGAACGGGACCCCCGACCAGCGCCAGTTGTCGACCTCCAGACGCATCGCCACGAACGTCTCCGTCGTCGAGCCGGGGGCCACCCCGGCGATGTCGAGGTAGCCGTCGTACTGGCCCCGCGACAGCCAGCGCGGGTCGGCGACCGGCATGGCGGCGAACACGTCACGGGTCCGGTCGGCCAACGCCTGGCTGTCGCTGCGCGCCGGGGGTTCCATCGCGACCATGGCGATGACCTGCATCAGGTGGTTCTGGACCACGTCGCGCAGCGCCCCGACCCCGTCGTAGAAGGAGCCGCGGTCCTCCACGCCGAAGTTCTCCGCCATGGTCAGCTGCACGCTGGAGATGTAGTTGCGGTTCCAGATCGGCTCCAGGACCGTGTTGGCGAAACGCAGGTGCAGGATGTCCTGGACGCTGAGCTTGCCCAGGAAGTGGTCGATGCGGAACAGCTGGTCCTCGCGCACCAAGGACGTCAACGAGGCGTCCAGGACCTGCGCGGAGGCCATGTCGGAGCCGAACGGCTTCTCCACCACGATGTGGGCCGACTCGGTCATCCCCGCCGTGTGCAGCCCGGCGACCACGGTGGCGAACAGGCTCGGCGGGATCTCCAGGTAGAACACCGGGTGCCGCGCGTCACCCAGGGCGGCGGCCAGGCGGGTGTAGGTCCCGGGGTCGGTGAAGTCGCCGCCGACGTAGGTCAGCCGGGCCAGCAGGGCCCGCGCCGCGTCGTCGTCGGTGGGCAGGCCGGCCAGCGCCAGGGAGTCTCTCGCCCGGGCGCGCAGGTCGTCGTCGGTCCAGTCCTGCACGGCGACGCCGATCACCGGGACGGTGAGCTGTCCGCGCCGCTGCAGCCCGTACAGGGCCGCAAAGGTCATCTTGTGGGCCAGGTCGCCGGTGATCCCGAACGCGACCAGGGCGTCACCGTGGGCGCCGTCGACGACGGGAGCCGGGCTCACCGGCCCGTCCCCGCGGCAGCGCCGGCACGCTCGTCGCCCCGGTCCCGCACGGCGTCGAGGTGGTAGCGCACCTGCAGGGCGACCGCCGCCCCCTCCCCCACCGCCGCGGCCAGCTGCTTGGTGGACCCGGCCCGTACGTCGCCGGCGGCGAACACCCCGGGCAGCGAGGTGGAGAACATCCGGTCGGTGACGATGAAGCCCGCCGGGTCGAGGTCCACCACGCCGTCCAGCCAGCCCGTGGTGGGGTCCAGGCCGATGAAGATGAACGCCCCGGCAGCGGGGTGCACCGCAGCACCGGAAGGGCCTTGCAACGTGACCGAGGCGAGGTGGCCGTCCTCGCTGGCGGTGAACTCCGCGACCCCCGTGTCAAGCAGCACGGACATCTTCGGGTGGTTGGTGACCTTGTCCTGCAGCAGCCGGGACCCCCGCAGCGACGACCCTCGCTCCACCACCGTGACGTGCTCGGCGAACTGGGTGAGGAACAGGCCCTCCTCCAGGCCGGAGTTACCCCCGCCGACCACGACCAGCTCGGCGGCCCCGCGGTAGAACGGGCCGTCACAGGTGGCACAGAAGTGCACGCCGGCGCCGATGAGGTCCGCCTCACCGGGCGCCCCGGTGCGCCGGTAGGACGACCCGGTGGCCACCACCACCGCGGCCGCCTGCAGCGTCTGGGCGGTGGCGGTGGTGATGGTGACCATCGAGCCGTCGGTGCGCAGCCCCGTAGCGGCGACGGCCTGCAGCAGCTCCACCTCGTAGCGGCGCGCCTGCTCGGCGAACCGGCGCGCCAGGTCCGCGCCCTTGATTCCCTCGGGGAAACCGGGGTAGTTGTCCAAGCGGTCGGTGACACCGGCCTGGCCGCCGAGCGCGGACTTCTCGACCACCAGGGTGCGCATCGACTCCCGCGCGGTGTAGATCGAGGTGGTCAGCCCGGTGGGGCCCCCACCGAGGATGATCACGTCGTAGGTGTCCATCACCGCTTCGCGGGGCAGCCCGAGCCGGGCGGCGAGCTCGTCGTTGCCCGGCTCAGCGAGGTGGCCGCCGTCGGGGAAGACGATCGTCGGGATGATCCTCTTGCCACCGTTGCGCGCCTCCACCTCTGCCACCGCGTCCGGGTGCAGCTCGAGGTCGACGTAGTGGAAGTCGACCCGGTGCTCGGCGAAGAACTCCTTCGCGCGCCGGCAGTCCGGACACCAGGCTGCGCCGTACAGGGTGATGCCGCCCGGGACCGGGGCGATCGACGAGGCGGCAGACGAAGTAGGCGGCGACGCGTCGCTCATGGTTCCTCCGGGACGGGGGCCGAGACGGCATGCGGGGGGTCAGCGCCGATCCTGCCACCTGCGCACGGGCGGTTTCGCGGGATCGGCCACCCCGCTGGCGGCGAGCACCCGTGCGGCAGGCATGATGCGCAGATGCGCTTGGACCACGTCTCCTACGCCGCGCCGCCGGAGCACCTGGCCGACGTCGTCCAGCGGATCGGCGCCACCGTCGGGGCCCCGCTGGTGGACGGCGGCCTGCACCCCCGGTTCGGCACCCGCAACTTCGTGCTCCCGCTGGGTGGCGGCACCTACCTGGAGGTCGTCGCCGCGCTCGACCACCCGGCGGCCGACCACGCCCCGTTCGGCCAGGCCGTCAAGGCGGCCGCCGCCGCTGGCGGCGGCTGGCTCGGCTGGGTGGTCGCCGTCGACGACATAGCCCCCGTCGAGGCCCGGGTGGGACGCCCCGCGGTCGTGGGCAACCGGCACCGCCCCGACGGGTTCGACCTGCGCTGGCAGCAGATCGGCGTCCGGGACCTGATGGACGACCCGCAGCTGCCCTTCTTCGTGCACTGGCTGGTCGAGCCCGCCGAGCACCCCTCTGCCGGTGGGCGGGCGGACCTGCGGATCGACCGGCTGGAGATCGCGGGGGACCCCGACGTCGTGGCGGCGTGGCTGGGCGCCCCGGCCGACCACATGCTGGACGGCACGGGCGTGCAGTGGGTCGAGGACGAGGAGCCCGGGCTGGTGGCCGTCCACGTGGCCACCCCGCACGGCGTCGTCCGACTGGACTAGCGGGACGGGCGGGGCCGCGCCCGCGGTCCGGCTACGACGGCGCGCGCGCGTCCAGCCGGGCAGCCCGCCACTGGGCCGCCCGGACCAGGGAGGCCCGCTCCGCCGGGCTGGACGGTCCGAGTACAACGCCGAGCGCGCCCAGCAGGGCCGCCGTCGTCTGGCGCTGCGCGGCCCGCACCACCCCCGGGGGCCGTCGCAGGCCCAGCAGGGCCGCGGTGGGCTCGTCGAGCAGGTCCTCCGCCGCCCGCTCGAGCACCGTGTACACCGGCAGCGTGGCTACCGGCAGGGGGGGCCGGCGCAAGAACGCGACCACCTCGCGGGTGCGCTCGTCGCCCACCAGCTCCGGGCCGAAGGCGGACAGGCGGGCCGCCAGCTCGGCTTCTGTGCGCGGCGGGTCCTCCGCTCCCAGCGCGTCGGCGACCACGGCCATGCCCGCGACGTAGGCGTCCGCGTCGACTGGGGTGGTGGAGTAGCGCTGTGCGGCTCGCAGCATCGAGTCGGTCAGGGCGACGTGGACCCAGGCCAGCAGGTGCGGGTCGTTCGCCGCGTACGCCCGGCCGTCCGGCGCATTGCCGACGACGCTGCCGTGCACCGTGCGCACCAGCCGGACCGCGCCCAGCGCCTGCTCGGTGGAGCCGTAGGTGGTCGTGGTGATGAACATGTTGGTGCGCTGCAGGCGTCCCAGCGGGTCCTCGCGGTAGTCCGAGTGGTCCAGGACCCCGGCCAGGGCGAGCGGGTGGGCCGCCTGCAGCAGCAGCGCACGCACCCCGCCGACCAGGGTGGCCAGCGAACCGTGCACCGCCCAGACCGCGGAGCCGGCGCCGAACCACCCGGGGTCTCCCGGCTTGTCCAGGGCGCGGACCCACCCAGGTCTGCCGTCGGGGGAGCCGGACAGCAGTCGGCGGGCGGTGGACGCGACAGCGTCCGATCGGGGCAGTGCCACCCCCTCATCATCGCCGCGGCCCCGCGGGGGCGCATCCGCGCGGGGCCCCTAGCGCTGGGCGAGCGCCACGTAGTCCCGGGCCGCCTCGCCCACGTAGACCTGGCGCGGGCGGCCGATCTTGGTGGCCGGGTCGGCCATCATCTCCCGCCACTGCGCGATCCAGCCGGGCAGGCGGCCCAGGGCGAACAAGACGGTGAACATCTTGGGCGGAAAGCCCATCGCCTGGTAGATGACGCCGGTGTAGAAGTCGACGTTGGGGTACAGCCGTCGGGACAGGAAGTACTCGTCGGCCAGCGCCACCTCCTCCAGCTGCAGGGCCAGGTCGAGCAGCGGGTCGTCCAGCGACATCCGGGCAATCACGTCGTGGGCGGTCACCTTCACCAGCGCCGCCCGCGGGTCGTAGCTGCGGTACACCCGGTGGCCGAAGCCCATCAGCCGGATGTGCGAGCGCTGCGACTTCACCTGCTCGACGAAGGCGCGCACGTCCCCGCCGTCGGTGGCGATCTGGCGCAGCATCGCGAGGACCGCCTGGTTCGCGCCGCCGTGCAACGGCCCGAACAGCGCGTTCACCCCCGCGGACACCGACGCGAACAGGTTGGCCTGGCTGGAGCCGACGAGGCGCACGGTGGAGGTGGAGCAGTTCTGCTCGTGGTCCGCGTGCAGGATCAGCAGCTGGTCCAGCGCCCGGACGACCACCGGGTCCTCCACGTAGGCCTCGGCGGGCACCCCGAACACCAGGCGCAGGAAGTTCGACACGTAGCCCAAGGAGTTGTCCGGGTACAGGAACGGCTGGCCGATGGACTTCTTGTACGCGTACGCGGCGATGGTCGGCACCTTCGCCAGCAGCCGCACCGTGGAGATCTCCACCTGCTCGGCGTCGAAGGGGTCCAGGGAGTCCTGGTAGAACGCGCTGAGCGCGCTGACCGCGCTGGACAGCACGGCCATCGGATGCGCGTCGCGGGGGAAGCCGTCGAAGAACCAGCGCAGATCCTCGTGCAGCAGGGTGTGGATGCGGACGCGGTCGGTGAACGCGTCCAGCTCGCCCGCGGTGGGCAGCTGGCCGTACACCAGCAGATAGGCCACCTCCAGGAAGGTGGAGTGGGCCGCGAGCTGCTCGATCGGGTACCCCCGGTAGCGCAGGATGCCGGCCTCGCCGTCGATGTAGGTGATCGCCGAGGTGCACGACGCGGTGTTGACAAACCCGGGGTCCAGCGTCACGTAGCCGGTGCGCTCCAGGAGCGTGCCCAGCCCCAGCCCGCTGGGTCCCGCGGTGGCCTCGTGAACGCTCAGTGGCTGCGTACCCGCCGGGCTGCGCAGCTCCGCCGCCGCTGCTGCCGCGTCCGCCATGCCGGCTCCCCTCCGCGCCGGCGCCGCTCGCCGGGGTGCCCCGCCAGTGTCGCGGCTGCGCGGGCCGGCGCGGGCGGGCCGTTCGTCCCCCGCCGCCGCCTAGGGGCCGAAGTAGCCCTGCAGGTCGGCAAGCACCTGGGTGGGGCCCGCCTCGTTGGTGACGCTCACCCCCGCGGTGCCAAGCACCACCGCCTGGGTGGTGGTCACCGCCGCGGGCCCCGCCACGTTCAGCGCACTGGACAGCGGGAGCGGCCCACCGGCGGGGTAGGCCTGCAGGTAGCCCGGCACCGGCGAGCCGACCGCGGTCAGGGCAAGCACGGCGACCCGTGCCGAAGCCGGGAGCCCGCCGGCGCCAGCCAGCCGGGCGGTCAGCGTGGCGCCCGTCCCCAGCGGCGTGCGGGGCACGGACGGGGCGCCCGAGCACAGCGAGGAGACGCCCCGGGTGTCGAACAGTCGGCACTGGGTGGTCGGGTAGTAGCTCCAGCCGACACCGTTCGCGAACCAGCCGACCAGGTCGACCACGACCTGCGTCGAGGCGGTGGGCGCGGACAGCACGAAGCTGCCCGTCGCGCTGAGCGGCACCACAGCCAGGGCGGACGCCACCTGCCCGGCTCCCACCTGCAGGGCCGCCGTCGGCAGCAGCGGGCCGCCGCTGGCGGCCACCCCGACACCGGTGGCGGCCGAGCCGCCCACCCCGGTCAGGTGCACCAGCAGCGCGGTCGCCCCGGCGGGCACCCCACCGATGCCGGCGACGTCCACGGTCAGGGCGTGGCCCGGCAGCAGCGGGCCCAGCACCGGCGTGGCCCCGGAGCAGTTGATCGGCGCCCCGCGGGTGTCCAGCAGCCGGCACTGCTGGCCGGGGGTATAGCCCGCGCCCTGGCCGGGCGCGACGAAGCCGAGCAGGTCGAGGATGACATTCACGGTCGCCCCGCCCGCCGTCAGCGTCACCGACCCGTCCGGCCCGACGGGCACGAACGCGGTGGTGGCGAAGGCGCCCGGGCCGGGTACCTGCAGCGTGCTGGTCGCGGGCTCCGCCTCTCCGCCCGCGCCAGCGGTCAGCGCCGTCGGTGCCGTGGCGCCCACGCCGGTCACGGTCAGCAGCACGGCGGTGGCGGTGGCCGGCACGCCGTCCACGCCGGTCACCTGGACAGTCAGGGAGTGCCGGGCGACGAGCGGTACCCGGCTCACGGCAGGTGCCCCTGCGCACGTCTCTCGCTGGCCGGGCCGGGTGTCGACCAGGCTGCAGGCGGTCAGCACGGTCACCTTGCCGGCGGGGGCCACGCCACCGGCCACCAGCGTGGTGCCGGGGTAGTAGTACGCCAGGATCCACTGCCAGGTCTTGCCCTGCGCCCCGCAGGACCACGAGCCGGTCTGGCTCATGTGCACCCCGTCCGGCTGGGACGAGCAGGTGTCCACCGCAGTCGAGGAGTTGCAGGCGACGGTGCGGCAGTACTGCAGCTCGGGGATGGTCCCCCCGCGCTGCAGCACCCACGGTGCGCTGGCGGCCACGGCTGACAGCAGCGCCGACGGCGCGTTGCCCGCGGTGTACAGGTACTGGTAGTCCGTGGAGTCGTCCACATCGAACGTGCAGGGGTTCACCGCCGAGTTCGCCCAGGTCCCCTTGGACCCATGCAGCACGAAATACCAGGCGTAGTCGCGCACCGCCTGCGCGCCGGCCGCCCACGACGCGAGGTCGTTCGGCGGGGCACCGCCCCCCCACTCCCCCTCCAGCACCTGCGCCACGTAGGTCGAGAACGACCAGGTCTCCACCCGGTTGGTGGCGGTGCGGTAGACCCGGATGGTCGGCGGTGGGGTCGTGGACGAGGTCCAGCCGGACGACGGGGTGGCGCAGGCTCCGCTCCACCCCGTGGCACGGGCGACCATGGCGTGCGGGCCGGCGGGGGCGATGACCGCGGTGCGAGTGGCCGCGGCCGGCACCGGACCCGCCGGGGCCGGCTCGCCGACCACCAGGTCCACGGCCGTCGCCTGGCCGGGGCCGACCTCGACGACCACCTGGCCGCGCCCCGGCGAGCGCACCACCAGCAGAGCGGGCCGGGACGGCTCGGGGACGGTGAAGGCGCCCGTGGCCGTGGTCCGCACCGTGTACCCGGCCAAGGTCACGGTTGCCCCCGCGACCGGCGGCAGGCCGGCGGGACGGACGACGGTGGCGGAGGGGTCGGTGCCGTCACGGACGACGCCGTGCACCTCACGCTGCGTCGCGGGGCGCGGCGTGGCCGCGGAGCTCGCGGCTGCGGCGGGCAACCCGGCCAGCACGACGGCGGCCGCGGCGACCGCGCCGACGACGGGCAAGCGGTGGTTTCGCGTCACGTCCCTCTCCTCGTCGCTGGCGAGGCGCCGCGCGGCGTCACTCGTTCGGCGTATCAGGGGGGTTCTCGTCGCGGGTCTGGGCGACCTTAAGCCTGCCCCAGGGGCAGCGCCGCGTACCAGGGGCTGGCGTAGGCCAGCGCGTACCGCGTGCCCGGGTGGCCGGCGGGTGCCCCGATGCTGGACCGTCGGGCCGGGTCAGCGACGCGGACGACCACCCACGCGGCGTCGGTGGGAACAGTCACGTCGGCGGTGAGGACGTGCCCCAGGCGCGCCTCCAGCTCGGCGAGGACGCCCACCTGGCCACCCCCGCCGCTGGTGAGGAGCTGCACGCTGACCGGCTGCCCCGTTCGCGCCGGCCCGGCGTCGACGTCGACGGCCAGCGGCACCACGCCGCGCACCAGCGCCCCGCCCATCCGCTGACCGGCAATCGTCGCGTCCAGCCGCAGCCCCGCCTCGCGGGTGGCGAACACGGTGCGGGCGAGGAGGGCCTCGCGCACCGCGGCGGCCGTGTTCTGTGCCGCCCAGATTCCGGTGCGGCCCTTGCCGACGAGCCCGAAGCGGCCGTCGTGCTCGTCGCTGACGCCGACCAGGCCCGGGGTCCACCCCGCGTCGAGGCAGGCCACCAGCGGGGAGCCCCGACCTGCGGTGGCGCCTTCGAAGAGGTAGTCGTCGACCCTGTTGAACATCTCCAGCCCGACCATCCGGTCGCTGAGGTGCGGGGCGAGGACGAACTGGTTGAACCGGCCCGGCTCCCGGCCGGGGTGGTTGTAGCCGAACAACGCCCCGCTGCTGGCCGGGGAGGCGAGGAAGTCGTGCAGCCCGGCGACCCGGCCGGGAGTGGTCACCGGGGTGAAGTGCGGGGAGAACCACACGTTGGCATGCCCCAGCCATGGCTCGGTCCACTCAAAGCCCCGCACGGCGGTGAACCGGCCCGGGTCGTCGGCCGCGGCGACCGCAGCCGCCGTCAGCGCCCATGTCTGCTCCGTCAGGCTCACGGGCCCGCTGCGTGCCACCCGCAGCGCTGCGGCGTCGGGGTAGTCGGCCGCGGTCGGCGCAACGGCGGGGTCCAGCGCCGCGTGGTCGGTCAGCGCGGCGACGTCCAGACCGGCGGCGAGCAGCGCCGCCAGTGCCTCCGCGGGGGTGCCGCGACCATCGGACAGCGCTGTGTGGTTGTGCAGGTCCGCGTGCAGCAGCACACCCTGGCCGCCGAGTCGGGACTCCCGACCCGCCCAGCCCTCCCGCACGTCGCCCACGATGCCGCCACGCTACCGGCGACCCGTCCCCCAGCGCCGAGCAGGGCACGACGGGAGGCAGCCGGGCGGCGCGGGCCCACCACGGGGGGGCGGCCGGCTGCCTCCCGT
>Ga0209698_10007141_pt1 | contig 11768 bp, 10 predicted proteins | sample LitLauG_LLR_2012_FD_187203 | JGI IMG/M metagenome (GOLD analysis project Ga0209698, IMG submission 187203) | Freshwater sediment microbial communities from Pennsylvania, USA - Little Laurel Run_MetaG_LLR_2012 (SPAdes) (version 2) | ecosystem: Environmental > Aquatic > Freshwater > Creek >... | reverse complement strand
TCTTTGACTATTCCGTCCAGGAGGAGGTGGCCGGCGGGATGCGGAAACTGGGGTTGGACCCGGCCAATATCAAATACGCCATCGTCAGTCATGCCCACCCCGATCACGACGGGGGCGCGAAGTTCCTTCAGGAGCATTTCGGCACCCGAGTCATCATGTCGCCGGCGGACTGGGATGTGCTCGACAAGAGAACCACCGGCACGAAACCGAAGCGGGACGTCGAGGCCACCGACGGCCAGAAGCTCACGCTCGGCGACACCTCACTGACGCTCTATATCACGCCCGGCCATACGCCGGGCACCATTTCCACGGTGTTTCCAGTAAAGGACAGCGGGACGCCACACCTGGCGGCTCTCTGGGGTGGGGTGGGGCTCAACCCGGACCGGGAATCCGTTCAGGCCTACATCCGGTCGGCGCAGCGATTCAGCGGCATCGTGAAACAGGCGGGAGCGGATATCATCTTTGCCAACCACACCGATTGGGACCGGTCGAAGATCAACCTGCGGGTTCTGGCCGATCGCGCGCCCGGCAGTCCGAATCCATACATCGTGGGGAATCGAAGGGTCCTGAACTTTCTAAAGGTCGCCGAAGAATGCGCCACCGCCCGCGTAAACGGGGTGAACTGAAGAGGAAACACCAGGCCGGGAGCGCGGCCGCGCTACCAGAGTTCCCGCGAAGCCAGTTGCGCCCCCTCCACGAGCGACTTCAGTTTTTCCCACATTACGGCCTCGGGCACGCGCTGAATATGCTCCACCTGGGCGAATCCACAGTCGGTTCCGGCGATCAGGTTTTCCCGCCCGACCAGCCGGGCGAATCGAATGATGCGGTCGGCCACGAGCCTGGGGTGTTCCACCGTTACGGTGTGGTGAGTAACGACCCCCGGAATGAGTATCTTGCCTTCGGGCAGTTTCAAGGTCTCCCAGACGCGCCACTCATGTTCGTGACGAGGGTTGGCCGCTTCGATGGAATAGGCCCCGGCGCGCACCTTCAGAATGAGGCCGGCTATCCGCTCGAGCGGGGCATCCGCCAAGTGTGGCACATGCCAGCTTCCGAAACAGACGTGGTAGCGAATGCGCTCCTCGGGAATCCCGGAAAGAGCATGATTCAGAGCCTCGATACGCAGCTCCGCCCAGGCCTTATATTGTTCCGGGCCGGACTGCACCAGATGGTCGTACATGTTGGCGAGCACCGCGTCATCGATCTGGACCAGTAGTCCGGAATGGTAGATTGCCAGGTATTCTTGGCGCAGGGCGTTGGCAATGGCATAGATGTACTCCTCTTCGGTCGCGTAGTATTCATTGACGCCGTTGTAGGCGGTGCTGGCGGGAGCGACCGCGGTCAGAAATCCTTCCTCCACGTTGGCGGAGGCAAGCGCCTCCTGGAGCATGGCAATGTTGCGGGCGATGCGTTCGGGGTTTTTGTATTCGACCGGGCCCACGCAGGCCTCCGTGGGGGCGCCGGTAAGGACGTGCGGCATCTCTTTCGCGATGAAATCGGCAAAGCGCTCGCGGTCACGCCCCAACCAGATTAATGGTCGAAGCTGATCACCCCGGATCTCGAACCCGCTGAGTCGTTGCAGCACGTAGGCAGACCAGCTCGATTTTCCGAATTCGCCGTCGTTCACGATATCGATACCCAGGTCCGCCTGCTTGCGGACCAAAGCCGCGGTGGCGCCGCGCAGAGCGCTCTCGTGCGCAGCCTGCTCGCCGGGGTCTTTTTCGGCCGCGCGTGCCAGTTCGCGAAGCTCCGGTGGCCGGACCAGACTGCCCACGTGGGTAGTGAGAATTCGATGCTCGCTGCGTCTCAATCGTCAAACCTCCTGAGTATCACCACCCGCCTAGCATAGCCGGGTTTGCATGCAAAACCAACGCATCGGACCCGTGCGAGCAAAGCACAGAAGTGGAAAATTATGCTTGGATTGACATCATATTGGGCGATGGGATAGAATTCCCACAGTATTTTTGCATGCAAATGTGCTGGCAAACGGGGGAATCGTGAAGGCGGGCAATCGCTGGGAAGCAGGCGCTGGATTGTGGAACGGAAGCCCCGGTGGGGGCGCGGCGCCGGCTGTGCTCTCCCCTCTGGATCAGCGCACTGCGATCTCCGGCTCGCAGCCGCAAGCTCCTCCGGCCGGCCATGAACGTAACCTGCAGGTCATTTCTCGCTCCGCGCCGCGGCGTCTGGTGGGCACCAACATCGATTTGAAGTTGCTGTCCATCATCAACGAGCTTCAGAGGACGCGCAGCGTGTCTCACGCGGCGGAAAACCTGAGAGTCAGCCAGTCGACCATCAGCATGAGCCTGGCCAAACTGCGGAGGCACTTCCACGATCCGCTCTTTGTGAGAACCTCGACCGGCATGGAGCCCACCCCCCATGCCATGGAAGTGTTAACGCTGCTGAACAAGGCGGAAGGGCTGATCCAGTCGGCGCTCGAGCACCATATCATCTTCAATCCAGCCACATCGGACCGGGTGTTCCACCTCTGTTCCACGGATATCGCGCAATTGACGCTATTGCCGGCATTGATGAAGAGACTGAAAGAAGCCGGGCCGCACCTGGAAGTAGATCTCCGCGCGATGTCGGACTCCATTCCCCATCTGCTGGAGTCGGGAGAAGTCGATCTGGCGGTTGGCTTCATTCCTCCGATGGGAGCGGGTTTCTACCAGCAGAGGCTTTTCCGCGATCGGTTTGTGTGTGCGCTGCGTGTGGGTCACCCCAGAATCAAAAGCGAGCTGACGCTCGAACAGTTTGAGGGCGAGACGCACTTGACGGTCGCGACCTCCGGCACCGGGCACGGCGTTGTGGAACGTACGCTTGAGGCCAGGAAGATACGGCGGAAAGTGGGCTTACGCGTACCAAGCTTTCTTGGGATTGCTCCGATTCTTACGAGCACCGATTTTTTGGCGGTCTTGCCGGAACAGCTCGGGCGGTTCTTCGCGAGCACCGGAAAAATGAAGCTGTTGCCGCTGCCATTTGCCATTGCACCCTATTTCATCCTGCAACACTGGCATGAGCGCTACAACCACGATCCCGCCAACGTCTGGTTTCGGAGTCTGATCGCCGAGCTGTTTCTCCAGTAACCCCTCCGATTCGCTGCGACTCACGAGCAGACGGCCGTCGCGGGTCCGCAGTGCCTATCACCTCTTTTGATACGGCCTATCAACTTCGTTCGCTTGACTAATCCCAATTGGTCGCGTCAAAATTGCCAGACAGCCGGCCTCAACTATTGAAACGGCCCCGAGCCTGTGCACGAGAAGGGGGTGTTCGTTTGGCTCGTTCCGCCACCAGTAGAGTAGGCTAGAATATTCCGTTCGAGTCGAATCCAAGATCAATCCGGATTGAGAAAGAGGTCGGAACAGTTTATGAGTCAGCAGAGTCTGGAAGCGCTTTTGATGAAGACTGGACCTGTGAAGCTGCTGCGGAATTCGAGCATTGGCGCCCACGTTTATCCAGGGGTGCCGAGCGAGTATACGAACTGGCGCGATGAGCAACGCGCCTGGCAGCAGACGTGCGTTTTGTTCAACCAGTCTTATCACATGACCGACATGTACGTGGAAGGTCCGGACGCGCTCAAACTGCTCTCCGACCTCGGAGTCAATTCGTTTAAGAACTTCGGTCGTAACAAGGCGAAACAGTTCATCCCTTGTAATCCGGAAGGCTATGTGATTGGGGACGTCATCCTGTTCGGCTTGGAGGACAATCGGTTCAACCTGGTCGGCCGGCCGTCCGTTCACAATTGGGTCCAATACAATTGCGAGACCGGCGGCTACAACGCGAAGTGCACACGCGATGAGCGATCCGCAGCGCAGAAGGGTCCGGTAGTGCGCCAGGCGTACCGATACCAGTTGCAGGGCCCGAACGCAATGAAAGTAATCGGAAAGATCGTTCAAGGCCCGGTGCCGGACGTCAAGTTCTTCAACATGGCCACGGTGAAGATCGCGGGGAGAACGGTGAGTGCGCTGCGTCATGGCATGGTCGGCCAGCCCGGCTTCGAGCTGTTCGGTCCATGGGAGGAAGGCGAAGAAATCAAGGCCGCGATCGTCGAGGCCGGTCAGGAGTTCGGGTTGCGACTGGTGGGTGGTCGTGCGTATGCTTCGAATACGTTGGAATCGGGGTGGATCCCCTCGCCTCTGCCCGCCGTCTACACCAGCCCCCAAATGAAGGCCTACCGTGAGTGGCTGCCCGACACCTGCTGGGAAGCTACCGCCTCGCTGGGGGGGAGCTTTTATTCCGAAAACATCGAAGATTACTATCTAACGCCTTACGATCTCGGCTACGGGCCCAGTGTCAAATTCGACCACGACTTTGCCGGGCGCAAAGCGCTCGAAGAGATTTCGAAAGATCCGAAGCGAACCAAAGTCACGCTGGCGCTGAAGACGCAAGATGTGATGAAGGCGATGGGAACGATGTTCGAAAACGGCGATCGAGCCAAGTACATCGATTTCCCGTCGGCGGTGTACGCCACATGGCCTTACGACCAGGTAACGAAGAATGGCAAGACCATCGGCATCTCTACGTGGATCGGCTACAGCGCCAATGAAGGCAAGATGTTGACGCTTGCGATTCTGAACAATGAACAGGCCCAGCTAGGCAATGAAGTCACCTTTGTCTGGGGAGAGCAACCGGGAACGGGATCAAAGCCTACTGTCGAGAGCCATGTTCAGGTTGAGATCCGCGCGACCGTTTGTCCGGTGCCTTACGCGGAAGTGGCGCGGGAAGGGTATCGTACGAACTAAACCGGATTGCGTGAACCGGGTAGTCTGAGAGCCTGCGATGAGCGCGCGATTTCGACGGCATCGTGGCCGCCTCGCCGTGGGTGGATCAGACGGGTTTCACGGTCGGCTCAATGTGGAATCAGAAAGCGCTCAGCGCGGCGCCCGTCACGCCGGCCAAGCTGGCAATCGTGGGCGAGAAGGTAATGGAGAAATGCGATGCGATCGACGGACTCCGGGACGGCCTGATCGACGACCCGCGCAAGTGCGCCTTCGATCCGGCGCGCGATGTCCCGGCTGTGGCTAAAAACGGTCCGAACACGCCGGAGTTCTTCCGTCTGTTCATGGCGCCCGGCATGGCGCACTGCGGCGGCGGCATCGGTCCGGATGCCACGATCCGATGACGGCGATGATCAACTGGGTGGAAAAAGGGAAGACGCCCGATTCCATGATTGCGAGCCGCGTACTGAGTAACCAGGTGGTGCGCACGCGTCCACTCTGCCCCTATCCGCAAGTGGCACGCTACGCGGGGCAGGGCAGCATCGACGAAGCTTCCAACTTCCGTTGCATGGCGCCTTGACGCGACGCTCGCGGCCCGAGTCGCCGCTCAGATCCCTAGATTCAAATACCGCTTCGCGTTGCTGTAGCAGATGTTGCGAATCATCGGACCGGCCAGGGCGTCGCTATCGGGGAGTTCGCCGTTCTCGATATCGCGGCCGATCAGGTTGCACAGAACGCGGCGGAAATACTCGTGGCGCGGGTAGGACATGAACGAGCGCGAGTCGGTCAGCATGCCGATGAAACGGGAAAGCAGTCCCACATTCGAGAGTGCGTTGATCTGCCATTCCATGGCTTCCTTCTGATCGAGAAACCACCAGGCACTGCCCCACTGCAGTTTGCCGGCGATATGGCCGTCCTGAAAGTTGCCGATCATGGTGGCGAAAGCGTAATTATCCGCGGGGTTCACGTTGTAAACGATCATCTTCGGGAGCGCATGATCGGCGTCCAGGCGGTCCAGGTAGGCGCCCAGGGCATCCATTTGCGGATAATCGCCGATCGAATCGAAACCGGTATCGGGTCCGATTTCGCGGAGCCTGCGGGAATTCGCGCCGCGGTACGCGCCGAGGTGGAGTTGCTTGGTCCAACCCTTGGCCGCATCCAGCGATCCGAAGAAGAGCATCAGGTAGGAGGCGAACTGCTCGTGTTCCTCGGGAGCGGCGGCTTGTCCGTTGCGGGCATTGGCGAAGATCCTCGCGGCGACGCCGTCCGGACAGAAACTGGCGTAGCAGCGTTCGAGCCCGTGATCGGAGAGGCGCGCGCCCATGGAATGGAAGTAGTCGTGCCGCTGGCGCAGCGCGTCCAGGAAGTCCTGCAAATTGCCGATATCCAGATTGGCCGCGGCGGCCAGGCGTTCCACCCAGGGATTGAACATTCCCGGCCGGTGGACGTTGAGCGCCTTGTCCGGGCGGAACGCCGGAAACACGCGCGTCGCGAGCCCGGAGGCGGCCATCGAGCGATGACACGAGAGATCGCCGGTCGGGTCATCGGTGGTGCACACCGCGGTCACGCGAAACTTGTTCAGAATCCCCTGGGCATGCAGCTCATCGGTCTCCAACGCGGCATTGGCGCGGTTCCAAATCGGCTCCGCGGTCTCCTCACTCAAGAGTTCTTCGATGCCGAAGTAACGCTTGAGCTCGAGGTGAGTCCAGTGATAGAGCGGGTTCCGCAGGGTGTAAGGCACGGTGGCGGCCCAGGCCCGGAATTTTTCAAAGGGTTCCGCATCGCCCGTGCAATACCGCTCGTCCACGCCGTTGGCCCGCATGGCGCGCCATTTGTAGTGATCGCCCTCGAGCCAGATCTCGAACAGGTTCTGGAACCGGCGGTTCTCCGCGATATCGCGCGGGACAAGATGGCAGTGATAATCGAGAATCGGCTCGTTCTCCGCAAACTCGTGGTACAGGTGTTTGGCCGTACGATTGGTCAGCAGGAAATCTTCGGTAATAAATGACATAAATTCCAGTTACGCTTGCTGGCCCAGTTTGGGAACCAGCCCATGAATCACTCCCAGGGCGATCAAGTAGAGCGATCCGGCGCAGGCAAACAAGGGCCCGTAAGCGCCGTGCGACCAGTCCAGCCAATAGCCGACCAAAGGCGAAACGAGCATGCCGCCCACGGCGCCGCCCAGGCCCGCCAACCCCACCACCGAGGCTACGGTTCCCATGGGAAACAGGTCGGAGGCGAGGGTATACAGGTTGGCCGACCAGCCCTGATGACCCGCGGCCGCGATACCCATCAACGCCACAGCCAGCCACAAGTTGCCACCCGCGCGGATGACGAACACTCCCGCGGTGGCTGCAACCGCACACAGCAGCATGGCCGTCTTGCGCGCGGCGTTCACGCTCCAACCGTGTTTCAATAGCGCGGACGACAGCCAGCCGCCGGCAATGGAGCCGACGGTGGACGCCTGGTAGACCAAGACGACCGGCAGTCCCAGATTCGAGAGATCCAGGCCGTAGGTGCGGTTCAGAAAACCAGGGAGCCAGAAGAGATAGAACCACCACACGGGATCGGTGAGGAACTTGGCCAGCAGCAGGGCCCAGGCGGAGCGGCTGGCGAGCAGGCGCGCATACGGCACGTGGGCGGCCGGGTGCGGGTCGCGTCCGCTGTGGATGAGTTCGCGTTCGTCCGGCGAGAGCAGCGGATGCTGGTCCGGTTCGCGGAACAGCCAGAGCCACAGGACAACCCAGAGGAAGCCGGTAGCGCCCGTCGCCAGGAAGGCCGAGCGCCATCCGAAGTGCAGCGCCAGGTAAGGGACCACCAGGGGCGCGATGATCGCGCCGAGATTGGCGCCACTATTGAAGAGGCCGGTGGCCAGCGCACGCTCGCGCGCCGGAAACCAGTCGGCCACTGTCTTGATGGCAGCCGGAAAGTTGGCGGACTCGCCAAATCCGAGGGCGAACCGCGCCACCCCAAACTGGGGTGCGCTCCGCACCAGCGCATGCCCCATCGCGGCGACGCTCCACACCACGACTGCCAGCGTATAACCCAGCCGGGTTCCCAGCCAGTCGATCATCCTTCCGGCAAACGGCATCATCAGCGCATAGGCCAGTTGAAAGGCGAAGACGATCCAGCCATAGGACGCTTCAGACCAGGCCAGGTCCTTTTCGAGCACCGGCTTGAGGAGGCCGAGCACCTGCCGATCGATGTAGTTGATGGTGGTGGCGAAGAAAAGCAGGCCGCAGATGTACCAGCGCAGGTGGTGCAGGTGAAGTGCCGATGGAGTCTTGTGGACGGGGGCAGCTAATAGATCCTTCATCGAGTTGGATCCCAGCCATCGAGGCCCGCCAGGAACCGGGCCGGCTCGAAGCGGACGGCCTCTCCGGCACCCAAGCGTTTCGTGTGAGGGTCGCGTTGCCCGGCATGCGCGCCGGCACCGGTGGAGTTGCGCTCGGCGAACAATACCGTCTCCATGTATCGTGTTTCGCCGGGACGCCACTCGCGCCAGCCGGCCGGCTCGATGTGAGCGCCCATTTCCGAATCGAGGAACACCACGGTCGCATACGCGCGCCAGGGGCGGCCCAGCCACACATGGGCCACCCCCGGCTCGGCGGTCAGACGGCATTGGTTAAACACAAAGCCGCTGTCCTCCTCCGAATAGTGCTTCCCCTGGGCGGTCACGTAGCCGCCCTCGTGACGGGTGCTGTGAATCTGGCAGCGGTCGAAGACGGCCTTGCCATCGCCGAAAATGAAATCGACATTGCCTTCCACGTAACAATCCGCGAAATACTGCCGGGCAGGAACGCACGGCTTCCCATCAGGATGGCAGTTCCTGCTGGCGGCGTAAAGCGTATCCTGGTTGCCCAGCAGGCGCACGTGGCGGAAGACGGCCCGGTCGGCGGTCACCGATAGCGCCAAGGCCTGGGATCCCTGGGGCAGTTGCGGATGCGTCGCGTTGAAGTCGTTGGCAATCGTAAGATTTTCCGCGCAAAAATTGTCTCCGCGCACGTCCACGGTGGCGGAGCGGAAGGTGCTGCCGGTGGAGCCCGCACTGTTATCGAAGACAATCACGGTATCCTCGGGCTTCGCGCCGGAACCGCTCAAGCACAGGCTGTGCTTGATCACGACCACTACTTCGCGATAGGTTCCGGGAGCAATCAAGATGCGCGATCCGGGGGGCGCGGCGTCCACGGCCTGCTGCACCGAGGTATAGTCCCCGGAGCCATCCGCCGCCACCAGCAACGCACGCAGCGTTTGCTGGCCGCATAGCGGAGCCTGCGCAACAGCGATCAGGACCGCCCACGCTCCCATCCGCCGCATACCTCAAACCCCGCGCGACACTTTGCCGTTCACTTTCACTTCGTTCATTGTGAGCCCTTCCACGTTTTCCACGACGTCCGGCCTGGCGACATTTTCGAAGGTACATCGTTCCAGCCGCACATTGCGGATGGGCGCATTGGCGAAGCCGCGCACATTCACCGCATACTTGGCTTTCTTGCACGTCACGTCGCGGATATCGATGTTACGCACCACCGGACGCTCGGGGCCATTGGGACCTTCCTCGTAGTAGAAATCGATCTGCAGGATGGCATCCGCGATTTCGCCGATGGTGAGGTTGCGGAAATAGACATTCTCGATCGTGCCCCCGCGCACGGCGTTGGTCTTGAATCGCAAGGCTTCATTCAGATTGGGGCTGTTGAGGCGGCAGTTCTCCGCGAACACGTTGCGCACGCCGCCCGACATCTCGCTGCCAATCGTCACTCCGCCGTGCCCATCCTTCATCTCGCAGTTGCGGATGACGACATTCTCGGTGGAGACGGCCACCCGGCGGCCATCGCGATTGCGGCCTGCCTTGATGGCGATGCAATCGTCGCCGGTATCGAACAGGCAGTTCTCGATCAACACGTCTTTCGAGGAATCGGGATCGCAGCCATCGTTATTGGGACCATGGCTCACCGCCTTCACGTTGCGCACGATCACGTTGGAACAAAGGATCGGGTTTACCTCGAACATGGGGGAATTGGTAATGGTGACGCCCTGGATGAGGACGTTGCGCGAGTGGCACGGCTGGATGAAGCTCGGCCGCAGGTAAGAACCTTCACCGAAAACGCGCTCCTGCCAGGGAGCATCCCTGGCGCCCATGGCGAACAAGCGCTGGCGCGCATCGTCCTGCTTGGGCTGGCCCTTGGTCCAACCGCATTCCGTGCGGCCTTTCCACGGCCACCAATGCTCGCAGTCGCACTGGCCGTCCAGGGTGCCTTCGCCGGTAATGGCGATGTTCTGCTGGCCGTCGGCGTAAAGGAACGGGGAGTAGTTCATGCATTCCACGCCTTCCCAACGCGTATAGACGAGCGGGAGGTAGCGCCGGGGATCGCGGTTGAAGCGCAGAGTGGCCCCGGAAGAGACGTGCAGATCCACGTTGCTTTTCAGGTGAATGGCGGCGGTCGAGAATACGCCGGAAGGCACCACCACGCGACCGCCTCCGGCCCGGCTGCATTCCGCCACGGCCCGGTTGATAGCGTCCGTGCAATCTTTTTGGCCGTCCGCCACGGCCCCATAGCGGGTGATTTCGAAATCGCGTTGGGGAAACTGCGGGGCCCGGATGCGTTGGAGGATGGCGGGAAGCGTGCCCCAGCCGCCGATTTCTTGCGCGGCCGCACGGCGGAGTAGCGCCGCGCCTGCGCTCCATTCGATGAACTCGCGCCTCGAGTAGCTTTTCATAACGATGCCCATTCGCACTATAAGAACGGGCACGACCGGTGTCAAACAGGAATTATTGAAGGGACCTTTTAGGCCCGCTCAACGGCTCCGTCACGGCGCGCGGCGTGAGCGCCAGGGCCGCCCGTAGGAATTCGGCAATCTCCGTCGTGAGCGACCGGGGATAGTCCGTCTTCGGCATGGCCAGCGCCTGCTGCCGAACCAGCCGCCTCCCGGCGACTCGCAGTTTATGAAACCGCAGCGCGCGGCCGGCCAGCGCGAACTGCGGCAGGATCGAGTAGCCGAATCCCGATTCCACCAGCCGTTTGATGGCCTCGGTATCGTCGGCTTCCATGGCCACCCGGGGAGCGATCCCCAGATCCCGGAAGAAGCCGTCGATCATGGCGCGCATATTGCTCCCCTGCGGATAGAGAAGGAACGGGGCGCGGGCCAGTTCCTCCGGCCGGACGGCGGCGATCGAGCGATCTTCCACGCGATCCGGCGAAGGGCGAATCACCAGCAGCTCTTCTTCGAACAGGGGCAGGATGGTGAGCCCAGGCTGCGCCCAGGGCAGGGAGATCAGGCCCAGATCGAAGCGGTGGTCGAGCAGCCCTGCGACGATCCCTTCGGTGGCGGCCACGGTCACGTGGACGTCCGCGCGCGGAAACTTCTTGCGCAGCATCCGCAGCGGCCGCCCTAAACGGTAGATCAGCGTGGTCGCGCCGGTGGCGAAATGGAAGGGGCGGGCATCGGAGGCCGCATAATCCTCGAAGTCCTGCTCGATTTCCCGCATCTTCTTCATGACCGCTTTGGCGTGCTCGGCCAGGCGGAAGGCCGCGGGAGTCGGCACAATGCGCTTCCCCGAGCGCACAAAAAGCTGGGTTCGCAGGCCGGCCGCGAGGTTATGCAGTTGCAGGCTGACAGCGCCGGGCGAAACGTGCAGTTTTTCCGCCGCCAGGGTGACGGTCGCGTGTTCCATGACGGCCAGAAACACTTCCATCTGGCGAAGCTCCATGCCGCCTCCTTACGTTCCGGCATTGTAGCATCGTTTAGCGCCGCTAAACGATACCTTTCGATCGTTCGTCGGCTAAACTGAAGGGATGGTGTTGCCGCGCTTCGTGCAGGTCGAGCAGCGTTTCCCCGACCGCAGCATTCCGGACGTGGCTGGATGCATTCGCCGGGAACTGGCGGCGTCGGGGCTGGGGCGCCACGTTTCGCCGGGGGCGCGCATCGCGATTGGCGTGGGCAGCCGCGGCATAGCGCACAGCGCCGCCATCGTGAAAACCGTGGCCGACTTCTGGAAAGAATCGGGGGCACGCCCGTTTCTGTTTCCGGCCATGGGAAGCCACGGCGCGGCCACGG
>Ga0209698_10007140_pt1 | contig 11770 bp, 8 predicted proteins | sample LitLauG_LLR_2012_FD_187203 | JGI IMG/M metagenome (GOLD analysis project Ga0209698, IMG submission 187203) | Freshwater sediment microbial communities from Pennsylvania, USA - Little Laurel Run_MetaG_LLR_2012 (SPAdes) (version 2) | ecosystem: Environmental > Aquatic > Freshwater > Creek >... | reverse complement strand
GTAGAAATCACCATGGGAAGCTCAGGTTGAACTGCCTCTTTGCCCCAGGCGACGCGCGTCAGAAAGGCGGTAAAGCCCAGGCAGAGTTGAGCGATGACGAGTGAAAGCATGGTAACTGCCGGTCGGCGAATCGCCTCGATCTGCGGATACACAGTCAGGGCACGAATGGCAGTCCACGCCAGCACAAAAGAAACCACGACCGCGTGCGTCAGGTGAGGCCACCAACTCAGTCCGTGATGGCGGAACATGGCGCCCAGGATCAGTTGCACGTACAACACAAAAATCGAAAGCAGCGTCAGCGTGAACAAACTCGGCCGGCGTTGGTCGAATTCCACCCGTGGTTGTTCTTCCACCCATTTCCGTCCGGTGAACAAGGCCATCGCCACCGCGATGCAGAAAAAGGTTTGCGCCAGGGCGGCATGCGCCGACGAGACGGCTGGAGGGAGATAGAAAAGAACTGTAAGCCCACCCAGTACGCCTTGCGCGATCACCGTTCCCAGGGCTGCGAAGCCGAGAATCCGCATCCAGCGCCGCTTTTCGGCGCGCCAGGTCCAAATTGCAAGGATGATGGTCAACAGGCCCGCAGCTTGGGCGATCATGCGATGCGTGTGCTCGAACCTCACACCACCGACCATCTTCGGAATCTTGTACAGAGATCCAAACGAGGTCGGCCAATCGGGCACCGACAATCCAGCGTCGTTGCTGGTGACGAGTGCTCCGGCGATGATCAGCAAAAAAGTCCAGCAGGCGAGTACTACGGCCAACCGATGGTGGCCGCGGTTGTATGGCATGGAGACCGACTTCAGCATGTACCTCTTAGGGTCAGGGAGATTTCCCGAAGACATCCAAAACCGGATCGGAGCAAGCTCGCACAGAGGCGGTGCCGCTTGCCCCGTCCAACTCGTATTTTAACAAAGCGGAGTCGCTATTCGCCCGCTTTGAAGCTCTGGTCGACGGTTTTCGTCTCCTTCGCCGCGACCGTCACCTTCTGATCCTGCTCTCCAAGTTTCTCGTGGACGAACGCGATCGTGTAATCGCCCGGCGGCAAGCCCTTGATCTCATACTTCCCGTCCTTGTCGGTCACGGCATAGAACGGGCTCTTCACCACGTTGACGTACATCTTCATCCACGGGTGCTGGTTGCACTTCACCGGAAGCATGATCTCTTCGCGGGCGAAATTCTTCTCGATCGCAGGGGAAGACGGCGGCTGCGATTCGTTCCACTCGCGGTTGTCCTTCGGAGTCGGATGGATGTTGTGCGTCGTGGGATCATCGTTTTTGATCTGCACCGTCTGGCCGGCCATCACACCGAGCACGTGGGGATGATACTGGCATCCCTTCTGATCGAGGGTGACGGGATCCTTGGGGGCATCGAATGTCCGACTGCCCAAGCCATCCTTCACGTACACGAAAACATTGGCCAGATCGCCATTCGAGACCACGACGTTCTCGGCTTCGTTGGTGCCCTTGCAGCCCGGGTCCTGGCTCATGTCGATCTTCGCAGGCTTGGGCGCGGTACCGTCGAACTTCACTGTGCCATTGACTGTGGCCACTGTCGCCGGATCGATCGGCGTGGCCGCAGGAGCGGCCTGCTGCTCCGCCGTATTGCTCGATTGTTCTTCTTTCTTACTGCACGCCGCCAGCACCAGCAATGCACAGAGGGCCAGCAGGGTGACCATCATCCACTTCGTCTTCTCAGTCATGATGTCCCTTTCGTTAAGTTTGAAAACGCATTACCGGCGTCCTGCCGGCTGTGGCGCGGGCATCCTGGCCCGCGCAGCGAACAAAGAATGAATCGAGATTCTGCGGGCCATTCTACCGCGAACCGCCACTCCCTGCCCGATGCGATTCGGTTGCAGCCAGCCTGCGATTGGTTGGTTGCTGCATGGCAGCTTTCGCGCGCGGCATTGACGCCGCGACCTTCCGTTGCTCATCGGCAGTCAACTGGAAGATGTAGTCTGTCAGCAGTTTTCGGTGGTCGCCGTCATAGCCATTGAACGTGGGTGGAGTCGGACCCGCGAAAACCCACCTGTCTTTGTCCTGACGGAACAATCCCGAAGGCATGGACGTTCCCGGACTGACAGCTTGCGGATCGGTGATCCAGCGCTCGACCCAATCCGGCTTCAGCCGCTCTTTCGCCAGCAGGAAGTTCGGCGCCGTCGCGATCTTGTCGTGCGCAGGATCGCCCGTAGCATGGCACTTCAAACACGGCGCTGCCGTGCTCGAAAACAGGCTGCGAGCCATGTCGGTCTCTTTGGTCGTTAGCACCGGAACCTGTTCCGGAATGTACGGCATTGGTTGCTGCGACAGTGCCTGGAAGAACCGTACCAGCTTTCTGAGTTCGTTATCTGAGAATGAGAAAGTGGGCATGCGCACTTTTAAGTACGGGCGCACGCCGTTGCGATTCGTATCGGTCGTGGTCAAAGACGGGTTCGACAGGAATTTTCGCAGCCACTCAGGATCGACACGCGCACCTTCGGTTAGCAGCTTAGGCGGTAGTTGCTCCTGTGCGTCCTGATATTGCTTGAGCCCCATCAGGATTGTGCGCTGGCCCGGGATAAACTGATGGCATCCCATGCAGTTGTACTTCTTGACGACCCACCAGCCTTCCTGAATATCGTGCCGCGCGTCTCCCGGCTTGTATTGATAGCTGGCGGGAAGGGAAGTCTCCTGGCTCCCCATCAGGAACGTGGTGATATCGCGCACCTGGTCTTTGGTCAGGTGCACGTTGGGCATGCGCAAGGCTTCGGTCTCGCCTTTGACCATGCCTTGGTCGTAGACGTTCGGCTCGGCGAGTTTGTGCTCGAAGAATCCCTTGTGGTTGTACCAGTCCTTCTCAGCCGGTCCATCGGGCAAGCGAGCCAGATCTTCTTTGTCTTTGATCGGCTCAGAATCTTTTCCGCCGCGCTGCGCAGGCTCAGTGGACAAGGCGAAATCGAGACGCTCGATCGGCTTGCTGCCTTCAAACGTTAACTCGGTACCGATGCGCCCTTCATCTTCAAAGCCCGCGATCTCGTGGCATCCCGAGCAGCCATAGTGGCGCACCCACTTCTTGCCTTCTTCCTTAAGGTTAGGATCTTCCATGAACGAAGCGTCCGCGTAAGAGGAAGGCTCCTGCTTCTTCTGCGTGATGAGGTAGCTGGCGATGTCTTCCGCGTCCTCGGGAGTCAACCGCAAGCTGGGCATGACGGTCATGTTCTGCACCTGCAGTTCGTGGCCGTCATTCGGACACTTGCTGTGATCCAGATCGAAGACGTAGGGCAGACCCTTTTTCGCGTAATCTTCGGGACCAATATCTTTCTTCTCGTACGGACAATATGGCCGCGTGCGCTGGCGGGCGTTGTGAATCCAGCGGACGAGATAGTCGTAGTTGGCCTTCTCGCCGACGCGCGTAAGATTTGCCGCGAACACTCCGCCTTGCAACTCGTCGCCTTCGCCGATCGAGTGGCAGGCAAGGCAGCCGCGGGTTTCAAATAGTTCTTTGCCGTGCGCTGCATTTCCCGGCTTCGCCTTCGGCAATGTGTCCGTGAACGCCGACTGCCAGATGAACGCCGAGATCGCCTGAATCTGATGATCAGTCAGCCGGAAGTTCGGCATCTTGGTTGTCGGACGGAAATCTGTGGGCTTCTTCAGCCAGACCGGGATCCAATTCCTGTTTAACTTGAGCCGGATGTCTTTCAAGTTCGGCCCGATCTTCTTCATGTCCTGCATCAGGCTGTGCGACTGAAAATCGAGCTGCTGCAGGCGGCCATCCAGTTTGCTGTTGGCAACGCGCAGCGCGACTGCCTTGTCATTGAGCCGGTTCGCCTCCTCGTTGCTCTCGGCAGCGTCGGCTTCCTTCATCAGGTATGCCGTTTGCTTGATGTTATCTTTTTTCTGGCCCTCGATCTGCTTGATCTGCTGCCCGACAGAATTCAAGTCCTCGGGTTCCTTGTCGTAGCCCTCATAGCGATGACAGCCGTTGCACCCGCGCTGCCGGAAGAGATCCTTACCGTCGTTGATTGTCTGAAATTGCACGTCCCCGCTGACCAAAACCATGTCCGCGGAATGGCAGGTCTGGCAGCCCGCTTGCGCGTTCTCCTTGGGATAGAGCGGCCACAGCCAGTGCTCGTAATTGCCATGCGCTTTCTCGACGCTGGTGGTCGCGCGGCCATTCCCCTGATGACAGGGCGAGCAGCCAAATTTGTCGGGATCGTGAATCTGCAATATTTCCGGTTCGGGATGGCTCACGAACGCAGCCGCATACTCGTCGGGCTTCTTGGATCCCTTCGTCGTCATCGCCGTTTCGGTGATCTTCAGCGGCTCGCGCGCACCCATGTGGCACGATTCGCACCGGTCGACAATGTTGGCTTCGGCGACATTAATCTGGACAATCTTTGGATCCCAGTCGGAAGTCTTTTTCTTTAATCCGTCGATCTGTGCCGGTGTCAGGTCGACCATGTGATCAGTGATGTATTCATCGAGTTTGGCCCGCGCCGCGGTCACGGGCTTCAAAACTTCGCCGAGGTCGAGGCTGAGCTTCGTGCGCTCGTCGCGAATCTCGTTGTAGGTTCTTTCCAGTTCCTCGAAGTCGTACTGCTTTTTGCTTCCGTCCGGAAACTCAACCGTCGCTTTCTTCGCCTTGTATTCTTTAATCTCGTTCGCCTTACTATCTTTGGCCGACTTGCTGTCGCTAGTTTCAAGTTCGTAGGTCAGCGCGTTGACATAGGCGCGCCGGTCGGTGAATACGCTCTGCACGGCAAGCAGTCGTCCGCTGGCATCGTCGAGTTTTTCGCGGGCCTGTTTTGCCGCGGCTGCGGAGTCGTCGCTGGCCTTCTTCACAGCGGCCGCCAGTTCCGCGTATTGCGGATCCTTCTCCACGTCTTTTTCAGACGCCACGGACTTCGAGCGCGCCGTGTTCAGGAACGACGAATACCGATCCTTCCAAGTTTCCTGGAACGCCTTCCACGGACGCTGTCCCCAGGCTTCGTCCCAGAGCGCCCAAAACAATGTGGCGACCAGGAGGACCGTCGCAATCAGGTAATGGATCGCGAACGATTTACTGGTTATCGGATCCTGCTCGGGGGTGGGTTTCTCAGGCACCAGTTCCTCCGAAATCGGTTGTTGGTCGTTCGTCGTTGGCAGTTCGCCATGCAACCAGTGTCGCGAGCCAGTAGTTTTGGCTAACGACTACGGACCAACGACTAGCGACTAGATGTTGAACCATGGTGTAATCCACACGTACTTGATATGCCACAGCAGGCGCAACGCCATCTTGAGCGGCAGTGCGATCATCGTGAGCCACAGGAATGCCATCAGCGAAAACTGCAGCAGACTCATGCGCTGAAAGTCCTTCGGCATCTTGCGGCGGAAGAGCGAATACACTGCGCCGCCGCCGATCAGATAAAACCCGCCCACGATAATCGCGCCGAAAATTCCTTTGCCCAGGTTCGACGTGATACCGAAAATGTCAGGTAAGTCGCGGTTCACTTCGTAAATCAAGCGATTGTGATCCCACGTCTGCCCCGGCCAGAACCATTGCCATCCAGGTCCGCGGATGAACGTGCCAATGATGATCATCGCGACCCAAAGAATCACGAAGCCGAACAGAAACGTCCCGATGGAAAACTTGCGCTGCTTCCACGTGTAATACCCGCTGCCCAGCGGATTCGTATCGATGTAAGGGATCACCATCAATCCGATGATGATCATCGTCGGCATCACCACACCGGCGATCCACGGATCGAAGTAGACGAGCATCTCCTGCAGTCCGAGGAAATACCACGGCGCTTTCGCAGGATTCATCGTGAGGTTGGGATTGGCGGGCTCTTCCAGGGGTGCATTCAGCGTGATCGACCAGATCATCAGGATGATGGTGACGATGATTGCGCCCAGAAATTCAACCCGCAGCAAAAATGGCCAAACGTGAACTTCCTTCGCCCAGCCGGGCTTGAATGGCCACGTCTTGCGATGATGAGCCTTGGCCATCGCAGGATCGGCCTCAAGCTGCTCGATCAACACATCGTTGGCCCGCGCCTGCTTTACCGCCAGGTAAATGTAGAAGGCCAGCAGCGGCATCAGCCCCACGATCGGCACGTTGTCCGGCGCCGAACAGATTTCCCAGAGTTGTCGCCAATCCATAGTCTCTCCACGACAATGTGGCGACAGCCGCCCTCGGCTGTCGGCCGGGCGGAGCCCGGCGGTGGTTGCCCTCAGAGAAGCAATCGAGCTGCGCTCGACGGACAGCCGAGGGCGGCTGTCCCCACACAAACCCTTACTCTCCCGCGGCCTTCGGACCCCTTCGCGGCTTATCTGCTTCTTCTGCCAGCATCACCGGCGCCGGTCCGGAAATTCCGCCGTCTTTTCGCACGCGCCAGAAATGCACAATCATGAGCACTGACGCGACAATCGGAATTCCGATGCAATGCCAGATGTACGACCGCAGCAGCGCGTTCGCGTCCACGATCGATCCGCCTAGCAATCCGAACCGCACGTCATTGTACGGCGTCATGCCGAGCATGGAGCCGAACGGGCCTTCATGCCCCAGCAGCGGCGTGGCGCGCGCCATGTTCGTTCCAACGGTGACGGCCCAGAATCCCAGCTGATCGTCCGGCAGCAGGTATCCGGTGAACGAAAGCAGCAGCGTAAACACGAGCAACAGCACGCCGATGTTCCAGTTGAACTCTCGGGGCTTTTTATACGACCCAGTGAGGAACACGCGGAACATGTGCAGCCACACCGCAATCACCATCAGGTGGGCCGCCCATCGATGCATGTTGCGCAGAATTTTTCCGAAAGGAACGTCGTGCTCCAGGTACAGCACGTCGCGAAACGCCTGCACCTTGCTCGGGTGGTAATAGAACATCAGCAGCACGCCGGTGTAGGTCAGGATGATGAACAGGTAAAACGTGATCCCGCCCATGCCCCAGGTATAGCTGTAGCGCACGGCGTCGCGATTGATCTTCGCCGGATGCAGATGGAGGAACACGTTGGAAAGCACGCCCAGCGCCCGGTTCCGCGGCGTGTCGTCGTGCTTGTGGCGGAAAATCGAGGTGTAGACCTGCGTCTTGGTCGGATCCTTCAGGCCCTCGATCTGTTCCTTAGCCTTCGCAGGAATGTCGGTCTTGAGGGACTGAATGTCCTCTTTGACGCGATCGACCAGGCCTACTTTCCCATTCTTCCCGTTCGCGTTGTTTTCATCAGCCATAGATTAGTTCCGTGGTAACCGTAGCGCCGGCGCCCCGCCGGCTGTCGTGAAGGCATCCCGCCTTCGCGATTTCCATTTCTACACGCCCGTCAAGAACGCTCCTGGATCGTTAAAGTGCGTAGGCTGCCCCTTGGGCCACTGGTACAGCTTTGACGTGTCGACCAGAATCTGCCCATCGGGGGCAAGTTCAACGTGCGCGCGATCCATGGGACGCGGCGCCGGTCCTTCGAAGTTGACCCCCTCGCTGTCGTAACCGCTTCCGTGGCACGGGCACTTGAATTTGTTTTCGCTGGGCTTCCAATCTGGCGTGCAGCCCAGGTGCGTGCAGCGCGCGTAAATCACAAACAACCGGTCCGGCGTGCGATCGACCCAGATGCGGTATTTCTGCTGGAACTTGGTATCGACACCGAGCGCAAACTCAGACGGATATCCAATTTTGAAAACGGAATTAGGTTCGAACAGCGTGCGTGGAAGGAAAAAGCGAAAGAAGGCGAGAAACCATGCCGCCAGAAAGGCCGTGACCATGGTCCAGACGAATCGCCGGCGGCGGCGGTCAATCTCGGTCGAAGGAGCGGTGCCGGCCACGCCCGCTGCCGGTGCAGCCTTTGAGGTTCCAACTGCCGGTGTGCCGACATACTTGGTCGCATCCGCTGCACTCTTGGCAACAGGTTTCGCTGCTTCGGGATTCGGATTAACCTTTGGGGTTTCCGTATCCGCCATGAGTTTCCCTCCTTATGAATGAATGACTGACTCGGTCCCTAGTCCCCAGCGATCGCCGCGTACTGTGGCGTCGCCAACAGCCTCCCTTGGCTGGAAATGGGAACTACGGAACGAGCGTCGCTTAATGCTTGCTGGACAATCTGGGCCAGCGCCCCGATAAATTTTGGCGAATCATTCAACCCCGCGCTCATCTCGAACTGACGGATTCCGAGGCGATGCGCTTCGTGCCGCGCTTCATGATCGATCTCGCCCAGGGTCTCGACGTGATCAGAGACGAATGCCACCGGAACCACGCACATGTCGTGTACGCCCTCGTTCGAAAGCTGACGTAAAGTTTGATGCAATGACGGCTGCAGCCAGCGGCTTGCGCCAACCTTGCTCTGGTAGCACAGTCGATGCCGATTGCTCCATCCGCCGCGCCCCATCAGAAGCGAAACTGTGTGCTGGATCTGAGCCTGGTAGGGATCGCCTTTTTCAATCACGGAAATTGGAACGCTGTGCGCGCTGAAAACGAGCTCGGCTTGCTCAGGAGAAGGGAATCGTGACAGTGCTTCGTCGATTCTGTCGATTAGCGCATCGAGATATGCGGGGTTTTGATAGAAAGTGTCCACACGGTGCACTGGAATGTCATCGCAGAACAAGCGCTGCCATTCGTTGAGGCTTGAGCCCGTGGTTGTTGAGGAATATTGCGGATACAGCGGCAAGAGGACAACCTCATCACAGCCGGCGGCGCGCAGTTTCTCGATCGCTTCCTTCGTAAATGGATGCCAGTAGCGCATGGCCACAAAACAACGCGCATCCATCCCTTGTGTTCGCAGTTCGAGTTCCAGCGCCCGGGCCTGCCGTTCCGTGTGCCTGCGAATCGGTGAGCCTCCGCCAATGGTCGCGTAATGGTGCTGCACTTTGCGGGCGCGCGTGGAGGAAATCAGTTTGGCCAGTGGTTTGCGCCCGATGCGGGCAAAAGGGAAGCTAATTATGTCGGGATCACAAAAGAGGTTGTACAAAAACGGCTCAATGGCTTCCAGCGTGTCGGGTCCACCGAGCTGAAAGAGAACTATCCCAACACGCGGATTTGTACGCGTCATTTCTCCCACTGTCCCCAGAACGTCACGCACTTTACTCCCAATCAAAGGTGCGAGTCAATGCCGGAGTTACAAATTCTCGACATCGTTCGAAGCGTGAATACCGCATTGCCAAGCGCATCTCGCCCGATGCAAGCTGATAGTGATGCCTGAACTCCCTGACATTGCGGCTTACATCGCAGCGCTCGAGACGAGAATTGTTGGACAGACCGTGGAGCACATCCGCCTAGCAAGTCCATTCCTTTTGCGAACAGTGCAGCCACCTCTGGCCAGTGCGGAGGGACGCAGGGTAGTGTCGCTGCGCCGGGTGGGCAAGCGAGTCGCAATCGGATTGGAAGACGACCTGTGGCTCGTGCTGCACCTCATGATCGCCGGTCGTCTGCATTGGCGCCCGATGAACGCGAAATTGTCGGGGCGTCAGAACCTTGCAGCGTTCGATTTTCCAGACGGATCGCTCGTTCTGACTGAGGCAGGCGCCAGGCGTCGAGCCTCGTTACATCTAGTCAGCGGCACCGAAAATCTGCAGGCCCTCGATGCAGGAGGCATCGACGTCTTCGAGGCCGATCTGGAGTCATTTCGTGCCGTGCTGACCGCGGAGAATCACACCCTGAAGCGAGCCCTCACCGATCCGCGCCTGCTCAGTGGCATCGGCAATGCCTATTCCGACGAAATCCTGCATGCCGCGCAGCTTTCGCCGGTGACGCTGACACAGAAACTCGGTGAGGAGGAGTGGCAAAGGCTGTTTGCGGCAACTCGTAGCACGCTGCAGCTCTGGATCGATCGCCTGCAGGCGGAGGCAGAATCCGCATTTCCTGAGAAGGTCACCGCCTTCCGCAAAGACATGGCAGTGCATGGACGATACGGACTGCCGTGTCCCAGGTGCGGCGACAAGGTTTTGAGGATTCGCTATGCCGACAAAGAGACAAACTACTGTGCACGCTGCCAGACCGGAGGCAAGGTCCTCGCGGATCGGAGCCTCTCACGACTGTTGGGGAAGGACTGGCCTCGCACTCTGGAAGAACTGGAAGCCCTCAAGCGCCGCTGAGGCCAGAACTATTGGTTTGCTCGGTGAACTCTGACTTCTTTGCCGATCTCAATGCTCATCAGATCCTCACCGACTTCCAATGGGCCAGAATAGGTTTTCCGCGTATCGGATACGAGATTAGGCGCGGCTGGCGGCACGATGTGTGAATACACCGCGAGCTTTGGCGCAACTTTCGTGAAGACCCTTCCTGCTTCCTCCGCTGTCGTGTGGTGTGCGAGCACGCGCGCCTTTTCTTCCGGAGAGTAAGAGTTGGCCAACGCTGCGTAGGCCTTGGCGTCAATGACTTCGTGAATCAGAACATCTGTTCCCTGAGCGAAACGAATCAGGTTTTCCGAATACCTCGTGTCCCCGGACAGCACGACCGAATGCCCGCCATAATCCACGCGATACCCAAACGCCGGCTTGACCGGTCCGTGATCGACCAGAAACGCAGTTACTTTCACGCCGGCGCTCTCGTAAACAACACCTTGCTCGATGTCCTTCGCCTGCACCTCGACTCCTCCCGCAGGCCACTTCTCATCGACATCGCGCCGCATGTGGATGTCGAACGCGTAGGCTTCCTCGATGTGCTTCATCATCTCTTGCGTTCCTGCCGGACCCCAGACACGCAGCGGCGTCTTGCGGCCCATGACCCACCCGGTGAGCCAAAGGTCAGGGATGCCCACCGTGTGGTCAGAATGCAGGTGAGTGAGAAACAGTCCGTCGATCTGGTCGACCTTCAGTTGATACAGGCGCATGGTGGCGCCGCGTCCGCAGTCGAAGAGAAGACTCTGTCCGCCCGCCTGAACAAGAATGCTCGGACCAAATCGAGTGATGGTCGGGCGGGGATTGCCCGTGCCCAGCAGGGTGACAGTGAAGTTCTGGCAGAAAGCTGCAACCGGGAAGGTGGCGAACAGGACAAAAGCAAAGACAGTCGACCGAACTCTAGCCAGTTCCATAAGTCCGGTTCGGATCCTCGCCATCAACTGGATGTGGCGACCCGAGTGTGCTCCATCTCTTCAATGACCGCATCGGCGAACTGCGAGGTGCTGGCCTGTCCCCCGATATCGTGAGTCAGCTTTTCCCGATGTCGGTACACTCGCTCCAACGCGTTGCGAATCTGCGTGGAAGCATCATGCTCGCCCAGATGCCGCACCATCAGCAGGGCGGAGCGCAGCAGCGCCGTCGGATTTGCCAAGTTCTTTCCTGCGATGTCGGGAGCCGATCCATGCACCGCTTCAAACATGGCGCAATCGTCGCCCAGATTCGCGCTGGGTACAAAACCCAGGCCGCCCACAAAGGCCGCACACAGATCCGACAAGATATCGCCGTAAAGGTTCTCCATCACCAGCATGTCGTACTGATACGGATTCATCACTAACTGCATGCAGGTGTTATCTACAATGTGCTCGCCGTAGGTCACTTCCGGATATCCCTTCGCTACATTCCTGCAGCACTTCAGGAACAAGCCATCCGACAACTTCATGATGTTCGCCTTGTGGATGGCGTGAATCTTCTTGCGCTGATTCTTCTTCGCATACTCGAAGGCAAACTTCGCAATGCGGGTGCAGGCCTTCTCCGTCATGATCTTCAGGCTTTCGACCACGCCCGGCACGACTTCATGCTCCAGCCCAGAGTAAAGGCCCTCAGTGTTCTCCCGAACAATGATTAAATCCACTTCCGGATATCGCGTCGGAATGTGCGGCAGATTCCGAATCGGTCGAAAATTCGCGTACAGGTCGAACTTCTTGCGCAGCGC
>Ga0209698_10007139_pt1 | contig 11770 bp, 10 predicted proteins | sample LitLauG_LLR_2012_FD_187203 | JGI IMG/M metagenome (GOLD analysis project Ga0209698, IMG submission 187203) | Freshwater sediment microbial communities from Pennsylvania, USA - Little Laurel Run_MetaG_LLR_2012 (SPAdes) (version 2) | ecosystem: Environmental > Aquatic > Freshwater > Creek >... | reverse complement strand
CCACTGCGCCCGCCGGACTACCGGGAAGGTTGAGAATGAGACTCGTTCCGCGAATGCCACAAACGGCACGGCTGAGCGCCGCGAAGCGAGTCTTGCGGATCCCTTTCGCGCGCATCTGCTCGGCAATCCCATCGACGAAGCGATCACACACCGCGCGCGTCGCTTCCGGCGTGACGTCGCGCGGAGCAATTCCCGTTCCGCCCGTCGTCACCACCAAGCGCGCCGAGCCACACAACTCAATCAACTTTTCCTGGATCGATGTCTTTTCGTCGGGGACGACGCTGCGCACGATCACTTGAAAATTCCGCCGCCGAAGCGCCTCGGCAACCGCCGGACCGCTGAGATCATTTTTCTCGCCGCGCGAACAGGAATCGCTTACCGTCAGCACCGCAGCCCGCGTTCGATCAGGTGTCGAGGAGGACATCTTCTCCCTCGGCTTCCCCCTCGGTCGCATCTCGCTGAGCTTCATCCAGCAAGCGCAAACCCTCCATCAGCAGGCCCTGCGTATTCAGGGTGGTGGTTTCCTGGGTGGTTTTGCCTTCGAAGTTGATCTGGAAGTTGCCGTCGGTCCAGCGCAGCACCTTGAAAACCGCTTCATCGCCGCTAATCGACCCGTAGGTCGCGTGCTTCACTTGTCCGCCCGCAAAATACATCTCGCACTTTTCGTTGCGGTTGGTCATCGTGAGCTGGCAGCTCTTGCGTCCCATCTCGAGCGACTGCACCAGGTCAATCACATTCATTTGCGATAGGCTGCCGCGCAGCACGCCATCCGACGCCGTCTTGCTCAGCTTTTCCAGAGCGATCCGATCCACCACGCGCTTGATTTTCCGGGTGGCGTCCTTCAGAAAAAACGGCTTTTCCAGATAATCCTCGACCGGATCCTGCAATGACAGCCGTTCGCTCAAATCCGCCTTGCTGGCCATTAGGATGACGGCGATTCCAGCCGTGGCTGGTCGGCTCTTCAGCTTGTCCAGCAGTTGCCGTCCATCCATTCCAGGCATGCGGAAGTCGCTGATCAGCAAGTCGGGAAGTTCATCCACCGCTTTCAGCAGGGCGTCTGCCGCATCGGTGGCGGTAGAGACTTCAGCCAGCGCGGAAAGGGATTGCCGTAGCATCCCGAGCACCATCGGGTTATCGTCCACCAACAGGATCTTGACGTTGCTGCTCATTCGTTATCGGCCGTTTTGGCCGCGGGCCGCGAGTTGCGTTTGCCGTTTCTCCGGTAGTCTCCGCTCTTGCCGCCGGATTTCCGTTCGAGTACGACTTCGCGGATTTCAATGCCCTTATCGAGCGCCTTGCACATGTCGTAGACGGTCAGGGCCGCGACGCTGGCCGCTACCAGCGCTTCCATTTCTACGCCTGTCTCGGCGGTGGTCTTTACTTTTGAGGCGATGAAAACGCCATTCTCGCACACGCGTAAGGTCACAGCAATGTGCGAAAGCGGCAGCGGATGACACATCGGAATCAGGTCCGACGTACGTTTTGCCGCCATGATGCCCGCAGTGCGCGCGACTTCCAGCGGATCGCCCTTGGGGTTCTCGGGCAGTGCGCGCAGTACCTGCGGCTTCATGCGAACGAACGCACTCGCCTCCGCTTCCCGCACCGTGCGTTCCTTCGACGAAACGTCGACCATCTTGGCTCGGCCGTGCGCATCGTAGTGAGAAAGCTTTTTCGGCATCGAACACAGGGTAACGCATTCGCTCGCCGTGCCGCATCTTCATGCTGTCAACAACGAGACCCATTCTCCCGCGGCGATCTGCTCGCGATCGGGCGGAATCACTACATAGCAATTGGCGCGGGCCAGGGCGGCGATGTCTCCGGAGCCTTGCCAGGCGGCCAGTTCGACCTCGGCGTTCTCAAATTCTCCGGAAAGCACGGCTGGCAGAAAGCGCTTCAGCCCAGTCTTCGTGCGGATCTCGGACTTCAGCCGCGCCTTCAGAAAGATCAGCGGCTGGGGCCTCATGCCGGCCAGCGCGGCAATCATTGGCTGCACAAACAGTTTGAACGTCACCATCGTTGATACGGGATTGCCGGGAAGACCGAAGAAATACTTCCTGTGTGGCCCGGACACTCCTGTCCGCGCGGACTGCGGATCTGCTGCTGACACGCGGGCAGGAGTGTCCGCGCTACACGAGCCGAAGACTACCGGCCTGCCGGGTTGAATCTTTGCTCCGGTGAAGTAGAACTCGGCTTGCAACTCGGCCAGAACCTGCTCTACTAGGTCGTACTTGCCCATTGAGACTCCGCCAGTCAGCACGAGCAAGTCGCATGACAGGCCCTGTTCGACCAGCAGCCGCAAGCGGGTTGGCTCATCGGGCGCAATTGGAAGCCTTACGGCCTCGGCGCCTGCGTGCTCGATCTGCGCGGCCAGCGAATAGGTATTCGAATTCCGAATTTGCGATGGGCCGGGTGTCTCGCCAATCTCTACGACTTCGTCTCCGGTTGAAAGCACCGCCACGCGCGGCTTCCGGAATACCGGCAGCGTGTTGGCACCCACCGACGCTGCGACCGCAATGGCCGGATGGTCCAGTGGAGTCCCGCGATCGACGAGCATCTGGCCCTGCCGCGCTTCCGCCCCGCGTGGAACAAAATTCTCACCGCTCTTTACGCTGCGTTGAATCTCGATCGACTTCCCTGCAACCGTCGTGTATTCGACCATCACAACAGCATCGGCGCCCGCCGGCAGGGCCGCCCCGGTCATAATTGAGACCGCCTGCCCGCGCCCGACGCTGCAGCGTTCGGGCTCAGGCCAATCGCCCGCACGGAGTTCGCCGATCACTTCGAGCCGTGCTGGAACCTGCGTCACATCTAACGCGCGGACTGCATAGCCGTCGCGGGCGGCGCGGGGAAATGGCGGGAAGTCACGATCCGCAAAGATCGGCTCCGCCAGAACTCGGCCCGACGCCCTGAGAAGATCCACTCTCTCGGCTTCTCCGGGAACAACAGTCCGAGCGTGCTGCTCAACAAGGTGCCGCGCTTGTTCGAAGCTTACGACATTTGTCGACGACATGCAGGGATCATATCGCGTGAGACTTCGCCGGTCACAGGGGGTGACTGCGCGCTTTACAGGTCTTCTGAAATTTTGCTTCCCTTATTCGTTGACAGGAGTCTAATTGATCGCGTTGTCATCCATTGACAGGAGAGACCTTCCATGGGAAAGCCGACCGACATGGTCCAGGGCACGCTTGACCTCTTGATCCTGAAGACGGTGGCCCTGCAGCCGATGCATGGGTGGGGCATCGCACAACGTATCAAACAGGTTTCCAAAGACGTACTGCTCGTCAACCAGGGGGCGCTGTATCCGGCGCTGCACCGGCTGGAGCAACAGGGTTGGATTCAATCGAAGTGGGGGGAATCGGAAAACAACCGCCGCGCCAAGTACTACTCACTGACTCGAGACGGCGCCAAGTACTTGCGGGAACAAGAAGCTCGATGGAACCGGCTCGCGCTGGCGATTGATCTGGTGTTGAAGACGACATAACACGGCTGACCACCATGCGCTGGTATTACAAAACACCGCTCCGCCTGCGCTCGCTGTTCAGGAACCAGCAAACCGAGCAGGATCTCGGTGAAGAATTCCAGTTTCACCTTGAATGTCAGGTCCAAGAATATGTGGCCCAGGGAATGGACCCGGAAGAAGCCCGCTTCGCTGCCTTGCGGTCGCTGGGCGGGCTCGAACAACGGAAGGAGGAATGCCGCGAAATGCGAAACGTGAGCTTTATCGAGAACCTGCTGCAAGACCTGCACTTCGGCTTTCGCGCGCTCCGGCGCAGTCGGGGCTTTTCCATTTTGGCGATTCTCTGCTTGACGTTAGGGATCGGCGCCAACGCTGCCGTTTTCAGTTGGATTGAAGGAATCCTGCTGCGTCCGTTCCCGGCGGTAGCCCACCAGGATCGGCTGGTTGTCGTAGTCGGAAAGAATCGCGTCGCTGGGGACAAGGGAACAACCGGGTCGGGCTTCACCGATGTCTCGTGGCCTGATTTCGTCGATTTCCGCAGAAACTGTGCGCTGATCGACTCCTTTATCGCGGACAAGATCATGGGGACCACCCTCAGCATCGGTGACCGGGCCGAGCGCGTAACCGGGAGCGTGGTCTCCGCGAATTATTTCGATGCGCTTGGGATCCGCCCGATGCTTGGGCGGGGCTTCGAACCCGCCGAAGAATCGGGACGCAACGCCCATCCCGTCACGGTGATCAGCTATTGGATCTGGAAAGAGCGCTTCCACAGTGATCCGGAAATCATTGGCAAGACGCAGCTGCTGAACGGCATGCCGCATACGGTGATTGGCGTGGCTCCGCAAGGATTTTACGGGACCTTCGTGGGCTGGCCGATTCAATTCTGGGTGCCCATGTCGATGCAAGAAACATTTGAACCGGGCGGATACATGCTGGAAGACCGTGGGGCGCTTTGGATCGAAGGTTTCGCGCAACTAAAACCCGGCGTCACTCCTGAACAGGCGCAGGAGGAGATTTCGAATGTAGCGAAACGATTGGAAAGCGACTTCCTCCCAACCAACCGCGGTCGCGGCGTCGTCCTGTTGCCTTTGTGGAAAGCGCCCTTTAATCAGGCGAGTGAACTGCTCCCCATGCTGGAAATCGCGCTCGCCGTGGTGTTTTTTGTGTTGCTCATTTCGTGTGCGAACGTCAGCAGCCTGCTGCTGGTGAGGTCGTTGGGGAGACAGCAGGAGATGGCCGTTCGGCTCGCGATCGGCGCCCGGCGTGGTCGACTGTTGCGGCAACTTCTGACGGAAGGCTTGATTCTGTCGACGTTTGGGGCGGCAGGAGGTCTGTTGGTTGCATACATATGCCGTAATTTGCTGGTCGTGTTTTTTCCTTCGCCGTCGGGCCTGGTCGCGAATCTGAAAGGCGAAATCGATTGGCGCGTGTTCGCGTTGAGTGCCGTCGTTTGCCTTGTATCGACCCTGTTTTTCGGGCTGGTTCCAGCGATCCAGACCAGCAAGGTTGACCTGGTCACAACCCTGAAATCTGAGTCTGGATCCGTGTTCGGGGCTCATGGAAGATCGCGGGTCCGCTCGAGCCTGGTTCTGGTGCAACTGTCGCTGAGTTTCGTTTTGCTGGTCGGAGCGGTCTTGCTGATTCGAAGCCTGCAGCGAATTCGAACCGCTAGCCCGGGTTTTTCGACGGAGAACGTGCTGACGACCGGGGTGGACCTGGTAGCAGCGGGATATGACACGCAGCGTGCCAAGAATTTTCAAGACCGGCTGGTGGATAGCGTCCAGGCGATCAGCGGTGTCGAGTCGGCAGCGTTGGCGCGGGTGCGGCCATTCAGCTACCTTCCATTCTTCTCGGCTCCGATTGCGGTGGATGGGTATCATCCCGCGCCCGACGAGCAACCTACGGCGGAGTACAACCAGGTTGGCCCCGGTTACTTCGCGACCATGGGAATTCCTCTGCTCTCGGGCCGCGAGTTCACGCGCGCGGATAACGACACGGCGCCTCCGGTTGCCGTGGTGAATGAAAAGATGGTCGCGCAGTACTGGCGCGGCGAGGATCCCGTCGGCAAGCGCCTTCAGGTGAAGGGCCAATGGATGCGGGTGGTGGGGGTCGCCAAGCTCTCGAAGTATTCGACGTTTGCGGAAGCACCCAAGCCATTTTTCTATGTGCCGTTGCGCCAGGCCTTCTCGATTCGGGCAAGCCTGAACATCCGGACAGCATTGGATGCCGGGACACTGGCTGCCGCATTGGCGCGCGAAATCCATGCACTTGACGCAAACCTCGCGCCGTCCGAGGTCATCACAATGCGGGAGAATATCAACCGCACTGCGTTGGCATCGCAACAGATTGTCGTCGCGCTGCTCGGCATTTTCGGAGGGATCGCACTGCTGCTGGCGGCCATTGGACTCTACGGTCTGATGTCCTACGCCGTGTCGCAGAGCCGGCGCGAGTTCGGCATACGGATGGCGCTGGGAGCAGGTCCCTCCAATCTGTTGTGGCTCGTGCTGTCTCACAGCCTTGCACTGACGGCAGGTGGGGTTGTTCTGGGTGCGGCCGTGGCCATGGGACTGACACGGCTGATCGGGCAAATGCTCTACAAGGTGAGCCCACGGGACCCGTTGGCGTTCGGGGCGGCATCAGTCGTACTGGTGATCGCGTCATGGGCAGCGTGTATCTTGCCGGCCTGGCGTGCCATGCGGATTGACCCAGTGCGCGCGCTGCGAGAATGAGGTCTTGATTTCCGAGGGCTAGAATTCAGTTTCTGGCGAGTTCCTGGCCGAGGACGGTGGCGTTGCTGGCGAAGCAGAGGCCGGTTTCGAGATCGACCAGGCCGGAACGGACGAGTTTGGCGATTTCGCCGTCGAAGTGCTGCATGCCTTCGCTCTCGCTGGCCTTGATGGCATCGAGCAGAGTACGGCCAGCACGCTCGCCTTGTTCGATGCAATCGCGGGTGCGGGAGTTCGACTTCAGAATTTCGACGACCGCAATGCGCCCCCCGCCGTCCGTACGCGGAATCAGCCTTTGGGCAATGATGTAGCGGAACGTCTTGGCGAGACGTTCTCTCACCGACTGTTGTTCGGCACCAGTGAAGGCGGCAATGGTGCGCTCGACAGTCTTTGAAGTGTCGACGGTGTGCATGCTGGAAAGAACAAGGTGGCCGTTTTCAGCGGCTTCCAGAAGAATCTCAAGAGTTTCGCGATCGCGGATTTCGCCCACCATGATGACGCGCGGCGCCTGACGGAGAGCGGCGCGTAGCGCGAGCGTGAAGTTGGGTGCGTCGCTGTGCAACTCACGCTGATGGACCGTGGATTTCTTATGGTTGTGCAGGAACTCGATGGGATCTTCGACGGTAAGAATGTGATAACAGTGCTGGCTATTGAAGCGATCGATGAGAGCCGCCAGCGTAGATGACTTGCCGGATCCACTGCCGCCGGTGACGAGAATGATCCCGTTGCGCACCTGGGCAGCGTCTTCCAACTGCGCGGGAAGATGCAGGGAACTGAAGGTCGGGATGATAGTCGGGATCACGCGCATGACGATGGCGCAGCTGCCGCGCTGGATAAAGACGTTGACGCGGAAGCGGGCCATGCCGGGCAGTCCGTACGAGACGTCGCAAGAACCCTGCTCGCGCAGAGTCTGGATGGCTTGCTTGTTGGTGCCAATCAGGTCGGCTGCGATCCGGCGCGTGTCGTCGGCCGAGAGAGTGGTGCTTCCCGGAATCTCGACCGCGGTGAGCTGCCCGTGAATTTCGACTTGCGGGGGACGGCCTGGGGAAAAGATCAGATCACTGACTTTTTCCGAAGCGCGCAACATGCCGGCGAGCAGCACCGGGGTCGGAATGGACCCCGAACCGTTGATGCCTTCGAAGGCAATCGAAATGGGGGAATTCCCCGGCGAAGCCATTCCACACACTCCCAAACAGACGAATTGGCACCACAGGGGAGAAACAGCGCAAAAGCGCGGGGAGACAGTGGTACTAATGTAGCGCGATTGGGTAAGGGTGCGAAGGACAGGTAGGTCATAGACCTCGGTAACTGACTGGAATCTGAACGATATACGAGGACGGCGGGCGGTGAGAATCCCACTCATCGCAACGTGCGCGATGAGTGGGGCAATCGGGGGCGTGCTTCGAGTTACTTCTTGACGGGCTTTTTCTTGGTGCCAAAGCTGGTTTCGATGCTGGCGCCGATGCTGGCCAACATATCTTTTGCGGGCTGAGCCATCGCCCCATTGGGCTGGAGTTCAAGGTACTTCTGGAAGGCCTCGGCGGTGCCTTCCGGCGCTACCATCTTGTCACCTTTCAGCGTGGCCTTGCCAATCATGTTGACGCCCTTCCAATAGTAGGCTTCGGCTTTGGTGGGGTCGGCGGCAATCACCTTGTCGAAGGCCGCGATGGCATCATCGACCTTGCCTGCGTTGGTGAGAACGGCGCCAGTGTTAAACAAGTATTGTCCCGCTTTGGCGGGGTCGAGTTGAGCGGCCTTGGCGTAGTTGGCCACGGCCTCGTCAATCTTGTTGGACTTGGCATTGGTCTCGGCAAGATTGTTGTAGTAGGCGGCTAAGGTGGCGTTGTTGTTGGGATCTTTCTGCGCCTGCTCGGAAGCCGTGCGGAGGTCAATGGCCTTCTGATAGTTGGCGGCGGCAGCCTCGTAGCGTTTTTGCTTTTCGACGGGATCGGTTTGCTTGGGCGCAGACGAGCGATAGGCGTCGCCGAGTTTGAACCAGAGCAGATCACGGGTGCTGTCGATCTGGTTGGCTTCGGTCAGAGTGGCAATAGCGGTTTCATAATCGCCGGCGTCCGACGCGGTCTTGGCCGCATTCAGCTTGTCATTGAGGCTCTTGACGGTATTGGTCTCTTTGGCAATCTTCTCCTGCTGTTCCTTGACTTGCTTGGCCTGTTCGGCGCTCACGCCCTGGCCCTGGAGGGCCTGGGACTGGGTTTTTTTCATGTCGAAATCAAGGGTGGCTTCATCGAGCGAGACCGGGAAGTTGGTGACTTTATCGAGTTCCTTGCCATCCTTGACGAGCCTGACGGTGTACTTGCCGGGCGTGATGCCGAGCGAGAAATACTCGCCCTTGTTGTTGGTTTTCAGACTGTACTTGCGGCCTGTGTCAACCCCGGTCCATTCGACCTGTGCCTGGGCGATAGGCTTGCCATCCATGTCCTTGCAGACACCCTTCACGCTGCCCATAGCCTGCGCAAATACGTGTGAGGATGATAGAGCGACGACCAAGACGAGCAGCAGGGGGATAATGAAATGCTTCTTCATAACTTTTGCCTCCCGGCAGTAAACCTGGATTTACCAAAAAGGGTCTTCCGAAACTCGATGCACAATCTGCCAACCGCATTCCTCGCGCCCCACTCCAGATCCCTCGCTACGCTCGGGATGACAAATGGGGCCGGGCGAGGAAGAGACGAGTTCACGTTAGTCTCACCTCGGCTTCAGCGTAGGGGATCGGATCCTTCGCGCCGGCGTCCTGAAACGCGCGCAGACGAAGTACGCAGCTGTCGCAGACGCCGCAGGCGCGGTCCTGGCGCTGATAGCATGACCACGTTAAATCGAAGGGCGCGCCCAATTCAAGGCCGAGCGTCACAATCTCACGTTTGCGCATGGCGATCAGCGGCGTAACGACCTCGATGGCGCCATCTTTCGTCCCCGTTTTCACTACCTCGTTAAAGGCGCGATAGTACGCGGGACGGCAGTCCGGATAGCCGGAACTGTCGGGCTCGACCGCGCCAATATAGACCTTGTTGGCACCGAGGACCTCGGCCCAACTGACCGCCACCGACAGGAAATGGGCATTGCGGAAGGGCACGTAGGTGGCCGGCACGCCGGTTCCAAGGGTGTGGGATTCGGGAACGGCGATGTTGGCGTCGGTCAGGGCAGAGCCTCCGATGGCGCGCAACGCCTCATTGCGAACGAGGAGGCGATCGCGGATGCCGAGGCGGTCGCAAATGGCTTCGAACGAACGCCGCTCGCGGTCTTCGGTTCGTTGGCCATAGCTGACGTGCACGGCGGCAGCCTGGTGGTCGCGGGTGGCGAGACTTGCGCAGACGCAAGAGTCCATGCCGCCGCTGAGCAGTACTACGGCGCGGGAGCGAGGGCCTGATAAGTTCGATGACATTCCTTCGGTGCCTGGGAATACGCTTCTTCTTTAATTTTATGACAGCAGGAGCGGGTTTAGGGCGAGAACCGCTTCACCACAGAGGGCACATAGGAACACCCTACACGCCTTTGGCGGCGGGGTCCCAGATTAGTTTGTGGATTTGCAGGCTCAGGCGGGCTGGAAGATTGTCGGCAACGATCCACTCGGCGAGTTCTTGTGGATCGAGGAAGCAGTGGGAAGTGTCGCGCGCGCCGGAAGCTTCTTTCGCGAAGGCGGGCGAGAACAGCAGGGCGTAAACGCGCTCGGCAAGTTGGTGGCGCCGAATGAATTCGCGTGCGAATTCGTAGTCGGAGCGATCGGTCAGCACGAACTTAAGTTCGTCGTGCGGCTGGAGGGATTCCAAATTCTCCTCCGCGAAGGTATCGGGCTCGCCGGAGTGGGGGCATTTCACGTCGACAATTTTGATGACCGGCTTGGGCACGCGCGCGAGCGGGCGTTCGCCGCTGGTCTCGAGCAGGACCTGGTAGCCGGTTTCGAGCAGGCGCTCCATCAGCGGGATGACTTCGCGTTCCTGCAGCATGGGCTCGCCGCCGGTGATTTCGACCAGGCCGCCGTTGGGGCTCAGGCGAGTGACTTCGCTGAGGACTTCCTGCACCGCCATCTTGTGTCCGCCGTAGAAACTGAATTCGCTGTCGCACCAGGAGCAGCGCAGGTTGCATCCGGTAAGGCGGACGAAAACGCAGGGGAGTCCGGCATGGGTGGATTCACCCTGGAGCGACTTGTAGATCTCGGTTACTTGCATGGTTTCTGGTTGCTAGTTTCTGGTTTCTGGATCGCCGCGGCACGAGAAACGAGCAACTAGAAACCACAAACTTACGCTATTCCGAATACCTCGCCGTGGTCGTGTCGGTTTCGAACACGGTTACGCCTTTTACTCTCACCCTTCCGTTGGTGACGTTGCGGAGACGGGCGTTGGTTTCGTCGAAGAAATACTTGGACAGATTTTCAGCGGAGGGGTTGAGGACCGTAAAGGGCTCGATTTCGTTGATCATCTGGTGGTCGAGACGGTCGATAACGTGCTTCATGACGTCCTTCAGGTCTTTGAAGTCGAGCAGCAGGCCGGCTTTGTCGAGCTCGGCGCCCGCGAGGGTGACACGGATCTTGTAGTTGTGGCCGTGCGGCTTCTCGCACTTGCCTTTGTAGTTGCGCAGGTAGTGGCCTGCGGCGAATGTGTCTTCGACGGTGACTTCGTACATGAATCGGCCTCAGCCCCGGGGCGCCATCGGTGACGGTGGCACGGACTATTGTACCTTTTGAGGGGCGAGGGGGACTGCGGGCAGCGGGCAGGTCCTTGCGAGGTGACAGCACACTGGGGGTAGAGGTCCTTCGTCTCTCTATTGAGCAACAGGCCGTGTTTTCTACTGTTAAGCAAATAAAGGGCCAACTGCTTATAATCTGCTAACGTTCCTGGGGCTGTCGCGTCTATTTCTCAGCAAGGCAAGGTTGGTTCACTTGTAGAGGACGAAGACGCAAATGCCGGCCGATTCCTACGTGGCAGCAATTCCGGTTGGCGACCTTTCCGGTACGAGACGGCACGTGCAGGGCAGCAGCACCCAGAACCCCACCGTGAGGGGCTCCGTGGCAGCACAGAGTAATCGCATCGACGATACGACTCTGATCCGAGAGGCGCAGCAGGGCAACCGTGCAGCCTTCGAGGTTTTGGTGCGCCACTACGATCAGTCGGTGCTGCGGCTGGCGTATCACCTGACGGGATCGGAATCGGACGCCCAGGACATTTACCAGGAAGCCTTCCTCAAGGCCTACAAAAACCTCGGGAGTTTTCGCTTCGAGTGTTCGTTCTACACATGGATCTACCGGATCGTCACGAACTTGTGCCTGGATCATCTGCGCAAGAGGACGGTGCGCAAGGAAGATGCTCCGGTGGCGGTGGACGGGTCGGGCGAGGAGTACAGCCTGCTGGAGCAGGTGGCAGACGGACGGTCGGGAGCGAATCCGGAGCGCGACCTGATGCGCCGTGAACTGGGCAACAAGATCAGCTCGGCGCTGGAGCGGCTAACCCCTCGGGAACGCATGGTGTTCGAGTTGAAGCACTATCACGGCCTGAGGCTGCGGACGGTGGGCGAGATGCTGAATACGACCGAAGAAACGGCGAAGAATACGCTGTTCCGCGCGACGCAAAAACTG
>Ga0209698_10007137_pt1 | contig 11771 bp, 12 predicted proteins | sample LitLauG_LLR_2012_FD_187203 | JGI IMG/M metagenome (GOLD analysis project Ga0209698, IMG submission 187203) | Freshwater sediment microbial communities from Pennsylvania, USA - Little Laurel Run_MetaG_LLR_2012 (SPAdes) (version 2) | ecosystem: Environmental > Aquatic > Freshwater > Creek >... | reverse complement strand
GTTTTGCCTTGGTGCTGACTGGGATGCTGGTGTTTTCTGGCCTGGGCAGCCTGCTGTCGGAGCGTTTTTCGGCGCGGCCGCTGCAGGGCATGGCGATTGTCGTGTTGGTCGTGCTGATCTGGTGCGCGGCGACGCTGCTGTTGTTACAGCCGCTGATCCTGAGCACCCTCGATTGGCCGTTCGTGGTGCGCGCCGCTTTGCTGCTGCTGTTGGTCGCGCCGGTGTCGGTGGCGTTGGGGTTGCCGTTCCCGTTGGGGCTGAGCCGAGCTGGGACTGGGGGCTTTCTGCCTTGGGCCTGGGGGCTGAACGGGGCGTTTTCCGTGGTCGCGACTCCGCTCGCGAACCTGATCGCGCGCCAATACGGCTTCAGCAGGGTTCTTTTCTGTGCGGCGATCCTGTATGGGATCGCCTTTGTTACATTTCCGTCGATGAGGAAGTCTTCAGTTTGGCACGATCTCCCAGCAACATCACCCGTCGCGGACTAATATCCGCGGCCGGTTCCGCCGCCATTGTACCGGGTTTCGCGCATGCGGCGCCGGTGTGGACGAAGGCGGCGTATGAGCAGGCGATGCGGGAGTCGGGCCGTCCGGTCGGTCTGTCCGACGCGCAGTTCGATGCTATCCAGAAACGCAAACCAGCCGCGATGAAGCGGATCGAGGCGTATCTGAAGGACCATTTGGGCAGCGCCGATCCGGCGGTGCTGGCGGCGTTCGAAGCGGTGCCGCGGGAATATTACCATTATGACTATCCGGAACACCGCGCGACTCCGGGTGATGCGTATGAGGACAATCCGAAGCCGTGGGCCTTGGGGTATGGGTCGGCGCTGTCGGACTATCTCGGTCAGGCTTACATGACCCAGATCTGCAAGCCGGCTGCCGGGGAGGTCACGCTTGAAGTCGGCACCGGCAGTGGATTCCAGAGCAGCCTGCTGTCGCGGATCGTCAAGACGTCGTACTCGATCGAGATCATCGAGCCGCTGGGCCGCGCCGTCGGGAAGATTTTCGCGCCGCTGGGCTACGACAACGTCCATTCCCGGGTCGGCGACGGTTACTATGGCTGGCCCGAGGTCACCGGCGGGTTCGACATCATTATTGTGACCTGTGCGGCGACCTTCGCGCCGCCGGATCTGTTCAAGCAGTTGAAGCCCGGCGGCCGGATGATCATTCCGATCGGCCAGCCGTTCAAGCGCGGCCAGGTGCTGTATGTTTATTCCAAGGACGCCGAGGGCAAGATCCACTCGAAGCGGGATATTGGGGTGTTTTTCATCCCGATGACGGGGGCGATCGCCAAGAACGCGCCGGTGAAGCCCGAGACGGTGTCGGATCATCCGGCGCCGGCGCCTGCCGTGGCCAAGCCGGTCGATGATCACCCGGCGACGAGCACACCGGGGGCCGATCAGCCCGCTGCGAAGTAGAGTCTGCCATGCCGACCCGTGATGGCCCGCCTGTTGGCCGTCACGGGGGAGAGGCGGTCTGACGTAGTTGTCTTCGTAGAATCACTTTCCATCCCAGCACGGCAACAATCGCCTGCCTGAGCGTTTCCCGGTCACCGTCGGCAAGCCTTCCAAGCCTCCGGATGACAAGCTGTCGTTCCAACGTGGCGAACACCGGCTTGATGGCTGATGGTTTGATCAACCCGGCTTTCCGCCAAAGGGTGATCCAGACTTCTCCGAACGCCGCGTCCAGCCGCATCTGGCTGGTGATGGCCATCATCACGACATCTGGTCTCGTACGATTATTAAGTCTCGCTGCTGACAATCACCGCGGGTCGTTGCTTGGAAGCCGCCTGATTGGTGAACGGGAACGGCACCAGCACGACATCGCCAAAGGTCAATAAACCAAACTCAGATGGCATCGTAGGCGTCGTCTTCAGGATTATTCCAGATCGCGGCGAAGGCTGGTGCACTGGCGGCGGCGGCACGGGTCACTGCACGATCCTGCTCGCGCGCGGTGATAAACGCGACAAAATCCTCCACCTCCGCGATGCGCTCGGGAGGCAAAGCCTGAATTCGCTCCATCAGGGCGTGGGTGTCTGGCATGAGCTGATCCTCTGTCCGCCATTCAAGCATGCCCTTATACCATAACTGGCGGAAACGGCGCCATTCGGTGGGATGCGGATCGACGCCTGTTCTCGGCAATGATCCGCCGCATGCGACCCGATCGGAGTGGGTTGGCAACCGCCAACCGCTTTGGCGCCCTGATCGGTGGAGCAACAGGAGGCATCATGGGCTGAACTGGCTGTGTCGGCCGGGAGCGCGAGAGGATCGCTGAGGCACGCGCGATGTCGCCACCGGGTGGTTTGTCAGGTCGGCGCCGGCCAGGACCGGAGCGCTGTTTGATCGCCATGGCGTCCGGACGCTCTTGCCCGCGACGCCGGCGCAGGGGCAGGATGTGCGTCAGGGACGTTTGCTGATCAGGCCTGCGCACGCCATCAAGCGTCGTGGCAGAACGCTTGGCCTCAGCAGGAAAAATCCCGGGCATCGGGGCAACACGAGGAACCGTCATGAAGATCACCCGCCTGCGTACCGAGGTCGTGCATCTGCCGATCGATCCGCCGATCCTGACCGCGATTCTGGGATCCATCCGCTCCGCGGACTGCGTGCTGGCCTTCCTCGAGACCGATGAAGGCATCACGGGCGAGGGGTTGGTGTTTTCGATCAACAACCGCCGCCTCAGCGTGATTCTCGACATGGTTCGTCATCTGGAGGACCTCGTTGTCGGCCTGGACCCGCGCATCGGCGGCGCGCTGAACGCCGGCGCCTGGAAGGAGCTTAACTTCCTGGGCTACGAGGGCGTCTCGATCGTCGGTCTGGCCGCCGTCGACAACGCTTTGTGGGACCTGCGCGGCAAGGCCGCCGGGTTGAACGTCGCCCACCTGATCGGCGCCTGCCGTTCGGCTGTCCCCACCTACGCCAGCGGCGGATTGTGGCTGGGTTCGTCCATCGATGAGCTGCAAACCCAGGCGCGCGGCTTCGTCGATCGTGGTTTTCGGGCGATGAAAACCCGCGTCGGCCCGACGGACCCGGAGCGCATGGTGGCGCGGGTGGCGGCGGTGCGCGAGGCGATCGGCCCTGACATCGCCCTGATGGTCGACGCCAACCAGCAGATGAGCGTCAAGCAGGCGATCCGCATCGGCCGGATGATGGAACCGCTGAACCTGACCTGGTTCGAGGAACCGGTGATCTGCCACGACCATGCCGGTGAAGCAACGATCAGGGCGGCGCTGGACACCCCGATCGCCTCGGGCGAGACCGTTTACACCCATCGCGGCGTCCTGCGGATGCTGCAAGCGGGCGCCTGCGACGTGATGATGCCCGATCTGCAACGCATGGGCGGGCCCACCGAGTTCCTCAAGGCCGGCCATCTGTGCGAGGCGTTTCACATCCCGTGCTCATCTCATTTGTTCCCTGAAATGAGCCTGCCGCTGCTCGCGTCATTGCCCGGCGGCTATTACCTTGAACACATGCCGTGGTTCGAGACGCTGTATCGGGAGCGGATCGAGCTGGACGCGAACGGGCATGCGATCGTGCCGGATCGGCCGGGCTGGGGGTTCAGCTTCGATCCGGATGCGATCCGCCGATACGCCGGGTGACGTTACGAAGTCGATGATCGTTAGCCGCGGAAGGCGTCCGCGATGCGGCGAACCTGTCCGTCCGGATTGACGACCAGGATGTCGAACCGCACGCCGTTCGCACCCCACTCGGGATGCTGGCCTAGGATGAGGTCGCAGGCACCGACCAGCCTGGCCTGCTGACGCAGTGTTAGCGCGACCGCCGCCTCGGCCAATGTCGGGCGCGCTTTCACCTCGATGATCGCCAGGATGCCGGCCTTTTCCGCTACGGCATCGACTTCCCCGGCCTGGGTTCGCAGCCGGCGGGCGTGAATGACCCAGCCGTCGGCGATCAACGCGGCACAGGCGGTTGCCTCGGCGGCGACACCGGCTGCGTAGGCGGCCTGGCCTCTCTGGCGGCGTGCGTTCATCGGGCCAGGATGCGCTGCATTTCCTAAGAAATGGTGAACGGCGCAGGTGTGGCCGGTGGTTGTCGGAGCGACGATCCTGGCGTCGGTCATGGAGGCCGTCCAATCTTCTGCGTGCTAAGCCGGATGATCACGTTGAAAGATTGCTCTTGAAGGCCTGTCTCGAATGGCGACAATCTAGTCAGTATGACTAGTAGTGAAAAACCTTCTCATCGCTCCACGTCAAGACCTCCGCGGCCGCCCGGACACTGGCGGTTGCAAGACGCGAAGGCGCGTTTCAGCGAACTGGTGCGACGCGCCCGTAGCGAAGGGCCGCAACATGTCACCGTGCATGGGCGCGAGGAGGTCGTTGTGATTTCCGAAGATGAATTTCGGTTGCTCAAAGGCAATCGAACCGGTGAAGTCTTGATTGCCGCCATGCAGGCCTCACCGCATCGCGACATCAACATCGAACCGGAGCGCGGACCATTGCCGGTGCGCGACGTGGTCTTGTGACGGGCTGGCTGCTGGACACCAACATCCTGTCCGAGTTGCGACGCCCGCAGCCAGAGCCAAAGGTTGTCGGGTTTATTGCCACGCGACCGCTGGACCTTTTGTACGTGAGTTCGGTGACCTTCGCGGAAATCCGTTTCGGCATCGAGCTTGCCGCCGATCCCAACCAGCGCTCTTAACTTTACGACTGGCTCACGCATAAGGTGCGCCCCATGTTCGACCAACATGTCCTTGCGGTCACCGAAGACGTGATATTCAAGTGGCGGCTTATGGTCGAAGAAGGCCGCAAAGCCAGACACACCTTCTCACAGCCCGCTCTCATCATCGCCGCGACGGCGGCGCATCATGGTCTGGTGATCGTGACGCGTGACGTGGGGGATTATCAACGGACGCAAGTTCCATGCATCAACCCTTGGGTGGATGCCTATTAGAATTATGATCGGGAGACTTAGCCTCCGAACGATTCCGCGGCTAAGGTCTTTTGGACGCTGACCAGCAACGCCCGGAGACAGACGATGGATGCAACGGCGAACATAGCGGGGCAGGCACTGGTTTCACCCGCCGACCGCTCAACCACGGCCGCGGGTGCGCTGGCCGCGCTTGGCATTGTTTACGGCGATCTCGGCACCAGCCCGCTGTATACGTATCAAGCCATCGTCGGCCTGGTCGGAGGCCATCCCTCGGCCGAGGACGCGATGGGATTGCTCTCCTTGGTGGTCTGGGCGCTGATCGTGACCGTGTCGGTCAAGTATTGTGTGTTCGTGATGCGGGCCGACAACCATGGCGAAGGCGGCATTCTGGCCCTGATGGCGCTTGTGACCCGCAAGGCGGGAGGCAGGACCGGCGCGCTGATCGCGGCTGGTCTGTTCGGTGCCGCCCTGATCTATGGCGACGGCATCATCACCCCGGCCATCTCGGTTCTCAGCGCGTTGGAGGGCATCAACGTCGTCACCGACTCGTTTAAACCCTACGTGCTGCCAGCGGCGCTGGTGGTCCTGGTGGCGCTGTTCGTCACCCAGACCCGGGGGACCGCCAGCATCGGCCGCGTGTTCGGCCCGGTCATGCTGGTCTGGTTCGGGGTCATCGCGATGCTGGGCCTGAACGGCGTGGTGCGTCGGCCCGAGGTCCTGCTCGCGATCGTTCCAACCCACGCCATTCGGTTTTTCGTCACGCATGGCTGGCAGAGCTTCCTCGTCCTCGGCGGCGTGTTCCTGGCGATCACAGGCGGCGAGGCTCTGTATGCCGACATGGGTCATATCGGCCGCAATCCGATCCGCTCGTCGTGGTATGGTGTCGTCCTGCCGGCTTTGTTGCTTTGCTATGCCGGCCAGACGGCCTTGCTGCTGGACAATCCCGGTATGACGGACAATCCGTTCTTCAAATTGGCGCCGGCCTGGGCGGTTATCCCGCTGGTGGTGCTGGCGACGTTTGCCACGATCATCGCCAGCCAGGCCATCATCACCGGCGCTTTCTCGCTGACCCGGCAGGCGATGCAGCTTGGCTGGTTCCCCGGACTGAACATCCGCCAGACCTCCGACCGGGAATACGGCCAGATCTACGTACCGGCGGTGAACTGGACGATGATGGCCTGCACCCTGCTGCTGACGTTTATCTTCGGTAGCTCCGACAAACTGGCGGGCGCGTACGGCACCGCCGTTTCCACCACGATGCTGCTGACCACGGCCCTGCTGTTCAACGCCATGCGCGATATCTGGCGCTGGCCCATGCCGGTCGCGCTGCCGGTCAGCGGTTTGTTCCTGGTGATCGACCTTGGTTTCTTTGGCGCCAACTTGTTGAAGATCCGGGAAGGCGGCTGGATTCCACTGCTGATGGGCGTGCTGATGTTCCTGGCGATGACAACCTGGCGCCGTGGGATCGACGCGGTGCGCCGGTCGCTGGCGCAACCACCTGAAACGGCCAGCGCTTTTCTCGATCAACTCAAAAGCGGCGGTATCGCTCGGGTCCCCGGAACGGCGGTGTTCTTCAGCCGGAGCGAAACCGCGATTCCGCCCGTGCTGGTCAAACACGTCGCGCAATTCAAGGCGTTGCAGCAAACGGTGGTCACTTTGACGGTACGGTTCGAAGAGTATCCACGGGTGCCGATCGAGCAGCGGGCGGACGTCGAACAGATCGCCGAGGGCTTCTGGCACGTCACGATCCGCTTCGGCTTCGTCGAGATGCCGAACGTGCCCGAGGCGCTGGCCAGCGCCAAGGACAAAGGCTGTCCGTTGAACTTGGACGACGCGGTCTACTTCGCCGCCCATGATGACATTGTGCGGAGTAAGACTCCCCCGCGGCTGGCGGCATGGCGCCGCCTGCTGTTCGCCGCGATGTATCGCAATGCCGTCCGCGCGCCGGATCGCTTCGATCTGCCGGCGGACAAGTTCCTGGAGGTGGGGCGCCAGATCGCGGTGTAGACAAACCGACCGCGTCTTGCCCGGTTATAGCAGGGACCGGTCAAAAGGGGGAGGAATGGGATCGTTGCTGGAGCGTCGCCTGGTGCTCTGGGCCAGTCATTTGACCATGATCGTTTGAGATTGACCCAACCCTGGGCGGTCGATCATGGTCTGACGCTTTGTTTGTTCGCGTGATTCAGTTTTGAGGTCGAAGCAACCTCAAACGATCACGCTCCAAGGGGTCGTGCCGCTGATATAGACGGCCGAAACACCCGAGCCCATGATGATGAGAGGCGGGGGATGCAACAATGACCAGACTATCCGTGGCGATCGTCGGCGCTGGTATTGGCGGTCTCGCCGCTGCCGCATGCCTCCGCCGCGCCGGCATTGACGTTACGGTTTACGAGCAGGCGCAGCGGTTCGCGCGGGTCGGCGCCGGTATCCAGCAAAGCCCCAACGCCGTCCGCGTCCTCCGCCGGCTTGGTCTCGAATCCAGTCCGCGGGCGATGGCGTTCCGACCGGCCTCGGCGTTGAATCGCCAGTCCGATACGGGGGAATTGCTGTGGGAACGTGGTATGGGGGCCGCCAGCGAGGAACGCTACGGCGCGCGCCGGGCGCTGTCCCGCGCCAACGATATGAATCGTTTCAGCAAGGCGAATGAACTGGTTTATCGCTGTGACGCCCGGACCACACCGCTCGCGGACAGCGTATAAGGGAGAGCAAGACCATGCCAAATGTTGTCGGAACCTGGCGCCTGGTGCGTGCCGTCGCGAAAGATGGGGCTGGCAACACGCTGCCCGAACCTTATGGCGGGCGGGGGATGGGGCGCGTCGTGCTGGAAGCCAACGGACGCATGATGGCGGTGATTTGCGACAGCGCCACCGTGCTCCCGGAAGGTGTGAAGCGGGAATACAGTTCTTACTGTGGCAACTACACGTTCGACGGCACGACATTGACCACCCGGGTCGATGCGGCCGCCGATCCTTCTCGTATCGGTTCCGATCAGGTGCGCGGCGTGAGTTTTCAGGATGGGTTGATGGTGCTGCGTCCGCCATTCCGACCCTATGGCGGGGCGGCGGAACAACGGGCGCTTTACTGGGAGAAGATTTCCGATCTTTGATGCGACATCCTATTAAATAGGATCTGGCAATGGAATTCGGCTGGTATGTGGAGTTCCACCGTCAGGTGGAGCAACAATCGGACGCGGATGCGTTCGCGCAAGGACTTGATCAGGTGTCGGCCGCCGAGGCGTGGGGCCTGGACGCCATCTGGCTGGCCGAAATCCACCAGCAGGCGGCACGCTCTGTCATGAGCGCACCGCTGACCGTCGCGGCCGCGATCGCCGCCCGCACCAGCCGGATCAAGATCGGCACGGCGGTGCAGGTGTTGCCGCTGACGCATCCGCTGCGTCTGGCCGAGGAAACCGCCACCGTCGATCAGATCAGCCGCGGGCGTTTACTCATGGGGGTCGGGCGCAGCGGCAATCCACGCGCCTATGCTGCCTACGGGGTCCCGTACTCGGAAAGCCGTGAGCGGTTCTACGAGACTTTGGAGGTGCTCAAACTAGCCTGGGAAAAACCGAGTTTTTCGTTTCATGGGAAGTTTCATCATTTTGATGAGGCGCGGGCGGTGCCGCGGCCGTTCCAGCGTCCGTACCCGCCGATACGCATCGCCGGCGCCAGCGAGGATTCGTTCCCGGTGCTGGGCCGGCTTGGGTATCCCCTGTTCGTGGCGGTACGCAGCGGTTCCCTGGCCGGTTTGGCACCTGATTTGAAAGCGTATCGGGAGGCGTATCAGGCGGCCGGCCATCCTGGCAAAGGCGAGGTCTATCTGCGGCTGAGCCTCCACCTCGCCGACACCGACGCGCAGGCTCGGGTCGAAGCCGAACCCAGCATCATGGTGGGTTACCAGAAGCTGATCACGCAACTAGAAGGCTCCCCCAATGCCCGCCGGCGGGCGGAACTGGAGGACGTGCGCGGGATCACCTACGACGACATATTGCGCGACAAGGTGGTGGTGGGTGGGCCGGAATACGTCGCGGATCGGCTGCGGCAGTTGCAGGAAGAACTTGGGATCAACGGGATTTTGGCCGAATTGAATTTCGGCGCCGGGATCCCGCCGGAGATGATGATGCGGTCGTTGCGGCTGCTGTGTCAGGAAGTAAAGCCAAGATTTGTGCAGCCGAACTGAGCCTGTGCCGGGAGCACGGCGCGGGGTTGGCGGAAGCCAGACTTTGCAACCGCAAATAACGCAAATGAACGCGGATTGATTCGTATGCGCCGTTCGGAACGTCGATTTGCGTTATTGCGGTTGAAAAGTCTTCCCATGGTTGCTTCGTCCGCGGGCAAGGCCCGATGACATTGCAAAAGCGATGGCTTTGTATTCAGACCTTCCGTTGATAGCGGTTCATCCGCATCACCAGCAGGTCCCGGAAATGCGGCCGCATCCGTTCGGACCATGGCGTATTGGCCGCCTTCGCCCAGGCGTCGGAGCGCGACACGCCGGCATCGCGCAGATGATACAGCGCGAGATAGCGGCGTTCAGACTCCTGATCGGTGGCGCGGTAACGGCGCGCGGCCAGAACCCCGGGAACGGCGGCCAGTTGCGGCAGGTGTTCGGTATCGTACCAGGCGTTGAAATCAGCCTCCGCGCCCGGTTCAACCGACATCGATGCCACCAGCAAGGCCGCCGCGCCGGTAGGGGCGGTCAAGTCGCCAGGGCGGAGCTGCTCGCCCTCGAACCGCATGATCCGCCGGCACATCGCGGTCACCCGCTTGGTCCAGACCGACTGGTTGTCGCCGCCCACGGCCAGGTACGCCGGAGTCTTCAGCACGCCGACCGTGTCCAAATCGTAGGTCGCGACATGGATGTGCGGGTTCGTTTCGTCGATCCAGCGTTCGGCGTTCAGGAAGCCGGGAACCCGCAGTCGCTCCGGCACATGTTCGCGGTCGTACCAGTCGTGGAACTCATCTTCATGCGCGGTCGAGAAATCGAACGCCATGAACAGCAGGCCCTTGGCCATGGTTTGTCTCCCTCCATCGTTGCGGCCAGTTTGCACCGGAAGCGCTGGCGTTGCCAGTCCGGCCGGTTTGCGGCATGCAGATCAGGACCTCGCCCCCGGCGACCACGTTTGAATGGAGACCGCCAGACATGCCCTTTCTGACCGAACCGGAGCCGGAACGCGGCGCCAACCTGCCAGTGTTGCCGGGAATCAGCCGGATCGTCGCCAACAACCCCGGGCCGATGACCTATTTCGGCACCAACACCTATCTTATCGACACGCCTGACGGCCTGGTCGTGCTGGACCCCGGCCCGGAAGGCCATCCCGAACATATCGAGGCGATCCTGCGTCACACCGGCGGGCAGATCGCCTTCATCCTGGTCAGCCACACCCATCACGATCATGTCGGTGCCGTTCCGGCGTTGCAGGCGGCAACCGATGCGCCGACGGTGGGATTCCACACAAGCGCGATCGAGGCGTTCGATCCGGATATCAAGCTGGAGCATGGCGGCCTGTTTGCCGGGATGCAGGCGTTGCACACCCCCGGCCACGCCTCGGACCATTTGTGCTTCGCGCTAGGCGCGCGCAACGGCGAAAAAGTGCTGTTCAGCGCCGACCATGTGATGTCGTGGTCCACCAGTATCGTCAGTCCGCCCGGCGGCGACATGCGCGCTTACTTCGCCAGCCTGAACATGTTGCTGAACCGCGACGATGACGTTTACCTGCCTGGCCACGGCCCGGCGCTGCACGAACCCCGCGGTTTGGTGCGGGAGATGCTGACTCACCGCATGATCCGCGAGCAGGCCATCGCCAAGAAGCTGACCGACGGGCCGTTCGATACCTACACGATCATGGACACGCTGTATTCACAATTGAACCCACGCCTGCGCAAGGCGGCGGAGCGCAATGTGCTCGCGCATCTGCTGAAGATGGAAGCGGAAGGCAAGGCGGTGCGCGATGGGGAGCTTTGGCGGGCCGCTTGAGGCGGCATCCGGCCCCGCCGTTATGACCGGGACCGCCCGGTCATAACGGTTAAGGTTCGGCGTTTTGGAAAAATTACGCCTTGATCAACGGGCAGCCGCCCTCGGCCATCGGACGGAACGCATCGGCCGGTGCGATCGTGGCCAGTTTGTTGCAGAAGTCGTATTTCGACTTCGCCTGCGCGACCGGCTTGACCTGCCATAGATACATCGTGTGCATTACCCGTCCGTCCGCTCTGATCTGCACGTTATCGTTGTAGAAATCATTGACCGGCGTCGCCTTCATCTTGGCCACCACCGCATCGGCGTCCGTGCTGCCGACGGCCTTCACCGCCTTCAGCCAATGTGTGCCGGCGCAGTAGTTGCCGGCGTGCAGCAGGCCGGGAACCCTGCCGCCCATTTGGGCGCCCCAGCGCTGCGACCAGGCGCGCGTCTTTTCGGTCAGATCCCAGTAGAACGAGTCGGTATACACCAACCCCTCGCAGGTCTTCTGGCCGAGTGCGGCGACGTCGCTGATCTGCATCAGCAGCGTGGCCAGCTTCGCGCCGTTTTTCGTCAGGCCGAATTCAGCGGCCTGCTTGATGCAGTTCTGCGCATCGGTGCCGGCATTCGCCAGACCGATCACTTTCGCGCCGGAGGCCTGCGCCTGCACCAGATAGGATGAGAAATCCGCCGTCCCCAAAGGCGCGCGCACCGACCCCAGCACCTTGCCGCCGGCCGCCGTGACCGCCGCGATGGTGTCACGCTCCAACGCATAGCCGAAGGCGTAGTCGGCGGTGATGAAGAACCAGCTATCGCCGCCGGACTTGGTCATCGCGGTGCCGGTGCCGTGCGCCAGGGCATAGGTATCGTAGCAAAAATGCACGCCGTAGGGAGAACACTGCTTGCCCGTCATGTCCGACGTCGACGGACCGGTGATGAGATA
>Ga0209698_10007136_pt1 | contig 11772 bp, 8 predicted proteins | sample LitLauG_LLR_2012_FD_187203 | JGI IMG/M metagenome (GOLD analysis project Ga0209698, IMG submission 187203) | Freshwater sediment microbial communities from Pennsylvania, USA - Little Laurel Run_MetaG_LLR_2012 (SPAdes) (version 2) | ecosystem: Environmental > Aquatic > Freshwater > Creek >... | reverse complement strand
TCCTGCAGGTGACTGACAGCGATGGCTACATGCAGGCGTCGGTGCGCCTGGCGCGCTACGTGACCGAGACCAACCCGCAGATCGAAGCCGGGATGCAGCGCGTGACCGGGCTATTCGAGCAGTACGTAAAGCTGTGCCAGTCGCTGAACTACGAGACCATGATCGCGGCTGTGCGGATGGAAGATCCGGCCAAGCTGACCGATACGATCGCGGCCAACCTGCAGCTTTCCATCGAAGAAAAGCAGGAGTTGCTGGAGATTTTCGATCCCGCCGAACGGCTTACCCGGATTGCCGATGTGCTCGATATCGAGATCGAAAAGCTCAACATGGATCGCACCATCCAGTCGCGGGTAAAGCGGCAGATGGAGCGGGCCCAGAAGGAGTATTACCTCAACGAGAAGATCAAGGCCATCCAGAAGGAACTGGGGCGCGGCGAAAAAAGTGAATTCGACGAACTGAAGAAGAAGATCGAAGCCGCCGGGATGCCGAAGGAAGTCAAGGACAAGGCCATCCAGGAACTGAAGAAGCTGGAAGCCATGCCGCCGATGTCGGCGGAATCGACCGTTTCACGCAACTACCTGGACTGGCTGCTGGCGGTGCCGTGGAAGAAGCGGTCGAAAGAGATTCGTAACATCTCGCGGGCCGAGAAAGTTCTGAACGAAGATCACTACGGTCTGGAGAAGATCAAGGAGCGCATCCTTGAGTTCCTGGCCGTGCGCCAGTTGGTGAAAAATCCCAAGGGCTCGATTTTGTGCTTTGTCGGGCCTCCGGGCGTGGGCAAGACTTCGCTGGGCATGTCCATTGCAAAAGCGACCGGGCGCAAGTTTGTGCGCATGTCTCTGGGCGGCGTGCGGGATGAAGCCGAAATTCGCGGCCATCGACGGACCTACATTGGTGCACTGCCCGGGCAGATTATCCAGATGATGAAGAAATCGGGCACGAAAAACCCGGTCTTCATGCTGGATGAAGTAGACAAGATGTCGATGGACTTCCGCGGCGACCCGTCGGCGGCGCTGCTCGAAGTGCTGGATCCGGAACAGAATTTCATGTTCGTCGACCACTACCTCGACGTGGAATATGACCTGTCGCAGGTATTTTTCGTGGCGACCGCGAACGTGATGCACACCATTCCGCCTGCCCTGCAGGACCGCATGGAAGTGCTGCGGCTGCATGGCTACACCGAGCCCGAAAAAGTCGAGATCGCCAAGCAGTTCCTGGTGAAGAAGCAACTTTTACAGGCAGGTCTGACCGACAAGAACATTAAGTTTACGGATGACGCCATCACGGGGATCATCCGCTCCTACACCCGGGAAGCGGGCGTGCGCAATCTGGAGCGGGAGATTGGCAACGTGTGCCGCAAGGTGGCGCGCAAGGTGGTGAAGGAAGGGCCCGAGTACAAGATTTCGATCACGGGAGAGAACGTCGGCGACTTCCTGGGCGTGATCAAGTTCCGCGACACGCTGGCGAATGAAAAGAGCGAGGTTGGGCTGGTTACCGGATTGGCGTGGACGGAAGTGGGCGGCTCGATCCTGAGCACGGAAGTGACCGTGGTCGATGGCAAGGGTAAGCTCACCCTGACGGGCAAGCTGGGCGACGTGATGCAGGAATCGGCGCAAGCGGCCATGTCATATGTCCGGTCGCGCGCCAGCGGACTGGGACTGCCGCGCGACTTCTATCGCAACCTCGATATCCACGTGCACGTGCCGGAGGGCGCGATCCCCAAGGATGGACCGTCGGCGGGCATCACGATCGCGACGGCGATCGCGAGCGCGCTGAGCAAGATTCCGGTGCGACGGGACATCGCCATGACTGGGGAGATCACGCTGCGCGGGAAGGTCCTCCCGATTGGGGGGCTGAAAGAAAAGCTGCTGGCTGCGCATCGTGCGGGGCTGTTCGAGGTGCTGCTGCCGAAAGACAACGAGAAAGATCTGGCGGAAGTGCCGGAGAACCTGCGCAACGAAATGAAGATGCATTTCGTGGATACCATGGATCAGGTGCTCAAGGTGGCGCTTGAAGGACCGCTGCCCCAGATTCTGGAAGAGACGCCGCAGACCATCACACCAATCGCTCCGCAGGCCGGGGAGGGCCCGGCGGCACACCAGTAAGACGGGTCTTAGGTGTTAGGTGTCAAGTCTCAGGTCTTCCCAGAAGGCTCGCTTCGGCGGGCCTTTTGCTTTCTGGTTTGTGCCATCGTTTTGAAAATCGGGCGCGTCCGTGATTACGGGCGATCGCATGGCTGGGCGTTGGTAGAGACGGGGCTTGCCCCGTCTCAGACGCGGCGAGCCGCGTCTCTACCCTCCTTCATTGGCGGTAGAATATTGTGAGGAGTGGGCTATGGTATCCGGAAGTCGCTTAGGCGGCCTGTTTCCGGGCAGAACCGGACTGATCGCGGCGATCTTAGTGGTCGCGGTTCTGCTGATTGGCCTGCCGGCGTACCGCCTCTTCTTTGCGGTCAGCGTGCTGCTCGGATTGGCGATCGCCGGGGCCCTGCATCTCTGGCACAAGTACAAGCCGGTCAAGGAAACTGAGGTTGAGGACGACAAGCATCCGCTGGGGCTGGATCGGTAGTCCGCTTGCAAACTTCCCCCGATAACCTTGACACTGGTGTGTGCGAGTCCTTTCCCGATTTCTGCTGTCGGCGAGCGATGCCGGCCACTTCCCTGCTCCGAGCCTTCCGGAGATTGCCTTTCTGGGGCGGTCCAACGTCGGCAAGTCAAGCGTGATCAACTCACTGGTCGGAAGCAAGATGGCCAAGACGAGTTCGACCCCGGGGCGCACGCGCGCGATTAACTTCTTCGAATTGCGGATCGCGGGCAGACCTCGGCCCGAGCTGATTTTCACGGACTTGCCGGGGTACGGGTACGCGAAGATTTCGCGAGAAACATCGGCACAGTGGCCCAGCTTCGTCGATCCGTATCTGAAGACGCGGCCGACTTTGGCCCTGTGCCTGGCGCTGGTCGATGTGAATGTCCCGCCGCAAGAGAGCGACCAGCAGTTGCTGGAGTTCCTGAGCGCCACCGGCCGCCAGTTTGTGATTGTGGCGACGAAGAGCGACCGGCTCTCGGGCAACCAGTTGCACAACGCGTTGCAGGCGCTGGAGCGGAAATATGCGGGCGTGCGCATCGTGCCCTTCTCGGCGAAAACCGGGGTGGGGCGCGGGGAATTGTGGGAGGAGATACGGAAGGCGACGGAAGCAGCGATTTCCGCCCATTCCTGAACTGTTCCCTTAGCAGAACTACGCCGGCTACGTAAAATGCAGAATCGACCTTCGTAACGATGCCCACCGGCTCCGCTTCCCGATAAAACGATACAGGGAAGTCCTCCCGAGGACCCGCGGTATGAGCCCGGAACCGAGCGGCGCAGACTATCTTCGGCGGCTGAAGCGCGATGAAGAGGGCGGATTGGCGACCTCGGCCGAGCCGGTAGTAACGTTGCCGGCGGCGGCGCCGATAGAGTCAGAGCGGCGGCGAAGTCCGCGTTACAGGTGTGAGGGGAGCGCGGAATTCCGCGTCGGGGGCACGAACGTTCGCACCTGGGGTACGTTCACCGACTTGAGTTTGAATGGCTGCTACGTGGAGATGACGGCCACGTTCCCGGTCGGAGCGATGGTGGACCTGGGACTGGAATTGCAGGGATTGCGGGCGGAAGTGCGGGGCGAGGTACGAGTCTGCTATCCCTTCTTGGGGATTGGCATCGCGTTCCGCGAAGTCTCAGACGAGAATCGCCTACGGCTGCAGGAAATGGTGCGCTCGCTACTGCCTGCGGCAAGGGTGGGAACATCGGGTGCAGCCCCTGCAAGCGCGGTCAACCCGCCAGGATCGCCCGTGGTGGTTAATCCAGCTGCGGCGTTGAGGGCCGTGGTGGAGTTTTTCGAAGCGCGCCAACTGCTGACCAAGGAAGAATTTCTCCAACTGCTGCGCAAGAGCCAGTAGGTCTTCGTTTTCTGAGACATTACTGTCGTACCTGGGTGGGTTACCCGGAAACCTCGTGGCTTTGGTTATGATGAATTCCTATGGCTCTGCATCTGATTACCGGGGTTGCGGGGTTTATCGGATCCTCGATCGCGCGAGCATTGCTGAAGGGGGGCGAGCAGGTTCGCGGCATTGACAATTTTTCCACGGGAAAACGGGAGAATATCGCGGAGATTATCAAGCGCATCGACTTTCGCGAGGCGGACTTGCTCGACGCGACCGCCATGAAGGACGCATGCCGCGGGGTGGAGTGCGTGTTCCACCAGGCCGCGATCCCTTCGGTGCCCAAGTCGGTGCTGGACCCTCTGGGCAGCAACCAGGCCAATGTCGACGGTACGGTAAACATTCTGATCGCGGCACGAGATGCCGGGGTCCGGCGAGTGGTGTACGCGGCCTCGTCATCCGCGTACGGGGACACCCCGACCTTGCCCAAGCACGAAGAGATGGTGCCCAACCCGATCTCGCCGTACGCGGTGGCCAAGCTGGCGAGCGAATATTACATGACCTCGTTTTATCGCTGTTATGGGCTGGAGACCGTCAGCTTGCGCTACTTCAACATTTTCGGTCCCCGGCAGGATCCGACGTCGCCTTATTCGGGAGTGCTGGCGAAGTTTATTACCCAGATGCTGCGCGGCGAGCAGCCGACGATCTTCGGGGATGGGAGCCAGAGCCGCGACTTCACCTACATTGACAACGCGGTCGATGCGAATCTGCTGGCGTCCAAAGCGCCCGCGGACCAGGCGGCGGGCGGAGTCTTCAATGTGGCCACGGGAACTCGTGCCGACCTGAACGAGACCTTCGCGCTTCTAAAGAAACTTACGGGATACGCCGGGGGCGTGAAATATGCGCCGGCTCGGGAAGGCGACATTCAGCACTCACTCGCCGACATCGCAAAAGCGAAAGGTCAGCTCGGGTACGCACCCCAAGTGACGTTCGAGGAAGGACTGCGGCGGACGGTGGAATGGTATCGCGGCGGGAGCAAGGCCGCGAAAGCGTAACGACCAGTCGCAAGTCTTCAGTCGCTAGTCGTCAGCAGAATCGTCCTTGCCAACAACTGAACAACGATACATGCGAGCCGCTGACAGGGCATGGCCCGTTCTTCCCATTACCTTCGTGATCTAGGGCGTGATTACTGGCGCGACTAGAGTCAAAGCATGACACTTTCATCGATGGTGGTTTCCCGCGACTGGCAGGAAGTCAGCGTTCTGGAATGCATTCTGGGTGGTCTGCACATCAATGTTGATGTTGAATCGCAACCGGAACGGGCGCAGGCCAAGTTGGCCACATCGAAAGTGGACGCGCTGATCGTAGATTGTGATCTGAGCGGGACGGATCGTTTCCTTCGCCACCTGCAACGCGACTCTCACTTTCCTTTGAATGTTCCGCTGGTGGTGATGAGCGGACCGCGCGACCGGCGTGCCATCGATGCGACCGGAGCGCTGTTCAGTTTCGAGAAACCGATTTCGGTAGAGCAAGCGGTACGCACATTATCGGCGGCGCGCAACCTGATTCTGGACGGACGGCTCCGCTATCACCGCCAGTCGATCGACATTCCAGTAGCTTTAAATTGCGGGAATCGGAAGCGGGTGCAAGCGGAGTTGCTGAATCTGAGCCAAGGCGGCATCGGGGTTCATCTGGAACGGGATCTCGACGTTCGGGAGCCAATCCAGGTGTCGTTCAAGCTGCCGGGAACCCGCTATACGGTGAAAGCACAAGGGGAAATCGCCTGGACCGACAAGCTCGGAAATGCGGGAATTCGCTTTGTCGATGTTCCGGTGCGGCTGCAGAAGGGCCTACAGCTGTGGTTGGCGCAGCAGTATTTCGCACAGTGAGTTCCCGGCTGCGAATCTCCGGAGCCGTTGCGGTGTAGTTCTTCAGCGGAAGCGAGTTTCCGACCCAACCAGCACTGGCTGTTCTTGCTCTCCGATCGCCATCCTGGCGAGCTGGACACCTGCCGTGCCGCAACCAATCACAGTAAACAGATACCGGTAGAGGGCGGTAAAAACGCCAAAGACGCCAACGGCCAGTCCAAGAGTCACCGGCCATGCGGGCAAGGTCTCGGTGATTGTCAGAAACACGAACAAGAACATCAGGACAGCGGAAAACAGCACCAGCCCATCGGTCAGCCGAGCCAAGGTGCGAGCCGACATTGGTCGCGGCCACCAGGTCAGAGTCAGGGCGCCCGCAGTCGATGCCTCGGCCGCCAGATTGCCTGGAGACGCAAGGGGCAAGTGAATGGCAGGCCGGGCAGAGGCAGACAGGACCAGATCCCTGCCGTCGATGGGGCCTACGATCTCGGGGCAAGCCTGCTCGATACGGCGCAGCAGGTTGACCAGCACCCAATCGTTTAGCAGGCGGCGTCTGGTGGGAGACAGGTCCGTAAAGCGCAAGCCGGCCTGCCCGGAAGGGTTGGCCCAGGTGACCTGTCCCAGGACTTCGATGCGGGTCCTGGGGCTGAGCAGGTCGAAGCGCATGTGGTGGAACTGGTTGGGTTGCAAGGCCGCCACAGCCTGGATGGCGGCGCCGTCCTCGCTCAGGTTGCGGATGATCCCCCCGTTTCCCGCATCCAGGTTTACGTAAACCAGCGAATGAATGGGGAGGCGGTAGTGCACCCGGCGGTCCGGTGCCGGCGCGTCCGCGACCGGGGATGTGGCTGGGCCGGGGGAAGGCTGCATCTGGAAATCTTAGCCTCGGGGAAGGGGCAATCCGCAGTAGCAGGAATGGTTCAGGGAAGAAGAAATCAGGAGGCGCTGCGGCGTACAGACGGTAGCTCTTCTGGTTTATGTTTCAATCGTTTAGCACGATCTATAGCAAGCAGGTGTTGAAGATCGTAGCTATAGGGGCCGTAGCTTCGAAAGGCATCCTCATCAAACAGGCGTTTGATGCCGCAGCCGGTGCACACCTGGTAAGAACAACCTTGGGATCGGACGGGCCAACTCATTCGGCTGTGCCAGCAGCCCCGCAGAACCACGGCCGCGCCGGCGAGTCCGGTCGCCATCAGGCCCATGGGCCAAAGCCATTTGAACCGCTTGGGTTTCGAGGGTTTCGATGCTTGCTTTAATTCGTCTTCCACAGCCACACAGCCCTGGGGTCGCTTCCTACCAATCAGGATATGCCGATTCGGCTGCACGGGCAATGCGTATGTTTCGGGGTAGCCCCACGGCCGGTCCAGATTCGGCCACAGTCCCCAATCGGGTTGGTGGGTTCGCGGAGGGGGCTTGGTGGGGCGTGCCTTCCCAATTTGGGCCCGTGTGGAGCGACTCAGAGGGACAGGGTGACTTTGGTGCGCTGCGGGACATTGCAAGCGAGGACAAAGCCCGGTAACTTACCAGTGACGCCCGGTGGTATGCCGGTAAAAGCCGAATTTGGCAGAACTCCGGTAATAGGAAGAACGGCTAATTGACAAGGCCTTGCCGTTTGCCCACACTGGGTAATTTCAGGGGGAAACTCCTGAATACGCCGGTCCCTGCATGGCAACCAACCCCTCCAACACGAATGTTGGGTTAACCACTAAGGCAATTCCCCAGCACGATGTAAATGGCGATCGCGCCCGGCCGACGGACCGGCGGGAAGCGTTGCAGGCGCTGCTGGCGTTTTCGACGCTCCACGAACAGATCCGACGCAAACGAGCGGAAGAGGCACGACGATACGCTGCGGGATTGGGAGCGGGAGATGACGGGTGGGAGTTCGAGAAGTTCGTGCTCGACGATGTGTTGCAGCTGGTGGCGGAGCGGGCGCTGACGATTAGCGGCGCGGATGGGATAGCGATCGCGCTGGCCGAAGGCGATGAAATCATCTGCCGGGCTTCGGCGGGGACGATGGCGCCGGACCGGGGGGTGCGGCTGGACGCAAAAGCAGGGTTTTCCGGGGCCTGTTTCCGCACCGGACGAATCGTGCGCTGCGACGACTCGGAGAAAGATCCCCGGGTGAACGTGGAGGCCTGCAGAAGGCTAGGCACGCGGTCCATGGTGGCAGTGCCTCTGCTGGGTCAGTCGAGCGTGGTCGGATTGCTGGAAGCGTTCTCTACGGAGCCCTTCGGCTTTGACGACGGCGACGTGCGCAGCTTGAATCTGCTCGCCGAACTCATATTGGCAGCGCTGAAGCCGGAAGACGAAGATCGAATCGTTCGGGCGGCCAAGGTGGCAGCGGCTGAGTTGCAGTCAGCGGAACTGGAGAGTCTGCGGCAGATTCCGATGAGTCCGCCGCCGCAGCCACAAACACCACAAGCAGCAGAACCTGAGCTCCACGAAATCCCGCTGGAGTTTTCGAAGGAAGACATCGCGCCGGAGCTTCACATAGATGGCACGGAACACCTTCGCCCGGCGTTATTGTTGGTGGCGCTGGTTGCGTTGTTGGGAACCTTGCTGGCGGGAGGACTATGGTGGCGGTCACGCGGCGGTTCGCACGAGACCGTGGCCGCAGCGTCGAAGAGTTCGACGACCTCGATCGCGGTGCAGCCAGGGGCGCTCAGTTCGTCGACGTCGCCAAGCGCTCCGGATGCCTCCACCGCGACGACGGCACAGATTGGAACCGCAAGCCCCGGGGCGGGCGCGAAGGCGTCCGGCTTTCCTCTGGTCACGGGCATACGAGTGTGGTCGGCAGCGGGAACGACGACGGTCGCGATCGACATGCAGGATGCGGTACAGCAAGATCCGGTGCAATACGAAAAACATCGGCTTTCGGATCCGGAACGGGTTTACTACGACCTGCTGGACACCTCCCTGGCACCAGGGGTGAACGGGAAGGTGATCGATGTACGCGATGGGCTGGTAAGTCGCATACGTGTGGCGCAACCCGTCGATAACGTAACTCGGGTGGTTCTGGAAACCAAGACGGGATCGAGTTTTTCTGAGAGCCGCGAAGAGAACCCGCACCGACTGGTGATCGAGGTGCGTGGGCCGGAAAATAAGGAACAGCCCCAGCCCAAGACGGACCCGTTTGCCCCGCCGGCCGGACCCGAAAACAGGACGACAGTGGTTCCGAGCACACCCCCTACGCAAGAGGATCTGCAGTTGCGGGCGCGTACCCCGAAACTTCGAATTGTGCTGGACGCTGGGCACGGGGGATGGGACTTGGGAACCATCGGACGCGAGGGCCTCCTGGAAAAGAACCTGGTGCTGGAAGTAACGCAACGGCTGGGAGATCTGCTGGAGAGCAGGCTGGGCAGCGAGGTCGTCTTCACGCGCAAGGATGACAATTACATTGCGCTGGAACAGCGAGCGGAACTGGCCAACAAGGCGCAGGCGGATTTGTTCGTCTCGGTCCACGCCAACTACAGCAACCTGCTTTCGGCGCGCGGGGTGGAGACTTACTACTCGAGCTTCTTCTCTCCGCCCGAAGCCCGCGACATCGAGTATCGCGAAAACGCCAACGCCGTAGGGGTCACGCACGCGAAACTCACGGGTGTGGAATTGAAAGACAAAGTCAACGAATCACGAAAACTGGCGGCGAGCGTGCAACACGCGCTCTACGGAGCCCTTGCTTCGCAGAATACGGGCATTCGCGACCGGGGAGTGAAGGAAGCTTCGTTTGTGGTTCTGACTGGGACGCAAATGCCATCGATCCTGGCCGAAATTTCCTTCGTCAGCAGCCCTGCCGATGAACAGCGACTGCAAAGCGCCGAATACCGGCAGCAGATCGCGGAAGCCTTGTACAAAGGCATTGAGCGCTTCGCGGCTACGTCCCACCGAGTGAAGATGGCGTCAGCCTCGGGACGGCCTGCCGGACAGTAGATTCAGATCCCGTCTTCCAAGCTAGACTTCACAACGAGCCAACATTCTTGATGCCCTTGTGGATGCCGAAGGTCGCGCGAGGAAGTGTAGAATGCTCTCCAATCGGCTCAGGTGAAAATATCTGCTATGCGACTCGTGGCTCCGTTCCTGCTGTTCGTCTCCCTCTATTCCGGCTCCGCGCACGCTGCAGTTTGCGAAGGGAAAAATCATCCCGGGATCACCGCCATCTACCTGGTACAGTCCACCAAGGAGAATAGCGCCGCGGAACAGTGGGTGACCGGCTTTAAAGACCGCATCAAGGAATCCGACCCCTATTGCCTGGTAACCGACAAGGACAAGTCGGTCATGGTGGTCAGCGTGGTGGGCATGGACGCCGACGTCAACAAGAGCAGTACGGCGATCAGCATTGCCATTTACACGGCGAAAGAGAGTTTGTTTTTGGACCACTGGATGTATGTAGCCGGCAATGACAACCTGCAGAGTTCTTACGAAAAGGCAGTCACGGCGCTGGAGAAGGAGATGCGTGAGCTGAAGAGGCTGCGGCTCATTCGGTGATGAACGCTCCGTTTCTTATGGCGCGGAACCGACTCCAGCGTACTTCTTTAGCCAGCGCAATTCTTCCCGGACTTTGATTTTCCCGTGCCAGGGATTCTTCTCGAGCGAATGGTCCTCCCCTGGAAAAACCAGAAGCGTGCTGGGGATACCGAGCGAGTGTAAAGCGCGCTCGAGCAGGTAGGCTTCGAGCGGCGCCACGCGTACATCCTCGGCGCCAGTGACGATGTGGGTCGGAGTACGAACCCTATCCATTTGGTAAATGGCGGCCTCGTCGAAGTAGCGCTTGGGAGCCTCCCAAGGACGGCCGCCAAGGAAGTAGGCGTCGTCGAGAACGGTGTCGTCGTTCCCCCAGTTGGCGACGTGCTCCACCGCACCGGCACTGGTGACCGCGGCTTTGAAACGCGTGGTCTGAGTAATCAGCCAGTTCGTCAGGTAGCCACCGTAGCTGTAACCGCCAATGGTCAGGTGGTCGGCGTCGGCGATTCCCTCTTTCACGAGCGCGTCCACGCCGGTCAGGATGTCTTTGCCCGGACGGGAAACAATCTCGGGAATGATGCCCAGGATGAACTTGTCGCCGTAGCCCGTCGAGCCGCGGTAGTTCGGTTCGAAAACCAACCATCCGTTGGTAGCCGCCAGCCGGTCCCATTGATACCAGTCGGCTTCGAAGTGGTTTCCGTCGGCGTCGTTGGGACCACCGTGGATCAGGGTAAGCATCGGCAGGTTCTTCGCTTCGAATTTTCCGGGCGGATAAATGAGGATGCCTTCGACGGTGGTGCCATCGTCCGCCTTCCAGCGATGGGTCTTGCCACGGGGCAGCTCGCGCTCAGTGAAGAGCTTGTTGAACGCGGTGATGGGGCGGGCCTGATCAAGCTTATCGGGCGTGTCGGCGAGGTAGACCTCGTTGGGGCGATCGAGCGAGGAATAGACGAACGCCAATCGTTGCGAGAACTTCGCGGTAGACGCCATCTCGTAGGTGCCGGACCAGCCCGTCCGCTTCGCGAACCCTGACTTGGGACTTTCTTGGGTGTAAAGCTGGACCTCGGTACCGAGCCGACCAGTGGCCAGAATGCGACCATCGGGAAGTTCCGCGTAGCTGTTAACCGCCCCTTCGAAATTGCCCGCCCAACGCTGGACTTCGGCGGTGTCGGCGTCGATCCAGTAGAGTCGCCGTTGGTTGTCCTGGTAGGGCCCTTCGGTGGATCCGTAGTCCACCAGAAAGTAGATATGCCGGTTGTCTTTGGCCCAGGTCAGATCCTGCTCGAACGCCTGGTTGTGGGTGAGGCGGCGAGGTTCCGCCGGAAAAGCATGGGCGAGGTCGACCGAGTAAATCTCGAACTCGTCGAGCCTCTCTTCCCGCTGAGAGACTGAGGTGGTGACAAACGCGAGGCGGCGGCCGTCGGGGGATATCTCCAATCGTTGAACGCGCCATGGCGTGCTCGCGATCACGCGAGCGCCTGGAGTCGTGTTCTCGTCTTTTTCGGAGTCGGGTGTCTCTTTTGTGCCGAGGGCAAGGT
>Ga0209698_10007135_pt1 | contig 11774 bp, 13 predicted proteins | sample LitLauG_LLR_2012_FD_187203 | JGI IMG/M metagenome (GOLD analysis project Ga0209698, IMG submission 187203) | Freshwater sediment microbial communities from Pennsylvania, USA - Little Laurel Run_MetaG_LLR_2012 (SPAdes) (version 2) | ecosystem: Environmental > Aquatic > Freshwater > Creek >... | reverse complement strand
AATGGCACGCGCTGCGCCTCGGTCTGGAACTCGCCCGCCGGCAGCAGCGCGTTCTGTTTGGCGAGCGAGTCGATCATCGCTTGCAGCGGCACGCCGAGCGTCGCCAGCCTCGCGTGGCTGAACTCGACATAGACGCGCTCGCCCTGATCGCCGTAGAGATCGACCTTGACGACGTCGGCGAGCTTCTGGATACGCTTGCGCAGCGCCTCGGCGACCTGTTTGAGCTGCGCATAGCTCGCGCCGTCGCCGCTGATGGTGTAGAGCACCGCATCGACGTCGCCGAACTCGTCGTTGATCGCGGGGCCGACGACGTCAGGCGGCAGGTCGGCCTTCACGTCGGTCATCTTCTTGCGCAATTGCAGGAACAGCATCGGCACGTCGTGCGCCGGCGTCGAATCCCTGAACACGAACGAAATCGAGACGAAGCCGGGCTTGGCGTAGGTCTCGATCTTGTCGGCGTAGGGCAGTTCCTGAAGTTTCTTCTCGATGCGGTCGGCCACCTGGCCCTGCATCTCCTGCGAGGAGGCGCCGGGCCAGAAGGCGGCGATATTGACGTTCTTGATGGTGAAGGAAGGGTCTTCGGCGCGGCCCAGACGCATGTAGGCGAGCGTCCCGGCGGCGGCGATCAGCAGGATCAGGAAGGCGACGAGCTGGGGATGCCTGAGGCCCCAGTTCGAGAGATTGAACTTGCTCATCACAGCCCCGCGAGGCTTGTGACGACGCGCACCCTTTGTTTGGCGTCCAGCTTGTGCGCGCCGAGCGCGACAATCTCCGCGCCTTCGGCCACGCCGGAGACGATCAGCGCGGCGCCGGAATTCGCGCCCGCTACGACCACCGGCGCCGCCGTCACCGCGCCGGTGGAATCAACCATCCAGACGCTCGGCCCCTTGTCGCTTTCAAACAACGCGCCCAGCGGCACGCTGGCGACCGGCGGCGCGGCCTGGTCGAGCGTCACCGTCACGCTCATGCCGAGCTTTGCGCTCGCTGGCGCGCCGGGCAGGCTGAACCTTGCGGCGTAAGTGCGGGTCGCGGGATCGGCGTTGGGCGAGAGCTCGCGCAGGGTCGCCGGGGTGGCGACGCCGGGCAGCGCCCAATATTCCACCTGCGCCCGCGAGGCGCGCACGCGGTCCACCAGAGCCTCCGGTATCGCCACGGCGGCTTCCTTCACGTCCGTGTGGGAAAGCCGCACAACCGGCGCGCCGACGGCGAGCATCTGGCCGGGCTCCGCCTCGGTGGCGCTGACGACGCCGTCGGCGTCCGCCGTCAGCGTGGCGTAGCTCAACGCATTAGTCGCCAGCGCCAGCGCGCGTTCGGCGCGGATCACCGCCGCGCGCGACTGATCGGCGGCGGCCCTGGTCTTGTCGAAATCGGCGCTGGCGGACCAGCCTTGCCGCGTTAGCGAAGTGATGCGTTTCTCCTCGGCTTCCGCCTGCGTCGCCGTGGAGCGCGCGGAGGCGAGGTCGGCCTCCGCCTGCTCGCGTTGCAGCTTGAAATCGGTCGCGTCGAGATGGGCCAGCGCATCGCCCTTGTGGACAAAATCGCCGGCGTCGACCAATCGCCGCTCCAGCCGGCCGCTGACGCGAAAGCTGATCTCGCTCTCGGTGCGCGCCTTGACCACGCCGGGCAGCGCGCGCGTCGTTTGGCGCGGGGCATAGTGGATGGTCGCCACGAGGACCGGGCGCGCGAAGGCTTCGTGTTTGGCCTGCGGGGGCGGGTTGCACGCGGCGAGCGCCGCTGCGGCGAGGAGCGAGGAAAGGATGGGGGCTGACCTCACGGGAGACCTCCTTCAGGTCGAGGGCGAAGGCCCCCTGTTGGTGAGCGCACGCAGCGCGAAATCAACGAGCTTGTCGGGGGGAACCGCGAGCTTTTCCTCGCGCTGCGTGGCGATAAGCGTGGGATGGTGGATGCAGACGCAGGCGCTCAGCATCGTGATGGCCAGTTCGTAAGGGTCGCCCGGCCCGAATTGGCCGCTTGCCTGACCCTCGCCGATCAACTCGGCCAGCAAGTCCGCCGTGCCGCGCTCGAAGGCTTCAATCGGCGCCCAGCGCTCGTTGATCGCGACGGCGACGATTTCATGCACCCGCGCCTCGTGGGTCATCTGGTCGCGCATGCCGGTATAGAGCATAAGGCTGACCGCCTTGATCCGCTCGGCGGCCGATCCCGCGCCCTTGGCGATTTCGCGCGCGGCGGCGGTCATTGCGCCGAGTTGCCGCGCGGCGACCGCTTCGCAAAGCGCCTGCTTGGAAGGATAAAAGCGATAGACGTTGGCGCTCGACATGCCGAGCTCCTTGGCGACATCGGCGACGGTGGCGCGGACGCCCAATTGCCGAAACAGATCCCACGCGACGTCAAGGATGTGGTCGCGGGTTCGGTCGGGGCTGCGGCGCTCTAGCGTGTCCATGGGCTTTCTGATGCCGGACGACTGACGATTTTTAATATTTATCATTCTTCATTCCATTGTCAACAGCCATCGCCTGCGCTTACCGCTACGCAGGCGACAGGACCAGCGCCGCGCGGCGGCGCTTGGCGGTCTCCCCGGAATAATGCTGGCGCGTCAGGGACGTGCGCCAGACGCGCGGTTTACAAACGCCTGAGGATGATCTGTATTGGCGTGGAATTTGCGGCGCGAACTCGCCGCATCAGGGAGGGCGAGACGAAATGGCCAAATACGCAAGCATTCTGGCGTTGGCTGCCGCGACTTTGATGATGTCGGGGTCCGCTCGGGCGAAGGATTGGAAAACCGTCGTCATCGGCATGGAGGGCGCCTATGAGCCCTATAATCTGACGGATTCCAGCGGAAAGATCATCGGGTTCGAGCCCGACCTCGTCCTGGACCTGTGCGCCCGCATGAAAGTGGAGTGCAAGATCATCGCGCAGGATTGGGACGGCATGATCCCGGGTCTCAACGCCGGCAAGTTCGACGTGATCATGGACGGCATGTCGATCACCGACGAGCGCAAGAAGGCGATCGATTTTTCCGACCCCTATAGCGCGACCCCCGCCGCCTTCGCGGTCGCCAAGACAGGTCCGCTCGCCAGACTGCCCGACGGCGGCAAAGTGGTCGATCTGACGGCGGACAAATCCGGCGGCGAGGCCACGCTAAAAGCCCTGAAAGACTCGTTCAAGGGCAAGACTCTCGGCGTTCAGGTGTCGACCACTCACGCCACTTTCGCGACCGAGGTGTTCAAGGGCGTCGCCACGGTCAAGGAATACAAGACTACCGATGACCGCGATCTCGATCTGAAAGCCGGACGCATCGACGCCTCGCTCGACGATCAACCCTCTCTGGTGCAAATGCTGGCCAAGCCCGACGCCAGCGATCTGACGTTGGCCGGGCCTTTCCTGAAAGGCGGGACGTTTGGAATCGGCGCCGGCATGGGCATCCGCAAGAGCGACGCCGATCTGACGGCGATGTTCAACAAGGCGCTCAAGGCCGCCTTCGCCGACGGCTCGGTGAAGAAATATTCGCTGAAATGGTTCAATCTCGATACCACGCCTTGATCGGGTTTGAGGCGTGAATTCGCTCAGGTTCGCTGAATTTAAGGAAGTCCGTTAGGAGTGGGTGATCGTCAGCTCGCGTTGGGGGCCGACGTCACCTCGCCTACAGGCTGACCGGCTCAAGCGCCATTGGCGTTTTTGACGCCCCTAAGCCGTCAACTTGGCGATCGCCGCAGTGACCGACTTGCGCTGCTCGAGGCTCGCGCACCAACGCGCCACGTTCGGCGTCTCCGAGAAATCCACTCCGGCGAATTCGCGGCGCCAAATCCAACCAAAGTTGACGACGTCGGCGAGGGAATATTCGCCCGCCAGATATTCGACGTCGCGCAGCCTATGGTCGAGCACCGCGAGCGTGCGTTTGGCTTCGGCCGAAAATCGCTCAATCGCCAAGGGCGCTGAAGTCGGCGCGAGTTTCTGGAAATAGCCGGATTGGCCGAAGGCGGGGCCAAGCCCCGAGGCGTGGAAAAACATCCACTCGAACATGCGGATGCGCCGGACCGGATCGACGGGGATCAGCTTGCCGAATTTTTCGGCCAAATAAATGAGGATGGCGGCCGACTCGGTGATCGTGACCGGCGCTCCATTGGGGCCTTCGGAATCGACGATCACCGGGACTTTGCCGTTCGGGTTCAGCGCGAGGAATTCGGGCGTCTTCTGCTCGCCGGCGCGGATGTTCACCTTCGTCAGCCGGTACTCGGCGCCGACTTCTTCGAGCATAATGGGAACCTTGACGGAATTCGGGGTCGCAAAGGCGTACAGTTCGATCATGGGCGCTCTCCGGCAGGGCTGGGGAAACGGGCGCGCGCGCCCATTTCGAAACCGCGTCTTCAGGCCGCCAGCTTGGTCGCGGTGGGGAAGTCGACGGCAATCTTGGTGACGCCGTGCAGATAATTGCTAATGATTTTGTCGCCGACGACCATCATCACGTCAACGACGCTTCCCTCCGTCCAGCCGGCCGCAAGGAAGGTTTCGGTCGAGGCGGCGGCGACATGGCCGCGCTTTTGCGTGACTTCCCGCACGAAGCGCGCGAGCGCGTCGAGCTTGGGATCGAAGCTGGCGCGGCCGCTGCGGATTTCGAGGATCTGGGCTTCGGTGAAGCCGACCATCTTGCCGACAGCGGTATGGGCGGCTAGGCAATATTCACATTCGTTGACCTGACTGACGACGAGATTGACGACCTCGCGATGCTTGGGAGTCAGCGAGGATTTGGCGTTTTGAAGCGCGAGATAGGTCCCCAGCGCCGTCGCCGAATGGGCGAAAGTGGCGTAGAGGTTGGGGACGAAGGACAGCATCTTCTTGAGATTGTCGAAGATCGCCTGATTGTCGGGGGACACCTGCTCGCGGGTGGGGACGCTGAAATGGCTCATGGCTGGGCTCCTGGTCACTTGGACAGGGGCAAACCTAACCCTTCCATTTTGGAAAAATACTCGGCAAGTTAGCCTAGGATATATTCCAGGAGGGAATGAGCGCATGGACCGGCTCGCCGCCATGAAAATCTTCGTGCGCGTTGTCGAGGCCGGCTCTTTCTCGGGCGTGGCGCGCGAAAACGCGACGACGCAGAGCGCCGTCAGCAAGCAGGTCGCGGCGCTGGAGGCGCATCTGGGGGTCAAGTTGCTAAGCCGCTCGACCCGGGCGCTTTCGCTCACCCAGGAGGGCGACGCATTCTTTCCCGAGGCGCGCCGCCTGGTATCGGATTTCGAGGCGGCGGAGGGCCGGCTGCGCGGCGGGCGCGCGCATTTGGCGGGCTGGCTGCGGGTCGCGGCCTCGGTGGGCTATGGCCGACGCATTCTGATGCCGCGAATACAGAGCTTTCTCAAAACGCATCCCGACTTGCGTATCGACCTGAGGCTTAGCGACGGGTTCACCGATCTCATCGAGCAGGGCGTCGATGTGGCGGTACGGCTGGGCGATCTCGCCGATAGCGGCCTCGTCGCCCGCAAGATCGGCGTCTCGCAGCGTGTCTTGGTCGCCCACCCGTCCTATTTCGCAGGGCTTGCCGACGGCGGTCCCCGGCTCGAACATCCGCGCGATCTGACAGGCCACAATTGCATCGTTTACACCGAATCCGCCACCCAAAACGCATGGGAGCTTGTGGGTCCGGAAGGCGAGATCGAGCACGTGCGCGTGGCGGGAAACCTTCAGACAAACAGCTCCGAAGTGATCCGCGAGGCGGCGCTTTCGGGCATGGGAATCTGCAATGCGCCGGATTGGTTGTTACAGGACGAACTCGCCTCGGGACTAGCCACGCCTCTTCTGCCGCAATGGCGTGGCCGCCCCCTCCCTATCCACGCCGTCTTTCCCGCTCATCGCAAACATGTGGCGAAAATCGACGCTTTCATCTCGCACATTGCGGCGTGACGTTTACGCGAGGCCCACGGTCCTCTCGACATCAACCAGCGCCTGCGTCAGTTTGGGAATGACGAAGTCGAGAAAGGCGCGCCGCTTGAGCGGCTGGATTCGCTGGGACTGATGCAGGAGACTGACCGGCATGACGTCGTCGCCGAAGCCGCGCAGAATGGTCGTGATGCGCCGCTGTGAGATTGCGTCAGCCGCTTGATAAGACATAAGCTGTGCAATTCCAATACCCGCCGCCGCCGCTTCGGCGACAGCCTCGGCGGTGTTGACCGAAAATCGCGGTCGGATAACAACCGACCGCGCCGCTGACCCGCCACCGAAACTCCAGTCGCGGTAGGTCTGCAATCCTTCGAAAGCGATGCAGGCGTGGTCGGCCAGCGCTTCCGGCGTCGCCGGCTCGCCGCGCAGCTTCAGATAATCGGGGCTCGCGCAGATCAACCAGCGCACATGGCCGACTTGCCGCGCGATCAGATCGCTATCGGCAAGGCGCCCGATTCGCAGCGCGACATCGACATGCGCCTCGACGAGATCAATCACCTGATCGGACAGCACAAGCCGGACCGTAACGTCGGGATAGACGGCGAGGAACTCGTGGACGATCGGCGCCACATGAAGCTTCCCGAACATGATCGGCGCGGTGACCAGCAATTCGCCGCGCGGCGCGAGATATTCGCCTCGCGCCGCGCGTTCGGCCTCGGCGAGGTCTTCGAGCAGCCGCCGCGCCACCGCGACGAACGCCTCGCCCGCTTCCGTTGGGATCAGCTTGCGGCTCGTGCGCACCAGCAATTGCGCGCCTAAGTGCGCCTCAAGCTCCGATACGCGCCGGCTGATCGTGGGCAGCGGCGTGTTGAGCGCACGCGACGCCGCCGACAGGCTGCCGCCGTCGACAGCCGCGACGAACGCCTCCATCGACTCGAACCGATCCATTGTTACTTCCATATTGTGGAAGGATGCGTCTCGAATTTAACGGGCGCCGCTGGAAAATGGAAGGGTCTAAATTTCGGTCAGAGGCCGCTGCGGCTTCGAGAAAAAGGACCCTGACCATGTCGCTCCCCGTCACCGCGTCCCCGAACGCGACCCCATGGCCCCGGACGACCTATCACTTCGCCACCGTCAACGGCCGCAAGGTCTTCTATCGCGAGGCCGGCGATCCCGCCTCGCCGACGATCCTGCTGTTGCATGGCTTCCCCACCAGCAGCCACATGTACCGCGACTTGATTCCCGCGCTCGCCGACCGCTTCCACGTGATCGCGCCCGACTATATCGGCTTTGGCCACTCGGGCGCGCCTTCGGCTGTTGAGTTCAAATACACCTTCGACAATCTGACCGCCGAAGTCGCGGCGCTGATCGATCAACTCGGCGTCAAATCCTACGTCCTCTACATGCAGGATTACGGCGGCCCCGTCGGCTTCCGGTTGTTCGCCCAGAACCCTGAGCGGGTGAAGGGCTTCGTCATCCAGAACGCCAACGCCTATCTCGAAGGCGTCGGCGATATGCCTAAACAGGTCTTCCTGCCTTTGTGGAACAAGCGCGACGCCGCCACTGAAGCCGCCGCCCGCGGCTTCCTGGCGGCCGAGACGACCAAGTTCCAGTATTTGGTCGGCGCCAAGAACGAGCAGGCGATCAATCCCGACAACTGGACCCTCGATCAGGCGTTGCTGGATCGTCCCGGCGTCGACGCCTATCAGCTCGATCTCTTGGAGGACTACAAGTCCAACGTGGCGCTCTACGATAGCTGGCACGCCGCGTTCCGCCAGCGTCAGCCGCGCACGTTGATCGTGTGGGGCAAGAACGACCCGTTCTTCATTCCCGCCGGCGCCGAAGCGTTCCAGCGCGACCTGCCGCAAGCCCGGCTGGTCTGGCTCGACGCCGGCCATTTCGTCCTCGACGAGAACTTCGCGACCGTCGCCGCCGAGATCAAGGCGGAATTCGTCGCTTCCTGAAACCTCAACCCACCTTGCACGGAGACTTGTCATGACCAAGACTTATCTCATCACCGGCGCCAGCGAGGGCATCGGCCTGGAAACCGCGCGCCTCGCCGCCCAATCGGGGGCCTCTGTCCTGATGGTCGCGCGCGACGTGGCCAGGCTGCAAGCCGCCGCTACGGCCCTGCCCGGCGCGATCCGTCCGCAAATCGCGGCGGTTGATCTCAGCGACGCTGCGGCGCTCGAGGCGTTCCTCGCCAGCCTCGACGCGCGCGGTTATGTCCCCGACGTGCTGGTCAACAATGCCGGGGCGGGGGTCTCCGGCGCATTTGTCGCGGCCGACTGGGGCAAGCTCGACGCGATGCTGCGGCTCAACGTCAATGCGCTCGCCCGTCTCAGCCATTGGGCGGCCAAAGGCATGAAAGCGCGTGGCGGCGGCTCGATCGTCAACCTCTCGGCTGCGGTCGCGACCCGCCCTACGCCCTATTTCGCCGCCTATGCCGCCAGCAAGGCGTTCGTCACCAATCTCAGCGTCGCCATGAACAGCGAATTGCGCGGCGCTGGCGTGCATGTGACGACGATCCATCCGCCGGCGGTGCGCACCAGCTTCAGCGGCGCCGACAAGGCCGACCTGAAATCGACGCTGGTGCTGAAGCTGTTCCCGACGGTCGGCCCTGTGGCGGTGGCGCGCGCAGTGATGAACGCGGTCGCGCGCAAGCGGCGATCCGTGATCGTCGGTCCCGTCGCGGGCATCGTGATGGGGACCGCGCCGATCATGCCGCGCGGGATCGACCTCGCTTTCATGACCCTGCTGTTCAAGGGCAAGCGCGCCGCTGTGTGATTCGCTTCTCACTTGTTGGATAAGGACTCCTCACATGACGAACGCAATGGAAAATGTGCGCGCCTTCTACGCGGCGCTGGGGCAGGGCGACGTTCCGGGTCTGCTCGCCCTGCTTCATCCGCAACTGGAATGGACCGAAGCGGAAGGTTTTCCCTATTATAACGGCACGTGGCGCGACCCTGAGGACGTGCTCAACAAACTGATCGTGCCGCTGATGCGCGATTGGAGCGACTTCTCGGCGGTAGCGAACGACTTCATCTGCGAGGGCGACAGGGTGGTCAGCCTCGGCGTCTATGGCGGCGTCAACAAGGCGACAGGCAAAACCATGCGTTCGCCGTTCGCGCATATTTGGCGGGTCGTTGACGGAAAGCTCAAGCGTTTTAATATGTACACCGACACGCTGCTCATCGCACGGGCGATGCAACCCTAAGGGGCGTCGCCGATCCCTTGGAGGCCGAAGCTATGGACATCCTCAGCAGCGACATCGCCTTTACGTCATCGGTCAAGGCGATCCAGACCGCGCGCGGTTCGCGCGCGGTCTATGCCAAGATAGAGGCGCGCGGCGGTTTTCGTACAGATGTGGACGAAGACCTCGCGGCGTTTCTGAGAAGCGTCGACACCGCCTATCTGGCGACCGCCAACGCGGCGGGCCAGCCCTATGCCCAGCATCGCGGCGGACCCAAGGGTTTCATGCGCGTGCTGGGTCCACGAACGATAGGTTGGGCCGATTATTCAGGCAATCGTCAATATGTTTCGACGGGCAATCTCGCCGAAAACAACAAGGCTTTCCTGTTCCTGATGGATTACGCGCAGCGACGCCGCATCAAGCTGTGGGGTCGCGCGCGAGTGAGCGACGAAGCCGCCGTTGTCGCCGGGTTGATGCCGGAAGATTACCGTGCGCGCGGCGAGCAGGCGCTGATCTTTGAAATCGACGCGTGGGACGCCAATTGCCCGCAACATATCCCGCAGAAGGTCGACGCCGCCGACGTCGCCGACGCGCTGGCGCAGCGCGACTCGCGCATCGCTGGACTCGAAGCCGAACTCTCCGCCCTCAGGGCCAACAGGTAAGACGCCGGTTCCGCTTGAGAGCGGCGAGCGGACAGCCGTCCCCCCACGATTCCATGAAAACCATGGCTCGCGTTCAGTCCTCAGCCGAAGGCGGCGCCAAGGCTCTCCATCAGCAGCCGGAAATCGGGAAAGCTGGTGGCGATAGTGGCGGAATCATCGATCTGCATGGGCATGTCGGAGGCGAGGCCCATGACGAGAAAGCTCATGGCGATGCGGTGATCGAGATGGGTGACGACGGATCCGCCGCCGCGCACCGCGCCGCCCTCGACCACGAGATCGTCGCCGACGATCTCGTGCGCCACGCCCGCCGCCGCCAGCCCCGCGCCGACCGCCGCGAGCCGGTCGCTCTCCTTGACCCGCAATTCGTGGAGGCCGCGCATGTGGGTTCGACCCTGCGCGAACGACGCGGCGACTGCGAGGATCGGGTATTCGTCGATCATCGAGGGCGCGCGTGCGGCGGGGACGTCGACGCCCTTCAGGTCGCTGGCGCACACGCGCAGATCGGCGACCGTCTCACCGCCCTCGTCGCGCTGGTCGAGCGTCTCGATTCTGGCGCCCATTTCGAGGAGCGTCGTCAGCAGCCCGGTGCGCAGCGGGTTCGACATCACCCCTTCGACCACGATGTCGGACCCGGGCGTGATGAGCGCGGCCACGATGGGGAAGGCGGCCGAGGATGGGTCGGCGGGCACATGCACGGGGCGGGCGGTGAGGGTTGGCTGGCCGACAAGATCGATGCGCCGGCCCTCGCCCTCCCGCGTGACGCAAACATCAGCGCCGAAATGGGCGAGCATTTTCTCGGTATGGTCGCGGGAGGCTTCCGTCTCGATGACCGTGGTTACTCCCCGTGCGTTCAAGCCCGCCAGCAGCACGGCGGACTTGATCTGCGCCGAGGCGACCGGGGTGCGATAGACGATGGGTGAGAGTGCGTTGGGGCCGCGCAGGGTGATCGGGCAGCGCCCGCCCTCGGCCTGCGCCGTCACCTGCGCGCCCATCTGCATGAGCGGATCGAGAATGCGCCGCATCGGGCGTTTGCGAAGCGAGGCGTCGCCGTCGAAGCAGGCTTCGATCGGATGGCTGGCGACGACCCCCATGGTGAGGCGAGAGCCGGTGCCGGCGTTGCCGAAGTCGAGCGTTTCGCGCGGTTGGAGCAGTGCGCCCAGGCCCGGGCCGTAGACGCTCCAGCGGCCGGGGCCGTGACGCACGATCTCGGCGCCGAGTTGGCGGCACGCCTGGCCGGTGCGCAGCACGTCCTCGCCTTCCAGCAAGCCGTGGATTTCGACGCCGCCACGCGTCAGCAGCCCGAAAAGGAAGGCGCGATGCGAGATCGACTTGTCGCCGGGCGGACGGACGCGGCCCCTGAGGGGGCCGCTGCGATGGGAGGCGAGGGGTGAGATTTCTGTGGGCATCGGGGGTCGAGCGAGTGGGAGAGGCGCGGGTAGCACGCGAGGGCGGCGCTGTCGACGCGCAGACACGTTGACAGGCGCGTTGGCGCCCACTAACGGCACGCCGACTTCTAAAACATTTCCCAGGATGATCGCCGTGGCGAAACCCGAACTCGGCGCCAAGCGCCAATGCCAAGCCTGCGCCGCGAAGTTCTTCGACCTCAACCGCGACCCTATCGTGTGCCCCAAATGCGGCACGGTGTTTCAGGGCGCGACGATGCGCGCCGAGCGGGTAAGCGCGAAGGACGAAGAGAGCGAAGACGAGGCCGCGCCGGCCGGGGTCGAGATCGTTTCGCTCGACGAGGTCGAGGCGGCGGAGGAGAAGGCGGCCGATCCGGTGGTTGACGACATCGACGTCGAGGACGACGAACCCGCTGATACTTTCCTCGAGGAAGAGGAAGAGGACGAGGATGACGTCAGCTCATTGATCGACGGTGAGATTGCGCCTGACGAGGAGCCGTGAGCATTCACGAAAAAATTGGGATTTGGGCTTGTGGGGGCGTCCTGACCTCGCTATAGAGCGGCGCTCTGCTTCCAGACCCATCCGGAAGCCGTTTTACTATGTGGGGCCATAGCTCAGTTGGGAGAGCGCTTCAATGGCATTGAAGAGGTCGTCGGTTCGATTCCGTCTGGCTCCACCAGCTA
>Ga0209698_10007134_pt1 | contig 11774 bp, 11 predicted proteins | sample LitLauG_LLR_2012_FD_187203 | JGI IMG/M metagenome (GOLD analysis project Ga0209698, IMG submission 187203) | Freshwater sediment microbial communities from Pennsylvania, USA - Little Laurel Run_MetaG_LLR_2012 (SPAdes) (version 2) | ecosystem: Environmental > Aquatic > Freshwater > Creek >... | reverse complement strand
TGGAGACTCTTCAGCTCATCACTATTCTCGTCATACGCCCTACTTAGGACGGTGTAGACGAGGTCCTGCAACAGTTTCAGGACATCCTCATGGCTTTCTATATACCCCATCTCTACATCCAGCATGGTCACTTCCGAGACATGTCTGGTGGTGGCGCTGAGCTCAGCCCGGAAGGCCGGGGCGATCTCGAAGACCCGTTCAAAGACGCCGACCATGATCTGCTTGTATAGCTGCGGGCTCTGGGCCAATGTGGCCTCTTTACCGAAATAGTCGAGCTTGAAGACTTCGGCACCACCTTCAGCGGCTCCGCCGACCAGCTTCGGCGTGTTGATCTCCACGAAATCCTGGGAATAGAGGAATTCGCGGATATAGCGAAGCAACTCGCTACGGATCAGGAAGATCTTGGCTTCCTGCAGGTTACGCAATCCCAGTGCCCGGTAATCGAACAAGGTGTCCAGGTTCTCGGCCTTATGACTGAGCGGTTTATCGATCTCGATCGGTGGCTCGGTCGTGACCGGCGTCACGACGTTTAAGACCGCATCATGCAACTCGGCACCGCCGGGCGCGCGCGGCTCGCTGACGACCTTGCCATCGACTGCTAGGACCGTGCCGATCTGAAGACCGCGTAGTTTTTCGACTTCGTTCTTGTCTTGGATGACGACTTGGGTAAGGCCCCGCCGGTCACGGACATTGATGAATGTCAGGCCGCCGAGCAACCGCTTCTTATGCAACCAGCCTTCGATGTGTACCGTTTCGTCGATATGGTCTTTGACATCACTGCTTAATACTCGCATGGTTTTGTAATTCTCCCTTGACTTAGATGACGTGCTTGGTGTTTTGGCCTATCGTGACATCCGATGGATCGGTAACGCGCGGAAAACGACTATACGTCCGCTGCCAGCCTGCAGCGCGCGCCGATCCGGGTATTTCTATTCGTCGTCGAAGTGCCTGTCATATCAGAGACATTTTATCATCTTTTATCTTCCGGCGGATGGCGGTATGAGGGACTCACAACTCGATGACATCGTCGACGTCATCATCTGCTGGCTCTGATCGTTCAGTTTTAGGCAGGTGCCTTCGCTGGACGGCCTCCTTGTCGGTATACTGGTCGAAGTCGTTGCCCGGGATATGCCCGAGTAGCTGCTCCAACAGCCGTCCGATAGTAACGATACCGACGTAGTCACCGGAGTTATCTATGACGACGAACCGTGATCGGTTGGTGGTATAGAAGGCGTGCAACGCTTCACTGAGCCGATCCTTGGTATGGAGGTAGTAGACGGTGTGGTCCATGTAATCCGATACGGTTCCGGTAGAGTGCAGGGTCAGTTGTTGGAAGGCCAATGTTCCGACGATGGTGCCGTTCTTCTTGTCGAGGACTACGACGACATCGTGACCGCTTTTGTGTATCTCGTCGATAAGGATCGGCCCGACGACGTCGCTTTCGAGCACCGACAGGATCCGGCTGGCCGGAATCGTGACATCATCTACGAGATGGTCGTCGAATTCCAAGGCCCGGATGGCGATATCCAGCTCCTCTTCACTGACACGGTTGTCTTCCTGCTTGGCCTGGGCGTGTAACAGCTTCAGGATGTCCTCCCTTTCATAGAGGCCGGTATGAGAGATAGGCTGGTGGTGTTTTTCGAACAATCTGCCTCCCGCTGCCAGCGGCGGGTAGAGATAATTGAGTACGGCGTTCAACAGCGGCACCACTTTGTCAGTCAATCTGCTCGCCAGACGGGATGTGTTCGGTACGCTCAGCCACGAGAAGGCGAACCACAGAATGAAAGCGAAGAGCAAGAACGATGCCCAGACCGGTATCTTGGCGCTTACTAATGCCAATCCGCCGGCCGACGTCAGACTGATCCATATCCATAGAAGTCCTTTGGCGGCGTTACCTGATGCCGCGACCCGATAGAGCGCCTTGTCGTGACGGTCACCGGTTCTGGCGATACGTTTCCGTTCATGTAGCGGCACCGCGAAAATAGTACGTTTGACGACGATGCCAATACAAGCTAGCAGTAGCAGGATGATCGCACAGACGTATTGCACCATATGCGTTATTATACCCGCTACGTAAGGTTAAACGTGTTATTAACGGTTATTCTCAGGATTGTCTGTTGTATAATGGATAGGAACTAAATGGAAGGGATCAGAACTAACATATGACCAAACAATTTTGGGCTATCATAGCTGTCGTTGTCGTAATTTTCGTCGGCATCTTCATATTCACTGGCAATAAATCGAAGACCGGATCTTCGTCGTCTTCATCGGCGGCCCAACCGTCACAGAATATCATCGGAAACAATACCACCGGCGTGGCGATGGTCGAATACGGCGATTTCGAGTGTCCGTACTGCGAAGAGTACTACATACCGGCCAAAGAAGCCCAGATTGAGTTCAACAACCAGATCACTTTCCAATTCCGTAACTTCCCGCTCGTCAACGTCCACCCCAATGCCTTCGCTGGTGCCCGGGCCGCCCAGGCCGCAGCCTTACAAGGTCAGTTCTGGCAGATGCACGACGCCTTATACACCAGCAGCAACTGGCAGGTCTGGAGTACCGCCAACGATCCGACACCGTATTTCAACCAATACGCCCAACAACTCGGACTGAACTTGTCCAAGTTCCAGACCGATTTCGCTTCTTCCCAGGTCAACGATACGATCAATGCCGATATCGCAGCCGGCAATAAATTGAACGTCCAAGGTACGCCGACCTTCTTCATCAACGGCGTAGAGACTTCCATCGCACCGACATTGGCGGATTTCGAGCGAGTCATCAAAGCGGCGATCGCCAAAGAAGCGGCTAAGACGAACACCTCGTCATCTTCGACGAGCAGCAGTACGTCCAGCCACTAACAGGATTGATTTAAGTAGTCTCCCTAATACTCTAAGAATTCACGCCAGACGGGTCTTCTGATATGTACCGGCACTATTTCGGCCGGTGAATTAGCAATCTTGATCTTAACGGGCATCCTTCACCTCTCATACCACCAGAGCACTCCCATATGCTTATGAGCTGGAGGAGTCTGTCTTATATTTTTTGTTGTTTGTCTCTAATGGCGACGTACTGATTTGGACACCACCATAGAATGCAGGCTATTTTAGCGAATAACGCTTACGTTTGTCAACTATGGTGCCGACTTGAACGATACATACAACCAATGTTTATCACTGTATCGTTGGACACTCGGTAATAAACCGGGTGCCTTCCGTCGTTCCGATATGGCTGATCGTATCTTTGATGATGAGACGTCAGCGGCATAACTCGGGAACAGCAGTACTTCTTTCGGTGGCGTCGGCCATTCTTCGACGATCTTCTTGATCGACGATTCGTCGTCCTCCGATCTCAGACCGACGATAATACCACAGGAGCCGATCAGTTTTTCGCTGTACGGCCACTGCTGCAATCCGGGTACGACGTCGGATCCTATCAGGAACCATAGCATCGACCTGGGGAATCTTTTTTGCAGTCCGGGAAGTGTCTTTTGGACGGAAAACTGGATATCGTGCAGCTCCAAGACCCCGAACTTCGGGTGGGGCTGGATGGCCCGCCTGATCATCGCTACGCGGTGCCCGAAGTGTTCGACGCCCGGCTTATGGCGCGGTTGGCGTTCCGGCAGGAAATAGACGGCATCAAGCCCGACCTGCTGCATTGCTTGGAGAGCGAAGGCGATGTGACCGGCGTGCACCGGATTGAACGATCCGGCATAGATCCCGATGTTCGACCTCCTATTTCCCCGCGGGTTTTGCCTACCATCCATGTCTAGGTAGTATAATTCGTGTTCGTGCTAACCCGCTCATTTCGTCGGGTCGCAGTCTCGACAGATCTTGCAGGGGCCGCAGAGTTTCATCTTCTCACCTTTTTTCGGAGGCGCCTGGCACTTGCGGCAGTAATCAAGCTGATTGATGTCGTAATCTTCTTCACCGGTCGTCTGGTTTCCATACCCGGCGCCGGATAACAATACGTCGCCTGGCCCCCCACCGACGCTCATTCCGCAGCCACTCGGAATCCGTCCGGCAACTATCGCCCGTTCGGCGGCATACATCACGTCCCTGTACGAAATAGGATTAGAAGGGATCCGGGGCAATGGCTTTGGCGATAAACCTGGGAGCGATGACTGACTGCTACTCTTGAATTCTTGGTAGCGATCACGGAGTAGTTCAGCGATACCGATCCGGGAGATGACGTCCGTAGAATCGTTGGCTTCGGCATCGATGAGGGCGGCGATGATATCTGTCTGATTACAGACGAAGTCGAAGGTCTCGACGGAAGGGGGAAGTCCTTCATGCGATCTGATTCCGGCATACCATTTTCCCCCATAACGCCCGGACAGGTCGCCGTCATAGACTTCGGTCAGGATATCCGGTAATCGCTGCGCTTCTTCGTCGGGAAGGTCAAGATTGATCCGTTGTCCGAGGAGTTCTCCGGGTTGCGGTTGTAGTCCGAAATAACCGTAGATCGCTTCGAGGCTTTTTCGTTCGCTTCGGTCCAGTGACTGGTTCATGACCCGCAAAATCCCGTCGGTACCCAGATGGATGACCCGCATCCACGTCTGTTTCCGATTGACGTCAAAGCCACCGATATTCTTAGTCTGCGAATAGAGTTCCGCTGGGAAGTCCGATATCACGACCATGGTGTTCGGCTTATTTCCTTCGGCCATCTCGAACATCTCGTCCAGTTCCTGCATTTCCGTATGCCGCCGACGTATCTCGAACATGAGATTAGGCGATTTTTCGGCTAACGTATAGGCGTCGTCGATAGCGTTTCTGAAGATGACCGACATTTCCCGACCATCGTCGGAATAGAGTTCGTTGTCCCGGTACTCTAGCGGGATAGTCGTCCGCATATGGCCATCCAGGGTTTCGGCCAGCCACGTCGCACTATCCATCCATTTCTGGCGGTGGATCAGTTCTGCTTCTTGTTGGCGTGGATACGATTCGGCGGCTGCGACGGCCATGGCGATGGTAGCTCCAGCGTCACTCGGGATGGCTTCAGGAGATATCGTTGCGGTCAGCCCGCGGATGCATCGTTTGATGCAGTTACTTGATATACCCGCTCTATGCTCGAGAGACGTTCATTAAAGGTAATGCTGTATCTGACTTCGAAGCGTCCCTAGTACGGTCGGCCCTTACAGTTGCGGCACAGTGCCTGAATTTCACAGGCTTCCAGCATGTAATGTTGTTAAAGTAATTTAAAGTGTAGCACTAATCCGCCTACGCTAGATATAGTATTTTATACGATAGCCGGAACGCTAATGCATACGCAAGCTGTCGAGTGCGTTGTAGAAGACGGAATAATCCGGATTGATAGAGTAATCGGTGAAGGTGAAGAAGAAGGCGTGCGTCTGATGGTCGGACTGGCTCTTGAGATAGACGGTATTGATGCCGTCGGCCGAGCTGGTTCCGACGACGTCGCGCTGCGTATTATCCTGGTCGCAGAGGAAACTGATGCCCTGCCAGCGGGCCGGTGCTCCGAGCTGATACTGGCCGGCGCTGGAGGCCTTGGTGAAGTCCAGACAGTTATCCGATGCCGCTCCGTCCAGGGACAGCCGGTCATTATCTCCGGCGACTATCAAGACCCTGTTCACGGCATAATTGATAGGAATGGTGTTTTCGTATACGACGATCTGCTGTCCGTCGGTGACACGGTCGCTACTCTGCCAAGTAAAGGCGTTATAGGTTCCCTGGCTATGCGAAATGAACTTCCATGAAACCGGAAGATCGATGGTATAGTCGCCTTCGTCATAATGCCTGGTCAGATTCTGGTAATTGACGACCGTCGTGATGGCGGCAGCCTGTTTGACATAGGTATCGGGCCGGAGGTACTTCGTCAAAATCCAATAGCCGGTGCCGACGATCAAAGCCAGGACGAAGAACGTCGACAGCCAGGCGATGGTCTGCCTTCGTCTATCCTTTTTTTCTGACACCGATTCTATACATGGTTATATGAGTATGGTTTTTCTATTGTTTATGTCTCTGTCGTTCAAGCATCCTGCTGCTGTTTTAAGGCTGTCAGACGGGGAATGAAACTTTGGGCGGCACCGTCCAGCCCAAGGACTTTGAGAGCTCCGATCAGTACGTACAGGTGGTCGAGGCTAGAGTCTTTGACATCCGATCCCAGCGATTCAATCTGTGTGAAGGCGTGCTCGACTTTCTCGACAAGCCACTTCTCCTCACCCGGGGCGACCAGATTGGTCGTTATCCTAGCCGGTTGTGATGAAGCGACGACCTCCAGCGACCGGGCCGAGTGGTCGCGTTTGACGATATGCCCGCGCTTGACGAGATTACCGACGTGCAAGGCGACCGTCGCTACCGACGTATAGTTCAATCCGGTCATGATTTCCCGATAACTCGGGCTGTAGCCATGCTCGGCGATGAACGTTTCAATGAAATCCAGCAGCTCCTTTTGCTTTTTAGTGGGTCGGAGCTGCGCTGTTGTGGGCCCACTTGTTTGTATTTCGTTCATGCTTATCATTATGACACAGCAAATCAAGTGTCGACATGACAAACGTCACACTTTAGTTTGTAATCCGTTCAAGTACTTTTCGGAGCCGGGAAAACCCAATATTTGTACCATAGAAAGCTCCATACCGTGAAAAAGCCGGCCGATATGAACATGCCGATATAGGGGGTGATGCCGATGTAATAGAGCCCACCGACGATGGCATAATCTAATATGAAGCCGATGGTTTCAATCGAGATATAGCGCCCGATGTGCTGGATTTCCCTCAGATGCGGGTGCGTCGGCTTGAAGGCCCAGTAACGCTGGACGAAATAATTCAGTATCCAACCGACGACATCCCCGAGTACCTTGGCCCAGAACCAGTTCCAATGCAAAACCGAATAACAGAAGGCGAAGATGCCGTAGGCCGACCAGAAGTAGATGCTCCCGCCGGTTATGTACTTGATGAACTGACGGAATGTGGCGGAGTTCATGCGCTATTAGTCTGTTTGGAACGTTTGGTGGATCGTTTGGCTTGAAGCATGTCGGGTGCCATGGCGATACCAGCCAGACCCCACCACAAATATGCGATAGTGTCATCGGTCCAGGCGTGGGAAAGCATATTGATGCAGCTGATGGCGATGAAGCTGGCGAACAGTGTCAGGCCGAACGTGGTATGCCGCCTCAGCCAGAGCAGATAGCCGACCGCTCCGTTGATTGCCAGGAACAGGATGAGACCGAGCCAGCCGCTCTCCTGACCGATCTGGATGTAGAAGTTCTCGGCGATACGCGCCGGGTCCTTATTATATGCCGAAGCCGGCCCGGCTGAACCCGGCCCCTGACCGAACGGCTGGTGCACGACGTCACGGATTCCCTGTTTGAGCGCCGAGGCGTGTCCTTGGTCCGATGATGTGGCGACGGCGGAATGGGTCTGCGAATGGAAAACATAGTTCTGTAAACGGGTCGAAGAATGGACGCTCAAGCCTACGATTCCAGCTGCCAGTACGACGAAGGCGATGCCGGCATAGAACCATTTCCGTTCGGCCGTTCGCCAGACTTTTATACCTAGCAGTAATCCGATCATGATGGCACCGCCGAACCAGGCCGCTCGCGAGAACGTCAAGAACAGGGCCAATAGTCCGGCCAATAAGAAGAGCCACCAACGATAATCACGGGGTTTCTTATAGACTTTCAGGGTCAGTAGTGACAGGGGCACCATAAGATAGGCACCGAGAGGATTGGCGCCTCGAAGGAACGACTGGATACGGATATAGGCATCATTGTGGTTGATGGTTTCGTAGGGATAGATAGTGCTCGCGTTATATCCGAAATGGCTTAAAAAATTAGCCGGAAGGACGAAATACTGTAACAGTCCAAACACGATGACGATGAGCGCCGGCCACAGGACGTCCGGCTGCCAAGCTGAACGCAACCGGCTGGTGCGTAGGGCCAGTACCCAGGTAATAAGGAAGAAAGCCAGGAAACGGGTATCTAGCAGTACGCCGTAGGCCATGGCTTTCAGGCTAACAGTATTCTTAACGTAAGAAATCATCCCCCACGCCACGGTCAGGAAGGCGAACGCCAGGACAAGCCAGACCAGTTTGCGACGAAACAGTTGTGAGCGGACGAGTGAATCAGTGGTTACGATATAGATTACCGCGATGGTAAGGAGCAGAAGTAGCACCTCCTTCCATAACCGTAGCAGGGTGTAGTGTCCGCCTAATTGGGCGCCCCAGACGGTCAGAAAGGCGTGGAACGGAATCAAAACAAGTATAAGCAGGACGACGCTGCTGGCGAGCGTAATAAGGCCGTACTTCAGCGATGATGCTTTCATAAAGTGTTACAATCTAGTATATAGCTTTCCTGCTGATGGCGCCTATTCATTTCTTATGAGTCTCGTGCTCGAATAATCCATGGCAGACGAAGCCATATATGCCGTATGAAAAATAACGCCTCACTCGTCTATAGCATCGCTTTGGTCCTGGGTGATGCGATAGCTATTATCGCTGCTTTCACGCTCGCCTACATCCTGCGCGTTTCAATCAGCCACGTGCCGATTACGGCGCATGTACATGCCTTGACCTATATCTCGATCTTAACGAGCCTCCTGCCGTTCTGGATCCTAATCTTCGCGCTCATCGGGTTATACGCCCAACGGGTCTACGATAACCGTTTCAGCGAGATAAGTCGCTTGTTCATCGGCGCCTTCATCGGCATCCTGTTCGTCATCAGTTATGCCTATGTCACCGATACGACGATCTTTCCGGCCAGACGGGTCACCATCTATGCCTGGCTTTTAGCATTCGCATTCCTACTGGTCGTACGGTCGTTGAACCGAATCGGGCGTCGAAGTTTGTTCCGATACGGTGTCGGTATCAGCAATGTCCTGCTTGTCGGTGACACCCGCTCGACGAGCGAGCTGATCGAATCACTCAGCGCTACCGACCAGACCGGTTTCAAGGTCGTCGGTGTCGTCCGCGGTGAGCACGATACCTCCCATGCCCACTACCGTCACTTCTCGACTTTTCCCGGCGCTGTCGAAGGATTGCACGATACGCCGCTACACATCATTATCCAGACCGAACTCTATGCCGATAACGATCAGAACGATGAGATCCTGACCTACGCCCAGGAGCACCACATCGCCTACCGTTTCGTTCCAGGTAACAGCGAGCTGTTCGTCGGTAAGATCGATGTCGGACTATTCCATTCCGTTCCCATTATCGCCGTCCATCAGACGGCACTTATCGGCTGGGGGCGGGTCGTCAAACGGTTGACCGACCTTTTCCTCGGTTCGATAATGCTCATCATCGCTTCGCCGTTCATGCTAATTATCGCTATCGCTATCAAGCTGTTCATGCCTGGCCCTGTCTTCTTCAGACAGGTGCGTCTGACCCGTTTCAATCATGAGTTCAACGTCTATAAGTTCCGCTCAAACAATATGACCTATAACGGCCTCAGTCCGGAAGAAGCCTTCGAGAAGATGGGCCGGCCGGAACTGGCTGTCCGTTACCGGGCCAACGGAGATTTCTTGGAAGACGATCCGCGGATTCCGCCGCTCGGAAGGTTCCTTAGGAAATTCAGCCTCGACGAACTACCGCAGCTGTTCAACGTCATCAAGGGCGACATCAGCCTCGTTGGTCCTCGGGCCCTCATCCCCAAGGAACTGGCGCTGTATCGGAAACGACACACTATCTTGAGCGTCAAATCCGGTCTGACGGGATTGGCACAGGTATCCGGTCGCCGAGATATATCCTTCGAAGAGCGCCGGACACTGGACGTCTACTACGTACAGAACTGGACGTTCTGGGGCGACATGGTCATCCTGGCCAGGACGTGCTGGATCGTCCTGTTCCACCGCGGGGCGGTCTAACCATGAAGGTCGCCATCGTCTGCGACTGGTTGACCGGCTACGGCGGTGCCGAGCGGGTCGTCTTGGAACTGCACCATCTCTACCCCAAGGCCCCGATCTATACCTCGCAGTACGATCCGGAGAAATTGGACTGGTTCAAAGATGCTGACGTCAGGACGTCATGGTTGCAGCGATTACCGAACGGGCTGAAGAAGTTCTTGCCGGTACTTCGAGCCTGGACGTTCAGTCGTCTTGATCTCAGTGACTACGACCTCGTTATATCCAGTAGCGGAGCGGAAGCCAAGGGGGTACATACCGGCCCGAATACGCTGCATATAAGCTACTGCCACTCTCCGACCCATTATTACTGGATCCGGGCCAACGAATACATGGAACATCCGGGCTTTCCTTTCGGCTTCAACTGGTTGGCCCGGTTTGGACTTCGTATGCTGCTCGGGCCGCTGCGCCGCTGGGATTACCGGGCCTCCAAGCGTCCTGACGTCATGATTGCCAATTCGACGCACACCCAGGCCATGATCAAACGCTACTATCGTCGGGATTCGACCGTCATATTTCCCCCCGTCGACGTCGATAGGTTTGAAATAATCGGTAAGCCGCCGCTGCGTCATGGATTCGTTATCGCCGGCAGGCAGACGCCATATAAGCGGTTCGATCTGGCGATCGAGGCCTGTAACGACCTGAAGATACCGCTCGTCGTCATCGGCGAGGGCCCCGACCACCGCAGATTGGAAAAGATTGCGGGGCGAAGTATCACCTTCCTTAGTAACGTCGGTGACCATGAGATCGCCTCACACTTCCAGTCGGCACTTGGATTCATCATGCCGAACATGGATGATTTCGGCATTGTAGCGATCGAGGCCATGGCTGCTGGTACGCCGGTCATCGCCTATCAAAAAGGCGGTGCCCTGGATTACGTCATACCGAATAAGACCGGGTTATTCTTCGATAAGCAGACAGTCAAGAGCCTGACTCAGGCGCTGGAAACCGCATCTACGAAAAAGTTCAACTATGAAGATATCGAAACGCACGCCAAAGAATTTTCTGTTAAGGTATTCCAGGAGCATATGCAATCGTTCGTAATGGAACAGTTAAAAGTGAAAGGAATCACATAAGATGTGCGGAATCGTCGGATACATTGGCCACAAGGAAGCAGAACCGATTGTCCTGGACGGACTTTCAGCGCTAGAGTACCGCGGCTATGATTCGGCCGGAATCGCCCTGATTGAAGACGATTCTCAGATCCACGTATTCAAACAAGCCGGCCGGGTGCAATCCCTGCGTAAAGCAGTCGAAGAGCAGCCGTCGTCATCTCATCTCGCCATCGGTCATACCCGCTGGGCCACCCACGGAGCCCCGACGACCCTGAATGCCCATCCTCATAGCAATACCGACAAGACCATATTCGTAGTGCATAACGGCATCATCGAGAACTATCAGGACATCAAAGCTAAACTGGTCAGCGAGGGCTACCAGTTCGTGTCTGAGACCGACACGGAGGTCATTCCCCACCTTATCGATTACTACAGCAAACAGCTTCCCTCCTTCGTCGACGCCTTCGAAGCGGCTCTGGAAGATTTACGTGGCGCCTACGCCATCGCTGCCATCACGACCAAAGAACCGGGTACGGTGTACGCTGCCCGGCTATCGAGCCCGTTGGTCATAGGTGTCGGTGAGGGCGAATACATCCTGGCCTCCGATGCCATGGCCCTGTCCGAACACACCAACAAGGTCATCTACCTTGATGATTACGACGTCGCCGTCGTGACTGCACAGATCGAAGTGGCCGCCGGCCTGATCGGGCGGGCCCCCAACGCGATCCTCCCCGGCGCCGAAGAGGTTAGGCATCTCTAGCTGCCAGTCCGTCACGCTTTCCACTGCGATTGTTAACCACGGCTGTTCCGCGCGCCAATGAACTCGTCCATGGATTGTACGGTTTCGTACAGATAAAATCCTGTAT
>Ga0209698_10007133_pt1 | contig 11775 bp, 9 predicted proteins | sample LitLauG_LLR_2012_FD_187203 | JGI IMG/M metagenome (GOLD analysis project Ga0209698, IMG submission 187203) | Freshwater sediment microbial communities from Pennsylvania, USA - Little Laurel Run_MetaG_LLR_2012 (SPAdes) (version 2) | ecosystem: Environmental > Aquatic > Freshwater > Creek >... | reverse complement strand
GCCAGGCGCGCCGGCCGTTTTCTTTCACGATGGTACGGGCCTCGCCATATTCCACCAGGCGATTCAGCACGGTGGTCACCGAGGCGAGAGGATCTTTGTGGCGCGATAGGATGGGCGGAATTTTTTGCTGGATCAATTCACATACTTCACGCGCGCCCAGGGGACGGTCGGCTTCCATCAGCACCATGCGACAGGCTTTGGTGAAGCCGGGCTGGCGCCCGTTGCTCTTGCGATCGACGAGTTCGAGTAATTCTTCGTTCAGGACTTCGTCGCCGAACAGGTTGGCGAGTCCCACAATGGTTTGTTTAACCGTACCGATGCGTTTCATTACATCTGCGCGCTGACGCATCAACTGCCGCAGTTCTTCGTGAGCCTGACGGACAACTTCCAGCACGTGCGGATCGTTGCTGCCCGGCATAACCTTGTTCCCGCTGATCTCACTGCGCCCGATTTCCATGACATCCACCCTCTGGTGCAGCAGACCCGCAACATCGGAGACCCCGAGGCGGACGCGCACCACCCCAATCGTTCGATACGATCCCAGCCGCCGGTTTGTTCCGTGCTGCGCTTCCCCGATTGACCGGGCCTCGCGTGGCCCGGAGTGTTCCGTTGTGTCTTTCAATCGAGGAATCGGAACTCGCCCAAGATTGCTGGTTAGACGAGGCGAGTGAATCGCGGTTAGCACAGTTAGCTGTTTATTTCTTAGAACTTAGCTAACAGTCACACAGGGGCAGGAGGGGATGTTATGTCAATGCAGGTGGCGCTTGCACCAGCGCCCCCGCTCCCGGCTGAGTGGACGAAACACAAGGTCCCTCGACTGCGTTCGGCTTCGCCTCACTACGCTCGGGATGACAGTGCTTCGTTTATTCGCGGGCCTCAGGCGAAGTCCGCTGGGCGCTACGGAACGGACTAGTAGGCGAAGCCGTCGGGCTGGCTGACGGCGCCGACGCGCACCTGGTTGTCGATGAAATTGCGACCGGCATCGAGCGCGTGACGGTCGAGTTCCAGTAAATCCATTTTCTTGATCTTGGCTTCGAGTACGCGCATGGCGGTGGCGGGCGCGAGACACTCGGTTTCTTCGAGGAGAGCTCCCATGAGCACGATGTTGGTGACTTTGGTCGAGCCGAGTTTGTCGGCCATGTCCGCGGCGGGGATGCAGATGACCCGCGCTTGCGGAACAGCGAAGTCGGCGGGCAGTTGGTCGCGATTGTACAGGATGAGTCCGCCGGGCGAGACCTGGTGGGCAAACTTGCGCAGGGAGATTTCGTTCATCGCGATGAGCACATCGGGATGTGAGATAAGAGGCGCTCCGATGCGTTCCTTCGAGAGGCACACGTGGCAGTGCGCGCTGCCCGAGCGCATCTCCGGACCGTAGGAAGGCAGCCAGCTGACTTCGAGGCCTTCACGCATTCCCATCTCGGTGAGCAACTGGCCGAGCAGGAGGACACCTTGTCCACCGAAGCCCGCGATCTTGATGGCGTAATCGCGGAAGTGGTGCGGATGTTGCGGCAGAGATGGGACGGCGGCTTCGTCCTTGGCGCTGATCCCAAGCACGTCGCTGACAAGACGCTGCGGCGGTAAGTTGTTCGGCGGGAGTTCGGGCTTGTGGTCGCGAAAGACGTTGAGCGGGAACACGGGCACCAACTTCTCCAATACCCAGCGGCGGGCATCGACGGGATCTTTGCCCCAGATGGTAGGGCAGGGGGAAAGAATCTCGACAAAGGAGAAGCCGAGGCCGTCGCGCTGATTCTCGAGAGCGCGGCGCACGGCGCGGCGGGCTTTCATGATGTTCTTGTTGTCGGAGAGCGCGACCCGCTCGATGTAGACCGGCGCCTCGAGCGTAGCGAGGAGTTCCGACATGTGGAGCGGGAAGCCTTCATTGGCGGGGCGGCGTCCCCAGGGCGAGGTGGTGCTCTTCTGGCCGACGAGCGTGGTGGGCGCCATCTGGCCGCCGGTCATCCCGTAGATCGCGTTGTTCACGAAGAAGACGGTGATTTTTTCGCCGCGATTGGCGGCGTGGACGATCTCGGCGGTGCCGATGGCGGCGAGGTCGCCGTCACCCTGATAGGAGATGACGATCTTGTCAGGGCAGGTTCTCTTGATCGCGGTGGCCGAGGCGGGGGCGCGGCCGTGCGCGACCTGAACGTTGCCGACGTCGAAATAGTAGTAGGCGAATACGGAGCACCCGACGGGACTGACGAAGATGGTGCGGTCCTGCAAGCCCAGGTCGGCGATGGCTTCGGCAATCAGCTTGTGGGCGACACCGTGGCCACAGCCGGGGCAATAGTGCGTCTGCTGCTTGAGTTCCGACTTACGCTCGTACAGGTCATAAAACACGGGCGACTTGGAATGCGAAATTTCGTAACCATTCCAGGGAATTGCAGGCTCTTGCGACAGCGCTTTCGAATCGTCAGCCATAGTCGCCTCTCTAGAACCGCGGAGCTGTCTGTCCGAGCAGCTCCGATTGCAGCATGTTTGTCATCCTGCCGAGTAGTTCGGCGTGAATCTCTTCGACCGAAGGCACGTTGCCGCCGGTGCGTCCGTAGAAGTTGACCGGCACCCGGCCATTCAGGGCCAGGCGAACGTCCTCGACCATCTGCCCGTTGCTCAACTCGACCACCAGGACCTGGTGGACGTTGGCGGCAGCCTTCGCCAGAGCCTCGCTGGGGAACGGCCAGAGCGTGATGGGACGGAACAAACCGACGCGCAGGCCTTGCGAGCGAGCTTCCTCGACCGCGGAGCGCAAGATGCGCGAAGTAATGCCGTAGCCGACGAGCAGGATGTCGGCATCGTCGGCGTCGTAGAGCTCCCAGCGCGGCTCTTGCTGTTGAGCGCGCCGGTACTTGGCTTCCAGGTGGCGCTGGTGATCTTCCAGATCGTCAGGCTCGAGGAAGATCGAGCTGATCAGATTCTTTTGTGTCTCTGGCGTTCCCTTCACTGCCCACGGTTTCTCGGGAGCCACGATTTCGCGGTATTCGAGATCGAGGGGCTCCATCATCTGGCCGATGAAGCCGTCGGCGAGGATGATGACGGGATTGCGGTAGTTGTCCGCGAGTTCAAAGGCGAGGACGGTGAGGTCCGCCATTTCCTGCACCGACGCGGGCGCCAGCACGAGGTTGCGGTAGTTGCCGTGGCCGCCGCCTTTGACCATGGCGAAGTAGTCGCTCTGCTCGGGGGCGATGTTGCCGAGGCCGGGGCCGCCGCGAACCACGTCGACGATGACGCAGGGAAGTTCAGCACCGGCTATGTAGGAGATGCCTTCCTGCATCAAGCTGAGGCCAGGGCCGGAGGAGGCGGTCATGACGCGGGCTCCGGCGGCGGCAGCGCCGTACACCATGTTGATGGCAGCGACTTCGCTCTCGGCCTGCAGGAACGTGCCGCCGACCTGGGGGATGTAAAGGGCCGCGGCTTCGGCGATCTCGCTGGCGGGGGTGATGGGATATCCGTAGAAGGAGCGGCACCCGGCCAGGATGGCGCCCTTGATGATGGCGACGTTGCCTTTACAGAGTTGCCGCATGGCTCCCTCCCGCGTGGGCCGAGCCCGGCTTCGGCGGTGATGCCAGGCGGTAGACGGTGATCGCGCCGGGCTCAGGACAGCAGTAGAAACAGATGCCGCATCCGGTGCAGTCGTGTCCGGTGTAGTGCGCCGGGTGCACCCCGTAGCCATTCAACTCGGGCAGCAGTACCAGGCATTTGGGCGGGCAGGACTCCACACACAGCCCGCAGCCTTTGCATTCGTCGTCGTTGACGTTGACCTTTCCACGTGCCTGCGTTGCCATAATCACCTCGCGGCGACCAACTCCTTCGCCTGTGGCCGTTGCAACCACTTCGTGTGCTCGCAGTAGTCGTACAGCTCATCCCTGAACTTGGGATGGGCAATCTCGATCAGTGCTTTCGCCCGCTCGCGGATGGACTTGCCGTGGAGATACGCGACTCCGTACTCGGTAACGACGTAGCGGATCAAACCGCGCGACGTGACTACGCCCGCCCCGGAGGTAAGCATGGGCGTGATGCGGGAGATGGTTCCGTTCTTGGCGGTGGAGGAGAGTGCGATGATGGGCTTGCCGCCCTTGGAGCGCGAGGCCCCGCGGAGGAAGTCCACTTGCCCGCCGATGCCGCTGTAGAAATAGGTTCCGATGGAATCGGAGCAGACCTGTCCGGTGAGATCGACCTGCAGGGCCGAATTGATGGCGACCATCTTCTCGTTGCGGGCGATCAACAAGGGGTCGTTGGTGTAAGCGGTGGGATGGAATTCGAAGATGGGATTGTTGTCGACGTAGTCGAACAGGTTCTTGGTGCCCAGAGCAAAGCCGAGGATGATTTTCCTCGGCTTGAAGTTCTTGCGGGCTCCGGTAATGACGCCCGCGTCAATCAGCGGGATGACGCCGTCGGAAACCAGCTCGCTGTGGACGCCGAGATCTTTGCGGTCCATGAGCAGGGGCAGGACAGCATCGGGGATGCCGCCGATGCCGGTCTGCAGGACGGCGCCGTCTTCGATCAGGCCAGCGACGTTGCGGGCGATGGCGGCCTGCATCTCGGTAATCTCGGGCCTCTTCAACGCACACAACGGCCGGGAAGACTCCACGATTGCGTCGATCTTGCTGACGTGGATGAAGCTGTCGCCATAGGTGCGGGGCATCTGGTCGTTGACCTGGGCGACGACGCAGCGGGCAAGGCGGGCTGCGGTCAGCGTGGTGTCGACACCAACGCCGAAGCTGCAGAATCCGTGGGAGTCGGGCGGGGAGACTTCGACCAGGGCAACGTCGAGAGGCATGGCGCCGCTTTCGAACAACTCTTCGATTTCGCTGAGGTAGATCGGGGTGTAGTCGGCGCGGCCGTCGTTGATAGCCTCGCGGACGTTGCCGCCGATGAAGACGGCGTTGTGGCGGAAGTGGCCGGCCATCTCAGGCGCGACGTAGGGAGCGCTTCCCATCGTCATCATGTGCACGATCTCGACGTCGTGCACGAACGGCGCACGCTGGATGAGCGCCTCGACCAGGGTCTCGGGCTCGGCGCAGCCGGGCTGAATGTAGACCCGCATTCCGGACTGGACACAGCGCAACGCTTCGTTCGGGGTTCGTAACTTTTTCTTGTATTCGATCTCCCAGGACATTCGCTTACTTTCTCCTTACAGGTTCAGAACTCTTAACGCGCCAAACTTGCTTCGGGCGAAATTCGGTCGGCACGGGCGGTTTCGTAACCGACCGAGGCGAAGAAAATCGCGCGATCGAAGAACTGATCTAGGAGTTGCAGCATCTCCAGTTCTCCGAAGACCTCGACCGGACGCTCCATGCCGGCTTCGTTTTTCAGGTATTCCCAGAGATTCTCTTTGGTCAGGACGATCACCCACACTAACTGGCTGAGGGGGACGTTCTGCTGCGCGCGGCGGGCGCCGATCTCGACGTATCGTTCCTTGATGTCGAACTCTGACTTGCCCAGGAGCCAGTCCCCGAGGTGGCGATAAATCTCGTACACACGCTGCTGGAGTTCTTCCGGGGGGACGTTGCGGTAGTCGCGGGTAAACTCAGAAGCCTGCACCCGCCTGAGAAGCCCGTCAGCGAGCGCGTCAGAATGCTTTTCGATCAGGCGGACGAGTCGGTAGGCGAGCATCATGACTGGTTCCCCCTTCCCTCCGACTTTCAGTTTCCGCTTCCCAAAGGATTGGGGCCGTGACCCTTCGCACTTGGAGTTGTGACCGAGCTCACATGGCTACTCCTTGGAACGCAAGCACTTAGACCGACCGGGTGGTCGGTATCGAAGCTTGGGGAGCGACTTTCCCTGGGGTCGTGCGGGCCCTGGATCGAAGGAGAAAAGTCTCGGCCGCGTCGGCCAGGATCCCTGGCCTGGTTTTGCCTGGGATCCGGGTCGAGCGCGGCCGAAGTCTTCATCAGGAGGTGGCGAGTACACCCTCCGTGTTTGGCCCATTAGGACAAGAAGAACTCTTTGGCGAGGACGGCCCAGTCTTTGTCGGGAATCTGTGCGGCCAGGTTATCCATGGCCACGCCGCCGTCTTGCGCCAGGGCACCAACCGCCATCGGCATTCTTCGCTGCAAGCGGCTGGCAGACTCTTCGGTCCACCAGCGGGCCAGGGCGCCGCCCAAAAGATTGCGGAAGTTGGTCTTGGCATCGGGTGACTGCACGCTCACCAGCCAGCCTTCTCCGTAGGGATCTCTGCGCGCCAACTCGGGATCGCGGACCACGGCCTCGTTGATGTCGGCCACGCTGCCCTCGATAGGGGAGACCATGTCGACGGAAGTGCCGTCGCGATGCAGGGTCCAAATCTTCTGTCCCTGGCGGATCCACTGGCCGCGCTGCGGCAGGGCAATGCGCTCGACTTTGCCGGTGAGCTTGGAAGCAAACTCGTCCATGCCGACGCGCACCAGGCTGGGGCTCTCGCTCAGCGCCCAGGTGTGTCCGGGATGGTAGCGAAGTTTCTCAGGAACCTGAAATCCGCCGACAAGGCTGGGGCCGAGCTGGGGAAGGACCTGGCGTTTGGGCACTTGCATCGCGGGTTGCGCGATCACCACCTTCCGGCTATGGAAGTGATCAATCAGCAAGAACGTCACGAAAGTTAAGAGAACCAGTAGGACTGTCATAAGTCACCTCGCCGGAGGGCCGTCGTTTCGTGTCTCTTGCGTTTCCGGGCCACTCGCCGTCTTTCGTAAAGGCAATCGCCGCGCCAAAGTCGGCAGTTTTCGGAGGGCGTGGGTTATGGAGTTATTGGCGGAATGGAATCAGGGAGTTAGAGATGACGTGATGCGAAGCGCAACGCTCATTCTGATGCGGTGCGCAACTAAGGCTTGATGAGGATCGCAACAGGCGAAGCGGGCATTTTCAACGTGTTGCGGTGTGAGATGCGGGAAGAGTCGTGGAATGAAGTGCTTGCGGCGCGGCTCACGGCCGTTGTATCTGACAACAGCGAAAGATGCGGAATGCAACGCTTTTCGCCAGGCGCGGCCTCTGAGCAGTAGAACAGAAGCCGCCAGACGTCGGAGGCAGCGGTCACTGGGGAGCGGTTCCCTTGACCACCAGCGCGATAGGCATGTCTTCACCACCGGCCAGCTTGATTCCTGCGGAAAAGATGTAATGGTCCTGATCGTCTTTCGAAACCGCTGGCGCGGTACCTGTTCCCTCGACAGGCAGCAGGCTCAGGGGCGCGGGGTGTTTGCTGCGGGAAGCCTGGCGGCTGAGGGCTACCAGTTCCTGAAACTTGAGTACCTTGTCGGGGCCGGGATCGGCACTGGCGGGAACCAGCAGCAGGAAATCGCGGCTGGGGGCAACGCCGAGGTGGTTTCCATCGTTCGGGATGAGTTCGTAGCGGAGCGTGTAGAAACCGGCCGGGACGGCTTGCCCGCGATAGTCGGTGGAGTTTTGCGCGAAGTGGAGGACACCGACCAGCAGGGATTCCGCGATCCGGTCGTAGATAACGTCCGGAGTTTCTTTTTTCGGTTGTGCCGGAAGGTCCTTGCGGAACCAGATTTCGGCTGCGACGGAGCTGTCGTCGAGGCGGACGCGATAGCCTTTGGCGTCGAGCACGGTGCGGACGGATTCGGGGACGGCAGTGTCGGTGAGTGGACCCAGCGGCTCCACTTTGCCGGTCTGGGCAACCGTTAGAGCGCATATCGATAACAGTGAGACCGCACGTGCAATCACGGCGCGAATCTTGGGCAAGGGTCGAACCTCTCGTCGTGGGACTTCCTGCACACCGTTACGTTCTGACTCTAAGCACGTGCTCGGTCTTGGGTAGAGACGCGGCTTGCCGCGTCTTAGACGGGGCAAGCCCTGTCTCTACGGCGATCACGGTGAGTGTCCGGTCGCGTTTCGAAGCTGGTTCGTGATGCGCCGTTGCGAGGGCGAGACGCCCTCGCGACAGCCGGCAAGACCCTTCGACTTCGCTCAGGGCAGGTCGCCGGCGCTCCCAAACACTCTCAGCGCGCGAACGTGCCGATGAATGCGCTGCGCCGGCCGTGCGTGTCCCACGATTCGCCGAGGCCCGGACCGCGATAGGCGTCGGTCACGGCGACCGCGGGCATCGAGTGGGAGAGCTGGGTCAGCGGTGGATAAAACGTGACTTCGTTGCCGCAAACGTGGTCGTGTTCGCCGAGCGACCGGGTCTGAATCGTCGCGAACTGACCGGCGCGGAGAAGCGCTACGCCGTGGCGCTCGTGGTTCACGATCATCTCCATGGGCGCGGTGATCGTCTGGTCGACGTTCTTGAGGAGCTCTCCGCCCATCTGCTTCGCGAAGCTTATGAGGGCGGCGCTTTGCTGCGGCGTGGCCTGGTCGTCCACGAGAAGAACAGACTGCGCGGGATAGGGATTGGCGTACGGATCCCCCAGAGTTGCTTTCGCGCGCACCGCCGCCGCGATGGTCAAACCGTCGAGCGGGACACCGTCCCAGCTTCCCGTCTGAACGTGCCAGGCGAGAATCGCTTCTTTGCCGACCAGATTGACTTCCCCGTTGGCGAAGCATTGGCCGGTGTAGACGTCGGCGCTACGGGTTTCGATGTAATCGCCACGAATCTGTTGTGCGAACAGGGACGTGGAAAGGCAAGAGAGAGCCAGCACCAGGAGGGCTGGAAGGCGATAACGCATGGGCCACCTCACCGTTGATATCTCTATTGTCCTTCAAGATGCGGTTGGGTGGGAAGGGGGAGCGCAAAAATGGCGGCGGGGAGTTGGCCGGAAAAGGCTTTTAACCGCGAAGATCGCGGAGAAAGGCCGCGGAGGACGCAGAGGGTTCGATCCACCCTGGCGCTCGCTGGCGGAAAGTTTCGCGCCGCAGCTTTGATCCATGAGTTGTCCGGCCCGCAAGAATCTGAAGCAAGATGTTTCGTGGTCGATTGAAACGTTTCCGCCGCGTTGACTTGTAGCAGAGTGCGGCCTACCATCAATTTCTACCCGCCAGAGACCCTGTGCTCTCATGATCGCCGAGACCATCTCGCATTACCGTGTCTTATCCCAGCTGGGAGGCGGGGGGATGGGCGTGGTGTACGAGGCGGAAGACCTCAATCTGGGCCGCCACGTGGCGCTGAAGTTCCTGCCACCGGAGCTGGAAAAAGATGCGAGCGCGCTGGAACGTTTTCAGCGCGAGGCGCGAGCGGCTTCGGCTCTGAACCATCCCAATATCTGCACGGTTTACGAGATCGGTCAGTGCGAGGGGCGATACTTCATCGCCATGGAGTTGCTGGAGGGCGAAACCCTCAAGCGCAGGGTCGGGGGCCGGCCTCTGGAGATGGACCTGCTGCTCGAGCTGGCCCTTCAGATCGCCGATGCGCTCGACGCTGCGCACGCCAAGGGGATCATCCACCGCGACATTAAGCCGGGGAATATTTTTGTCACGCAGCGCAGCCAGGCGAAGGTGCTCGACTTCGGCCTAGCGAAACAAACCTGGGACGCCCGATCTCCGCTGGGCGACACCACTCTTGGAACCGCGGCGGCCGCCCACAATGACGTGCTCACCAGCCCAGGGTCCACGGTGGGGACCGTAGCCTATATGTCGCCGGAGCAGGCTCGGGGCAAGGGCCTGGACACGCGCACCGACCTGTTCTCGTTCGGCGCGGTGCTGTACGAAATGGCGACGGGAACGCTTCCCTTCCGCGGCGAGACCACTGCGGTGGTGTTTGAAGCGATTCTGAACCGAGTTCCGGTGTCTCCGGTGCGCTTGAATCCGGAGGTGCCGACGAAGCTCGAAGAGATCATCCTCAAACTGCTGGAGAAGGACCGCGAGCTGCGTTACCAGGGTGCCGCGGAGGTCCGCACCGATCTGAAGCGGCTGAAACGGGACAGCGACTCCGGCGCGCTGGCGGCGACTTCATCCTCCACGTTGCGGTCACCGCTGCGGCCGACGCCGACGGGAAGATTGGGCAAGTACTTGTCCGCGCTGGCGCTGGTGGCAGCCGTGATTGCGGGGGGAGCGTTCCTCTACGTAAAACGGGGGCGCGCGCTCACGGAGCGGGATGCGATCCTGTTGACCGATTTCGTCAACACGACGGCCGACCCGGTGTGGGATGTCACGCTGAAGAAAGCCCTGGCGGTCGACCTGGAGCAGTCGCCCTACCTGAACGTGTTTCCGGAGGCGCGCGTGCGCCAGACCTTGCGGTTCATGGGCCGCCCGCCCGACGACCGGATCACGACCGAGACCGGACGCGAGATCAGCCAGCGGAACGGGATCAAGGCGATGCTCACGGGCACAATCGAAAACGTGGGTAGCCAGTACCTGGTCATTCTGGAGGCGATGAACGCGGCGAACGGTGATTCTCTGGGAAGGGCAGAGGCAACGGCGAACACTAAAGAAGAAGTGCTCAACGCGCTGCACAAGGCGGATTCCCAGCTACGCGGCAAGCTGGGAGAGTCTCTGGCGTCGATTCAGAAATACGACAAGATGCTTTCGGAGGCGACGACCTCGTCGCTGGAAGCTCTGAATTCGCTGACGCTCGGCGACTACAAGCATGCGATGGGGAATGAACTGGCGGCCCTTCCCGACTATCAGCGGGCGGTCGAGCTGGATCCGAACTTCGCCATGGCGTACGCGCGGCTGGGCACGGTCTACAACAATCTCGGACAAACTACGCAGTCGGAAGAAAACCGCAAGAAGGCTTTCGAGTTGCGGGACCGGGCGAGCGAGCGCGAGAAGCTCTACATCATGTCGCACTACTACGCCGACGGCGGGCAACTGGATAAGGGCATCACGGCGCTGGAACTCTACAAGCAGACTTACCCGCGCGATTCGATTCCGTACAACAACGTGGGCAACATCTACAACATGCTGGGCCAGTACGAGAACGCGCTGGAGAACAGCCGCAAGGCGGTCGAACTGGAACCGGACTCGATCAGCGGGTACAGCAACCTGGCCGTGGCCTACGCGGGACTGAACCGCATGGACGAGGCCAAGGCGATCGCGCTGACCGGGCTGAAGCGGTCCCCGAAAAGCGGAGATCTGCATTCCGTCCTCGCGGGCGTGGCATGGAACCAGAACGACGCGGTCGGCATGGAGCGGGAGCTGAGCGCGATGGAAGCGAGCGCCGCTGATACGCAAATGACGGCGGCGGGCATGCGGGCGGCACTGGCCGCGAGCCACGGACAGTTCAAACAAATGCGCGCGCAGTTGCAGAGGGCCCAGGACGTAGCGCGCCAGGCGAACTTGCCCGAGGCGGCGGCGGGGATCGAGGCGCAGCGCGCGATCTGGGAGGCGGTGGGAGGATTCCGGCAGCAGGCCAGGGATGCGGCGAATCGGGCATTGCAGGGCACGCCTTCGTCGAATGTCACCTTGAGCGTGGCCCTGGCGCTGGCCCTGGCGAAGGACAACGATCGCGCCCTGAAGCTGGTCGATGACGTAGGCGCGGCGCGGCCGTTCGACACCATCGTGCAGTTCGTGAGAATCCCCGCCGTGCGGGCGCTGGTCGAGATCAATAACCAGCAACCGGCGAAAGCGATTGATCTTCTGGATGGCGCGATGGTGTACGCGCGCGCGAACCAGGGCATCCTGTTTGAGCGCGGAATGGCGTATCGGCAAGCCGGCCAGGCTGCGCAGGCTGTCCAGGAATTTCAGAAAGTTTTCGAGGTGCGCAGCATCTACGCTGACCCGGCGGCGTCGCTATCGAAGCTCGGCCTCGCGCGGTCCTACGCCCTGCAAGGCGACCGGGCAAACAGCCGGCTCGCGTACCAGGATTTCCTCGCGCTATGGAAGGATGCCGATCCGGACGTGCCGCTGTTGAAGGAAGCGAAGGACGAGTACGCGAAGGTGCAGTAGGTGGAGAATCGGGTTGGGATTCAA
>Ga0209698_10007132_pt1 | contig 11776 bp, 9 predicted proteins | sample LitLauG_LLR_2012_FD_187203 | JGI IMG/M metagenome (GOLD analysis project Ga0209698, IMG submission 187203) | Freshwater sediment microbial communities from Pennsylvania, USA - Little Laurel Run_MetaG_LLR_2012 (SPAdes) (version 2) | ecosystem: Environmental > Aquatic > Freshwater > Creek >... | reverse complement strand
CCACGGCGCTCCCCCGTGAGGGCCGGGAACATCCATCACCGCAACGGCCTCCCTCGAACCATCGTCCGCGCGCAGCAGGAGGAGTCAAGCTGCATCCTCCGAGCCAGCCATCCACCGAACAGCCATCCCGCCCCGCCCGGTCCGCAGCCGGGGAGGGACGATCCGGGAGAAAGTCTACCGGTCGGGCCTCGAGCGCCGCGGGGACCGCCAGGCTCCTCGCCCCGCGACGGTGGGCCTCTGCGGCTGACCTGGTCTTTGACCCCACACTCGCCTGCCGCAGCGCTGGGCGGGCCGGCAGTGGCAGCTCGGGGGTCTGCCCCCTCACCCAACACCGTCGTCATTGCCCGCTTGACGCCGTCTCCACCCCGGCCCGAAGGTCGGGCCGTCGGTGGGCAGGGCTTACCCCTAAGTCGCACCATGCTCAGCAACCACGGGTTGCCTTACGTGGGTCGTTTCGCCTGCGACTGGCATCGACTTGCAACCACAGACCCGCAGAGGCCCACCCGCAGTGTAGGAGGTGTCGGTGTCCGGCGACGCCAGCGCCACTGGATCACGGCGACGCCAGCGCCACTGGATCACGGCGACGCCAGCGCCACTGGATCACGGCGACGCCAGCGCCGCCTTGAGCTCGACGAGGGCGGGGACCGGGCCCGGATCGATGCCTTCGTTGGCGGCCATCCAAAGCGACACGAAGTCGCCGACGAGGATCAGGTCGAAGAGCTGGGCCAGATCCCCGTCTCCCTCGGCCCGGACCTCGACGATGTGGGCGACCGTCTCCGCGAGGAGCTCCGCCACCAGCTCGAAGCGGCGGATGACCTGGGGGTGCTCCGCGTCGTGGCGCAACTGCACCAGGGTGATCAGCTGGCGGGTCACGTCGCCGTCCTGGCCCCATCCGCAGATCTCGTTGTGGCACAGCTCCGGCTGGGTGTTCCAGAACGCCGGTGCCTTGGCGTTCTCGTTGACCTGGGTCTTCCAGCGCAGCGCGGCCGCTGCGCCGATCGCGCCGCCACCGTGGACCAGGGGCCAGGTCCGTCCGATCTTCCTCGCGATCGTGCCGGCGACGCTGTTGGCGCCGCCGGCCACGAGCTGGTCGCGCCGACGGGTGAGCTGCTCGACCGCCAAGCCGATCCAGTGGCTCGCCCCGCGCAGCAACCCGATCTGCTCCAGCACGACCAGGGGCGGGATCGCCATGGCGCCGATCGCGCTGCGGGGTTGGGGGAGGCTCGCCGGGACCGCCACCATGGGCGCGCCCCATTCGCGGGCGAGGTGGGCGAGCTCACCCCCGGAGGTGATCGCCACCACCTTGGCCCCCTGCAGCGCGGCGTCGGTCGCGGCTTGCACCGTCTCCTCGGTGTCGCCCGAGCACGACACGGCGAACACCAGCGAGCCGTCACCGACGAACGCCGGGCACTCGTAGGACTTGACCGCGATGACCGGGATGGGCAGGAGCGGCCCGGCCGTGGCCACGAGGATGTCGCCGGCGATGCCGCTGCCGCCCATGCCGAGCACCACCACGTGCTCGACCGCGCGGGCATCGGGGAGCCCTTCGACCCCGCGGGCCGCCTCGACTGCGGCAACCACCTGCTCGGGGAGGGCAGCGGTCACGTCGAACATGCCCTGGGTGTCGAGGATCTCGAAGGTGGACATGGGTCTAGGCCTCGGCGTCGAAGGTGTACGCCACCGACTCAGCCGCGGCCTTGGCCAACAGTCGGGCATCCTCGCCCGCGTCGACGGTCTCGGCCTCGTCCACCAGCATGATCGGGATGTCGTCGCGCACGGCGTAGCGCCGGTGCGACCGCGGGTTGTAGAGGCTCTCCTCGTCGGCGAAGTAGAGCAGCGGGCCCTTGTCCTCGGGATCGGCGAGGATCTCGAGCAGCTTGGGGTCGAGAGCCATGGTGATCTCAGCGCTCCTTCATGAGTGCCAGCACCTCGGCGGTGTGGCGTTCGCACTCGCCGGGCGTCGCCGCCTCGAGGTTGAGGCGCAGCAAGGGCTCGGTGTTGGAGGGGCGGAGGTTGAACCACCAGTCCCCCAGATCGACGGTCAAGCCGTCGAGCCGGTCCTGCGTCGCGTCCGGGTGGGCGGGGGGCGAGTACTCCGACGCCACGCGCTCGATGGCCGCGGCCTGATCCGCGACCTCGGTGTTGATCTCGCCAGAGGCGGCGTAGCGCTCGAAGGGCTTGCGCAGCTCCGACAGCGGCGTGGCCGCCTTGGAGAGGACCTCGAGCACCACGAGCGCGGCGATGGACCCCGAGTCGGCCCGGTAATTGTCGCGGAAGTAGTAGTGCCCCGAGTGCTCGCCGCCGAAGACCGCGCCGGTCTCGGCCATGCGCGCCTTGATGAAGGAGTGGCCCACCCGGGTCTTGACGGGGGTGCCTCCCCGCTCGATGACCACCTCGGGCACCGACTTGGAGCAGATCAGGTTGTAGAGCACGGTCGAACCGGGGTGCTTGTCGAGCATGGCGGCGGCCACCATCGCCGTCGTCGTCGAACCCGACACCGGCTGGCCGAGGTCGTCGACCAGGAAGCACCGGTCGGCGTCGCCGTCGAAGGCCAGGCCGACGTCGGCTCCGGTCTCGAGGATCCGGGCCTGGAGGTCGCGCAGGTTGGCGGGTTGGATCGGGTCCGCCGGGTGGTTGGGGAAGTTGCCGTCCAGCTCGCCGAAGAGGATCTCGAGCTCGAAGGGGAGCCGGTCGAACACGGCGGGGACGACGAGGCCCCCCATCCCGTTGGCGGTGTCGGCCACGACCTTGAGCGGTCGGAGCGCGCCGAGGTCCACGAACGAGCGGACCTTGTCCGCGTAGTCGCCCAGCACGTCCCGGTGGGAGAGGCTGCCCCGGCGGGCCGCACTCGGCGCAGGCCCGGACGACGCGGCCGCCTTGATCTCCCGCAGGCCGGACTCCTCGCCCACCGGCCGCGCACCGCTCAGGCACAGCTTGATGCCGTTGTACTGAGCCGGGTTGTGCGAGGCGGTGAACATCGCACCGGGTGCGTCGAAGCGGCCCGAGGCGTAGTACAGCTCGTCGGTGGAGCTGAGGCCGAGGTCGATCACGTCGACGCCGGCCGATAGCACCCCCTCGGCAAATGCCGCGGCCAGCTCCACCCCCGAGGGCCTCATGTCCCGCGCGATGAGGATGCGCTCGGTCCCGACGAAGCGGGCGAAGGCGCTCCCGATGCCCCCGGCGAGCGCGGCATCGAGCTGGTCGGGAACAGTGCCGCGGATGTCATAGGCCTTGAAGATGGCGTCGAGCGTCGACATGCGGGCACGACATTAGCTGCCGGGGCTGCCCCCACCTTCGGGGGCATCGGCGATTGCGCGGGTGGGCGCATGGTGCCCATTTTCCGGCGCAGACCCGGACGCCGCCGACTGGGGTGTGTCGACGGCACCACCGGCGTCGGCGCCATCGGGCGCGGTCCCGACCGCGCCGGACTCGGCCGCACCCGCCGGTTCGTGCGACTCGGACCCGTCCGGCTCCCACGGGGCGACTGGCTCGGGACCCGTCGCCGCGGCAGCCTCGAGCTCGAGCTCGGGCTCGGGCTCGGTCGCCGCGGCGGTCTCGGGCTCGGGCTCGGTCGCCCGGCCGTTGCCCGCCGCACCGGGCGCGTCCACGGTCGCCGACCCGGCCGCACCCGCAGCGCCGTTGCCCGCGGGCGGACGGAACCGGCCGGTCTGGTACTCCGAGGTGCGGTACCGGGCCAGATCCAACCCTGCGGGAAAGCCGAGCCACAGGTCGAGGTGGTCGTCGGTGCGCCCCGCCACCTGGTCGCCGCGCGAGGAGGGGAACGCACCGGCGAGCTCGTACTCCAGGCGCTGGTACGCGCCAGCCAGCTCCTCGTCCTCGTCAGCCCGACCGTCCCACGCGAAGGCTCCCTCTCGGCGGAGGTGGAGCGGCTCGGGGGGGCGCACCGGCTTGGCCCGAGCCATCCAGATCACCCCGGCGATCCCGACCAGCGCCAGGATCATCCCGATGATGTCGACCGGCGTGTAGCCGTAGTGCAGGCGGACGTGGTGGGAGGTCGGGATGACCACCATGAGGTTGGGGGTCACCCGGTAGGGGCCCTTGGCCCCCGACACGTGCCAGTTGGGGAAGTACGACACCTTGACCAGGACCGGGACGCCCACGTTGTCGACGTCGAAGGACACGTTGTCGTCGCCGGAGCGGATGTTGCTGACCTGCACCGGCTCGAGGGGCGTTCGGGGCGGGCTGGTCTCCATCGGCGCCACGCGGGCCCAGTCCTTCGGGCCCGACGCGGCGTAGAAGACGTCCGCCAGCGAGGGGTTGAGGTACCACGCCTCCGACGGCTTGAGCCATCCCTTGCCCCCGGTCGGCACCCCCTTCATGACCACCGGCTGGTTGGTGAGCGGTGCGACGATGGCCGAATCGACCTGGATCTCGTAGATCTTCCAGGTGCGTTGCTTCACGCTGCTCGTGTTGCCTGTGTAGTAGGTCACCGGGAAGGTCTGAGACGTGGCCACGAGCCGCAGGTTGGGGTTGACGTCGGCCTGGGCCTGGGTCTCAGGCGTGAGCGCCATGTAGTACTTGACGCCGAGCATCTGCAGGTGGGCCACGCCCGCGTTGACGTCGGGTGCGCTCGGGTAGTTGAGGCCGCGCACCGGGTTGGAGGGCCGCAACGACAGCTCAGCCGCGTCGAGGAAGTGGTACGGCGTGGTCGCCGAGGACTCGAAGTAGAGGCCTTCCATCGAGCCGATGCAGCCGTGCGTCCAGTAGGGCAGGAGCATGAGCGCCATGGGCGTGCCCATCTGGTCCTCTTCGGACTCGTACTCCCACATGGCCCGCCCGCAGCCGTACTGGGGGTCCTTGCCCAGCCTGGTCATGATCGAGACCAGGTCGAAGTACTCCGCTTCACGGGCCTTGCCGCTCGACTGGTAACCCGAATAGTTCCAGCGGACCCAGTCCGGGAGGAAGGAACGGTCCGCCGTCTTGACGCCCAACCACGAGTACTGGCCCGTTCGGGCATCGGTGTGCCCGAAGGGGAGGATGCGCAGCGGGTACGAGACCCAGATGAGCGCGACGACGATGGCGCCGAGCGGGATCCCGAGCTGGAGCCACTCGTGCAGGTCGCGCCGCTCCTCGGCGGTGGCCAGATCGACGAGGATCGTGCCACCCTCGGCGACCGCTACGCCGACGAGCAGGTACAGGCAGAGGAACCAGAACGGGAGGACCCGTGCGTTCCACAGCCGCGCCTGCGGGGCGAACCGGAAGATCAGACCCGACAGCACGGTCAGGATCGTGAGGGACGTGCCGATCCGGTGGCGGCGCACCACCGAGGTGAACATGCCGATGGCGGCGAGCACATCGAGCCACAGCAGGTGGGGCGGGAAGAGGTTCTTGGTGTAGGCGGTCAGCTTCTCGTACCCCATGTCGGTGGCGTACGGGAGGCGGAACGCGAAGGGGAGGGCCCAGAACGCCGCGAGGCAGCCGGCGACGACGAACACCGGGATCGTCCAGCGCCAGCGGTGCCCTTCGATGTGCAGCGCGGGCGCGAGGAGGGTCAGCACGGCCAGGGCGAGGGGCAGCGCCCACGGACCGACCCCGACGAGGTGCGCGAGCAGCGTGAAGACGGTGAGGCCGCCGAGGATCCGGGTCGGCCACCCGAGCCACTCGCCCCGCTCGTCGCCGACGAGCGTCAGCACCAGCGCGCCGAGCACGGCGAACAACGTCGGCAGCAGGTGGGACAAGCCGGCGCACAGCAGGACCACCGCGGCCAGCGCCCGCCCGCGGCCGGTCTGCATGCCCCGGGCGACGAGGCCGAGGAACACCAGGGCGAACGCGAGGCTGATGGAGAAGGAGAACTCCCCGGCGAGCGTCGAGGCGATGTTGCCCCCGTAGATGGTGAACTCCCGGGAGAACAGGAACGGCACGGTCGCGGCGGCCATGCACGCCGGCCCCGGGAAGCGCATCCTGGCCAGGCGCCCGAAGGCCCATGCGGCCAGCGGGAGGGCGACGAGTCCCGACACGGAGATGAGCTTGAACGCGATGTTGTAGGGCAGCACCACGTTGAGCAGGACGATGGCGAGGCTCGGCAGCGGGAAGTAGTACAGGAGGGCCGGGAACCCGGCGTACCAGTCGGGTGTCCAGCCCGTGATCCGGAAGTGGGGCAGGAGGTGGTCGCGCAAATAAGCGGGCAGCCACACGTGGGCACCCATGTCCCCGCCGGCCGGCGTCGTGTTGGCGAACAGCTTGGACGGCTGGAGCTGCACGAAGGTGAACACGCAGGCGACCACCACCACCACGAGGGTGATGATCGACTCCGGCTGCTGGAGTCGATCCGACAGCCGGCCGACGACACCGCGGCGCGGGGTGTGGGGGTCGGTGTTCGCGGGTTCGGGCGGCGGCGGCGCCTCAGCCGGCTCGAGGTCTGTGGGGCGCGCCGGGTCGAGCTCGTCGAGCAGGGTCATGGCGGCCCCCATGTTGCCCTGGATCCGCGGCCAAGGCCTGTCATACCCGCGGCCGACCCGGATGGGCCGACCCGGATGGACCGACCCGGCTCAGGCCGAGGCGGCCTGGTGCGCCACGTCGAGGAGCTGGTCGAGTTGGAGCGGACCCGCCTCGTCCTGCCACCAGCGCACATCACAGGGGGAGCAGCTGCGGAAGGTCACGGCGGACCCACCGATGGACATGGCGATCTCGACCAGCTCACGCGACCTGCACTGCGGGCATCTCATGCGGGTGCTGCTCCTCCTGCCGCGGTCGCGTTGGCGCGCCGGGGGCATCACTCGAGGGTGGACGTTTCGTGCGTCAGCCTTCGGCAATCGCCCGACCGGACTTGAAAAGCCGGATCATCTCCCCAAAGTGAGCGAAAGCACGGTCGCCGCGTTGAACGCGGCGTGCGCCGCGATGCCCGGCCCGAGCCGGCCGGTGCGCGTCGCGAGCACGGCGAGGACGATGCCGAAGAGGATCAGAGCGGGGAGCTGGAGGAGCTCGAAGTGCGCCAGCCCGAAGAGGGCCGCGGACCCGAGCACGCCTGCAACCGTGCCGAAGCGGCGCTGCAGCGACCGCAGGAGCAGGCCCCGGAAGAACAGCTCCTCGACCACCGGCGCCCCCACTGCGAGGAACACGACGAGCACCGTCACCGCGGCTCCGCCGTGCGCGGCCCGGGTCAGGTCCTTGGCCTGGCTCTCGAGGCGGTGCCGGAGACCGTGGTCGAATTGTTCGAACGGCCAGTACAACAGGGGCACAAGGGCGTATTGACACGCCAGGCCGACGGCCGCGCCGAGGGCCACGTCGAGGGGGAGCCGGATCTCGAAGCCGAAGTCGACCGCCAGGCTGCCCGACCCGCGGACCCGGGAGGCACAGACCGCTCCACCGGCCAGCCCGACCCACAGACCGACCAGCGCGGCCACGGTGACCGCCACCGGTGTCGGCCCGCCGGGCTTCTGGTGGGTGGCGGACTGCGCCACCCCCGCCGCCAGGATCGACAGCACCGTCCCGGCGACGAACGCCACCAGGGCGTCGCCCACCCCCCAGCGCGGCGGCGCAGCGGGACCGTCGCCGTCAGCCACGCGCGCTCAGCCGGCGAGCGCGGAGAGCCGCGCGAGCTCGGCCTCGCGCCGCACGGCCACCACTTCGGCGCCGCCGCCGAGGAGGTGCGCGGTGCGCCGGTCGAGCACGGTCCACCCACGGGGCGCAGCGAGGCGCTCGGCGTGGCGGGCGCACAGCGCCCACCGGTTGCCCCCGCCGGTGCTGTCGGCGTCGTCCAACCACACCTGCTGGCCGGCGTAGTCGTAGGTGAGCCACGCCGCGATCGGACCGTTGCAAGCGGGGCGCGCGCAGGACCCGGAGCCGCTCACGCCATCACCGTATCCGCGGCCCGGCCGCTGCGGGCGGACCACGCAGGGCTCGCGACCGCACGGCCTTCGGCACCGTGCCTCGGAGGCGTCGGGCGCGTCGGCGGGGACAAGGAGCTCGTCACCAGTGGGAGAACGGCGCCGGTCAGGGGAATCATGAGCGCATGAGGTCTGCTTTGGCGCCGTCACCACCTACGATGGCGGCATGAGTCGCCAACCGGGAGACCTGCGCCCAGGTCGGCCCGACCGATCCGGACCTGCAGGTTCACCGCCCGAGCGCAACTGGCGCTGGGTGGCGATCGTGCTCGGCGCCCTGATCGTGATCGCCCTGGCCGTCTCCAAGCTCTCCTCGGGGACCCCGCCCAAGTCGCAGTCCTACGGCGACTTCACCGCGGCGGTGACCGGCAACCACGTCACCTCGGCCACGGTCAACAACGACACGGGCAAGGTCACCTACACGACCGACACGGGGGACAAGTTCGCCGTTTCGGGCCCGCACCCGCTCACCGACGGCACGGTTGCGCTGCTGCGCGACCACGTCAAGGACCTCAAGTTCGTCAACCAGAGCAGCAACTGGCTGGCCTCGATACTGCCGATCCTGCTCTACGGCGGACTGGTCATCGGCTTCTTCGTCTGGATGAGCCGGCGCGCCCAGGGCCAGATGACCGGCATCATGTCGATCGGGCGCTCCAAGGCGAAGGTGTACACGACCGAGCGCCCGAAGACCACCTTCGCCGACGTCGCCGGGTACAACGGCGTCAAGATGGAGATCCGGGAGGTGGTCGACTTCTTGAAGTCGGCCAACCGGTTCAAGGAGATCGGCGCCCGCATCCCCAAGGGCGTCCTGCTCGTCGGGCCGCCCGGCACGGGCAAGACCCTGCTGGCTCGGGCCGTGGCGGGCGAGGCCGGGGTGCCGTTCATGTCGGTGACCGGCTCCGACTTCATGGAGATGTTCGTCGGCGTCGGCGCATCCCGGGTGCGCGACCTGTTCCAGACGGCCCGCAAGCAGGCCCCCGCCATCATCTTCATCGACGAGATCGACTCGATCGGACGCAAGCGTGGCGCCGGCCTCGGCGGTGGCCATGACGAGCGCGAGCAGACCCTCAACCAGATGCTCGCCGAGATGGACGGGTTCGAGACGACCGAGGGCATCGTGATGATGGCGGCGACCAACCGCCCCGACATCCTGGACCCGGCCCTGTTGCGCCCCGGGCGCTTCGACCGCCAGATCGTGGTGCCGCTCCCCGACCTCGAGGAGCGCCTCCCCATCCTCGAGGTCCACTGCAAGGGCAAGCGGGTCTCGCCCGACGTCGACCTCCACGTGGTGGCCCGCGGCACGCCGGGCATGAGCGGCGCCGATCTGGCCAACCTGGTCAACGAAGCGGCGCTGCACGCCGTGCGGCGAAACGTGGACAGCATCCACATGATCGATTTCGAAGCGGCGCGGGACCGGGTCCTGATGGGGCAGCGCCGCGAGTCGACGGTGCTGAGCGAGCGGGAGAAAGAGGCGACCGCGTACCACGAGGGCGGCCATGCGGTCCTCGCCTACGTGCTGCCCGACGCCGACCCGGTCCACAAGGTCACCATCCTGCCGACCGGCTTGGCCCTCGGTGTCACCCAGCAGCTCCCCATCGAGGAGCGCCACACCTACTGGCGGGAGTACATCGAGGACCGTCTCTGCGTGATGATGGGCGGCCGCTGCGCCGAGCAGCTCGTGCTCGGCAGCCTGTCCACGGGCGCCAGCAACGACCTGCAGCAGGCCACCGAGATGGCGCGCAAGATGGTGCGCGAGTTCGGCATGAGCGAGCGGATCGGGCCGATGGCGTGGGGCCAGGAGGCCGCCGTGTTCCTCGGTGAGGACCTGATGCACTCGCGCGACTACAGCGATGTCACCTCGCGCGTCATCGACGAGGAGGTCGAGCGGATCCTGCGCGAGCAGGAAGCTCGGGCCGCTCGCCTGCTCCAGGAGCACCGCACCGGGCTCACCCTCGTCGCCAAGGCCCTCCTCGACAAGGAGACCATCGACGGCGTCGAGGTGGGGCGGCTCGTCGACCGCGGCTACGGGCGCGCCGTGCACGAGCACCACGCCGCCGTCCCCGTCTTCGCCCGGCCCGAACCCATCGCCGGGCACCCGGACCCCGAGGCCACGCCGAGCGAGCAGCCGCAGCCGTCGCTCCCCCTGCCAACCACCACCTGGCAGACACGGCCATCCAGCTGACCGCACCGGGCACGCGGTGGGCCACGCCACCGTGGTCCCCGCCCGCTCAGTCGCCGGCACCCTCCGCGCCCGCACCCTCCGCGCCCGCACCCTCCGACCCGGCAGCTTCCGGTCCCGGGGGAGCATCGGTGCCCCGGACGGCACCGGTGCCCCGGACGGCACCGACGGCCGCCCACAGCTCGGCCGCGGCGGGGGTCCCGATGAAGCTGGCACGCACCACCCCGGAGGCATCGGCCACCACGATGGTCGGCGCCGCGTCGATGGCATAGCGCTCGTGGAGGTCGCGGCGCGACTGGTAGGGCACGTCCTGGACGACCACGTCGCGGCCCGCCAGCGGCGCCACCTTGGTCCAGGCCTCGGCGCAGGACGCGCACGCGGTCGACGAGAACATCGCCACGAGCCACGGGGTGGATGCACCGTCGAAGTCGGCCCGGTCGAGCTGGGACGGCGCCTGCCAGGTCGACTGGGTGGGCGGCTCCGGGCGCCTGCGCTGGAGGACGAGGGCGGCGACCACGGCAGCGAGCACGAGCCCGACGGTGATCAGCACGGTCGTCATGGCCGCTCCATCATGACCGACGGCGCACTGCGGGCCCCGCTCGCCCGGTCACGAGCCGAGCGGCACACCGATGGTGGCATCGATGCCGATCCCCTTGAGTTGGCGGAGGTCGCGCTCGACGATGACGGGCTCCGAGGAGTCCACCTCGAGCGCAGCACCCGAGGAGGGCACATGGCCGTTGAGGTGGGCGACCAGGCGCTGCCCCGGTGCCTCGCGCACCGAGGTCAACCCCGGGACCGGCGACGAGCCCGCGGCCAGTGCGGTGATGGACACGGTGGCCGGCTCGCTGCCCGGATCGTCGATGATGACCCACTCGTCGGTGGTCGCATCCGCCTCCCCTGCGGCCAGCAACCACCGCCGGGCGCTCAGGCGGCTCCCGAGGACGTCGGCGAGCCCCGGCGGCGACGCAGGGGAGGACACGTCGAGGGTCCGCTCGGCCACGATCCCCACCCCGTTGGTGCTGTGCAGGGCGACCGCGTGACCGACCCCCTTGGGGATCCGGGTCTCGTCGTTGCTCGTGATGGTCGCCGTCGATCCGGGCGCCACCTTGACCACGAAGGGGTCGGCGCTGCCCTGGTCGAGCACGAGGCTCATCGTCACGTCTGCTTCGGCGGGGCCAGGGTTGAAGATCCGATAGCGCTCGATGGCTCCGTCGTTGTCCATCCCCTCCGGCCACCACCACTCCGTGCCGAGCGACGGGCTCCCGAGGACCAGGGACATGCCCGGAGGCCGAGGGGGCGTGGCGCTGGCCGTCGGTGACGTCCCGCCCGAGGTGTTCCCCGCGGATGCGGTGGCCGCAGGCACGATCTGGGTCTTGAACGCGACCACGCGCCCGGATCGCACCGAGACCGCCGTGGCCACCTGCGCCCGCAACCGGAGGTGCGAGCCGACGTCGATGCCGGCCACCGAGCGGGCCGGCACGACGATCCCCTGGAAGTCGGCAGGGGCCTCCACACCCTGCTCGGTGACGAAGGACAGGTCCACGATGGCGTCGTCGCTGAAGGGGTTCAGGAGGGACAGGACGAGGCCGGCGCGTGCCTGGGTCGTCCCGTCGGCGAAGTACCAGTGCTCCGAGGCGGCGGTGGCGCACGCGACCGCCGAGGTGCCGACTCCGCCCGTGACGACCTGTTCGACCGCCGCCGCCCCACCGTGCAGCGTCACCTCCGCGCCGACGAAGGGCCACGAGGCCGCCGC
>Ga0209698_10007129_pt1 | contig 11777 bp, 11 predicted proteins | sample LitLauG_LLR_2012_FD_187203 | JGI IMG/M metagenome (GOLD analysis project Ga0209698, IMG submission 187203) | Freshwater sediment microbial communities from Pennsylvania, USA - Little Laurel Run_MetaG_LLR_2012 (SPAdes) (version 2) | ecosystem: Environmental > Aquatic > Freshwater > Creek >... | reverse complement strand
GTTTGAGCAGTTCGGCCTCGCCGAAGAAATGAACAAGGCGCTGCGCTCCAAGGTCTGGCTGAAGAGTGGCGGCTACATCGTCATCAATCAGACCGAGGCGCTGGTCGCAATCGACATCAACACCGGCAAGTACGTCGGCAAGACCGCGCGCCTGGAAGACACCATCGTCAAGACCAACATCGACGCCATCAAGGAAATCGTGCGCCAGGTGCGGCTGCGCGACCTCGGTGGCATCATCATCATCGATTTCATTGACATGGACGAGCGCCGCAACCGCCAGCGCGTGATGCAGGCCCTCGAAGAAGAAATGCGCCTGGACCGCGCTCCTTCCAAAGTCCTGCAGTTCAATGACTTCGGCCTGGTCGCGATCACGCGCAAACGCGTGAAGCAATCGCTCGAGCGTACCCTCGGCGCGCCCTGCCCATACTGCGCGTCGACCGGATACGTGAAGTCGGTGACCACGGTCTGCAACGAACTCTATGTCGAGATGCGCAAGATCGCGAAACACTTGGAGCACGAAGACGTGATCCTGCGCGTGCATCCGGATGTGGCCAAGGAACTCAAGTCCAATAACGCGCGCCTGCTCACCGAGATGGAAGAGATGACCAAGCGCACCATCATCATCAAGAGCGACCCTGCGCTGCACCAGGAAAAGTTCGACATCAACTAGCTGTCAGCAGTCAGCCGTCAGCTACCAATGCCCGCGTGGGGACAGCCGCCTCGGCTGTCCGCGGGCAAAGCCCTGCGGGTGTCTGAGTTTCTGAGCGCGCTTCCGCCCACAGCCTTGCCGAACTGTACGCAACATTCACCCGCTATCCCGGAAAGCAGCGCCTCAGCGCCGAGTCGGCGGACCTGCTCGTACAGGAAATCGAGCAGAGACTTGCCTTGATTTCGCTCACCGGCGATGAGTATCGTGCCGCCCTGCGCCGCATTGCCAGGATGGGAATTGTAGGCGGAGCGGTGTATGACGGGATCATCGCGGCGTGTGCGCTCAAGTCTCGCGCTACCCACCTCTGCACCTGGAACGTGCGCCACTTCGACCTGCTGGGCACGGAAATCCAAAAGCTGGTCACCTTGCCGCCCGAAATTTAACTCTCACCCCCTTGTCATCCTGAAGCCCGCGCTTCTTGCGGGGCTGAAGAACCCATGCAATTGCTTGCAGCTGTCGTGAGCCGCGGAGGTGCAGACGTCGGCGGTCCAGGGCCGCATGGCTCCTCAAACGTGTGTTGACATAAAGCCCATTCAAGTAGCACACTATATACGCACACAATGGCCCGCCGCGCTCACATCTTTCTGCCCGAAGACTTGCTCCTTGAGATCGACGCGCTGGTCGGTCCGCGGGGGCGCAGCGCCTTTCTCGTGGAAACCGCCCGCAACGCAGTGCGCCGTCACCGCCTGCTCCGGTTCCTCACGAGCCAGGAACCCGCTTGGAAAGACCAGGACCATCCTGATCTAGCCGCTGGATCCGCCACTTGGGTAGCCAAACTGCGGGCCGAGAATGAAGCCTCGCGAGGGCGTGGGCAAAGTCGCAGGAAAGTTCGCCAAGGCGCTCGCCCAGGAACAAAGGGTGCTGGTAACTGATGCGGCTGCTGCTTGACACCTCGGTGCTGATCGATGCGCTCCGTCTCCGCCAGGGCCGCCGCCAACTTCTCGCCGAACTCGTTCTGGAGGGGCACAGCCTGGCCACCACCTCCTTGAACATTGCGGAAGTCTATGCGGGGATGCGGCCCAACGAAGCGCAGAAAACAGAAGCTCTCCTGAGCGCCCTTGATTGTTACGACCTGACAGCAACGTCAGCAAGGCAGGCCGGAGCCTTGAAGCAACAATGGGCCGGAAAGGGCCGCACGCTGGCGCTGGCCGACATGATTGTTGCTGCGATTGCTTTGCAGCATGACTGCACCTTGATGACGGACAATCGCAAGGATTTTCCGATGGAAGAATTAGACAAGTTCGACCTGCCCCCGGCATAGCAGTTGCGCTTCTATCTAAGCTGTGGGGTCCGTTATATAACCCCGTCGTCTCCGAAGCGATGGCTTCCTCCGGACAATGATGTTTTTTCTCTTGCAACGCATTTCCTGCCACGCAAAGCCGCTTTCCAGTAGAATCTCAGGCGGGCTGAATGGCCCCATAGGAACGGCGTTTCCATCCTCCGGCATGTCAATCAGCGGGCGCAAGAACGTAGAAGACGCGATCATTGTTGCGACAGGCGTTGTGTCGTCCATTCTCTGCATCGTGGGTTATAACCTGGCCGCCGATGAAGACTTGCTGAATGGGGCCTTGCTCCTGCTTTTTGGTTTCGGATTATTCTTTGGCGTCGCCTACTTTTATGGTACTAGCGGGTCGAAGCGAAGACTGATTGTTCAGACTGCCCATGCGCTGAGAGAAATCAGGGCAGCAAGCCCCGAACCGTCGGCAAAGCAACGCCTGGAAGAGAAAACCACAAGACCAGATTCTTCAGATTCAGCATCTGCGCCGTCCGCAGTGCCGAACGAGAGCATTCCAGTCGAGCGCAAAACCGTCACCGGGACCGCAGAACCAGAGAACGACGACGAACTGGCCACCGCCAGACATCTGGTTGCGGTTTACAGCCAGTTGCTGACCGAAGTGAAAGACCCCGGAAAACAAAAAACGCTGAAACGCTGGATCGTGCAGCAGGAAGAAATCATCAAGGCGAAGAATCCCACCGCCAAGCGGGCTTGACTCGACGGCCTGTCCTTAGCCCTTCACATAAGCCAGTTTGGCCGCCACCTTCCCATCGCGTACGGTAAAGACGTCCACGCCGCGCAGATGCCAGGGCTGGCCGTTGCGCATCTTGCGATAGACCCAAAGCACAGTTGCGTGATTTCCGCTGACGATCGTTTCCTCCGCGTCGAACCGCGCGTCAGCATTCTTGGCGAACCATCCGCGCCAGAACTCGACCACTGCAGCCTTGCCTTCGACGCGCCGCCCATCGGGAGCGGGCGAAGTGTCCTCGAACACCGTGTCGTCGGTCAGTAACGCGGCCAGCGCGTCAGCGTCGTGCCGGCCAAACACTTCGTTGAACTTGTCGATGGCCGCGCGTGTAGATTGCTCCTGAGACTGAACACTCTGATTGTTCACAGAGATCTCCGTTGAGGAAGACGCACCGACCAGGAACACAGAGCAAGTTAACACCAAGACGCGGACTGCGGAACGGATATACATTCGAGCCTCCCGGCGCAAACAGCAGCAACCGCTTCAGATTGGATTTCGCGCAGGTGTTGATTCTACGCATCCGTCGGCGGTAAGCCCCACGTTTTCAGGTGTTTACAACTAAGTTACTGATTCCATTGAAGATTCTCAAGGCGAGAATCGTTCCTGGGGCCGCGCTGCGGGCTGGATGACCTCCGGGGTGGTCGAGGGAGAGAACGTCGCTCCTAGGCACCTTGGAGGCTCAGGGAAGTGCCTTCTACGCGAGGTTGGCAAGGTGCTCCCCGAACCCAGACAGCCTTGAGTCGGTCCTTTGTTTTCAGTAACTTAGTGGTAACTAATTGATAAGGCGGGAGTTGGCTGTCCGGCCTCCGGATTCAGCCGACTCGGGCGAGGACGCCTACGGCAAGTTCAGACGCCTGGGTAACTTTCTTCACTGAATCGTGCAGCGCATTGGCGGCGACGGTTGCGCCGGTGGTCCCGGCTTGTTTCGCAACACCGCCAGCCTCTTCGACGGCGCTGCCGGCGATGTCGAGCAGGACGACGAGAGAGTCGGCGTGAAGTTTCCACAGTGACGACATCTTCTGGCTGCGCTTGAGCTCTTCGATTTCAGTGCGGATGCGGGCCGCGATTGAAACCAGTCTGATCAAATTGCGTGCCAGTTCCGCGCGCAGGCTCTTCTCTTCCAGATAGCTGGCGCAGTAGGCGTCCACTTCGTTGGTGGAAAGCGTGAGGTTGAAAAACCGCATAGGGACAACCTGGCGGAACTTGGGGTCGGCCACGCGCACGAAAACGCGAATGGATTCTTCGACGCGACGAAGTTTGCTGTCCTCGGCAACCACCTGTTGCGCAGTAACCAGTGGAGGACAGAACACTGGAGCGGGTGCGGGCGTTTTGGCCGCGGCTTCGCGGGCTGCTTTAGCACCGGCGCCTGACCCGGAGGTGGAAACAGCCGAAGTCCTTGCGGCCGGAGGCAGCAGCGATTTGCGGATGGGCGGGCGGCGGTCCAGTTCTTTCTTGAGTTTCGAGACCCGGCGGAACTTTTCGAGCGCGCTGTTGTAGTCAGCCTTCAGCATGTCCTTCTGGTGGATGGCTGCGACGTGCTCCACCGTGACCTCGACTCCGTCAACCGTGCTCAGGATGCTTCCGCCCATGTCTTCGAGATTCTGCGCGAAGTACTTGATTTCGCGCAGGGCCTTGTCGAAAAGCTCGTCAAAACGCCTGCCAAACGCGGTGTTGTAGGCAGCGACGGTGGCGAGTACGCCGGGATGATAGAACGAAGTATCGAGCCACTGCTTCAGCTCGCGCACACGGCCAATGATGCCGGAATCCATCAGCGCGTTAAAGTCCTTGAAGCGCGCGATTTCCTCCTGCAGCGGATCAAAGCGGCGCAGCAGTTGCACGTGCTCTTCGGGCAAGGATGGAACGTCGGCATCGGCCAGAATTTCGATGAGCGCAATTTCAAATGGCGAGAGCGGCAGCGAGCCGTCGAGGCCGTAACCCTTTTGTTCCCATTGTCCGGGCACCCGCGGATGGCGATAGAGGAACGTGGCAACCAGGTCAGTCTTATCGCGATCGGTGTCGTCGGCCTGGCGCCGGCGGACGAAATAGCGCAGCAGCGCTTCAGCCACCTCGGGATCGGTGTCGTTGGAGGAGAGCGCTTGCCGCAACATGGCTGGTGTAATGGCCAGATCCAGCAGATGCAGCCAGCGATACATGAACGAAAGCGTGCCGGGCAGGTCGTTCGAATGACGCAGTGATTCTTCGTCCAGGCCGTGCGGCACGGGGATGTCGCCGCCTAAAAAGTCGCAGACGAGCTTCTTGTAGAAGCCCTGGACCGTGGCCAGGATGGACAGCTCAAATTTAAGTTCTTCCAACAAACGATCGGCTCCGGAGAGCTGAGAGTTTAGCTTGCGACTTCGTTCTGGGACGGCTCGAAGTCCAGTAAAGACCAAAGTCACCAGAGCAGCAAGTTACCTTCGGAATGTGGGGTTGGGAGGGGGTTGGTGGTTTGAAAGGCCCTACTTCTCGCAAAAAGACGCGAGAAATGGGGCACCCGGCTACTTTCTCGTTCCCTTCGAGTCCTCGCCGTTGAAGTGCTGCGTCACAATTGCAAACTCGCCCCTATCGTTCTTGGAGAACTCGAATTGTATGTCCCACGCCTTGGAGAAGAATTTCGTTTCCGACATGGCGAAGAGGGGATTCTTCGTTTCGGACCCCATCATCAGATGGGTGCCTTGGATCGTAAACACCTCGGGCCCATCCGAGAATTGGTAGCTTCCCACATACCGGGCGAGCAAGTCCTTGGGTAGCGCGATTTCCTTTGGCGGCGGAGTAAAGGCAACAGGTTCTCCGTGTACCACCGCCGCGAGCGCTGTGTTGATCTTGCCGGTCACAATACCGTTCAGATTCGCCAGAACGATCACTGCCAGTTTTTCTTCGGGATAGTAGGCCAGTTGCGCGTTGAAGCCGATGCCGTTTCCGTCGTAGTCGAGCAGCAGATGGCCGTTTACCCTCGATACATATAATGCGCAGGCGTAGCCATTCTTGAATATCGTCTGTTTGAATGGCGTGGTCATCTTGCGCAGGGACACGGGGCTCAGCACTTTGCCGCCGAACAGTCCTTCTTCCCAACGCAACAGGTCTTCAGTGCTGGAATAGATTGCTCCGGCGGCGAATGCGCCGCCTATATTGGTGCGCTCCGCATTCTCCAGCCCGTCGGCGCCGGGCCAATATCCGGAGGTGCGGTGCGGAATGATGGTCACATTGGAGTCGTATCCCGAATCGTTCATGCCCAGCGGCTTGAAGATATTTTCGCGAAGGAAATCCGCGTAGGTTTGTCCGCTGACCTTTTCCAACAGATACCCGAGCACGTCGTAGCCCAGGTTGCTGTAGTCCCATTTTTCGCCCGGTTGAAACTGCAGCGGCTTGTCTGCGAAGGCCAGCCGATCCGGCGGACCCAGTTCATACTGTGCTGCGTCCCCCGGAATGCCGGAGGTCATGGTCAGGAGGTGATAAATCGTGATCTTGTCCCACGAGGCAGGTGCATCGGGAAGGTATTTCTTCACCAGATCGTCGGTCTTCAGCTTCCCGCGGTCTTCCAGGAGCAAGATCGAAGCGGCGGTGAATTGTTTGGTTACCGAGGCGATCTGGAATCTGGTCGTGGGTGAATTCGGTATGTTCCATTCCATGTCGGCCCAGCCGTAGCCTTTGTTGAACAGCGGTTTTCCGTTTTGCGCCACCAGGACGCTTCCCATAAACACTTGAGCGTCCACATAAGGTTGGACGATCCGCTCCAGGCGGTCCACCGGCATCTGCGCACTACACGCGCCAGTCACGAATGCAAACGCCAATGCAAGCTTCGCTAGCGGGCAAATGCGTTTCGTCTTCATCAGTGAAACCTCTTAGGTCCTTGGGAAATCAGACGGGTAGTAAGCCGGGCTTACGACGTTGCCCGCACTGCTCAACCGAGGATGAACGATTCCAGCGCGTCTTGCAAGCGTGGAGCGTGGGCACCCCGCATCGGTGTTTAGACTCCGGGTTGAGGGCCGTGGTTCCACGCGTCGAACACCGCGACGGGTGGGGCAGCCTCGGCTGTGGTGGAGTAATGGTGGTTAGGTCAATCCAGCTCGAGCTTCAGAGGCTTTTCGGCTTGCTTCTCGTCCCAGCCTTCCGTCTTGACCTGGTCGCGGGCTTGCTGGATGCGCTCTTCGAGCGAAGGCGAATCGGTGCGTGGGGGAGCAGGTTTGGCGTCACGGCCCAGAAACTGAAACATTTCGAGCAGCTCGACCGCGGCGTGCGGCGAATAACCGGCGGCGACCGCCAGCTTGATGCCTTCGCGGTCGGCGGCGAGTTCGCCGTCTTTGCCGTAAGGATTGCCGAAGTCGTCGATGGAGAGTTTGTCGAATTGATCGGGAGTGAGGTGATCTTTTTTCATGGCCTCGACGACGCGCTGCGCGCACTGGCCCAGGTCGATGTGCTCGATTTCGTGGCCGAGAACGATGGCGACTTCGTCTTCGTGAGTCATAAGCGCAAGCACGCCGCCGCCGACCACAATCTGGCCGCCGGGATAAGCCACCGCGCTGCGGAACCCGGGATGAGGATCGAGATGAAACTTGTAGGGCAATTTGTGGTGTGCGTGAGCGGCGACTTTGTCGCCGACCTGCTGCAGGTATTTCTCGATGGCTTTCGACTCCTCGGTGTCAGAGAAGCCCTGAGATTTCTGAAACGAGAGAAAAAGCGCGTTGCCAGCGCGGATTTCATCTTCGGTGGAGAGCTGGGCTTGGGACTGCGCGACGGCGAGGGCGGTCGGAAGCAGGAGGAAAGCGAGCACGCGGGCCACGGAATTCAGAGAGTTCAATTTGAATTTCCCCTTGGCGGATTAGACGTCAGCCTTGATCGCTGGTGAGCCGGAAGGTTCGTGCCTCCCACCGTTCGAAAGACGCGCAGTGTGTGAGCAGACCTCTGTGTGCCAGATGCAGCGAAAATCAAACATCCTCACCCTCCCGCAAAAGACGCGGGACGGACAGGGCCTCTGGCGGGTCGGGCTCACTTACTCGCAGCCTTCGTTGGGGCATTGATCTTTGCGGTATTCGTCGACGTAGAGTGTCCACGGCGGGTTGCCGAGGGCGTCGCGATAGAGCCCGGTTTTGAAGTAGACGAGGCCGTGGGCAGGATATCCGAGAGTGTCGAAAACCGTTGGGCCCTGGTAGTGAACAATCGGTGAACCATTCAGGGTGGCGTCGATGCGGCCCTGCTGGGCGTCGAACCTGGTGACGAAGCGAAAGTCGAGCCACTTGCCGCGATAGTCCTCGCTGCTCTGGTAAAGAATCGAGCGGCCTTGATCGTCCTGGCGGGTGACCAGCAACTGGCCTTGCTGGTAGCGGATGGCGAGAATCGGATTATCGGGGCGGCAACGACGCGCTTCGCAAACCTGCCTCCACTGCGCGATGACCAACCGTTGCGCGTTTTGGGGAAGATCGTTGGGTAGAAAGAGGCTCCACGAATAGACGTAGGTGTGGCCGGTGCGAGAGAACAGCCACCAGGACTCCATGAGTTCGGCGCGCTCGGTGGCGATGCCGGTATCGCTGGAATCCTCATGGCGGTCGCCGGAGTGTACCGTCAGCGCCAGGGCCTGGCGACCTGCGCGAACGATCTGTTGCTCGGGCTGGGCAGCGCCGGGAGCCAGGCGGAGGGTAATCCAGCGCCAACTCAGGGTTGAGGACTCGAATCCATCGTAGACGTGGAGCGGGATGAGTCGTGAGGCGGCAAACAGCGCGGTCAGCAATAGGACTGCGATGGCGGCAGATAAAGCCAGGACTCGCATGATGCGGATTTTGACCGGCGGCATCTGTTAACAAACTAGCACGCGCGATGATTTTCCATATCGTGGTTCCCACCCTTCGAAAGGCGCGAAGGGTGGAGGCAACCTGTGTGTTCTGGCACCAGCGAAATCAAAGTCCTCGCTTTTCTGATCAGCCTAGGCGAAGGGCTTGCGCCAGATCATCCAGGCGCCGGCGATGCTCAGGCTGAGGAGCGCGGTGGCGAACCCGATCCAGGCGAGTCGTTCGGGACTTGCATTCATGCGGGCGACGATTCCCGGTGAGCGAGTTTGCGCGATGGCATCTGCCAGCTCCCGGGCGCTCCAATCCTCTCCCAGCAGCGTCCAGCGCCAGGAGAGATTGGAATCGAGCAGGAAGACCTCGTTGGGATGAACCAGCGCGCCATTCTGCGACATGATCGAATAACGAAAAAACTCGAACAGGCGCGAGATTTCGGTTGGATTGGAACGCACAATCTTCCAGTCCGGCGGAACCAGTTGACGCGCGCGATAAAGGCGTAGACTTTCCGTCGTTTCGAGGGGATCGAAGGAGAATATGACGACTCGATAAGACTGAGGCGGGTTCATTCCCGCCAGGGCCGTCGCCAAGTTGTGAGTGAGGACGGGGCAGCTGGCAGTGCAGCGGGTGTAGATGGGCAAGAAAATGACGGGGTCACCGCCGGGCCGGTTAAGCAGGGAGCGCAAGGAAGCTGGCTGTGCGTCTTCGTCGAAAACCTGAACGTCCGGAACCGGTGATTGCTGAAGCGCAGGAATGGTTCTGGCGCTCGCAGGCAGAGCGGCTGCGAAAGCCAAAATCAGGAGCACGCGCTGGTGAACTGCGGCCAGCTTCACGGCGCTTTCTCGATGGCGACGGGATTGTCTGGAGCGTATCCAGGAGCGCCTTTGTAGTTGCCTTTCACGATGTCGCTGATCGGGACTGCGTAGGCGACGACGATGAGCAGCACAGCGGCGGTAATCCAGGGCGTGAAATTGCGCAGAGCAGGGACGTTCTCGTCATGGTAAGTCTCGCTGAGCGGGACAGCGAACACTTCGCGCTCGAGCGCCGCGGCCGTCGCGCCGGCCAGGCTGCGGATGAGAACGATGAAATAGGTGAGGATGGCCAGGCCCATGATGCATCCGCCGACGGCGCCGATGTGGGTGGAGATCCACCAGTCGGGCCGGTAGGCGGGCGACGCCGGGTTGAGATAAGTGAGGCCGAGGTTGGTGCGGCGCGGCTCGCCGCGCAGGCCGCCAAGGAAAAGTCCGGTGGAAAATGTGAACGTACCGAGCATCCACATATAGGGAACAGCGACGGCGAGTTTCGGGGCTACGACGGGCTTCTTCAAAATGCCGGTGATCAGGAACAGGCTCATGCCAAGAATTCCGAGAAAGACCGGGCCGCCGACCGTCAAATGAAAGTGAGCCGGGAGCCATGCCGTGTTGTGGATGACATTGTTCATGCTGTAGGAAGCGTTGATGAGGCCGGTAACGCCGCCGAACAGGAAGATGGCCAGACCGCAGAAGAGATAAGAAAACAGCCAATTGTCAGTGCAGAAGTAGGGAAGTTTTTTCCACCAGCCGAAGAGGCCGGTGCCGCCGCGCGCGCGCGCGCCCAGTTCCATGGATGCGGCCACCGTGAAGGCGGTCAACATGCTGGGAATGGCGACCATCAGGGTGAGCACCATCTGCATGCCTTTCCACGCGGAGGAGATTCCGGGATCGGCAAATTGATGGTGCAGCCCGAGCGGGGTCGATAGCACGATGAACATCATGAAAGAGAATCTTCCGGCGAAGTCGCTGAACAGTTTGCCGCCCGCCAGGCGGGGCAGCATGGTGTAGTAGAGCACGTAGATGGGCAGCAGCCAGAAATAGACCAGGGCGTGGCCGAAGAACCAGAACAGCGTGCGGCTCAGGACCACGTTGATGCCGGCGGTCCAGCCGAGAGACCACGGGAGCAGCATCACCAGCACTTCATAGGCGACGGGCAGCGTGCAGAGTTGCCATACGATGAACGTGGCAAACATGCCGACGACAGCCATCGGCGTTTTCTTGCCGGGATTATTCTTTCGCCAGCGCAGGTAGACCGGGATGAAGGTATATAGCGGAATCCACGATCCGACGACGAAAATTGCGAGGCCTGCGTAAAAGATAGGATGAGCTTTGAGTGGCGGATAAAAGGTGTAAAGAACCGTGGCTTTGCCCAAGAAGATCATGGCTGCCGCCATCACCGCGCCGAGCAGCATCAGTACAGCGGACAGTGCGGAGCCCAGGACGCTGATGGGGCTTTCGAGCTCCTGGCTGACCAGCACCTGACCCAAAGCGACGGCAAAGAATGTGGTCAGGACGATGGCGTTGATCACGCCGTGCAGGGTGAGGCCCTGGTAATACTCGATGCCAGCGAAAGAAGTGGCGCGAATGACACCGGCGCGATAAAGAACTTGCAGGACGCCGTGATAGGCGCCAAAGAGCAGCAGCGCGAGCGGAACCAGCAGCTCAATCAGAACAATTTTCTGGAGTGGGGCTTGGAGCTCCGTTTTCATTTCAACTCCTTGATGTATTCGTCGACTTCCTCGATTTCTTCATCGCTCAGCCCCAGCTCAGGCATGACGGGATCGAATCCTTTCACCGGATTTGCGTTGGGATGCTGGATCTGGGCGCGGATGAAGGCGTCGTCCACCACACGGCTGGTGCCGTCGGTGAGTTGAACGGTCTGACCGTAAAGACCTTTGAAGCTGGGGCCGACGCCGGTGGTACCGTCCACGCTGTGGCAGGCCAAGCAGCCTTTATCGTCGGCAACAGCATGGCCGGCTTGGGGCGAGGGCAGCCCTTCCGCGGAAATATCGTTCACCTGGTCGCTTACTTCAATTACGGCGTTCATCTTCTGGTGCCCGGCGCCGCAGTATTCGTGACAGATGATCGAGTAGATGCCGGGCTTTTCGAAATGCACGCGCGTGCTGGTGATCGCATTGGGGACCGCCATGAGATTGACGTTAGTGCCAGTGATGTGGAGTCCGTGCGTGACGTCTTTGCTGGTGACGTAGACGTCGAGCGTGGAGCCGGCGGGGACACGAACGCGAGTCGGCTCAAATCCCCACATCTTGGCCAGAAAATGAATTTCGTAGTTCCTGGCGTCGTGTTTGGTGATCGAGCCGTGCTTGAAGATCTCGCCATTGGGCAGGCAGTTGGGCACGGTCGCGCCCAGCCCCAGAGTGGCGTAGGCGATCAGCGCGAGACTGGCTGCGGAGAAAAATATCGCGCCCATCAGCACTCGCTTCTCGGTGGGATCGAC
>Ga0209698_10007126_pt1 | contig 11778 bp, 8 predicted proteins | sample LitLauG_LLR_2012_FD_187203 | JGI IMG/M metagenome (GOLD analysis project Ga0209698, IMG submission 187203) | Freshwater sediment microbial communities from Pennsylvania, USA - Little Laurel Run_MetaG_LLR_2012 (SPAdes) (version 2) | ecosystem: Environmental > Aquatic > Freshwater > Creek >... | reverse complement strand
CCGCCAACCGTTTCCGTGCGAGCCGAGGAAGATGGCGGGCAGCGCAATCATTCCGGTGAACCCGAGCACGCCAAGCCAAACCCGACCGGCCAGCATGCGCACCGAAATGCGCGAGAAAACAGCGCACAGCACGCTCACAAGAAATAGCGCGATCAAGACCGAGAGCCGGCGAACGCTCACCGCCGCCACGATCAGTGCACCCAGTCCGGCGATCTTCACGCGTGGGTCAAGGCGCTGCAAAAATCCTGGAAGCTGCGCGGTGTTCTCCGCAAACAGCGCCTCTTGCCCGGCGTTCAGCAAACTGCGAATTGTTTTTTCAATGAAAGCGCCGCGTTTCTTAATGCCTCGGGAAAGCAACCAGCGAACACCAAAGAGCGCGAGGAAGAGGAGCAGAAGCCCCAACACAGCAGAAAGCAGATAACCCACTGCGGCGTTCTGTACAAATGAAGGAGCGTATTCGGCGAGCGGCGCGTGCCAAATTCGGGAAAGCTGCACCAGCCCGGTAGGAGTGTTGTTCAATTCTTCCGGCTTCCATTCGCCCCAGGCTTTGCCAGCGGCCAGAATACCAAGCGGTGTTAATACAACCAGCCCAGTGAGCGCTACCCACAAAGTGCGCAGCGGTCGCGCCGCCGTACCCAAGACTGCGGAATCGAGCATCGCCGAAGGTGCAGTGCGGCGCAGCATGTCTACATCGGCAGTCTGCAAGTAACTTACCAAGCCCGCGGTAATGATGAGTTCCGCTAAACCGGCGATCGTTAAATGGCCAATCATCATGGCGGGAATTGCTACATGCAATGGATAGGGAGCGTAGAGCGGGGCTCCGGCCGCATCGTGAAACCAACGAGGCTGCACACCAAACTCAATCGCGGCGCACAAGGCTGCGGCGTTGATGGCGCAATAGCCTGCCAGCGCGGCCGCAACAACTCGCCGCTTCGAGCGTAGAGCGGATCGCCCAGCGACTAACCTGTAAACGATGTAAGCCACGATTGAACCAATGATCGCCATGTTGAAGCAGTTCGCGCCGTAGGCGGTTATGCCGCCATCGCCAAAGAACAGAGCCTGAATCAGCAGCGCCATTGAGACCGCGAGAATCGCTACCTCGGGTCCAAGCACAATCGCGCTCATCGCCATACCCACTGCATGCCCGGTGGTTCCACCAGGGAGCGGCAGGTTGAACATCATCACCACAAACGAAAATGCGGCGAATACGGCCAGCAGCGGAACTGTCTCTCCGTTCAGCAGAGCCTTCACGCGGCGTAAGGCGACATACCAGAACGGTGTAGAAGCCGCGTAGAATGTGGCGCAAGTGGAAGGACTCAAATATCCGTCGGGAATATGCATGTTGCCTGCAACCGCTATTTCATAATACGCGTAACACAAAAGTTCGGATCGTGTTACGGGCAAAAAAGTCTTATGCTGGTACTGCATGAGCGAATTGAGCAGGATTGGCGTGGCCATTGATTCAGACCTGCTGGCGCAGTTTGACAAATTTATCGGCAATCAAGGGTATGAGAACCGGTCGGAAGCGTTTCGTGACCTGATCCGCGATCGCTTAGTGGCAGCGGCAGTCGAATCGCCGGATGGGCCGGTCGTCGGTACTATTACCTTGATCTACGATCACCACTCGCGCCTTCTGCCCGACAAATTGATGGAATTGCAACATGACCATCACGAGCTAATCATTGCCACAACTCACGCTCACTTAGACCACGATACCTGCCTAGAAGTGGTTGTTGTGAAAGGCAAATCCGATCGCGTGCGCAAACTGGCCGACCTGATGATCAGTATTAAGGGCGTCCATCACGGACGCTTGGTGATGAGCGCACCGAAAAGCTATCACACGCACCACGTATAAATACTCGTTCAGCAAAACATCTTAGCCTCAATCCAGTGCTAGTCAAAACGCCGTACTAGAGGTCAAGGCCGCTACTGTTTCTCAAGTCTAAAAGGTAGCGGCCCGACTTCCAGGAGGAATACCTTGATGAAGCAAGTTTTGCTACTGGCTTTGACGGCAGTTGCGGTGTCACAGCTAGGAGTTGCGGCTTCGTGTAGCAGCGGGAGCTTGGCGACATACCTCGCGCTCGGCTCAAGCGGCTGCACAATCGGCGGCAACACTCTCTCTAATTTCACGATTTTGACTGGGCTCAGCGGCGGAACCCCGATCGCTCCCAGTTCGGTCACCCTCAACCCCATGGGCAGCACTTTCGCCCCGGGCCTAACCATCTCGACGAGTCAATCGGCTAGCGCCGGCGTTCCGCTCGAGGCCATTTTTACCTATGACATCAGCGGGCCTTTGTACAACAGTATTTCCGCCATGCTTTCCGGCTCGTCGGAAACTGTGGACGGCGCGGTAACGGGCATCGTCAACTTCTGCGAAGGCGGCATGTTTGGGCCGGATGGCGTAAGCGGCTGCGCGTCCGCCAACGGTTCGCTGTTGACGCTTGACGGAACACAGAACATGGATAGCGCGGCTTTTTCCAAGATCTCTACGCTAGCCGTTACTGATGATCTGACGATCGATCCCGGCACGGCTGGAACAGCATCGGGCGGAACGTTAACCAACAGTTTCACTGCCGTTCCAGAACCACTCACCTCCACGCTTGCCTTTTTTGGGTTGGCGCTGGTGGGTGCCCTCAAAGCTCGCTCGCTGCGTACTGAAAGCACGCGCGCGAAATAAGCAGCAAATAAAAAGGAGTAATCACACTAATGAATCGAATAAAACCGATGCTTTGCGCCGTGCTGGCGGCCCTCATCGTGACACCACCGCCCAGCTTTGCGGCAAGCCACAGAGAAGCCCCGATCACGGCGCTCGATCATAAAGCGGACATCACCGACTTTTTCGCCTTCGTCAGTTATGAAGATCCGACAAAAGTCACGTTCCTGCTGAACGTCGACCCATTCTTAGAACCTGGCAACGGCCCGAACTATTTTCCGTTCGACGATAACGTTCTCTATCAGATTTTGATAGACAACAATAACGACGCCATTCCGGACGTCGCGTTCCAAGTTCAATTCACCACAACCATTAAGGCTCCCGGTGTTTTCACGGGCTATGTGGGCGCGGGCAATGGCATCAATGCTCCAGCTAACTCTCCGGCTCCGGTAGCACCCGGAACGCCCATCGTTCCTCCCGCTATTACGGCACTGAGTGGCGCCGGCGCGGCTGGTTTGAGCTTGAGCCAGACCTACACGGTCACCATGGTGAAGAGCGGCACGAGCACGCAACTGACCAATTCGAGCGGCGCACCTCTTTATGCCGTGCCGAGCAATGTGGGCCCACGGACTATGCCGAACTATCCCGCTTTGGCGGCGCAAGGGATCTACACGCTCGAAAACGGGATCAAGGTTTTCGCCGGAACAGTAGACGATCCGTTCTACATTGACTTGGGCGCAGCCTTCGACTCGCTGAATTTCCGTACGGCAGCAGGCGGCGGCGTTCTTTCAGCCGCGGCCGATGCAGACGACAACACAAATACGGCTCCGGATTATGTTTCCGGCTTTAACGTAAACACGATCGCCATCCAGGTGCCGATCAGCATGCTGACCAAGACTGGCAACATTGAAGCGGCTACCAGCCCAGCCGCCACAATCGGCGCATGGGGCACCACGTCTCGTCCGCGCATTTACGTTCGCCGCTCACCTCTCCCCGGTGTCGCGTCGGGCGGATGGGCGCAAGTGCAGCGCATGGGCAATCCTCTAATCAACGAACTCATCATTGGCACAGGCTCCAAAGATATGTGGAGCATGAGCCAACCAGTGAACGATTCGCAATTTGCGAGTTTCGATTTGGATCCGCTCTTCGCACGTGTGTTGAACGCTGTTTACGGTATCGCTATTCCCACGCCTCCGCGGACAGATTTGTTGCCGCTGGTGACCTATGCGCCGCCGATCGCAGCACCGGGAACAACGGCAGGGCCGATCGCGGATCTATTGCGATTGAACACTGGCGTTGCTCCTACGCCCCAAGGCAGTCGTAAACGGCTTGGTCTTCTAGCGGGGGACGCTGCTGGCTTCCCCAATGGCCGGCGCGTTTCAGACGATGTGACCGATATCGCTGCGCGGGCTGTGGCCGGCATACTCGCTGGTTCGCAGTATAACTACCGCATCGGCGACGGCGTGAACACGAACGACGTTCCTTATCAGGAAACGTTCCCATATGTAGCTTGGGCACAGAGTGGCCGTCAACGCCGTCACATTGATCCAGGTGAGCCGGGCTGCACCATGGGTGCGGGTGCGGCTTGCCCGACTAACTAACAGTTATTCCCTCAGTGGGCCACTCTGTTTCTTGTTGTCTCCCGAAACAGAGTGGCTGTTTTTTCGGGAGTCATTAAACTTATGCGCTTATCCACACTTCTTCTTCTATTTGTTTCCGCAGTTCTCGCCGGGCAACAACAAGCCTCGCCATCCGCCTCATATGCCGATCAGCGCATCTCTTCAGCTCGCCAGCAAGTAGCGGCAAATCCAAAAGATTTTCAAACCTATAACGATTTGGCGACTAGTCTTTGCCGCAAAGCTCGCGACACTTCGGATCTTTCTCTTTACAGAGAAGCGGAAGGCGCGGTGAATCGATCGCTGGAGCTATCCCCAGGGAACTACGACGGCACGAAGCTCCGTGTGGCGGTGTTTTTAGGAAAACATGAATTTAACCCAGCGTTGTCTTTGGCACAGGAACTGAACAAGAAAGTTCCGGACGATATCGCAAACTGGGCATCCATGGTGGACGCCAACGAGGCTCTAGGAAACTATTCCGAGGCCGAACGTGATGCGCAGTGGATTCTCGATCTGAGGCGCGCCAGCGCACTCGGCTTCGAGAAGGCGGCTGGTTTGCGGGAACTGTTTGGCGATAAAGAAGGTGCGATTGAATTTTACGGTGAAGCGCTAACCCGCACGTCACAAAGCGACATTGACCAGCGCTCATGGCTATTGACGCAAAAAGCACGACTCGTGCTGGCTTCTGGAAATGCACAGTCTGCCAGCGAAACTCTAGGCGAAGCGCTTCGTCTCTATCCCAATTCTCAATTGGCCGCGCTGGTAATGGCCGATCTACACACAGCCAATGGTAAGCACGCCGAAGCGGCGCAGATTCTCGAGCAGTGCTATCGCACAGCGCCTTCCTCAGCGAATCTCTATAAATGGGCAAACGCGCTAGAGATGGCTGGCCAGAAGGAAGAAGCGGCCAAACAATTCGCGGCGTTCGAGAAGCAGGCGCGAGCTGAAATTGCCAAGCCGTACAACGCCAATATCGAGCTGGTGGATTTCTATACGATTCACAAGAGTGACCCCCCAGAGGCGCTTCGCATTGCCACACTAGAAAGCGCGGAGCGGCAAGATTGCGCCACCCTGGCCGCGCTTGCCTGGGCGCAGTATCAAAACGGAAAGTTCGCCGAAGCCAAGAACACCATGGACAAGGCTCTCTCTGTGGGGATTCACGAGCCGAACTACAACTCGCGCGCCCAGCTCATTGCCGCTAAGTTAGGAGGGCCGAAATAATGCGCGCTGCCGTGCTTGTTCTGGTTTCTTCTATTTGTCTGTTCGGCCAAAGCCGACCCCTGGATGAGCATCTGGCCCACGAAGCAACAGACGTGCGCATCAAGGCTTTTGAAAAGCTACTAGCGGCTTCGCCCAATGACATCAAGTTGCAAAGCGGCTTGGTTTCCGCTTATCTCCAGAAAGTTCGCGAAACCTCCGATTTTGACTACCTTACACGCGCTTCGAAAATCGTTGACCGGATTTTAGAGAAGGACGGCGGAAGCTTTACTGCTTTGCGCTTTGAGAACGAGATCGATTTGCAGCGCCACGATTTTAAGGCCGTTGCCGAGCGGGCGCAAGACATGCTGAAATACGAGCCTTCAGACGCTGGCACCTGGGGCAATCTGGGCGATGCACTCATGGAACTCGGTGAATATCAGAAAGCTGGTGATGCCTATCTACGGATGTTCGCGCTTCGGCCCGGCCTCAGCAGCTACAACCGAATGGCGTGGTACAGGTTCGTCACGGGCGACCCAAACTCCGCCATCCATTTGATGCGTAACGCGGTAGATGCTGGCGATCCGGTGGCGCAGAACACAGCTTGGTGTTACGCCGAGCTTGGCGATATGTATTTCAAGACCGGCAATCCCAATGAAGCAGCGGAGGCTTATAGCTCCGCCTTGACATTGTTTCCAACGCTGCATCGCGCGTTGGCTGGGTTCGCACAGATCGAAGCCGAACGGGGGAATACCCTGCAAGCCATCCAGTACTATGAACGGGCACAATCCATCGTGCCGCTAGCGCAATACGCAGGGGCGCTGGAAGATCTCTACACCAAAGCGGGAATGACGTCCAAAGCTCGCGAGCAGCGTGATTTGATCGCCACAATAGAGAAGCTCGGCCAAGTAACGAACGAGAAAACGAATCGCAACCTAGCGCTGCTGCTGGCAGACCACAATCGCGACCTCCCCTTGGCGCTGCAGTTGATGAAGGCCGAATTGCCAGTGCGGGGCGATGTTTATACGTGGGATGCCTATTCGTGGGTTCTCTACAAAACCGGCCAGATTGAAGAGGCTAGAAGAGCATCGGAGAAGGCTCTGAGCCTGCATACCCCTGAACCGATCTTCTACGCTCACGCGCGACAGATTGAAGCGGGGAGTACGCAATGACGAAGAAGATTCTTCTAGTCTGTGTTTGCGCCACTGCGTCGCTGATGGCGCATCCCATGGGCAATTTCAGCGTGAGCCATTACGCTAAGCTGCAGCCTTCGGCGAATGGGGTTGAACTGCAATATGTTCTCGATCTAGCGGAGATTCCGACGTTTGAAATGCTGCGCGAGTGGAACATTGAGCGCACGGCGCCACAGGCTGAAATTGAAAGCCATGCCGCTACGCAAGCGCGGGTATGGCTCAAGAATTTGAACGTCGCGCTGGATGGTGCAGCCGTTCACCCCAAATTCGAATCGGCTATTGCGGTGATCGCCGATGGCGCCGGGAACCTGCCTATCATGAGGGTCACTACGCGCGCCCGTATTGATGCCAAAGGCGGCAAGCTTACTTACGAAGACGGCAACTACGCCGAGCGTGCCGGCTGGAAAGAGATTGTGATTGACCGCGGCCATGGCGTGACGCTGCGCCAAGCGAGCCAGACAAATCAAGATGTGAGTCACGGCCTAACGCAATACCCTGCCGACCCCACAGTAGCCCCGCCGCAAGATTTGCGCGCTGAAATGATTTGGACCACGCCGCCTGTTGCGCCCGCTGTCGCGATGGCAGCGGTTAGACCCGCTCCGGTCATTCAACAAGTTGCCCAGCCGCAAGCGCCGCGACAAGCCCCCGCGCCCGCCACTCTCACAGCGAAGGCCGCTCCCGCGGGCACAGTCACTCGCGGCGACTATCTTTCGCGCTTTCTACACGAACGGCGGCTCACCCCCTGGATGATTTTTCTGGCGCTCTGCGCGGCCTTTGTCTTGGGTTCGGCGCACGCTCTCACACCCGGCCACGGTAAGACTATCGTCGCTGCGTATTTGGTCGGTGCGCGCGGCACATTGAAGCACGCAGCGTTCCTCGGCGCAATGGTGACGTTCACACATACCATCGTGGTGTTCGCGCTTGGCGTGGCTACGCTTTTTCTGTTCAACTACCTTGTGCCGGAGCGCGTGACCGAAATTTTGGGGACGCTATCCGGCATTTCGATAGCGGCCATCGGCGGTTGGATGCTTTACAAACGGCTTCGCCTGCGTCCTCATCAACACGACCACGACCACGACCACGGCCATAGCCATACCCATGGTCATGACCACCCCCATTCGCACGTGGCGGAGGAGATTTCCTGGAAGGGTCTTGTGGCTCTAGGAGCAAGCGGCGGGCTGGTTCCCTGCGAGTCGGCTCTGGTTCTGCTGCTCGGTGCAATTGCTCTAGGGCGGGTCGGCTTAGGATTGCTATTGCTCCTCTCGTTCAGCCTCGGCCTGGCGATTGTGTTGATAGCCATTGGCATCGCCGTTCTTTACGCCAAGAACCTGATACCTGAAAAAAGGCGATCCAGCCGTCATCCGTTGATTCGTTGGGCGTCTATCGCTTCGCCAGCCGTGGTCCTCATCATAGGAATTCTGATGACAGCCGTTTCGCTGGGTTTGATTCAGCCGAAGTGGATGATCGGTTAGGGAAGCGTCGATTTCTGGTACGCTCGTTTCAAATGAAACGTCTGGGAATCGTTAGTCTTTTTCTTGTCGCAACCGCCCTGGCACAAGTGCGGTCACCTGCCGATCGTGCTATCACCGATCCCAAATCGCTTCTTTCCAAAGAAAACGCCAACGCGTTACCTGTTGCGATTGACGAGTTGTTCTATTCCCGGTCGGTTGGTGGGCCTGCCTGGTCTCCTGATGGCAAGGAAATCGTATTCACGACCAATCTCTCCGGGCGCTTCAACTTGTGGAAGGTGGCTGCGGGCGGCGGATGGCCGGTCCAACTGTCCCAATCGGAGGACCGCGAAGAGTCGGCCGCGTGGTCGCCCGATGGCAAGTGGATTGTCTATGAACAAGACTTTGGGGGCGGTGAATATTACGATTTATTCGTGATTCCGGCAAGCGGCGGCTCTCCCGTCAATCTGACGAACAGCAAAGACGTCAGCGAGACTTCGCCAAGCTGGTCGCCCAATGGCTCGCTGCTGGCGTTTGCTGAGAAACCAAAAACTTCTTCCGTTTACAACATCGCGACTTTTGATTGGTCAAGTCGGAAGATCCGGTTACTTACACACGAGCCGACTTCGGACCACAGCTGGCGCATCGCCGCTTGGAGCCGCGATGGGCTCTGTCTCTTGGCGGTTCGGAGCAATGTTTCGGCGACCGATGCGAGTGTTTACCGGATCGATATTGCCACCGGCCAAGCCGACGAACTTACCCCCCACACGGGCTCAATTCTCTATACCGCGAACGCTCTTTCTGCAGACGGCAAAACCGCGTTAGTGGGTTCGAACGAAAAGCGCGGTTTCAGCAATGTGGCGCTGCTCGACATTGCCACTCGGAAATTAGCTTGGGTCACCGACTTCGAATGGAACGCATTTCCTGGAGAATTTTCGCCTAACGGAGACCGTTTTACCTATACGTTAAATGAAGACGGGCGGACCTCTTTGTTTTTGGTCGACCGCTCTTCCTTGAGCTCGGTGAAAATTGATTTCCCGCTGGGTATCTCACAATTTGCGGGTGATCCCTCCTTTTCGCCCACCGGAGACCGCCTACTCATTGCTCATCAGGATTCACAGCGTCCGTCTGACTTATGGATCTACGATGTGAATAGCTCGACGTCGCGCCAACTCACCTTTTCGGCGCTCGCCGGACTCGACCCCAATCGAATTCCCCCTTCGCAGCTGGTTCACTACCGCAGCTTTGACGGTCAAATCATCAGCGCCTTTCTGTGGCTTCCCGATAACTTGAAACGCGATGGCTCCAATCCCGGAATCGTGCTGCCGCACGGCGGTCCTACCGGCCAGACCGTCGATTCATTCAATCGCACCATCGCCGCTCTCGCGTCGCGCGGATATGTGTGCATTGCTCCCAACGTTCGCGGCTCTACAGGCTACGGCATGGACTTTCAACAAGCAAATCATAAAGATCTAGGCGGCGGCGATCTTCAAGACGAGGTTTATGCGGCGCGATTTTTAACGGAGACGGGGTACGTTGACTCGAAACGAATGGGCATCACTGGCGGTTCGTATGGCGGCTATATGACGCTCATGGCTATCGGCAAGACTCCTCAGTTGTGGGCTGCCGCTGTGGAAGAATACGGCATCATCAATTGGTTCACCATGCTGCAGCATGAAGATGCTCGTCTACAGGCTTATCAACGGTCGCTCCTCGGCGATCCTGTTGCCGACAAAAAAGTGTACGAGGACGATTCGCCGATCACATTCATTCGCCAAGCCAAAACGCCTCTCTTGGTGCTGCAAGGCGATAACGACATTCGCGTGCCTAAGGAAGAGGCGATGCAGGTGGTGGATATTCTTGAGAAGGCTGGCACCGTTGTAGCCGCTCACTACTACCCAAACGAGGGCCATGGCTTTGAAAAACGCGAAAACCAAATTGATGCGATTGAGCGGACGATTGCCTGGTTCAACCGATACCTAAAACAGCGGCAATAGGCGAGGGGATAAAACTGCTAAAATTTCCCCATGCCCCGAATCCTGATCGGCATGGCCGTTTTTCTCGCTGTGATCGTCTCTGCGCAAACTGCTGAGTCTTATTCCGACACCATCCGCGCCTGGCAAAAGCACCGCGACGCAGGCCTTCGGGCCGAAGGCGGTTGGCTGACTCTGGTGGGTTTGTTTTGGTTGAAGCCGGGCGATAACACCATTGGTTCGGCGCCGGAGAACGATTTTGTTCTTCCGAGGAGCGCTCCGGCCCACGTGGGCAAGCTGCATTCGGTGGATGGCAAGGTGAGCCTGATTGATCCGGCGGGCTCGCGCAAGGACTTGTCGTCTGATGACAATCATCCGGATATCGTGAAGGCGGGTGGTTCCGTTTCGTTCTTCGTGATCAAACGGGGCGACAGGCTCGGTGTTCGCGCCAAAGATAGCGCGAGTCCAGCGCTTAAGAACTTTGAAGGGATGAGTTATTTCCCTATCAACCCAGCCATGCGTTTCGAGGCTACACTGATACCGAATGTTCAGAAGATTCCGATTTTGAACGTGCTCAATCAGACGGAAATGCAGGAAAGCCCGGGCTGGGTGGAGTTTCACCACCAAGGCCACGCCTACCGGTTGCGCCCCATTTATGAAGACACGGCCAAAGGCAGAACGCTCTACTTCCTCTTCAAAGACTTGACGAACAAGACGCAAACCTATCCAGCCGGACGCATGCTCAATGTGCCGTTGCCGGTGAATGGCAAAGTGGACCTCGATTTTAATCGCGCCTATAACCCGCCTTGCACATTCACTCCCTACGCGACCTGCCCGTTGCCGCCCAAAGAAAATCATCTGACGTTTGCCGTAAATGCCGGCGAGCTACGCTACAAAGACGGTCATCCGTACGAAACAAGCTCAAAATAGTTCCCACACTTTAACCGCAGAAGCCCACGATTCGGGCAAACGCGTTGATTCATTCGTTCACGAACGGTTGCCGGAATACAGTCGTTCTCGCCTGCAAACGTGGATCAAGCAAGACCGCGTGCAAGTGAATGGCGCCGCTGCTCGCGCGTCGCAACTTCTGCGGCCGGGCGATGCGGTTTTGGTTTCACCGGCGGACCGTCCGCCGCTGCACGCCGAGCCTGAAGAATTGCCGCTCAAGATTCTGTATCAGGACGAAGATGTCGTGGTGGTAGACAAGCCTGCTGGCATGGTCGTTCACGCGGGCGCGGGTCATTCGCAAGGCACGCTGGTGAACGCGATGCTTCATCATTTCGGCACACTTTCGACGGTGAATGGCGACGACTTGCGGCCGGGCATTGTGCATCGTCTAGACCGCGAGACAAGCGGCGTCATTGTGGTAGCCCGCACGGACGAAGCGCACCAATCTCTGGCTGCGCAGTTTCACAACCGTGAAGTGGAGAAAGTCTATCTCGCGCTGGCTCACGGCCATTTTCACAAGCCGGAAGGCCGCATCACGGCTCCCATTGCACGCGACCCTGTTCGCCGCATTCGCATGACCACCAAAATCGAAACCGGACGTTCGGCGCTGACGGAATACAAGACGCTGGAAGTTTTCGACCAATTCACCTTTCTGGAAGTGCGCATTGGAACAGGGAGGACGCATCAGATCCGCGTCCACTTGGCAAGTCTGCGCCATCCAATCTACGGCGATACGGTTTATGGCGCGCC
>Ga0209698_10007124_pt1 | contig 11779 bp, 14 predicted proteins | sample LitLauG_LLR_2012_FD_187203 | JGI IMG/M metagenome (GOLD analysis project Ga0209698, IMG submission 187203) | Freshwater sediment microbial communities from Pennsylvania, USA - Little Laurel Run_MetaG_LLR_2012 (SPAdes) (version 2) | ecosystem: Environmental > Aquatic > Freshwater > Creek >... | reverse complement strand
CACGTCGTCTACGGCATCGTGGGCCTCAAGACGCACTGCAAGGTGGCGCTGGTGGTGCGCAACGAGGGGGACACCACGACGCGCTACGTCCACATCGCCTCGGGCAACTATAACTCCAAGACGGCGCGCAACTACGAGGACTTCGGGCTTCTCACGTGCACCCCGTCGATCACCCGCGACGTCGGTGAGTTGTTCAATTTCCTCACCGGCTTCTCGAAGAACGGCAACTACGACAAGATCGTGGTGAGCCCACTCTTCGTGCGGGAGCGGATGATTGAACTTATTCGCGCCCAGCGTGACCGCGGCCGCGACGGCCGCATCTTGATGAAGACCAATGGCCTGACCGATCCCACCGTGATCGATGCCCTCTACGAGGCCTCGACCGCGGGGGTGGAGATCCGTCTGGAAGTGCGGACGTTGTGTTGCCTGCGCCCGGGGGTCGCCGGTCTGTCGGAGAACATCACCGTGCACAGCTTGGTGGGTGAGTTCCTTGAACACTCTCGACTGTTCATCTTTGGGCGGCCCGGGGAGGAGAGTTTCTCCCTCTACATGGGTTCGGCCGACATGATGGAGCGCAACCTGGATCGTCGAGTCGAGGTACTGGTGCCCATCGAGACGCCCGCCCTGCAGTCCGAGATCCTCGAGGCCTTCGAGATCACCTGGCGTGACGATTGCTTCACCTGGGTGCTGGGGACCGACCGTCGCTGGCGACGGCTGCAGGCGGTCAATAACTTCTCGGCCCAACGAGAGTTCAAGCGTCTGGCGACGGCTCGCTCACGTTCCCTTTCCCTGCGGTCGTAAGCGGTCGTCGGCGGAACTGCAGGCTGGCGTAGGCCGCGCCGCCGATCGGGATGGGTATCCAGAAGTTGACCAGGCGATAGGCCAGAACGGCCAGGATCGCCTGCGAATGGGGGACCCCAAAGCCCACCAACGTCGGTATCAACACGCCTTCGACAATTCCCAGGCCCGCCGGAGTGACGGGGATGGCGGCGAGCACGTTCGCCAGTCCGTACGCCACCAACAGGTCGATCGGCGAGATTACCGTACCGAAGGACCACACGAACACCCACAAGCAGGCGGCGTCGAGCAACCAGTTCAAACTCGCCCACGTGAAGGCGGTCCACAACGTGCGGCGCGAATTGATCAGCAGATTGATACGGTCGGCCACCTTGACGAGCAGGAGGGAAATCTTGTCCGGATTGAGCGCCGGGAGGTGGCGGGCCGCCACGCGCAGCCACGCATCGGCGCGGCGTTGCCCTCGGGTGATCAAGAACACCGTGCCGAAGAACGCGAGGAGGAGGAACACCCCCGCTAAGGCGGCGAATCCGTATCCCGGGTTGATGCCGTTCAACGGAATCGAGATCACCAGGGCCACCCAGAAGATCAGATTGAGCACGACCGCGGAGCCCGCGCCCTGGGCCGCCAGACCGAAGGCGCTGGTGTCCTTGGGGACGTCGAGCTCGGAAAAGATGCGGTAGGCCAGCGCTCCCGACGGCGCGGCGCCGCCCGGCACGACGTGGCCGATGGCCAATCCCGCCAGGTTGACGCGCAGGATGTTGAAGCGATTCGGGGCGTGGGGATAGAGGACCGCGCGCGTCAGTTCCACGTAGGCGTAAATCGCCGCGAGCTCGAGCACGACGGCTAGCCCGACGAGGAAGGGGTTCAGGACTGCGAGGAGGTGTAGCGAGGAACGAGACGACGCGAACTGGGGGACCACGAAGTAGGCCACGACGAAGATGAGACTGCCGAGGCTCAGAATGATGCGAATTTCGCGCGGTACTGCGAATCGCCGTGTGGTGGCATCGGTCATAAGGTTCTCGTAACGAGTCGAGGACACGGGCTCTCGTCAGGAGCTCACGTCGAGCCAGTCTACGCCACCTCGGTAGAATTTGGTGATGCGCGTCCTGGTCGTCCTGCCCACGTACAACGAGGCGCCCAACGTGGAAGAGATGCTCCGAGCCCTCCGTCAGGTCGCGCCCTTGGCGCATATTCTGGTGGTCGACGACGCCAGTCCCGACGGCACGGGTGACATCGCGCAGCGCGTGAGTGACGAGCTGGGTGAGATCTCGGTCCTGCGCCGCGCGGGCAAGGTGGGTCTCGGTGGGGCCTACCGCGCCGGATTCGCCTGGGGCCTCGACAACGGCTACGACCATTTCGTTGAGATTGACTGCGACTTCTCTCACGACCCCGCGGCGTTGCCGCGACTCCTCGAGGCCGCCGCCACCCACGAGGTCGTGATCGGATCACGCTACGTCAGTGGTGGCAGCATCCCGCAGTGGAAACTGTCACGGCGCTTACTGTCGCGCGGTGGTAACCAGTACGCGTCGTTGATGTTGCGCCTAGGCGTGGCTGACTCGACCGCGGGGTACCGGGTGTACTCCGCCTCGGCCTTGCACAAGATCGGGTACCAGTCCGTCAGCGCCGATGGCTACGGATTCCAGATCGAGATGACCTACCGGGCGCGTCGCGGGGGAGCGAGCATCGTCGAGGTGCCGATCTCGTTCAATGATCGTCTGCGGGGCGAATCCAAAATGAGTTCGTCCATCGTCTACGAAGCATTGTGGTTGGTGACGAAATGGTCGCTCACGTCGCGCCGCCGCCGATCCTAAATACGGTCCACCACGACCGAGCTCAACACGCTGGCGAGTTTGTCGCGGGTCTCCTCTCGCTCCGCGATGGGATCTGACTCACTGACGATCCCCGCGCCCGCCCACGCCTCAAAGTCGGCCCCGTCTACCAATACACCACGAATGCCGATCCAGAACTCGCCGTCACCTCGGGCGTCCACCCACCCCACGGGGCCGGCGTAGTGACCTCGGTCGAACGGCTCAAGGCGCCGCAGCAGGTCGTACGCGGCCACCCGCGGTAGCCCCCCGACCGCGGCCGTCGGGTGCAGCAGCGACAGCAGGCTCAGGGCGTCGGGGGCGCCGTCCACTTCCGCGTGGCGTCCCCGGATCCACGTACCCAGATGGGCCACCGTGCGCAACTTGACGATCGACGGTGTCGGGTCGGCGGAGATGTCGTCGTAGTAGCCCCCGAGGGTGGTCACCAGGTCGTCCACCAGCACCCCGTGTTCGTGCAAATTCTTGGCGCTGCCGAGCAGCCACGCGTGATAGTCACCGGGATCCACGTCGGGGGGGATCGCGATGGTGCCGGCGAGTGGGTGACACGTCACCTCGGGCCCTTCGCGGCGCACGAGAAGTTCCGGACTCGCGCCGACGAAACGACGTCGGTCGCTGGTCGGCAGGGCGTAGATGGTGCACGACGGTTCGCGCACTCGCAATCGCTGGGCGAGCGCCGCGCAATCGATGTCGTGCTCGACCGTGCCCTGCACGGCTCGCGCCAAGACGACTTTGTCGATCTCCTTGCGCCGCAGGAGCTCCACGGCGGCGGCGACGTGGTGGGCGTATTCCTCCGGCGACGGCCGGTAGGTGACGCTCCTCGCCATCTGGGGCTCTTGCCAGGGAGCCGGTTGATCGTCCAGGAAGTGGCGCCAGTCGCCGTCGTCACTCCTCGTCAACCACGTTCCCTCGGCGTTACGCGTGATGATGTACTGCGGAACGTGCAAGACGCCCGGGGCGTCACGATTGAAGGCGAGAGAGCCCATGGCCACGACACCCGAACCGCTCGGTCCGTCGTCACCACGCAAGGTCAAGCCAGCGAGCTCTCGACGCGCGCGAGAGGGATCGGTGATGCCGTTCTCCAGAACGAGGGTCGCCACAGGGCGGCCGAAGCCCACCCTGATGGTGTCCGGAGATTCCAGGAGCCAACCGCTACGCGCACCGAGAGTTCGTAGTTGCGCCACTGAGAGGACGTCGTCGAGGCGTTCGCGGACAAACATCACGCGCCTCGCGTGGCGAGGAATTGCTGACTGAGTCCACCCATCACTCGGCGATGATTCACCCCGCTGAATCCGGCTGCGTTCAACATGGCGATGATCTCGTCCGTCGGTGGCAGGTAGGCGGTCGACCGCGGCAGGTAGTGGTAGGCGTCGCGATCAGAGACCAGTGAACCGATGAAGGGCACCACGCGACGGAACCAGAGCCGAAAGCCTGTTCGCCAGAGCCCACGCTCGGGTTCGGCGACCTCGAGGAGCGAGAGTCGCCCGCCCGGTCGCACGACCCGAGCCATCTCGTGAAAGGTGGCGGCGAGGTCCGTGAAATTACGCAGGGCGTACCCGCAGGTGAGACCATCGAAACTGGCGCCACGAAAGGGAAGCAGACTCGCGTCGGCCTGGACCCGCCGCGCCATGTCGCGACCGGCGTGCAACATGCCGAAACTCAAATCGGTCGCCACCGCGAGCTGGCCGTGGCGTTCGAGTTCCCTGGTGAAGTCGCCGGTACCCGCCGCGACGTCGAGCACGACGCTCTGCGGCGGTAGACGTAGGTCGGCCACCGCGCGGCGGCGCCAGCGGGCGTCGAGTCCGAAGGTCATCATCTTGTTGACCATCTCGTAGCGACCGGCGATGGCGTCGAACATTGCTCGCACGGCCTGGGTCTTCTCCTCACCGACGGGGAGTGGGGCCTCATTCATGGTCGTACCATCGATAGAGGACTTGCGCGACGGCGGCGGGCTTCTCGACGTCACTCAGTTCCATAGTCACATCGAGGATAATCTGCCAACCTTCGCCCACGGCCTCCACGGAGGCGACACGCGCGCCGATGCGCACCCTCGATCCCACGAGCACCGGCGTGAGGAAACGAACCCGATTGAGTCCGTAATTGATGCGCGTTCCCGGCTCGTCCACCTCCAGCACCTGGTTCAGCAATCCCGGGATCAGTGAGATGAGCAGGTAGCCATGGGCAATGGTGCCGCCGAAGGGCCCCCGGGCGGCGCGCTCGGGATCGACGTGGATCCATTGATGGTCACCAGTGGCGTCAGCGAACGTCGAGACCATCTCCTGAGTGACTTCCACGAAGGGGGAGTACCCGAGATGGTGATCGACGAATGTCGACATCTCGCGTACTGAGTGAATTCTTTGTGACACGCGTCCTCCACGGTCACCTTATCGGTCGCGACGCGTCGAGAGAACGAACTGGTAGGGCCTAAACTCACCTCTATGGCTGACCACACTGATGACGAACACCACCGACAAATCGCCGACGGGTGGATCCGGGCCGGTATCTTCGGGGTCAGCGACGGACTACTGACGAATACCTCGTTCATCCTGGGTTTCGCCGGTGCTTCGCCCGGGCATAACGTGGTGCGCCTCGCCGGTGTGGCGTCGCTCATCGCCGGCGGTTTCTCCATGGGGTCGGGGGAGTACCTCTCCATGCGCGCCACCAAGGAGCTGCTCGAATACGAGATCGGGGTCGAAAGAAAGTCGTTGGCGGATGATCCCGAAGAGGAGCGCCACGAACTACGCGCGATGTTCATCAAGCGTGGTATCGAATCGGAGTTGGCCGAACGACTCTCCGTCGATCTCATGCGCGATCCCGAACTGGCCTTGCAGACGCACGTGCGCGAGGAGTTAGGTGTGGACCCGTCGACGACTGGTTCGCCCTGGGCGGCGGCCTTCTCGTCCTTCGGAGCCTTCGTAGTGGGCGCTTTCGTGCCACTCCTGCCCTGGCTGTGGTCGGCGACCGGTAACGAAGTCTGGTGGTCCGTCGGCTTCGCCGCGGTCGCCTCCGCGGGTATCGGTGGGGCCATCGGACTGCTGACGCGGCGAGGCACCTTCAAGTGGGCGCTGCGTCAATTAGTGGTGACGGCAATCGCCGCCAGCGTCACCTACGGCGTGGGGCAACTCTTCAAGCACTGATTCTCACGCACTCGGCCGCGAGAAACGAAGCAGTTGGTCTTCGCGCTCGAGGGTGAAACCAAGGCTGCGATACAGGTGCTGAGCGCTGTGGTTGTCGGCGTCGACGAAGAGGACGGCGCGGTGCACTCCCCGGTGGCGCAGCGAGGCGAGCCCCTGCGTCAACATGACTCGACCCAGTCCCCGGCCCTGGTAGGCCGGATCGACGGAGATGACGTAGATCTCACCGAACCGGTCCGGGTGCAGCTCGTGAACCTTCGTCCAGCACGACGCCGCGATGCGACCGTCGATTTCGAGCAGGAGGAAGCCCGAAGGATCGAACCATGGTTCGTGGATACGGTCCTGGAGGTCGTCGAGCAGCCACGCACCCTGTTCGGGGTGGTCGGAGAACGCCGCGTTGTTTTGCGCCAACCAGGCGACGTCGTCGAATCCGGCCACGAAGGTGCGCAAGCGAGCCTCCGGAGGGACCTCGACGAGCGGGACGGGGAGGTGCACGAAGAGCAATTGGAGAGTGCGCACGACATTGCTGTGGGTCCGATCACTGTCGCGGGTCCACCAGTCCACCACTTCGTGCTCGCCGAGGACCTCGTCGAGGAGTTCCTCGCTGAAGCCCCCACCGCACATCTCGAGAGTCGCGTGGCGCTGGCCTTGACTGAGGGCGTAGCTCGCAAGTTCGCCGTCGTCGCGCAACAACCAGTGGTCGGCTTTCCATCCGTGGACCACCGTCCGACGGCGCGTCTCGTCGAGCGCCTCGCGTCCCAGGAGCGTCTCGGTGCGGTTGATCAAGTTGAGCACTTCGAGCCGTTCGCCGACGCTCAACGTCGACACGTGCTGCCAGGAACTCGTCATAGTCGCAGGTTAGTGTTCGCCGGATTAGATCCGACGAGACGCCCGCTGCAGCCGACGCAGGAGTGCGCCGATCGTGCGTTCCGCCGCGACCAGCTCGCTGTACACGTCACTGTCCATCGTGGTGCCCTCGGACTCCACCAAGGACGTGACCCGCTGCGCCAATTCACCGAGTGAGGACGTGATGGTATTGAGTTCGGTCTGCACTGACATGGCCGCCACGCTTTCCCACGGCGCGCATCGCCGCGTGGACGCCTACTGTAATAGTCCATGATGAACCCGTATCTCGTTCGCGACGACGACCAGGTGCCGTGGTCGTGCCTGCGCGTTCGCGGCGACGAGGCCCGCTCCTTCTTGCAGGGGCAATTATCGTGTGACGTCGGCGACCTCGTCGTCGGTCAGCACCGGGCGGGACTCCTCTTGGCGCCGAGTGGTGAGGTAGTGGCGGTCCTCGACTGCGTGGGTACCGACGACGGCATTGACCTCGTCACTCGCCGAGAGGTCGGGGACGACGCACTGCGATCCCTCCGGAGGTTCTTGCTGCGCACGCGTTGCGAGATCTCACTCGTCGCCGACGTGGAAGGACCCTACGCGACCTATGGTGACCAGGTGCGTCGTGGCGAGCCGGGACCACGGGAGTGGGCACCGGGGCTCGCCGCTCACACGTTCGGGACGCGTTTCGTCGCTCGGCACGTGTCTTTTTCCAAGGGGTGCTTCACGGGGCAAGAACTCGTGGGGCGTCTCGACGCGCGCGGGGGGAACGTTCCCTTCCGACTCGCGCGCGTGACGGGAACCTCGCTGGACGACATGCAACGGGTGTGTCGGTCCGCCGGTCCCCGGGGCGAGCGGGCGGTGCAGGGGCTGCGCACAGTCCTCATCGGCGAGCCCTTCGTGGGGCTGGGCCTCGTGCACCGCACTCTCACGGGTGACCAGCCGTCACTCGACGACTTCGGTGTCCGAGTCGAACTCCTCCACGGTGAGCCGTCGGAGGCGCCGATAGCCTGACGTCGAGGAGGTGGCCGATGCTGCTGGAGACCGAAGGTCTATTCATCCAAGTCTCGGGTCTGACCTCGGAGGCCGACGCTCTGTTCGCGGTCGCGTTGGGGGCGACCGCGGTCGGATTCGATTTCGGTCCGACCCCTCGACAGATTTCGGCGCACGCCGTCCACGACATCGTTCGCCGTCTGCCCGTGGGCGTCATCACCGTTGGCACGTTCTACAACGAGATGCCCGAGCGCATCGTCGAAATCACCAACACGTTGGGCCTCTCCGCGGTACAGATCGAGGGCCTGATCACTCGCAGCGCCCTCGGCTACGTCGCCGAACGAGTGCGCACGGTGATTCGCTCGGTGCGGAGCGCGCCGGATGCCTACGAGTACGAGGGTGTCGAATCAGTCGACTATCTTCACGTCGCTGCGCCGTTGGGCGAGTCACTGAGCCCCGAGTTACATCATTTGTTGCGCGACCCCCTCATGTTGCGTCCCTTGATCGTGGGGGGACTCGGCCACGACCGTGTCGCAGACGTGGTGGGCCATTACGACGTCTGGGGGGTGGACGCTCTCGAGGGGATCGAGAGCAGTCCCGGCGTCAAGGACGCGTTCAAGATGGGGGAGTACATCGCGAACGCGCGGGGGGCCGAGGCGAGCGCACTGACGCCCCGACCGACGTGGCCCCCGACCGGCGAGTCATTCGAAGGGGAGATTTAGCCCCGGTACCGGCGAAACACCACGGAGCCGTTGTGCCCACCGAATCCGAAGGAATTCGACAGCACGACATCCACGTCCGTTGCCCGCGGTTCACCGAGGACGACGTCGAGGCCGATCTCGGGGTCCACCACGGTGGTGCCCGCGGTGGGTGGAATGAGCTGGTTGATGAGGGTCATCACCGACACGACGCCTTCGAGGGCGCCGGCGGCCGCCAGGGAGTGCCCCAGGTGGCCCTTGACCGAGGTCACCGGTGGCACACCGTCGGCGAACACGTGACGCATCGCCACCGATTCGGCCAAATCGTTCAGCGGCGTGGACGTGCCGTGGGCGTTGACGTGCGACACCTCGCTGGTGGAGATCGCCGCGTCCGCCAAGGCGAGTTTCATGCAGCGAATCGCTCCCGAACCCTCGGGGTCCGGCGCCGTGATGTGGTGAGCGTCTGCGGTCGACGCGCCACCGATGACCTCGGCCAGGATCGTCGCCCCGCGCGCGAGGGCGTGCTCCCACTCTTCGAAGATCAACACTCCGGCGCCTTCGCCCATGACGAAGCCGTCGCGATCGACGTCGAAGGGCCGCGAGAACTCGGTGTTCGACAACGCGGTCATGTTACGAAAGCCTGATTCGGCGATCTGCACCATCACGGCCTCGGCACCGCCCGCGACCGCCACGGTCGAACGTCCCGACGCCACCATTCGCGCCGCGTTGTTGATGGCGTGAGTGCCGGCCGCGCAAGCGGTCGTCACCGTCTCGCACGGTCCGCCCAAGCCAAAACGCATCGACACCGCCGCGGTGGCGGCGTTGGGCATCATCATCGGCACCATGAAGGGCGAGACGCGCGCCGGTCCCTTTTCATTGAGGACTCGTACCTGCTCGAGGACGGTCTGCAGTCCACCAATCCCGGTGGTGACGACGCAACCAGCGTCCTCGAGAGGTCCCACGAGGCCACTCTGGCGCCACGCCTCGTCGGCCGCGATGAGCCCGTAGAGAGTGAAGGGGTCTAAACGTCGCAACTCCTTGACGCCGCCGATGTGGTCAGCGTTAAAGGGCGCGAGCCGCTTCGACTCGGGCGCCGTGTCCTTCTGCAGGGCCTGCCACAGGGCGTCGACGCCGACCCCCGCGCACGAGAGAGCGCCCAGGCCGACCACCGCGACGCGGCGACCCTGCAATGGCCCCGAGGACGTGACCGCGACTTGCACTACAGCTTGGCGTAGATCAGTTCGAAGGCCTGGCCGACGGTGGAGATGTCCTTCAACTCGTCCTCGGCCACTTCGATGTCGAACGTCTCCTCGAGGGCCATGACCAACTCGACGAGGTCGAGGCTGTCCGCACCGAGGTCATCGGCGAAGGACGCCTCGAGGGTGACCTGCGACGGTTCGACGGCCAACACTTCGACGGCGTTTTCTGTAAATTTGGCGAGCGCTTCGCTACGGTCCATGTTCGTACCCCTTGTGTATGTCTCGGACAATGCTACTAAAAAACCCAGCGAGAACGCTGCTTAGAGACCCATCGCGAGGCCACCGTCGACGGCAATCACTTGCCCCGTGAGGTACGAAGCGGAGTTACTGGCCAGGAACCCCACAACTCCAGCGATATCGGCCGTGGTCCCCATGTGGCCCATGGGTATTAACGCCGTCATGTCATCACTCGTCGAGCCCAGACCAGCGGTCATCTCGGTGTCGATGAAGCCCGGCGCGATCACGTTGACGGTGATGCCGCGCGAGGCCACCTCGCGAGCCAGCGAGCGCGCCAGACCGACCATGCCCGCTTTCGCGGCGGCGTAGTTCGCCTGACCCGGCACACCGTAGAACGGGGAGACCGAACTCATAAAGATGATGCGGCCACTGCGCGCACGAATCATCGACGATAAGACCGCCCGTGCGCTGAAGAAGGCGCCATCGAGATTCGTCGCCAGGACGTCGCGCCACTGCTCATCACTCATGCGCATGGCGAGACCATCTCGAGTGATCCCCGCGTTCGCGACCAGGACGCCCACTGGACCGTAGGCGTCAATCGCCGTCTTCACGGCCTGGGTGACGGAATCGCCCGAGGCCACGTCGACACTGAGCGAGAGGGCGCAGCCCTCGGGCGCCTCGCCCGATCGCGAGAGGCCCACGACGTTGTCCCCTTGGGCGATGAACCACTGAGCGGTCGCGGCCCCAATTCCTCGGCTCGCACCGGTGACAATCACGTGTCGCGTCATGGCTTCATCTCCTCGATCCATTCGGGCGTCGTCAGGGCGACTTGGTGGTCGAAGTCGCGAATGCGCTTCGTCAGCCCGGTCAGCACTCCCGAGGGTGGCATCTCCACGGTGATCCGAACGGCGTCGGGCAGCGCCAAAGTGGCGTCGAGGAATTGGACCGGTGACGTCAATTGTCGACTGAGGAGATCGCGCCACTCCTCGGGACGCGAGTGGGGCTGGGCGTCCACGTTCGCGATGAGCACGTGTTCGGTCGCACCCCACTGCACCGAACTCAGCGCCGCGTCGAGTGACTCCTGCGCACTCGCCATCAAGGGCGAGTGGAAGGCACCACCGACCGCCAACGGCGTCGCCCGTCGCCAGCCGAGGTCGCGGTGATGAGCCAGGAGGTACTCCAAGCCCTCCGGTGTCCCGCTCATCACGATCTGTCCGGTGCCGTTGATATTGGCGACCCACACGTTCTCGAGAGTCGCGAGATTCGCCCGGGCTTCGTCGTCGCCCCCCATGACGGCGACCATTGAACCCGCCACCTCACGAGCGGCCCGAGCCATGGCGCCGCCGCGTACCGCGATGAGGCGTGCGCCCTCGTCGAGTGAGAGCAAGCCCGAGGCCACGAGGGCGGAGAATTCTCCCAGGGAGTGTCCGAGGAGGTAGCGCGGCACGATCCCTCGATCGAGGAGCTCGCGATAGCCGATGATTGACAACGCGAACGTGGCGATTTGGGCTCGATCGGTACGCACGACCTCCTCGTCACTCGCTTCCAGCAAGAGATGGGCGACGTCCATGTCGGACGCCCGCGAGATGTCCTCGACGACGTCCCAGTGTGAGGAATGGCGCCACGGCACGCCAGCTCCGCCAGACAGCGATCCCTGGCCCGGGAACAAGGCGACCACGTCGTCGCGCAAAAGGTGAGAGTCAGTCATGTCGTTCAAAGTTACAGCGTGCCCGGGGCGGGACTCGAACCCGCACGCCCTCTCGAGCAAAGGATTTTGAGTCCTCCGCGTCTGCCATTCCGCCACCCGGGCTGCGCGAGAAACGCTAGCAGTAACCCTAGGGTGGGTGAGATGAGAGCGCGTCTATGGCGTCACGACTTGACGCTGCGCACGCCGGTGCGTGCGGCGCACCAAGTCCATTTGACCCGGACCCACCTCTTCTTTGAGCTGGAAGTCGACGGAGTGTACGGCCTGGGCGAAGTGAGCCCCCAGCCCGAGCCCCTCAACGGCGATCCGGGTCTCGACGAGGTCCTCGTGGAGCTCGAGCACTTCACCGTACGAC
>Ga0209698_10007123_pt1 | contig 11780 bp, 8 predicted proteins | sample LitLauG_LLR_2012_FD_187203 | JGI IMG/M metagenome (GOLD analysis project Ga0209698, IMG submission 187203) | Freshwater sediment microbial communities from Pennsylvania, USA - Little Laurel Run_MetaG_LLR_2012 (SPAdes) (version 2) | ecosystem: Environmental > Aquatic > Freshwater > Creek >... | reverse complement strand
GGTCCGGGCCTTGGCCGGGTCGGTGTCGGTAGGCATGACGGACTGGTTGTCGGTCGAGACACTGGGATTGGCCAGGCTGCCGTTACATACCCGGTTTGGCCGGTTGCCAATACCCGTGCCCGATTGGTTGGTAGACATTGTCATGCCCAAAGGAAAGCCCGAATGAACCAGCGTGATGCCGTTGATCTGCCAGTTTCCGAGCACCGTTTGCGCCACCTTGTTCATGTTGCTGCCAAACCGCTGTCCTTTGCCGAACGGCAGTTCATAGAGGTAACTCAGGTTGAACGCATTCCGCAGATCCGTGGAAGCCAGTCCCTTGTCCGCATTCGGATACGGCAGTAGCGGGTAATAATCCTGACCCGGATCGGCGGTGATCTCCTGAACGAGGCCGTTGGTCACGGCTTTGCTGTACGTGTAAGCCGCCAGCAGGTACAGTCCTTTGGCCGCGCGCCGCTCCGCTTTGACTTGCAGCGACTCATACTTCAACCAGCCATGGCTGTCGGTCAGGTTGATGTTGTTGTACTGCGGATAAGGCCGCAACGCGCGCGGGTTGTTGCCGGGATTCGGCGGCGCGGAATTGAAGTTGAAATTCTTCTCCATCAGGCTGTTGCCATAAGTGCCCGCATAGGCAACCGTGAGCACCGTGCTGTACGGCAATTCGCGTTGGATGTTTACGTTCCACTGTTGGATGTGCCCCATCTTCAGGGTGGGTGAGTTGGCGTACCAGTCGCCGGAGTAAGATGCCAGGTTCACCGGTCCGCTGTTGTCCGGGAATCCCGTAGACAGCGTGCGGATAGGATTGAGATTGTTGGTGGTGAAAGCGTAGCCGTTGGCGTAGGGTGGATTTTGATACGGTCCGGTGGTGCCGCCCTGCGCGCCGGTGTCATGAAACACACCATAGCCCGCGCGAATCACCGTCTTGCTGTTGTTGAACGGGCTCCAGGCCAGGCCGATGCGCGGCTCCAGCCCCGTCCAATCCGTCTTCACGCCGATGGTTCCGCCTGAATTCACGCCCGCAATTAGTACCTGCCCGGTTTGAAACAGAATGTTTGCGAATCGATTGTGTGCTTCCGATACGGCGGTGGTAACGTCGTAGGCCAAGCCAAGATTCATGGTCAAGCTTTTCGAAATCCGAATGTCGTCCTGGAGAAAGCCCCGAGACTCTTTCCAACGGCGGCCGATCACGGCCCCGGCCAGTTCATTGTTGCGGCCGCCCGATGTGGGTATGCCCAACAGAAAACTGGCGATCGTATTGCCTGTCGTGCTGTTCAGCGATCCATTCGGGTTCACCGCCGCGGTAAAGAGATTGTTGAACGTAAACGTGCCGGCAAAGGCGGTGTCGCCCAAGGTATTCTCTTGCATCAGGCGCTCCACGAATCCGATGTGCAACGAGTGTTCCCCGTGAACGATGTCCAGCACTTCGGAGAAGTGATACACATTGGTTCCGCCTTGAAACGGCGAGAAGCGGCGGTCTCCAAGAGGGTTGAAGCCGGTCAAGGCGATCTGCGTCAGTCCGGAAGACTCGGCCGTGCCAATATTTGCGCCGGGGATTCCCACCTGGCTGGAGTAGTTGGTTCCGTAGCCAATCGACTGAATGTAGTTGAAGTCGCGGTTGTAACCGGCCGTGAACTGGTTGATCATGTTCGGTGAGAACACGTGCGTTTCCGATAAGGCCACGTTGCGCGCGTGGGTGGTGTAGTTCGCCGTGCTTGAGAAATTGCCCGCCGCGCCAAAGCCCGGCAAGCCCGATGGGAAGAACTGAAACGCGTTATCCCAGCTAAATCGGCCGAAGAACCGGTTGTTGTCGTTGATGTTGTGATCCAACCGGAAATCCCACTGCATATCGTCGAGTCTCTTCACCGGGTTGGAAAGGTAGTTGTTGGCCAGCCGGTCGGTGAAGGTCGGATCCGGGTAAATGTTGATCAACTGGGCGGCGACGGTGCTGAACTTGTTTGACGGAATCGTGTTGTTCGGAAACGGATCGCGCACGTTGTTGCCCGTCACCGGATCCACATGTAGCGAATTCGGATCGTAGATCAATCCTTGTGCCGCTCCGGGAAACGACTGCGTGAAAATGCCCTGCTTCTGCAGAGGCGTCGGCACCGTCGATAACACGGTCAGACCCTGGCGGACTTTGTTCACTTGAAAATCGGTGAAGAAAAATGTCTTGTTCTTCCTTATGGGGCCGCCCGTGGAGGCGCCGAACTCGTTTTGGTTGTACTTACCCTTCTTTAGGCCGTCAAAGAAATTGCGCGCATCCAGCTTGTCGTTGCGCAGGAACTCGAACAAGGTTCCGTGAAAAGCGTTCGAACCGGATTTGCTGCTGACCAGCACCGTGGTTCCGCCCCGGCTGCCGTACTGCGCCGAATAGTTGAACGTTAATACGCGGAATTCGTTGATGGCGTCGATGGAGGGCAAAGTACCTACCCCGCCCGCCGTCAACTCGTTATTGTCCACGCCATCGAACATCCAGTCGTTGGCATTCTCGCGCATACCCTGAGCCGAAAGCGACATGCTGCCACGAAAGGAGACTTCGCTGCTGCCGCCCTGGTTCAAAAACGCTCCGGGCCGCTGACCTTTCACGGTACCTGGCCCGAGCAGCGCCAACTGCACAAAATCGCGGCCGTTCAGCGGCAATTCCGACACCTGCTCGGTGTGGATGATTTGCCCGAGCGTGGCGTCCGTGCGCTGCACCTCCACCTGCGCCACCTCGCTGGTCACGTTGATCTCGGTGCCTATGGCCGCCGGCTGCAGCACTACGTCCACGGTGCGGTTCTGCTGGACTTCTAAGATGATGTTGCGATCCTCCGTTGGCCGAAAGCCCGGCGCCGTCACGCTGACGCTATAGGTGCCGATCGGCAACAGTGTCGCGCTGTAGTGGCCGGCGACGTCCGTAATCACCACTCGATCGAAATTGGTTCCCTGATTCCGGATGGTGACGTTGACATTCGGGACGACGGCGCTGCTGCTGTCGGTCACGGTGCCGGAAATGGCGCCCACAGACTGGGCATTCAGTAAACAACCGGAAAGCAAACACAGAGCCGCGATGGGAAGGTTTACGAGTCGCATATAAGAAAACCCCTTAACTGAATTTGCCTTTCAGGCTAACCCTGCGGCGTAGCGAGTGTCAAGCTGTGAAGAATGCTGGTAAAGAACGCAACTCCCAACAGCGCGCGACGCCCGCATGTCCACGGTGGCTGCAAGTGGGTGTGTCAAGCTGGTGGAGAATGCAGCAGCGGCGCCAGGTTCATCCTGGGTTCGGCCCAAACTGTGCGTTCGTGCCGGCGCTTACAAAAAGTGCGTGTCGCGCAGCGATACGAAGCAAAGTAAAGTAGGCGGATCAAGCGGGGGAAGCGCTGAAGAAGCTGTACAGCAGAGTCGCCAGCACAAGCGCGCTCACCGCAACATAGATCCAATCGCGCTGGCCGAGGAACATCAGGAGCGTAAGGGCCACGCGCGCCATCGGAGTGAAGATCAACAACACCAGACCAAGTTGGATCAAGCCTTCTCCGTGGCGCAAGGCTTCCAGCGCAAGCAGTCCAGTGAGCGAACGATAGGCGGCGGGCTCCCCGCGAAAGGTGTGATAATCAGCGACTGCCACGCCGTGCTGGGCCAGATAGACCACGGCACCAGCCATCACCAGGAAAGCAGAAGCGCCGACACCAATGCGCAACAGGTAAGAGACGATGAGTTCCAGCCGCCGATCTTCCATTAAAGCTTGCCCGTTACGCCGTTGTAGATCATCTCCAACGCCATCACGACAATCACCGCGCCAAACACCAGGCGCAGCACGCGCGTCCCGCTGCGCATGAGCACTCGCGCGCCCAGCAGCGAACCCGCCAGTACGCCCAACATCACCGGCATCGCCAGTCCGGGATCGATATAGCCGCGGCTCAGATAGATGCCCGCACTGGCCGCCGCCGTCACACCGATCATGAAGTTGCTGGTGGTGCTCGAGACTTTGAAAGGCAGGCGCATTCCGCGATCCATGGCCAGCACTTTCAGTGCGCCGGATCCAATACCAAGCAGGCCGGAAAGCGTGCCCGCGAGTGCCATCAGCGCAAATCCCAAAGGTATGCGCTGCACGTGATAGGTTTGCATCCCGTGTGCGGTGGGATAGGACGAATCCAGTCGCAGACAGCCTGCCCAGCGGTCCGGCTTCCCCGTGTCCGCGGCGTCGGAGGGTGTCTGGCGGAGAGAAGAGTAGGATGAGTAAAGCAGTACGACTCCGAATACGATGGCGATGCCGGCGGTGGGCACGCGGGTTGCCAGAAACGCTCCGAATACCGCACCCAGGCTGGTGGCGATCTCCAAAAATATGCCCACCCGCAAGTTGGAATAACCTTCTCGCACGAACGCGGCGGCGGCTCCCGAAGACGTCGCAATCACGGACACCAGCGATGCGCCGATGGCATAACGCAGGTCTACGCCCAACATGATCGCCAACACCGGCACAACAATCACGCCCCCACCCAGACCGGTCATCGCGCCCAAAAGTCCGGCTACAAACGAAACTGTTCCCACAATGCAGGTAAATTCTAGGATGTGCATAACACAACTGTCGCTGTTCTCTATTGTGCTGGACTATTCTCGCTCTTCGCGCAATCTCCCATCCTTCCGGGCCGTGTCCCGTTGCTGGACGCGCATAACTGTTATCCATATGAGGGACGGTGGGCCGATCGCATCGACCGCGCTCTCTCCACAGGCTTTCCAGTGGGTATCGAGCAGGACATGGCTTGGGTGGGCCGGCGGTCGGTGGTCGCTCATGACAACAAGGTCCGCGGCGGCGAACCGACGCTGGAACACTATTTCTTCGACCGTGTCCGGCCCATTGTGGAGCGCGCCTTGAAGGAGAACGATCAGAGCCGCTGGCCGTTGATTGTGCTCCATTTCGACTTCAAGGACAATTCGCCGCAGAACCTGCGTGCGGTCTGGAAGGTCTTGGGGAAACATGAGGGCTGGATCACCACCGGCCGCAAGACCGCCCATGACAGCGAGATCTCACCTCTGGACGTCAAGCCGATTCTGGTGCTGACCGAAGACAACGACACGCAGGAACAAGTGTTCTTTCGCGACGTCCCGCGCGGCGCGAAGTTGCGGCTGTTCGGATCGGCCAAGGTAGATGAGGTGTTTCTCGAAGGGCTGGATAAGGAGCAGCGCAAGACTGCGCTGGTAAATATCGCGCCCGAGCGGCTGGTGTCCAAAGGGCCGACCAACTACCGGCGCTGGTGGAACAACTCCTGGTATCTCGTGGAGCGGGGAGGCGCGCCAGGAGCAGGCGAGTGGACGGCCGACACGGAGGCGCGGCTGCGATCGCTGGTCGACTACGCCCATCGCCTCGGCTATTGGATTCGCTTTTATACGCTCGATGGTTTTCCCGCCGATCAGGATCGGGGTTGGGGACAAGGCTACAATTTCGGCTCGCTGGAACGCGCACGGCAGCGCTGGCAAGCCGCATTGCACGCGGGTGTGGACATGATTGCGTCCGATCAGTATGAGGAACTGCGCGCCACCATGCAGCCCCGACCCTGAGGGAAAGGGCCGCAGGACTCTTCGCTGCAGCCCTCAAAATTTGCCAAGGGGACACTGCTGCGATAGTTCTGAGCGAAGGAGTTCAGACGCGAGCGCGCAGTGTCCCCATCCCCGTCGGGGGACTGCTGCAAGTTTCCGATACTCGTGACGGCCCGCCGAGCGTCAGGTAAGCGCGCAATAATGAACAGCGTGAAGATCCTCATCACCGGCATCGCCGGCTTTGTTGGCAGTTCCCTGGCGCTGGCGCTGCAGGAGCGCGGCTTCACTGTAGCGGGCATCGACAATCTGATGCGGCCCGGGTCAGAGACCAATCGTGCACGCCTGCAGGCGCGGGGAATCGGTTTTGTACACGGCGACATTCGCGCGGCCAGCGACTGGGAGTCGCTCGGCTCGGCCGACTGGGTGATCGACGCGGCCGCCAACCCCAGCGTCCTCGCCGGTGTGCAAGGCGCGTTTAGCAGCCGGCAACTGCTGGAACACAATCTCGGCACTGTGTTTCAGGTGCTGGAATACTGCAAAGCGCACAAGGCGGGCCTGGTTCTGCTCAGCAGCAGCCGCGTGTATTCGATTCCGGCGCTGGCATCCTTGCCTTTGATTGCCCAGGACGACGCTTTTGGGCTGGACGATTCTGCGCACCTGCCTCCGGGAGTCGGCGCGGCGGGCATCAGCGCCGGCTTTTCCACCATGCCGCCGATTTCCCTGTATGGGAGTACCAAGCTGGCCGCTGAAATTGTGGCTAGAGAATATGAGGAAGCCTTTAACTTCCCGGTTTGGGTCAACCGCTGCGGAGTACTGGCCGGCGCGGGACAGTTCGGCACGCCGGATCAAGGGATCTTCGCTTACTGGGTGAACGCCCATCGGCATCGCTGGCCGCTGCGCTACATCGGGTTTGAAGGAACCGGACGGCAAGTGCGCGACGCGCTGCATCCACGCGATCTGGCGGACCTGATCGAGAAGCAGATCCGCTCCGGGCGCAAAGGCGGCCTCTACACGGCGGGCGGAGGCCGCCAAAACGCCTGGTCGCTGAAGCAGCTCAATGGCTGGTGCGACCAGCGGTTTGGCGCGCACGCGCCTCAACCCGATCCTGCGCCGCGGCAGTACGACGTGCCTTGGGTAGTTATGGATTCAAGCGAAGCCGCGCGTGATTTTGATTGGCGGCCCACTCTGAGCATGGAGAACATCGTCACCGAAATCGCCGAACATTCGGTGCTTCATCCTCACTGGCTGGAGGTCAGCGGCCTATCGCGAATGTGACATACTTTCCTGCATGGCTACCGTTCAAACCATGCGCGGCCCGCTAGATACGGCGCAGCTCGGCGTGACGTTGATGCACGAGCACATCTTCATTCTTTCTCCCGAAATCCTGATGAACTACCCCGAATTTTGGGGCGATGAAGACCAGCGCCTGGAGGACGCCCTCAAGCGCTTGAATGCCTTGTACGCCAGTGGCGTCCAGTCCCTGGTCGATCTCACGGTGGTGGGAATCGGCCGGTATATCCCGCGCATCGCCAAAATCGCGCAGAGAACCAAGCTCAATATTATTGTCGCTACCGGCCTTTACACCTACAACGACATTCCGTTTTTCTTTCACTACCGCGGTCCCGGCACTTTAGGAGGCGGTCCGGAAGTGATGGCCGACATCTTTGTTAAAGACATCGAGGAGGGCATTGCCGGCACGAATGTGAAAGCGGGCATTCTGAAGTGCGCCACCGATGTTCTTGGCTTGACGCCAGGCGTGGAGCGCTCGCTGCGCGCCACTGCTCAGGCGCATCTGCGCACGGGCGTTTCCATCTCGACCCATACTCATGCGCACACCCGCCGCGGGCTGGATCAGCAAAAGGTGTTTCGCGAAGAGGGCGTCGATCTGTCCCGCGTGGTGATCGGCCATTGCGGCGACACCACGGAGATCTCCTATCTGGAAGAACTGATCGCCAACGGCTCCTACATTGGCATGGATCGTTTCGGCATCGATACGATTCTGCCCTTCGAGGACCGCGTCAACACCGTGGTCGAGATGTGCAAGCGCGGGCACGCCGGCAAAATGGTGCTCTCGCAAGACGCGGCCTGTTTCTCGGATTGGTTCGCGGAAGGGCTGGTTCCGGCCATCCTGCCGAAATGGAATTACCTGCACATCTATCGCGACGTGATCCCGGCGCTCAAGCAGCGCGGCGTGACCGATGCCCAGATCCACACCATGATGGTGGAAAATCCCAAGACATTTTTCGACAGCGTGGGGAAGTACTGATGATTCGCCCGTTTGATCAAAGCGGAATCACCCGCGGCGCAGACCAGATCGCGCGCTACGACAATCGGCCGAATTCGCTGACGGAGATGCTGCGCGCCACGGTGGATCGCATGCCGCACAAAGAAGCCATTGTGGAGATTGGCGGCGAGCGGATCAGTTACCAACAACTGTGGGATCAAGCGGCGAAGGTCGCCGGCGGCCTGCGCGCGCAGGGAATTCAGCGCGACGACCGGGTGGCGATCCGCTATGGCAATGGACTCGACTGGTGCCGGGCCTTCTGGGGCGCGGTGCTCGCCGGCGCAATCGTGGTTCCGGTGAACACGCGATTCTCTGACGCCGAAGTGGATTACGTTCTGACCGACTCCGGCGCGCGCTACGTGTTTCTTCCCGGACAGTCATTGCCCGAGGGTCCACCTTACGCGGTGGAAGGCGTCAACCGCCCGGACGTCGCCGCCATCTTCTACACCAGCGGCACTACCGGCTTTCCCAAGGGTGCCATGACCACGCATGAGGGCTTCCTCACCAACAACGAGAACTGCCGGCGCGTGATGCAGTTTCCGACCGATGGCAGCGTGCGCACGCTGGTGTCAGTGCCCTTGTTTCATGTGACAGGATGCAACAGCCAGTTGCTGCCGAGCTGTGAGCATGGCAGCACCACGGTGATCATGCCGGCCTTCGATGTCCAGGCCTTCTTGCGGGCGACCATCGAAGAGCGCATCAACTCTTTGACTTCGGTGCCGGCGATTTACTGGTACGCCATGAACCAGCCGAATTTCGGCGAGTTCGATGTCCGTGGCGTGCGCTGGATATCATATGGTGGCGCGCCCATCGCGCCGGACCTGGTGCTGCGCATCGTGGAAGCATTCAAGAACGCGCGTGTCGGAAATGGTTTTGGACTTACCGAGACTTCTTCCGTAGCGACGTTTCTGCCGCACGAGTTCGCCCAATCGCGGCCCGAGACCGTCGGCTTCGCTGCGCCGGTATGCGACCTGGAATTGTTTGAGCCGGACGCGGAAGGCGTGGGCGAACTGCTGGTGCGTGGAGCGAACGTGGTGAAGGGCTATTGGAACAAGCCGGAGGCGACTGCCGAGACTTTCGTCAACGGTTGGCTCCATACGGGCGATTTGGCCCGCCTGGATGCGGACGGCTTTACCCAGATTGTGGACCGCAAGAAGGACATGGTGAATCGCGGGGGCGAAAACGTCTACTGCGTGGAAGTGGAAAACGCGCTGGCCGCGCATCCGGCCGTTTTCGAGGTTGCGGTGATGGGCGTGCCCGATCAGATGATGGGGGAGAAAGTGGGGGCGATCGTGGTGCTCAAGCCGGGCTCGCAGGCCACGCCGCAAGAACTCTGCACTTTCGCCAAAGGGCACATCGCCGACTTTAAGGTGCCGCAGTTCATGGTGATTCGATCGGAGAACCTGCCTCGCAACCCCGGAGGGAAGATTCTGAAGCGCAGTTTACGCGACGGCGCGCAATGGGTCAAGGTATAGCGGGAGGATTAAGACTCCTGGATCAAGGTCCGCCGAAGGTATTGCGGAGCCCGGGATTCAGACGGCACTCTTCGCTCATTCCCAGTGGTAAGCTGACAGAGATCGGAACTCGACAAGAGAGTTCTTTGCCATCAAAAGCGCAATCACAATAAGGTAGCTCCGAATCTTATGGCTTGCCGACGAACTAAAGTGTTGCTCAACGATGTTGAGCGCGGCGTACTGAATCAACTGCGAGCTCTGGTCCATCGGCATGGTGCGGAGGTCTGGCCCAAAGTGAGTTTCAAGGACGCTGTCGATATCAACAACAGTGGCATCTCGGAAGAACTGTTTTCTTATGCAATGCGGGCTCATCTTGATTATGTTGTGACGGACGGGAAATCGTCACGCGTGCTATTCGCCGTGGAATATGACGGCGCCGATCACTTCAAGAGGCCAGCTACGATCGAGCGCGACCGCAAGAAATCTGAAGTCTGCCGAACGCTGGCGTTCGATCTGCTGCGCATTACGAAATGCCAATTGGAGGGCATATTCTTGAATAGCAACCAGCTTGAGCTTCTCGTGGAGCGATGGTTTGAGGAGTACGAACGGGCTCGAGAATCCCCAACGCTGGCAATTCGGAAGCCGCCGTCGAACGCCCAATATATTCGCGAGCTATCGCGGCCCGGCAGCACCAACAACACCGCCGCCGGCTGAGTCGGGATCGGCGAAGTTCTGAGGCGTCCACGTTGCATGGCCCGAATCTTCGGATGGACGAATCAGCGACCACTGCACATCATCGCCAGCCACGATCAGGCCAGCGATGTAGCCGAACGCCTGGAATCAGAGACCTCCGTGTCTGACGCGATTCGCGCGAAGCCGCAAACATGGGCCAGCACTGCGTTGCTATACGCGATTTGCGTATAATCGAAATACATGGCCGCCGTTCCGATATCGGTAGTGGAGACTGCGGAGTTTTTGAAGCCGAGCCGGAACGAGCCGAGCTGGTTGCGTTTTTAGGCGCAAATCCGAAGGCCGGTGAGATCATTCCTGAGACCGTTGGCGCTTACGGCATACGCCAAGAACCAAAAGACGTTCAGCAAGGCCGAGCGGACCGCGATGAAGAGTTTGATCCCGGCTCTGGTGAAGGGATACCCGAGAAAGGCATAAGGACGATATGGCAACGAAGAAGGCATCGAAGGCGCTCGCGAGCAAAAGGGCGCCGCGCGCGAAGAAGCGCCAGACCGTTGGCGAGAGCGTAATCGAAGGACTGAAGCAGGCGATCGCCTGGACCAAGGGCGAGAACAATGACGTGCGCGTGACCCTGGTGCATGTGCCTGAGGTGGATGTGCGCAAGGTCAGGACGAAGATGGGTCTTAGCCAATCGCAGTTCGCGACCAAGTTCGGTTTTCCGCCGGCCACGCTGCGGAATTGGGAACAGGGCAGGTCGCGCCCGGACGCGCCCACTCGCGTTTTGCTGGCGGTCATCGCCAAGCATCCCGAGGCGGTGGAGGATGTTCTGCGGAAGGCGAGTTGAACCGCAAAGTTATAGTGGTTACATACCTCACACATGCCGGAAAAGCAGTACGACCACCAGACTATTGAGATGAAGTGGCACGAGCGCTGGAACGACTCTTCGCTCTATGCGGCGGAAGAGAATTCCTCCAAGCCGAAGTTCTATGTGCTCGAGATGTTGCCTTATCCCAGCGGCCAGTTGCACATCGGGCATGTTCGCAATTACGCGATCGGCGATGCGCTGGCGCGCTACAAGCGGATGCGCGGCTTCAATGTGCTGCACCCGATGGGCTGGGATGCGTTCGGATTGCCGGCGGAAAACGCCGCCATCAAGAACAATCGCAATCCCTACGAATGGACCATGTTCAACGTCGAGAACATGAAGCGCCAACACCGGCGGATGGCTTTCAGCTACGACTGGAGCCGGGAAATAGCCACCTGTGAGCCTGAGTATTATCGCTGGAATCAGTGGTTCTTCCTTAAAATGCTTGAGCGCGGGCTGGCCTACCGCAAGAAGGCGCTGGTCAACTGGTGTCCGGAATGCGGGACGGTGCTGGCCAATGAACAGGTGGTGGACGGCTGCTGCTGGCGGCATGAAGCCACGCCGGTGGAGCAGCGGGAACTGGCCCAGTGGTTTCTGCGCATCACCAGCTACGCCGATGATCTGCTCGGCGCGATCAAAGAACTGGAAGCCGGTTGGCCGGAGCGTGTGCTCTCGATGCAGCGCAACTGGATCGGCCGGTCGGAGGGCGCGGAGGTCGACTTCGGGCTGGAGAATTCTTCTGACAAAATTCGCGTGTTTACCACGCGCATCGACACCATCTATGGCGCGACGTGCGTCATCCTCGCGCCGGAGCATCCGCTGGTTGCCGGATTGGTAGACAGCACCACGCAATCGCGCATCAAGAAGATGATCGATGCCCGCGCGGCGAAAGGGCCGGGCGATCTCGACAAAGAAGGTCTGCCCACGGGCAAGTACGCCATCAATCCGTTCAGCGGTGAGCGGGTTCCTATTTGGG
>Ga0209698_10007121_pt1 | contig 11784 bp, 8 predicted proteins | sample LitLauG_LLR_2012_FD_187203 | JGI IMG/M metagenome (GOLD analysis project Ga0209698, IMG submission 187203) | Freshwater sediment microbial communities from Pennsylvania, USA - Little Laurel Run_MetaG_LLR_2012 (SPAdes) (version 2) | ecosystem: Environmental > Aquatic > Freshwater > Creek >... | reverse complement strand
GCGGTAAAACCTCCGTTGTGCCGCTATAGCTAGGCTGTCCGCTTCCGTAGGTTCCAAGATAGGTCGTGAAGCTGCTGGGCAGCGATGTTGACGAACCTGTCCCGCTTAGAGTGACAGATTGCGGCGAATTCGTCGCGTTATCGGCGATTGATAGCGTCGCCGAGCGTGTCCCCGCTGCCAGCGGGTCGAACGTCACTAAAATGTTGCAAGTGGCGCCCGCCGCAATGCCGCTGGTGCATCCGTTGCTGATCGTGAAATCACCCGGGTTGCTTCCGCTCACCTGTGCCGAAGTGACGGTAAGCATCGCGGAGCCGCTGTTTGTCACCGTAATGGTTTGGCTCGCGCTGCTGCCCACGGCCTGGCTACCAAAGGTCAGATTGTTGGGAGAAAATGTTACGGCCGGCGTGTTCGCCGCTTGACTCGTCCAAAGTCCGTTCACTCCGTACCAAGGCTGAGAATAGTTCGTTCCAACGGCGGCCAGAACAATAATCTGATCGCTGAAGGTGCCGGAACGGGTGGCGGTGATGTCGAGTTGGAACTCGCCGCCGACCAAAGCAAAGCGATAGGCGGTAATTTGCATGGAGCCGAGTGTGAGGGGAGTAGCCAGCGTGACGGTACTGCCGCTTGGGTTCAACTGCAACAGCGGCCAGGGGGTATAGGTAACGCTGTTCTGCAGGCACAATTGAAAGCCGCCGGAGCCGTCCGCATTGACTTTGACGTCGTATTCCACCGCGCCGCCGGAGGTCGCAGTGAGATTGGCTTGAAAGTAGGTAATTTGCGTAGCGCCGGCTGGGTTGTAGGCGCGCAGCGGTAAAACCTCCGTTGTGGCGCTATAGCTAGGCTGTCCGCTTCCGTAGGTTCCAAGATAGGTCGTGAAGCTGCTGGGCAGCGATGTTGACGAACCTGTCCCGCTTAAGGCCAATGTCTGAGTCGAACCAGCTACGTTTCCAGCGTTATCGGTTATAACCAACGTCGCATTCCGAAGACCTGCGGCCGTCGGCGTGAAGTTGACTGAAATGGTGCAGGAAGAAGAGGCTGCCAAAGCCGATCCGCAATTATTCGTCGTCGCGAAGTCCGAGGCATTTGTACCGCCAATGGCAATGCTCGAAATAGTCAGCAGTGTGGAACCGCTGTTGGTCAGCACCACTGTTTGCACAGCGCTTGTCGTTCCGTCGGTTTGTTGGCCAAATGTGAGCGCACTGGGAGCAAGCGCAGCGGTGGGAGTTCCAACCGTTGCGACCCAATTATTCACCAGATTCGCGACATTGACCGATCCGAGTCCACTCGCTCGGTCGTAACCTATTCCAGCCGGATATGTTTCGCTAGCCGTGTTGTAGTTCGCTTCGCCCGGCACTGCATTGGTGCCCACCGTCACATCGTTAAAGATGCAGGTGGAGGCCGGCAGGCCCGATGTGTTCGACGCGTTACAAGATGATAGGTTTTCGCTCGCGGCTAGAGCATACAGCCGCTGCCCCATCTGCCCCAGCCGTGTTCCGGTTTTTTGATTCACCAAAGCAACGATGCTGGCAAACGCTGGCGCCGCTGCCGAGGTACCGTAAATTCCAACCAGCGATGGCGTTGAACTCGAACACGAACCTGCCAAACAAAGCAGATACGGGTCATGTCCGGCTGCGGTCAGCGATACGTCGGGAACGTCTCTCGCTGCGTCAGCGGGTATACCGGCCACACCAGTTTGCCAACTCGGTTTCCCAAAGAATTTACTCGCCCCGCCGCCGCCGGCGAGTATGCTTCCGGTTCCACAGGTCGAACCCGCACAGTTCGCATTCCAAACGTCTTCGGGAATATAAGACAGCGCCGATTTGTAGTAAGCGCCTGTTGTGGCGTTCCAATACTGCGACGAACCATTTTCGTTGAACTGCGTTCCGCCAACTGCGATGTTATACGGAGTAGTTGACAAAGCATTGGCCGAGATCGGGCCAGTAGCGGATGTCTCCGAGTTGAAGTTGTCGCACCCGGCAGATCCTGCGTCTCCAGCGGACACCGTAAAAGTGATACCTTGCGCTGCGGCTTGCTGCGCGTTTCCAGCAATCATCGCGTCCTGCGCACTACTGATATTGGCCTCACAGACACCAAAACTCTCCGTCATCACGTTTGCCAGATTGTTGTTAATGATGTACTCCTCGGAAAGGTCCACTCCGTCTGTTGTGCCAGTCGAGCCGCTTACAACCAAATCCACCGTTGCGCCTATGGCTAAAGCGCCGGCCCAACTTGTATCCAACACTGCCTCTGCTTCTTCTCCCCCGCCCAAGTCCCCTGGGTCGGCGCCGTTCAGTATGATGTTTGGGTTGTTCGCTGGCAACCCCATCAGGCTGCGGAACGAAATGACGTCTTGTATGTTGATATTCGTTCTACCAATTACCGCAATGGTCACACCCGCTCCCGTTATTGCCGGATACAAGGGGTTAACATTGTAAATCGTCGCGTAGTCGCCTGGCGATAGGTAGTGATTGCCCGAACTGGATGTGAAATTTGGAGTGGGTACGGGAACGTATCCGCTCGCAAGTGTCGATTGTCGAACCGATTGTATGTTGTGTAAAGTCGAAACACCGACGACCGCGCTGGCCAATGCAGCCGGAATCTGTTGGTCGCTGGCGTTGGCCCAGTGATTCGAGCCGCGAATTTGATATTGGTGAATTTCCGTGTGAAAAGCGCTCCGCACCTGTCCCGCATTGCCGGAAAACTCAATCAGCCCACGTCCTGCCGGAACCTGCTCGACCTTAAACCCGTGGTTTTGCAGCCAGGCTGTCACGGCTTGGATATCGTCGTCTGAAGCCCCGAACCTCTGGCCAAACTCTTGCGGTGTGAGCCACTTGTGGTAGTTCGGTGAGTAGGGCTGTTGCAGCTCTTCTAAGAACTGGTTTAAGGCCGCTTGTCGGTCGGCGCTGCGTTTCAGTACCAGCAACATCCTGTTCATCGGTAAGCTGTCCGGTGCTGGCCCCAGATCGGCTTCGGCCCTTGCGCTCGGATGCGTGCTGTGTGGAACCGCAACTAGATTTCCTTCATCAATGGCTGATTTGATTAGATTGGAGCTCTGTGCCGCTAAGCTCATATCGCAAAAAACAATAGCGATGGCCAACGCGGCTGGCAATAAAGAAACGAGATTGAATTTGTGCATTGTAAGGCTGACTGAACTTTTAAGCTCTTTCCATTCGACAAAAAGCCCTGCATTTGAAAGCGCAGGGACTGGTAAATACACTTGGTGCGAAATGATGACGCCATCAGTCGAAAAGTGTTTCCTGACTTCTTTTGACTATCAAAACGAACGGAACTTCGCTCTTGTCGTACCCGTCGCCGCTTCCCAAAGGATCATAAGGCGACGGATTCTGTAATAGTAGTTGGGCATCGCGGCCGAAATTATCTACAAAAACGGTCGCGCCCTTAACCGAAAATATCGTTCAGGTCTTTGTAACCGACTGCGTCGCTGCAAAAACCGAATGTCCCGTGGTCGCGCATCTCCTGTGCTGCTCGTAGGAATGAACCCAACGCTGCGCGCGATAGGGCGCTCCCTACGCTGACCCGCCGGACGCCCCGCGCCGAAAGATCAGCCATGTCGAAACCTGGAAATGCCAAAACGTTCACAGGCTTCTTTAGCGAACTCACCACCGCCGAAATGTCCGCGCCTTTGCTGAGACCCGGCGCGTACAGCACGTCTGCACCCGCTTCTTCAAATGCTTGCAAGCGGCGAATCGTGTCTGCTATGTCCGGGCGCCCCGTAATAAAATTCTCGGCGCGCGCCGTCAGCGCAAATGGGAAGGCTAGTGCTCGTGCCGCCTCGACAGCCGCCCGGATGCGCTCTACCGCGTGTTCGAATTCGTAGATAGGCGTCTCGGCGCGGCCCGTTGAATCTTCAATCGATGCGCCAACAAGCCCTGCCCCCGCCGCGAGTCGAATGGTCTCGGCTACCGTTTGCGGACTATCGCCAAAGCCATTTTCCAAGTCTCCGCTAACGGGCAGCGCCGTTGCCTGAACAACCGCCGCGCAGTGCGCCATCATTTCTTCGCGGGGTGTCGTGCCGTCGGGCCGGCCTGCCGTAAACGCATAGCCCGCACTCGTGGTGGCTAGAGCCTCAAATCCCAGGTGCTCCAACAAGCGAGCCGAGCCGGCGTCCCAGGGGTTCGGAATGATAAAGGCATGCGCGCGCTCGTGCAAAGCGCGAAAGGCTCGCGCTTTTTCCAACTGTGTCCCCATAGGCAGCGGCTATTTCTTTGGCACTGAAACAGTGATGTTCCGGAACAGCAATCCGCCCGTGTGGTCACCTTGAATGTAAAACGGCCCTGGCTTGCCTTCGTCCGCATCCAACGCCCCGCCCGTGATTCCGGCGATCTCTTTGTTGTCGATAATCGTCACACCGTTGCGAACCACGGTCACCATTCGGCCCACCAGTGTAATGTCGAACGTCTCCCATTTCCCAGGAGTCCTAGGCAGCGCGCTGATGGGAGCCAAACGTCCGTAGACCGCGCCCATCGCCCGCTCCGGCGGTTCCGAATTGCTCGGCTCGTATTCAAGCTGCACTTCATAACGTCCGTGCAGGTAGAAGCCGCTATTAGCGCCCTCTGGGCAAGTCACTTCGAAATGCACTTTGAAATCGTCGAACATCCGTGTGCTCCGCAGATTCGCACCGTGCGCTTCGTTCACCAGCAACCCGTCCTTTACAATCCAATGGCTCTTCGCCGGATCGCCAATCGGTTCCCATCCGTCCAGATTCTTGCCGTTAAACAACGCTTCTGGCTCACTCCACGCCTTGGGGGCCTTGTGTTTTAAGGCGGGTGCTCGAACGCCCGTCACTTCTCGGCTCTTGTCGCCGCGTTTCTCCGTGCCTGTCAACTTGCCGCCAACTGCCGTCAATTCCCACGTTTCTTCCTTGTTCGGATGCAGCAAAAGGTGGTTGCCCTCCAGCTTGTACTCCTTCACCTGATAGACATGGCCTCCGGTCGGCTGAAACCAGATCTCATAATCATTCGGACCCTTCTGCTCCACACTCAGCCAGTTCGCACCCACCGTGTGCTCAGAAGCAACGTCAAAATCCCAGCGCCCAATAAACCCCTTGCCGCCGCTCTTCGCCGACGCCGACACGCTCAGCGTCGAAGCGAGAATGAATCCGATCAGAATATTTTTCATGCTGGCAGTCATTATATAAGTGGGGGACAAAGTTTTCTGATGAATCAAGATTCTGTGTCGGATTTTATGCCCGGCCGCAATGCCAAAATCGATCGTCTAGCCGAAGTAGCGGTAAAGGTAGGCTTGGGGCTAGCTCCCGGCCAAGAACTGGTGATCACCGCGCCGTTGGAAGCGCTCACCTTGGTGCGGCGCATTACCGAGCATGCCTATCGCGCCGGTGCAACGTTAGTGACCACGCTCTTTGCCGACGATGAAGCTACTCTGGCTCGCTATCAATTCGCCCCTGACGAAAGTTTTGACCGCGCTGCGGCTTGGTTGCAAGACGGTTTAGCCGCAGCCTACGGCAATGGCTCCGCTCGCTTGGCCATCACTGGCGCCAACCCCGCGTTGCTCGCAGGCCAGGATTCCGCCAAAGTGTCGCGCGCCAACGTCGCCTTCTCAAAAGCCAGCCGCCCGGCGCTCGAGCGCATCACGCGCCACGAAATAAACTGGACGATTGTCGCCGCCGCCACCCCTGCCTGGGCGAAATTGGTCTTCCCGCAATTGCCTGAAGAGCAAGCGGTCGCTCAACTATGGGAAGCCATCTTCCGAACAACGCGTATTGACGTCCCCGATCCCGTTGCCAATTGGCGCGCTCACGGCACCCAACTCCAGAACCGCGTCAAACTGCTCAATGACGCTCGCTTCTCTGCGCTCAAATACAAAGGCCCGGGAACCGACCTGACCATCGGTTTGGCCGATGATCACCTCTGGTGCGGCGGCGGGTCCACCGCCAAGAACGGCATCTTCGGTTTCCCGAACATGCCTACCGAAGAGGTGTTCACGACACCGCATAAAGACCGTGTTGATGGCGTTGTCAAAAGCACTAAGCCACTCTCCTATCAAGGCACCCTAATTGAGGGCATTCAAGTGGAGTTCAAAGACGGCTCCATTATTCGCGCCGCTGCCGATCAGGGCCAAGCCGTCCTCCAGAGTATGATCGCCACAGACCAAGGTGCCCGCCGCTTAGGCGAGGTGGCTCTGGTTCCCCACTCATCGCCGATTTCGCAAAGCGGCTTGCTCTTTTGGAATACTCTCTTTGACGAGAACGCAGCCAGCCACATTGCCCTGGGACAGTCCTATAGCACTTGCCTGATTGATGGCAATTCTCTGACTAAAGAAGAATTGTCAAGAAAGGGGGCAAACGAAAGTTTGATTCATGTCGATTGGATGATTGGCTCGGGCACGCTGGACGTGGATGGAGTGTTGGCTAGCGGACAATCGAGACCCCTAATGCGGCAGGGCGAGTGGGTCTAGTCCTACAAGACCCTGAGAATACTCACTACTGGGACACGGAAAATCACCTATTACATGGTGAGTTAAGAGATTTTTTCTTTCGAATGTTGACATCTTCTCTTTGGTGATTAATACGATGGACATCCCGGAACGGCGCTTCTCGCTTCCTGCCGAAATCATTGATCACTTAAAGATCTTGATTCGTGGCATTGCCCTTCATGCGATTGAAGGCGATGCCGACGACTTGAAGCAACTGCAGCAGCGTTTGTCCGGGATTGCCGATAGCCTCAGCGTCGATAGTTCTCCCGATGACCTGCTGGTTGGCATCGGTAAAACCCTGCGCGCCCTCGAAGAGTACAATCGTCGCGCAGCCGTAATTTTTAAGGGCCAGGTTGAAGAACTCCGCGGCATGCTCAGCACCATGACCGCTACCGTGATGTTCATCACATCTTCCAGCGAAACCAGCGTGAAGCAGTTGAGCGTCATCGAATCCAAGCTTCAACGCGCGTCCACCCTCGAAGATACGCGCCAGGTCAAAACTCATCTGACAGACTGCCTCACCCTGGTCCGCAGCGAGGCGTTGCGGTTGCAAACAGAAACTCGCAGCAAAGTAAACGCTCTAAAGGGCGACGTCGAACGCCTCTCAAACCGCCTCAAAGCTGTGACTACCAATGATTCTGAGGACGCCGTTACTGGCCTGCGGGGCCGCTCATCGGCCGAAGAAGTCATCACCACGAGAATCGCCAGCGGCAAAGAATTCTTGGTGGCTCTGTTTATGCTCGACCGTTTAGCTTCCATCAATGGCCGGTTCGGCCGTCTCGTAGGTGACGATATCCTCGTGACCAGTGCCCAACTTCTGGCCCAAAAGCTCTCTGGCGTGACGCTCTATCGCTGGAGCGGTCCGTCCTTTGTGGCCGTCTTCGATCAGTCCATCAACTTGGCCCAGGCAGAAGCGCGCGCAACCCAGGCAGCAGCTCTACGCTTGGAAAAGAATATCGAGGCCGACAACCGCTCTGTTCTCATCGTCATCACCGCCTCCTGCCATTTGCAGCGGGTATCGAGCAAACTCGCGCCAGACGCGGTTTTTCGCAACATGGACTCGTTTCTGGCGTCCCACGGCGCTCCTCCTCCCGCTTCCTAGCTTCGTTCCGAGCCGTGCGCGTCAGCAAGCAGCGGTACCGAAATGCCGAAATGCGCGACGAACTTCTGAAGCAGTGCCCTAATCTAAGTCGCTAATTTCGCCTCTTGCTTCTCGCGCTTATCCAAATAAGCCTGCCTTGTGTCCGTAATGACTTTGCGGGCTTCTCGCGGTCCGCCCCATCCGTCCATCTTCATCTGCGCGCCTTGCAGCTCTTTGTAAATTGAAAAGAAATGCTCTATCTCGCGCCGCACATGCGGGAACACCTGGTCCATTGTGTGTATGTTTTCGAAACGTGGATTGCGCGTCGGTATCGCCAGAATCTTTTCGTCGTTCTGCGTCCCGTCTATCATGCGCAGCACACCAACGGGCCGCGCCTCCATCAGACAGCCTGTAAAACTGGCCTCGTCTACTAGAACCAACACGTCGAGCGGATCCCCGTCGTCGGCCAACGTGCCCGGTATGAATCCGTAGTCGCCCGGATAATGCATGGGTGAGTACAGCGCCCGGTCGAGCCGGAACATCTCTAACTCGCCGTCATACTCATACTTGTTTACCGAATTTTTCGGAATTTCGATAATCGCCCGAACGATCTCGGGACTATCGCTTCCGGGGTCTAAATCGTAGAGTTTCACGCGACTTCAGCGTAGCAGACAGCGCCTCTGTCAGCGAACGAAAATCGCACTTCCATGCTGTCTCGCCTCCTTCGTGCGAGACTGATTTAGTCATGTCTGACAAAATTCGTTGGGGTGTCCTGGGTGTCGCTAACATCGCCGTCAAGAAGGTGATACCAGCTATGCAGAAAGGCCAGTTCTGTGAGATCTCGGCCATTGCTTCGCGCGACGCCGATCGCGCGCATCAGGCTGCCGCCCAACTGGGCATTCCCAAATCTTATGGCTCTTATCAAGAGCTTCTCGCCGACCCTGAAATTCAGGCCGTTTATATCCCGCTGCCCAACCATCTCCACATTCCGCTCTCCATCAAAGCGGCCGAGGCGGGCAAGCACGTCCTCTGCGAAAAGCCTCTCTCCTTGACCGCCGAAGAGGCCAAATCGCTCATCGCCGTTCGTAACAAAAACCGCGTCAAAATCGGCGAAGCCTTCATGGTTCGCACCCATCCACAATGGTTGCGTGCCCGCGAGCTGGTCCGCAGCGGCGCCATCGGCGAATTGCGTTCCATCGTCAGCGTCTTCAGCTATTTCAACCGCGACCCCAAGAACATCCGCAACGTCCCCGAAATTGGCGGTGGCGGCATCATGGATATCGGCTGCTATCCCATCACTATGTCGCGCTTTCTATTTGAACGCGAACCCTCCCGCGCCACGGCTCTCATTGATCGCGACCCCGAAATGAATACCGACCGCCTCAGTTCCGCCATTCTCGATTTCGAATCCGGTCACGCGGTCTTCACCTGCAGCACCCAGATGGTTCCCTTTCAGCGCATGCAAATCCTGGGCACCAAAGCGCGCATCGATATGGAGATCCCATACAACATCCCGCCAGACCGACCCGTCCGCATCTTCATTGATGACGGCTCTGAACTTGCCGGCCGCAACGCAAAGGTGGAAGAGTTCCCCACGGCCGACCAATACACCATCCAAGGCGACGCCTTCTCCCGCGCGATTCTCGATAACACCGAAGTCCCAGTTCCCCTCGAGAACGCTCTCAACAACATGCTCGTCATCGAGGCCATCTTTCGTGCCGGCCAAACCGGCCGCTGGGAAAACGTCTAGGACCTTTTACTACCCAACCCGAATCCGAGCCGGAAGCGTAAGCGACCTAGATTGGATCAACGCCAAGTTCCTTCGTTCACACTGTCCCTTTTCTGCATAATTTCCCGCTTACTGTATTGAGGCGCTGAGAGCAGCTCCTAGTACGTTTATGACGCAAGCGGATTTCATGCAGCGGCGGTTCTTCACCAAAGAAGAGCTTCACGCCCACGCCAACGGCCGGTTGTTGGACCGCAACGAACCAAACTAGGTCTCATCGCACCTGTACTCCCGTTCGATCGCATCGTGAATATCGCACACGACGGGAACGGTGGACACATCATTGCCGAACAAGACACCTGCACCTCCTACGGCTTGGATCCGATCTGGCAGTTGCTCGCCTTCTACCTCACATTGCGCGGCGCAACCTCCAACGCTCGGCCGCTTGGCTGTAAAGAGGTCGATTGCTCCGGACAAATCCGCTCGTATCGCGGATGCCTCCGCTACCAAATCTCCGTGACTCTTGTCACGCATTTCCGTCAGTCGGCGATCTTCCTAGCCGTGGGCGACGCGCTAATTCTCGCCCGCGGCGAAACCATCTTTTCTGTCCGCGAAGCGCAAGTCGGTGCGTCTCCCGAAATTCACTATTCCGACGATCCGTCGTCCTCGCGTGATCGCGCCAGCGCCGGTTATTTGGAAACGTTGGCCTGATTCGCCACCGTCGGCGGCCGGTTCGTACAAGGCAACGACGCGTCGAACAAACACAAATTCTCCGCCTTCCAGCGCATAGCTGCATCAATGCGCGTCCGCCCGCTCGGATGGTCGAAAAAGATCACCTCTTCCAGCGGACCGGGGTCCATTTTTCGATACTCACCCAAAAGCACATCCGCCTCTGCTTCTCCATCTGGCTGCCGCGCTGCATTCAGCCCATACAGATCCGCTTCAAACTCCTGCGTTCGGGTGTAAGAGTTCGAGATCGGCGTAAACAGAAAGCCCATGGCGGTCAGAATAAGCAAAGCCACCGGCAAAGTCGCCGTGTCACCGATCCCGCGCAACTGCCAGCGTTCGCCGAATCGCGCCAGCGCTCTCTCCAAGCCATTGCGCAAAAGCCAAAACATCACAGAAATAACCAGCGTAAAGAAAATCACTGCTTTGTAAATGTGGTGCATCACGTAATGCCCCATCTCGTGGCCCATCACGCCTAAGATGCACTCCGAAGAACAGCGCGCCAGCAAGTTATCGTTCAAGGTAATCCGGTCTGTGCCCAGGAACCCGCTCACATTGGCGCTTACCCGTTTGCTTTGCTTCGACGCGTCCACTTCATAAACGTCTGTGGCCGGAATCTCATTCGCCCGCGCCAGGCTCAAAATGCTTTGCTTGATCCGTTGGTTTTCCAGCGGCTTATATTTGTTGAAAAGCGGAGCAATGAAAACCGGTCCAATCACAATGCCGATCGTCATGAAAACGATACTCACCAGCGCGCCCCACACATGCCATCGGTTCGGTGTCCATCGAACAACCGCCACCAATACCCCAAACGCCAGACCACCCAAAACGGCGGAGACCGCTAACGCCGTCATCTCTTCGCCGAACCATCCACCAAAGCTTAAGTTCGATAAGCCATAGCTATGTTCGCGGAAATAGCCCTCATAAACCGTCAACGGGAAAGAGAGCACATAGCCAACCGCACTGAACAAAATCCAATACAACCAACTCCGCAAAAACTGAAACTTGACTATTCGCTCTGCCAGATCGCGAAACCGCGCCGATAGTTTGGTTTCAAGCAGCAAAACCATCATTCCGGCCGTGTAGAGAAAATCCCACAAAATCAACCAATACCCGCCCTCGAAGTATGCGTCGGAGTTGGCCTTTTGTTTACCTGTCATCGTGGCGAGCCATGCATCGGTCGCCGCCTTCGCGTCAAAGTGTGCGGTCGCCTGTGCCGCCTCAGGAACGGGTGGCGCTTTCGGCGGTTCTTGCGCGAAAACCGCAATCGTCAACAACAACAGCAACGTGCTGAACAGCCGTAGCAGCCTCATAAAATCCCGACCCTTATTTCACTTTCTTGATGTAATCCTCGTACAAATCTTCAATCTTCTGTTTGGGATAGTCGCCCGGATGAATCACAACCCGATAGCGCAGGCGCAGTCTATCACCAGCCTTCAACTCCATCCCGCCCTTGCCTTCCGCCTTTGGCTCAAATTCCTTCAAGCCAAACGGATTAACCGCAAACAACCCGTAATCACGCGCATGCCAGCGCGGCGGCTCCGTGCTGTTCTTCGGGTTATTGAAGATCACCACGCCTACTTTCTGTCCATCTACGGTTCCGTCGTAATCCACCCACTCAGCCCGTTTGCCCCAAACGTTCTTCTCCGTTTGTGCACCCTCAGCGTTCGTCATCAAGCCGCCGTTCTTGCCGATCATGCTGTCCGCTAATCGAATGGCAAAGAAGCCTTCTTTCGTATCCGCAAACTTGGCGTCTACTTTAGCTGTAAACGTCAGATCCACGTCAAAAGTTCGGATA
>Ga0209698_10007119_pt1 | contig 11785 bp, 12 predicted proteins | sample LitLauG_LLR_2012_FD_187203 | JGI IMG/M metagenome (GOLD analysis project Ga0209698, IMG submission 187203) | Freshwater sediment microbial communities from Pennsylvania, USA - Little Laurel Run_MetaG_LLR_2012 (SPAdes) (version 2) | ecosystem: Environmental > Aquatic > Freshwater > Creek >... | reverse complement strand
ATCCTGGTTTCTGAAGAAAAAATGTAGCCCTGCTAAACGCGTGTCCACTTCCCGACCAAAACCCAAAACCGTACCGGACCCGCTCTCTCTGTTCTTTTTTTATTTATTCGCCGGGAGCATTGGTTCTTTTTACTTTTTGCAGCTCCCAAGCGTGAATGATAGGTAGGCGCGTTACCCACTGTCAAGGCAAACAGCCCTACCGCCCCGCTCTCCCCCTCCCGTACAGACGCCTATTTTCTTACGTCGCGATCAGTTGGCGGACGGCACCATCGCACATCGCCGAGCAGGGCACTGCCCTGGTTCCGTGCGCGCGACATGCCGCGATCTCACCACTGCGCCACTGCGCCGCGCACCACAGCATTCGGCCATGGACCACCACGCTGTCGGTGCTGCGCGAACGGGCGGAGTCTGCTCAAAAACGGCAATGACGTAAAGGTCTTTTTCACGTCGAAAATTGTTGCGCGTATGCTTCCCACAACAGCACTAACGAGTGCTGCAGCGCGTGATTTTAGCGAGATGAGAATCAGTGCGATTACGCGCTCGTGCGTCTCTGCAACATCGCGCTTGCGTTACGATCCGGCCCGAACACAGGCATAGCGCGCGCCCCGGATCACGGTGTTGTCGGCGCGTGATTGCACAGGCACGGTGCCACGGCCGCGACGGTCGTTCACACAGGAGAAGCATCATGGGTTTTGTCGAATCCTTACCCGACGGCTGGACGATCTACGTCTGGCTTTTCGCCGGCGCTGCGATCATCATCGCGGCCGCCTTGTGGATGCGCTGGGGTTTCCAGAACGAGCAATTCGACGAGGACATCAAATACGTCGTCTTCAACGAGGGCGATCGCGAAAAGATGACCCCCGAGGAATTCGCCAAGTCGCAGCAGGTCATGGTGGCCCAAATGGCCAGCCGCGAGCGCCACCTCGCCCAGCAGGCGGCGCGCGCCGCCGCCGAAAAGCAGGCACGGGCTTGAGCAGCGCGCGCCCGGCCGCGTGAAGCGCGGCGAACTGGGGGTCCTGGCGGCGATAGGCGTGCTGGTCGGCGCCGGCATCATCCGCGCGGTCCTGGAGCCGCCCAAGGCACAGGACCGCGAAATTCCCTTCTATTCCACGGCGCCCGCGGCGCTGGCCGAGATGGCCGGTGATCTGCTGCGCGCGTACAACTGCCGGCAATGCCACAGCCTGTGGACCACGCGCGATCCGACCCAGGCCGTGCCGGCGCCGATGCTCGACGGCATGGGCGCCTTGCGCAGCGAAGCCTGGCTTTACGACTATCTGTCCGCACCCGATCCGCAGGCCATCCTGCCCTCGCGGCTCAAGCCCGAATACCGCCATCCGTCGTACGCGAGCATGCCGCAAGCCGACCGGCGGACGCTGGCCCGCTACCTGTCCAGCCTGCAGGTAAAGGACTGGTATCTGGACCAGACGCGCCGGCTCGAGCACGACAAGCTCACCGGCGACAGCACCGCGGAAAAGTAGCCGCGCCGCGGGCTAGGAGCGCGCGCGCACGCCGGTGCGCGCGCCGGTGCGCGAGGCACCACGGCGTGCGCGTCGGGCACGCAGGCGCAAGGCGATGAGCTCGCCCACCACCGCGAGGGCCACGGCGCCATAGGCGCCCCAGACGTATCCGCCATAGCCCCCCATGGCCCAGAAGGCCTGCCAGCTGCCCCAGTTCACGATGGCATCCCGGGCAAGGCGCGCACCCATTCGCTGCCGCGTTCGCGCTCGAGCACGATCGCGCGGGCGCGCGCGAGCGCCACGGCGATGCAATAGGCCCAGAAGGCCAGGGCCATGATCAGCATCGCCTCGAGCATCGGCGCCGCGATCGAGGGCCCCTTGCCCATGCTCAGCGAGGAACCCTGGTGCAGCGAATTCCACCACTGCACCGAAAAATAGATGATCGGCACGTTGACCACGCCGGCCAGGGCCAGCACGCCGGCGGCGCGGTCGGCGCGGCGCGTGTCGTCGATGGCGCTGTGCAGGGCCATGAAGCCGATGTACAGGAAGAGCAGGATCAGGGTCGAGGTCATGCGGGCATCCCAGTCCCAATAGGTGCCCCAGGCCGGACGTCCCCACATGGCGCCGGTCCAGAGCGACAGGAAGGCCATCAGGGCCCCGGTGGGCGCCAGCGCACACGCCATTACGGCCGACATGCGCGTGTTGAAAATCAGGCCCATGCCGGCCCAGAAGGCCATGACGACATAGATGAACATGGCCATCCAGGCCGCCGGCACGTGGATGAAGATGATGCGATACGACTCTCCTTGCTGGGCGTCGGTCGGCGCCACCAGGAAGCTGAAATACAGGCCCACCGCCAGGAGCGCGGCGGCCACGGCGCCGAACACCGGCACCGCCTTGCCGGCGAGCCGATAGAACTCGGGCGGCGCCGCATAGCGAAAGAGGTGAAATCCGTCGGGGCTGGGGCTGGTGGCTGACATGTCGGTCCGTTGAAGGCGAGCGGAAGCGGCGCTGGGCGATTATTCCAGGGATATGCGCAAAGCGGTGGCAATGGCCCAGGGCGCGAGGGCCGCGGCCCCCAGCGACAGGCCGCCCAGCAGCAGCAGATAGGAGCCAACCGGCAGTCCGCCAGCGGTCGCCTCGACCGCGCCGGCGCCGAAGATCAGCACCGGCACCGTCAGGGGCAGCACCAGCAAGGTGACCAGCACCCCGCCGCCACGCAAGCCCAGGGTCAGCGCGGCGCCCACCGCGCCGATCAGGCTCAGCGCCGGCGTGCCCAGCGCCAGCGCCGCGATGAGCGCGGCTCCGGGCGCCAGGCCCAGGTCGAACATCACGGCGATCGGGATCGCGGCCAGCGTGATCGGCGCGCCCGTGACCAGCCAGTGGGCGATGATCTTGCCGATGACCACGACCGTCGGCGGCTGCCCCGACAGCAGCATCTGCTCGAGCGCGCCGTCGGCGTAGTCCTGCGCGAACAGGCGCGACAGCGACACGATCGAGGCCAGCAGGGCCGCGACCCACACCGCGCCGGCACCGATCATGCGCAACACCGACAGCTCGGGTCCCACGCCCAGCGGCACCATGGTCACGACCACGACGAAGAACAGCAGCACGTTGAGTACGTCGCCACGCTGGCGCAACGCCAGCAGCAGATCGCGTCGGATCACGGCCAGCAAGGCGGCACTCATGCGCTGCCCGCCGCGTTCAGGTCCAGGCGTCGCGCGCCATCGGGCAGCCGTATCGCCTGGTGCGCGGTGAGCACGACCATGCCGCCGCCGGCCAGTTGCTCGTCGATCAGCGTGTACAAGCCGTCGACCGCACCGACGTCCAGGGCGTTGAAGGGCTCGTCAAGGATCCACAGCGGCGCGCGCCGTGCGCCACACAGTCGCGCCAGGGCCACGCGGCGCTTTTGCCCCTGCGAAAGATGGCGCACGAATACGTCGGCGAAGTCCTCCAGGCCGAAGCGGCGCAGGGCCTGCAAGGCACTGGCCTCGCTGGCGTCGGCGCCGCGCAGCGCGGCCTCGAAGCGCAGGTTTTCCAATGCCGTGAGTTCATCCTTGCCGCCGTTGAGGTGCCCGACGAACGCCAGCTCGGCGCCGAACTCCTCGCGCGTTCGCGTGATATCGGCACCCTTCCAGCGGACCTTGCCGGTAGTGGGCGCCAACAGGCCGGCCAGGATGCGCAACAGGCTGGTCTTGCCCGCACCGTTGTCCCCGGCAATGTGCAGGCATTGCCCGGCAGCAACCGACAGCTGCAGACCCGTGAAGAGTTCGCGGTGCCCGCGGACGCATTGCAGGTCGGTGGCCTCGAGCATGGTCGCCGTGCCGCTTGCGCTCAGTCCGCCGTCAACGCGGCGACGACCTGGGCCGCGATGCCCTCGCCGCGCCCGGTGAACCCGAGCCATTCGGTGGTCTTGCCCTTGATCGACACCTGGTCGACGTCGATCTGGAGCACGCCAGCCAGCGCCACGCGCATCGCCGCAACGTAGGGCGCGATCTTGGGTTGCTGCGCGATGACCGTGCAATCGACATTGCCGATGCGCCATCCCTGCTGCGCCACGCGCTCGCGCACAATGGCCAGCAGCTGCAGGCTGTCGGCCCCCGCGTGGCGCGGATCGGTGTCCGGAAAAAGCGCCCCGATGTCGCCCAGGGCCGCCGCACCGAGCAAGGCGTCGATCAGGGCGTGGGTGAGTACGTCGGCATCGGAATGCCCGAGCAGGCCCACCGGCCCCGGCAGGTGCACGCCGCCCAGGATCAAGGCCCGGCCCGGCACCAGCGCGTGCACATCGAAACCCTGGCCGACGCGCAGGCGCATCACCACAGCCCCTGGGCGCGCAGCAGCGCTTGCGCCAGCACCAGGTCGTCGGGGGTCGTCACCTTGATGTTGCTCGAGGCGCCGGCCACCAGACGCGGTTGCAGGCCCAGGCTCTCCACCGCGCTGGCCTCGTCGGTGAACGCTGCGGCCGCCGCATTGCCCAGGGCCCGCAGCAGGACGTCGAGGCGAAAGTACTGCGGGGTCAACGCGCGCCACAGGCCGGCGCGCTCCACCGTCTGCACCACGCGGCCCGCCTGGGCGCGCTTGACCGTATCGCTGATCGGGGTGGCCAGCAAGGCGCCGTGCTCGTCCTGGCCGCCGGCATCGATCAAGGCGGCCAGGTCGGCGGCGCCCAGGCAGGGTCGCGCGGCATCGTGCACCAGGATGCCGGCATCGCGGTCAACCAGGGCCTGCAGGGCCCGCAAGCCGTTGGCCACGGTGCCCGCCCGCGTCTGAGCGCCGATCGGCAGGACCTCGCAGCGCGCCGGCAGCGCCAGGGTCGCGGCATGGCGATCGTCCGGCGCCACCACCACGAAGACGCGTTGCACGCGCGCGTCGGCCTGCAGGCGGCGCACCGCATGCTCGAGCAGCGTTTGCGCGCCCAGCACCAGGTATTGCTTGGGGCGGTCGGCCCCCATGCGGGTTCCGACGCCGCCCGCCGGCACCAGCGCGTAGATGGGCTTCAACAAGACGTCACGGGGAAACGGCCCTTGGCTCGACGAACGCGGCATGCCGCGGCGGCCGAGCGCCGCCGGGCGGCGATGGGCAAGAGGGAAAGGCAAGGCATCTCTCTATAATACCGTCATGCAGATGCTTCCAGGCCCGTGCGGCGTTGCGCTTGCACGCCCGGTCCTGCGGGCGGGTTCGCGCGCGAGCGTCGCGCGGCCGCCCGGATCCGGCGATGCCTTGTTGCTGGCGCAGGCGGCGGCGCAAGGCCGCGCGCAGGGGCGCCTGACCGTGGTCTTTTGCGCCGACGCGCTCGATGCGCAGCGCCTGGCCGCAGAAATCCCCTACTTTGCGCCGCAGCTCGCGGTGGCCCAGTTTCCCGATTGGGAGACCCTGCCCTACGACATCCTCTCGCCGCACCCCGACCTCGTCTCCGAGCGCATGGAAGCGCTGTACCGGCTGTTCGTGCAGTCGGCAACCGCGGCGCCGCAGCCCGGGGCCTTGGCGCCGCCCGAGGGCAATGCACCGCCCTTGGATGTGCTCGTGCTGTCGGCCACCAGTGCCTTGGGGCGCCTGGCGCCGCCGGCCTTCCTGGCCGGCCGCACCTTCTTCTTCCGCCAGGGCGAAAACATCGATCCCGAGCGCCTGCGGGCGCAGATGGTGCTGGCCGGCTATCAGGCCGTGACGCAGGTCGTCGCGCCCGGCGAGTTCGCCGTGCGCGGCGGCTTGATCGATCTGTTCCCGACCGGATCGGCCATGCCCTATCGCCTGGACCTGATCGACACCACGATCGATTCGATCCGCAGCTTCGACCCGGACACCCAGCGCAGCCTCTATCCGGTGGGCAATATCCGCCTGCTGCCCGGGCGCGAGTTTCCGTTCGACGAGGCGGCGCGCAGTGCCTTTCGCGGACGCTGGCGCGAATGTTTCGACGGCGATCCCAGCCGCTCCACGGTCTATCGCGATGTCGGCAACGGCATCGCGGCCGCCGGCATCGAGTACTACCTGCCTTTGTTCTTCGAGCGCTGCGCGACCTTGTTCGAATACCTGCCGGCGCAGTCGCAACTGGTGACGCATGGCGACGTCAGCGCCGCCTGCCGGCGCTTCTGGACCGAGACGGCCGAGCGCTATCGCTTCCTGTCGCGCGACACCCAGCGCCCCTGCCTGCGACCCGACCAGCTCTTCCTGGGCACGGACGAATTCTTCACGGCCCTCAAACCCTACGCGCGCCTGGCCATGGCCGCCACCACGACCGCCGCGGCGCCACCCGATGACCTCGGCGCCGATGCGCAGGCCGAGCCGGCCCCTGCGGGCAGCGGCATCGAGGCGCTGCCCGATCTGGCCGTCGACCGGCGCGCGTCCGATCCGCTGGCGCGCCTGCGCGCGTGGCGCGCCGGCTTTGCCGGCCGCGTGCTGCTGTGTGCCGATTCGCCGGGGCGCCGCGAAACCATCGCCCAACTGCTGGCCGAGTTCGACTTTGCGTTTGACGATGGCGCCGACTTCGCGGCGTTTGCCGCCGGGACCCAGGACTGCGCGCTGTCCGTCGCGCCCCTGCACCAGGGGTTCTGCCTGGGTGCCAGCGGCATCGCCCTGGTCACCGAGGCCGAACTTTTCGCCAGCAATCCGCGCCGCCAGCGCGGGCGCAACCGCGAGCGCGCCTCCAACGTCGACGCGATGGTGCGCGACCTGGCCGAACTGCGCGTCGGCGATCCGGTGGTGCATGCCGAGCACGGCATCGGCCGCTACCGCGGCCTCGAATCGATGGACCTGGGCCAGGGCGACGCCGAGTTCCTCCACCTCGAATATGCCAACGGCTCCAAGCTCTACGTGCCGGTGGCGCAGTTGCACCTGATCGGCCGCTACAGCGGCACCGACCCGGACGCCGCACCGCTGCACGTGCTGGGCTCGGGCGACTGGGACCGGGCGCGGCGCAAGGCGGCGCGCCAGGTGCGCGACACGGCCGCCGAGCTGCTCAACTTATACGCGCTGCGGGCCGCGCGCAAGGGCCATGCCTTCCGCTACGCCGAGGCCGACTACCAGCGCTTTGCCGAGGGCTTCGGCTTCGACGAGACGCCGGACCAGCAGGCGGCGATCAGCGCGGTGCTGCAGGACATGCGCGCCGGCTGCCCGATGGACCGGCTGGTGTGCGGCGACGTGGGTTTTGGCAAGACCGAGGTCGCCTTGCGCGCGGCCTTTGCCGCGGTGATGGACGGCAAGCAGGTGGCGGTGCTGTGTCCGACGACCCTGCTGGCCGAACAGCACGGGCAGACCTTCCGCGACCGCTTCGCCGCCTGGCCGGTGCGCATCTGCGAGCTGTCGCGCTTTCGCTCGCCCAAGGAAACCGCCGCAGCCCTGGCCGGGCTGCGCGACGGCAGCGTCGACATCGCCATCGGCACGCACAAACTGCTGTCGGCCGATGTGGCCTTCGCCCGGCTCGGCCTGGTGATCGTCGACGAGGAGCACCGCTTCGGCGTGCGCCAGAAGGAGCGCCTAAAATCACTGCGCGCCGAGGTCGACGTGCTCACGCTCACGGCCACGCCGATCCCGCGCACCCTGGCGCTGTCGCTCGAGGGCATACGCGATTTTTCGGTCATCGCCACGGCGCCGCAGCGGCGCCTGGCGATCAAGACCTTCGTGCGCCAGGAGAGCGCCGCGCTGATCCGCGAAGCCTGCCTGCGCGAGCTGCAGCGCGGCGGCCAGATCTATTTCCTGTACAACGAGGTCGAGACCATCGAGAACCGGCGCGCGCGCCTGGCCGAGCTGCTGCCCGAGGCGCGCATCACGGTGGCCCATGGGCAGATGGCCGAGCGCGACCTCGAGCACGTGATGCGCGATTTTCACCAGCAGCGCTACAACATCCTGCTGTGCACCACGATCATCGAAACCGGCATCGATGTGCCCAGCGCCAATACCATCCTGATCCACCGTGCCGACCGCTTCGGCCTGGCGCAGCTGCACCAGTTGCGCGGCCGGGTCGGCCGCTCGCACCACCAGGCCTACGCCTACCTCATGATCGAGGAAGGCGCGATCACCAAGAACGCCGAGAAGCGCCTGGAGGCGATCCAGAACCTCGAGGAGCTGGGCAGCGGCTTTTACCTGGCCATGCACGACATGGAGATCCGCGGCGCCGGCGAGGTGCTGGGCGACTCGCAGTCGGGCAATCTGCAGGAGATCGGCTTCGACCTGTACTCGCAGATGCTCAATGCGGCGGTGCGCGCGCTGCGCTCGGGCAAGGAGCCCGACTTGTTGCAACCGCTGGCGGCCACGACCGAGATCAACCTGCACGTGCCGGCGCTGCTGCCGGCCGACTATGTGCCCGACGTGCACCAGCGCCTGTCCATCTACAAGAAGCTCGCCACCGCGACCGACGCCGATGCCGTCGTCGCGCTGCAGGAGGAGCTGGCCGACCGCTTCGGCCGCTTGCCCGCCCCGGCGCGCGCGCTCATCGACACCCACCGCCTGCGCCTGGACGCCGAGCGCCTGGGCGTGCGCCGTATCGACGCGGCACCGGGCACGATGTGGCTGCATTTCATTGCGCAACCGCCCGTGGAACTGGCCCGCATCATCGACCTGATCCAGCGCGACAAGCGCGTGCGCCTGGCCGGCCAGGACCGCCTGCGCGTCGAACCGGCGGCGACCGACCTGGAGCAGCGCCTGAACCTGCTGCGCACCATCTTTCGGGCACTGGGAGGAGCCTGACACGATGCCCGAATTCGATCTCGTGGTGCAGGCACCCGGGCTGGCGCCGGCGGCCATCGACGCCTTCGCGGCCGCCTGCCTCGCCGATGGGGTCCGGCGCCGCCGCGGCGCGGCACGCCTGCACGGCATCGACGGCGGCGCCCACACGCGCCGCGTGGTGGCCGCGCTGGCCGCCTATTGGAACTGCGACGCCGCGCTGGTGCCGGCCCGGCGCAGTGGCCGCGACTTCCGCCTGCTGGTGATGGACATGGACTCGACACTCATCACGATAGAGGGCATCGATGAACTGGCGCAGCTGGCCGGCAAGGGCGCCGCGGTGGCGGCCATCACCGCCAGCGCCATGCGCGGCGAAATTGCCGATTACGCCCAGAGCCTGGAACGGCGCGTGGCACTGCTGGCCGGCGCCGACGCGGACCTGTGCCGGCGCGTCATCGAGGAGCGGCTGCAGCTTGCGCCGGGTGCCGCCGCGCTGCTGGCGGGGGCGCGGGCGTGGGGTTGGCACAGCGTGCTGGTTTCGGGCGGCTTCACGGTGTTCGCCGAGCACGTACGCAGTGCGCTGGGCATCGATACGGCCTGGGCCAACGAGCTCGGCGTGCAAAATGGGCTTCTGAATGGCAGCGTATGCGGACCGGCCTTCAACGACGGGCGCATCCTCGATGGCGCGGCCAAGGCGCGCGCACTGCGCGAGCATTGCGCGGCATTGGGCTGCAGCGGCGCGCAGGCCATCGCCATCGGCGACGGCGCCAATGACCTCGAGATGATGGCTGCCGCAGGGTTGTCGGTGGCCTATCGCGCCAAGCCTATCGTCCAGGCCCGCGCCGACCTGAGCCTCGATCACAGTGCACTGGACGCGGTGCTAAACCTCTTTGCCGACGCCTGGTAAGCGGCAGCACGCGCGTGGCACCTGCGCCGGCCGGGGGCGGCAGCGCCCCCCGGCCGACAGGCGAGGCTAGGCAGCCTTGCGCTGGCGCGTGTGCGCGACCGGCGGCTGCTCGACCGACTGCGTCGCATGCGACCTGCGCCTTTCGACACCGACGTACGGCAGGCTCTGCGTGCGCCTTTCGACGAACGCTGCAGGAACGGCGACTTGCTCCCAGATGGGTTTGCTGCGAACTGCGCGAATGGCTTCGGCCAAGGTGGCGAAGATGGCGAGGGTTACACCGAGCATCGAGACGATATAAAGCACTTCCATATGGCTTCCAGTACCGGTTCTGCTGCGTTTTTATTACGCACCGCGGCTACGTCGATCCAAGCCTGCGGCACGCTCCGGTTCATTCCATGGCTGGTACCGCGTGCGCGCGAAATTGCCCTCAATGTGATTAGCGCTTTTGCGGTATCCGACCATGCAAGGGCCTTAATCGGTCTTAACGATGGATTCATTAGTGCCATTTCGAAAATATGCGGCAATAAGCCGTCAATTCGTGGCACCGCGCCCTACAGAAATGAAAATCGCTGCCAACGGCGTTTGGCTTGCGCCGGTTCCGTGGGGGTGAAGCACGGACTGCCGGGCCTGAACGCATGATTAGGTAATGGCCAAGCGCACGCGCGTCGCGTGCAGCGCTGGCACCATGCCGCAGCAGGGCAGTTGCGGACGCGTCGCTTTCCGTCGCTTGCGGACCCGCGCCTCAGGCCGGCGGCGCCGCGACGACCCGCGCGTGCAAATCGTGCGCGTCGGTGCGGTGCACCCGCACCGTGGCAAATTCGCCGACCTTGAGGCTGGCATGCGGCGCCACGTGCACGACACCGTCGATCTCCGGCGCGTCGGCACTCGAGCGCGCCTGCGCCGCACCCTGCGCGTCGAGCGTGTCGACCAGCACCCGCAGTTCGGCGCCGCGCCGCCGCTGCAGCCGTGCCCGCGAGATCGATTCCTGCAGCTGCATCAGGCGGCCACGGCGCTCTTCGCGCAGCGCCTCAGGCACCGGGTCGGCGAGCGCATTGGCGGCGGCACCGTCCACCGGCGAATAGGCGAAACACCCGACCCGATCGAGCTGCGCGGCCTGCAGGAACTCGAGCAGGTATTCGAACTCCTCCTCGGTCTCGCCGGGAAACCCGGCAATGAAGGTGCTGCGTATCGTCAGCTCGGGACAGATGGCGCGCCAGCCACGGATGCGTTCGAGGTTGGCTTCCCCGGCGGCCGGCCGTTTCATGCGCCGCAGCACCGCCGGGTGCGCGTGCTGGAACGGCACATCGAGGTAGGGCAGCACCTTGCCTTCGGCCATCAGCGGCAGAACCTCGTCGACGTGCGGATACGGATACACGTAATGCAGCCGCACCCACACGCCCAGCGAACCGAGTTCCCGCACCAGCTCCGTCATGCGCGTGCGCACCGGGCGGCCACCGACGAAATCCATCTTGTAGCGCAGGTCCACGCCGTAGGCGCTGGTGTCCTGCGAGATGACCAGCAGCTCGCGCACGCCCTGGCGCACCAGCGCCTCGGCTTCGCGCATGACCTCGCCTATGGGGCGCGACACCAGGTCGCCGCGCATCGAGGGGATGATGCAGAAGGTGCAGCGGTGGTTGCAGCCTTCCGAAATCTTCAGGTAGGCGTAATGGCGCGGCGTCAGCTTCAGGCCGGCGGGCGGAACCAGGTCGGTGAAGGCATCGTGCGGCTTGGGCAGATGCTCGTGCACGGCCTGCAGCACCCCGTCGGTGTCGTGCGGGCCCGTGACCGCAAGCACCTTCGGATGCACGCTGTGCACCAGGTTGGCGCCGTCGGCGTCGGCGCGCACGCCCAGGCAACCCGTGACGATGACGCGGCCGTTTTCCTGCAGCGCCTCGCCGATGGCGTCGAGCGACTCGCGCACCGCGCTGTCGATGAAGCCGCAGGTGTTGACGACCACCAGGTCGGCGCCCTCGTAGCTGCCCTGGATCTCATAGCCCTCGGCGCGCAGGCGCGTGAGTATGCGCTCGGAATCGACCAGCGCCTTGGGGCACCCCAGGGATACGAAACCGACCGCGGGCGGCTTGGGGGCGCGGCGCGGCCGGCTGATCTTGCTCAACCGCCCTTCTTGTCCTGCGGCGGCTGGAACGGGAAGCCGGAGAACATCGATCGCGTCTGGTTCTGCATGTTCTCCTGCATCTGCACGAACAGGTTCTTGCTCTGTTCGATGTAGCCGGTCATCATGGACTGGATCATCGGCGACTGCAGG